>Ga0315276_10005969_pt1 | contig 11253 bp, 9 predicted proteins | sample YL17G05_0_MG_FD_204542 | JGI IMG/M metagenome (GOLD analysis project Ga0315276, IMG submission 204542) | Sediment microbial communities from Yellowstone Lake, YNP, Wyoming, USA - YL17G05_0 | ecosystem: Environmental > Aquatic > Freshwater > Lake > Sediment | place: USA: Wyoming | collected... | reverse complement strand
GACCCGGGAAGAAAAAGGAAGACAAGCAAATCCCTCCCCCTTGAGGGGGGAAGGAAAGGGTGGGGGTGAATGAACTGAGGGGCGTATCAAGAGCACCCCTCACCCTGACCCTCTCCCCCAAGGGGAGAGGGGATATAACTTTTGACAATACGGAATGGGCGAAAAGGAGGATTGGCCATGAAGAAATACGGTCTATTCATCAACGGGGAATGGATTCAATCCAAAAGCGGAAAGACGTTCGAAACGAAAAATCCTGCCGATGATCAAACCTTGGCAATCTTCCAGGAGGGGACAGAAAAAGATGTAATGAAGGCTGTTGAGGCGGCTGAAAAAACATTCCCTCAATGGAGGAAGTTTCCGCCGCCCAAGAGGGGTGAAATCCTCCTGAAGGCCGCCGCCATTATGCGGGAGAGGAAAGAAGAGCTGGGGAAAATGGTGACGCAGGAGATGGGCAAGGTCATCGCCGAAGGGAAAGGAGACGTGCAGGAGGCCATCGATTTCCTCGAGTATATTTCAGGAGAAGGGAGGCGGCTGCTGGGGGAAACGACCCCTTCGGAACTTCCCAACAAATTATGCCTGACCCTGAAGCAGCCTATCGGCGTTGTAGGCTGCATCACCCCCTGGAATTTCCCCATGGCCGTCCCCTGCTGGAAATTGGGTGCGGCCCTGATCACCGGGAACACGATTGTCTACAAACCGGCCACGTTGACGCCGCTTTGCGCCGCCACGCTGGTAGAGGTCTTCCAGCAGGCCGGACTTCCCCGGGGCGTCCTCAATATGGTCACCGGACCCGCAGAGGTTGTGGGCGAGGCCATCGTCCAACATCCCAACATCCGCGCGGTCTCTTTCACGGGCAGCGTGGCTGCCGGGAAAGATATCTATTCGAAGGCCTCACGAATGCTGAAAAGAGTGGGGCTGGAATTGGGCGGCAAGAATCCCCAGATCGTCATGGATGACGCCCGTGTGGACTTGGCTGTCGAGGGCGTGCTCTTCGGAGCTTTCGGAACCGCCGGCCAGCGGTGCACCGCCACCAGCCGGTTGATCGTGCAGGAGAAAGTGTACGATGAATTGATGGAAAATTTATTGGGCAGAACCAAGGCCCTCAAGGTGGGCAATCCCCTGGATCCGGCTGTAGACGTCGGCCCGGTGGCCAGCGCCGAGCAGGAAACTAAAATATTAAAATACATTCAAATCGGTACCGAAGAGGGGGCGAGACTGATCTGGGGGGGCAAGAAACTGAAAGGCGGCCAGTACGATAAGGGATTTTTTATCGCACCTACGATATTTGAAGCCAAACACGGGATGAGGATCACCAAGGAAGAAATCTTCGGCCCTGTGCTATCGGTGATGAAGGTACGAGACTACGAAGAGGCCGTAAAAGTGGCCAACGACGTTGAGTATGGTCTTTCCTCCTCCATCTACACGGGCAACGTCAACACCGCCTTCCGGGCCATGCAGGACCTGGAGGCCGGAGTGACCTACATCAATGCCCCGACGATTGGGGCTGAAGTTCATCTTCCCTTCGGGGGTGTGAAGAATACCGGGAATGGGGCCCGGGAAGCGGGTACCGAGGCCATCCATGAGTTCACGGAGATCAAGTCCGTTTTCATCGATTTCAGCGGCAAACTGCAAAAAGCCCAGATCATTGAATAACGTAAAGACGCAAGGCGTGAGGCGTAAGAGGGAAAAACCACGATCTGTACATCCGGAAACCCCCTCTCCCCTGGCGGGAGAGGGTCGGGGTGAGGGGAGCAAAGCAGAACGCTTCGAAATACTGAACCGTCATCACCCCCACCCTTCCCTCCCCCGTCCAGGGGGAGGAGAAAAATTGAAATTGCCGATGGAGACTAGGAGCTTGTCGGAAGTACCTCGTATGCTTTTGGTATTGTGTCTTGCGGGCTGATTTTGTACCAGGCCTGGATGACCTTTCCCCGTTCATCGATCAAAAAAGACGAGCGGATGATCCCCTCAAATTTTTTGCCGTACATGCTCTTTTCTCCCCAGACTCCATAGGCCTTGGCGACCGCATGATCGGTGCCCGAGAGCAGCGGAAAATTCAAATTATATTTTCCGGCAAAGTTTTTTTGCTTTTCAGGCGGGTCGGGGCTGATCCCGACGACCGTCACTCCAGATTTGGCCAGATCGGCCTGCGCATCGCGCACGCTTTCGGCTTGGGTGGTTCACCCTGAGGTATCGGCCTTCGGGTAGAAATACAAGAGAAGTCTGCGCCCCTTAAAATCCGCGAGCTTCACATGATTGCCGTCCTGATCCCCCAATATAAAGTCCGGCGCCTTATCCCCTGCTTTCAGTTGGGTCATAAATAATTCCCTCCTTCCGTGCCCCGGTCATACGTGGTTTCGTAATTGCAGCTCCACGGGGTGCGGGTGCAGGTAGTATTGGTCCTTGAGGTATGGCTGATCGTACTTGCGCACGTAGTGATTCAAGAGGGTTATGGGCACAATGAGCGGGACCGTTCCTTGCCGGTACAAGTCGATGATCTCCCGCAATTCTTTTTTCTCATCCGCCGATAGTTGCCCCTTGAAATACCCCATTGCGTGCTGTAAAACGTTAGCATTCTTTTTCGCCGTCGTTTTCAGCGACAGCGCTTCCAGGAGAAGACGCTCATACTCCTTATGCACATCTTTCCAGGGGATCTCTTTGGCCCAGGCCACCAGCCTTCCCATCATTTGATAATGTTTTGGGCTGTGCGACAGGATGAGGAGCTCGTGCCGGGTATGAAAAGAGATCAGATTTCCCATGCCCTCCCCTGCTCCACCCCACCTTTGGAGGGTAAAGATGCGCTCGATAAAATTTTCCCGGATTTTGGGGTCGTTGAGCCGGCCTTCATCCTCAACGGGAAGCAGGGGGAAATGCTCCATAAATATCCGGGCAAATATTCCCACTCCTTTTTTTGCAGGAATACCATTTTCATCATAAACCTTCACCCTTTCCATACCGCTGCTGGGAGAGCCGCTCTTAAAGATAAAGCCGCATAGGTTTTCTCTTTTGAGTTCCATTATTTTTCTTTTGGCCCACTGGATCATACGTTCGGTATGATCGTGGTTTGTCCGGAAAGTGACCAGATGGGGGGTATTGGACTCCCCAACCAGGCGGAAGGGTTCGCGAGGAATGCCGTAGCCGCATTCAACCTCGGGGCAGACGGGGACATATTCCACGTATTGCCCCAGCGTTTCGGTGAGGAAATGATCCCATTTGTGCCCGCCGTCAAAGCGCACTTTCTCCCCCACCAAACAGGTGCTGATCCCCAGCTTGATCTTTTCCATATCCATTACCTCTCCCTCTAATAGAACCATCGATACCAGAATAATATCAAAACAATTTTGAAGGAGTGTCAAGAAGAAACTTGATCCTTCCATTTTTAGGGTAGCCTTATTTGATGATCTCGTGAAGATTCGTCATTCCTGGGCAGGCGGGGTGTAGGGGCGGTTCGCGAACCGCCCCTACTGGATTCCCGTTTCCACGGGAAAGGCGGAAAATCGACCTTACGGATTTTTTGCGAGATCGTCTTGTTTGACAAAAAGCGATTGGAAATACGGAGCAGGTTAGAGGGCGGGTTCTTACGCACACTCAAAAGTTGTTCGCGCTTGGGGAGACCGAAGGGATCATTTGTCCAGAACAAATTTAAAAACTCTTTCCATAAAATTCTTGCTCACGCCCAATTCCCGTAATATGATCGGGGAAATGAACCCTTTCCCCTCGCGGAGCGTTTCGATGGCCGAAAAAAGCTCCTTTTCAGCGTCCTCTTTCAGAAGATATCCTTCAACCCCCGCAGAGATGGCCTCGTAGAGATACTCCCTCTCTTTGTGCATGGTCATGATCAATATTTTCATTCCGACATACTTCATCTTGATTTGGCGAGCGGTCTGGATTCCCTGAAGGTTGGGCATAGAGATGTCCAGAACGACCATATTCGGTTTCAACTCATTCAGGAGAAACAGGAGTTCCACTCCATCCCCCGCCTCTCCCACAACTTGCAGGTCGCCCGTTCCCTCGAGAATCTTCTTGACCCCCTGGCGGACCAGAGTGTGATCGTCGGCCAGCACAATACGGTAAGGTTCCATCAAAGGCCTCTTTCTTGCCAATCGGCAGAGGAAAAATATTCCGCGCCTATAATTATTATGTTTCCTGAATGGTTCGGGAAATCAAATGGGGTGAATCCTGTATTTTTGCGCGGGAATGTACGTATATCATTCCAGGATCTCTACCCAGGCGGGATTTGAAAAGGATTTTGAGCGCCGTAAAGTGTTAAGCCATCCTCCCTTCGACTATCCTCCGCCAAGGGGCAAACATTCGTGAGCGGATGATCGGGAAAATTTACCCCCTATGTTGCGCCCTTCCGGCTTCCATGGAATCACAGTTTAATCCCCAGGCGATCCCAGACAGACTCTCCCTCCTTGATCTCCGTAGCCTTTAGGTGCGGGTACGTTTTGAACAGGAAGTACGCCAAGGGCAGGACCCCCACCACGATGATCATCAAGTCGGGAACGACACGAATCGTTCCCAGAAAGTGCACGATCCCTCTTTCAAAGAAGGAAGCGTCCCGGGCCGCCCAGAGCCCTTCTTTGTTGCTGGTCCAGGCCTGAAGGATCCCGACCGGGAACAGGGTTCCCAGGGTGAGCAGGAGGAGCCCGAGGTTGAAGCCGAAGAACGAAACCTTAGGGATTAAGGTAATCTTTGACGAACCGGATACCGGAGGGTATTCTTTAGGAGACGAAAGGGGGGTTCATTTAAACTTGGTGATTTCGAGTTGAAACCCGCCCAACTGTTCTTGCATGGCCAGGTAATTCACGACGGCGGTTCCGCCCAGGGTGGCTGAATACTCGCTGTTGATACCGGCCTTCTTCGAGGCGGCAACGACCTGATCGTAGTCCGCCTGCCTGCCGAAACTCACGTGCTGAATGCCGTTTCCACGTCTGTCCAAAAACTTGCGGTGGCAGCTCGGGCCTCCGGCCGGTTTGAGCAGTTCAAACTGGATATCCCCTAAGTAGGCGAAGGCCGCATCATTGTGCAGCCCGGGCATTCCGGCCTCAGAAACCGGCTTTTCATCCAGGAAGGCATCGGTTTTTTTGGCAATGGGGGCAACAATCCAGGACCCGATGCCCAAGAGCTCCTGGTAACGCTTGGCGGTTCTCTTCTCATCCTTGAGCACGATGCCCACCTGATTGATTCGCTTCCCACCGGAGAAGAAGGGCGGTGCCATGTCGATGATGGACGGACCTTTGTGCTCATAGACCCCGGTCAGCTGCATGTTGCTCTCTGTATCGTTCCAGCCCGGGCTGATCATCTCGACATAGCATCCCAGGTCCTCCAACGTATCCAGGATCGTAAAGGTGGCTTTTTCCCCCAGGCGGCCCTGCATCTCAATGCCCACGCCGGCCTTCTTCAGGGCGGCAACATACTTGTCATGATTTAATACCATGCCAAGACTGAAGTAGAGAAAACCCTCCCCGTACTTATTCATGAACTCCATGTAGGTGCTCGGGCCGGAGACGGGCTGGATCACTTTAAAGGAACGCCCCCCCATATTGCCAATGGCGACTTTCATCAGGCATTCTACGTCCCCCAGCTCTTTACCATGGAGGATAATCCCTTTCGGTTTGAAGTCATAGAATTTCCAGGAAGTGCCAAAAACCTCGGAAAAACGCTTGGCCACTTTGTTTACATCTTTGACTACGAGACCGAACTGAACGATTTTCTCCGCCGTCACATCGACAACCGGCTTGCCCGCTTCCTGGGCAAATACTGTTCCCATAGCAGGGAGCACCGCCGGCGCTGCCGATGCGAGAGACACAACCATATTAGGTAAGCTTATTCCCATCATAGCAAATGACATCCTTTTAGCTGTTAGATTTGGCAAAAAAATAAAATCGGCTTGGTCTCACCGCGATCTTCTCCCCTGGAGCTCAGAGGCAAACCGATTTTCTTGCCTATAGCATATTGAAAGCAGAAAAGTCAACAAAATGAGCTTGCCGCTTCCCTTTCGAAGCCGAAGAGGCTGTTACTCAGGAGTCCACAATCGACCAGATATATTATTCCGAAATCTCCCCTACCCCCTCTTTGCCAAAGAGGGGAATTCCTCCCTTTAGTAAAGGGAGGAAAGGAGGGATTTAGTCTCAGGTGTTTGCAAATTATGGACTGATTAATACGCATTTAGCCGGATGAGGAAGAAACAGCAGCACCGGGTCAAAAGGCGATTGACGCTGAAACCAGGAGAGGGGGGGGACGCCCTTTGCTTTTGTAGTTTCTTCAAGAATGGATTTCTGAGATTTATTCCGCATGCCAAGAAGGCCACGAATTGACGCCCTGGCGCTTTGCATCACATTATCGGCCGCTGGGTCGAAAAATGGTCACTCTCCAGAATCAACTCCGGCTGAAGATTCGTAACTGCTAAATTCCGATTTGGCTGGCATATCTTGGCTGAAACGAACCTTCCTCCCTGTAACCTTGTTTTTAGAGTCATCGCCAAGAATATAATCATACAAACGCAAATCTTCAATTTGACTTGAAAACCGGGAGGCTACTTCTCAAGGCCATTTTCTCCTTGACTGCCCTTTAGGTTAATAGTATTTTTTGATAGTTGTTTCTCTTCGTAGCTCAGTCAACCCATCCGCAAAACCCTTAACCTTCTGGAGCAAGTATGAGAAGGAGATTCCGAGGGTTTCGTTGAAGGCTTCAATGGAATTGTTGTATTACCTTGGAAGCCTTACAGGTCCCGTTCTTCATCGGGCCAGCAATATTCCAATTGAACACCTACCGTGGATCTCATTCTGTGGGAAACACAAAGAGGCACAGCATTTTTATTGGAGCAAATGCTCCCAGATGATCCCCGTCTTTTTGGTTTGGGCGTAACGTTTTCGGTTGCGAATAGGGATTCGAATCCCTTGCTTTTGGCTGAAATAGGATTTCATGAGGCAGAAAGGAGGAAATCATGGCTTTCAAATTGGAGGAGCTGGGCTGGAAGTTTACCGATAACCGGGAATGGTGGGATCATTTAATGAAGTGGCCTCCGGTCATTGTCAGTTGCGCGATCACCGGCGGCATCCATACGAAGGAGGCCAATCCCAACCTGCCTCAAAGCCCGGAGGAGCAGGCGGATGCCACCTACGAAGCCTATAGGGCAGGATGCAGTATCGTTCATATCCACGCCCGCTCTCCGTTCTCAAATTATTACGATGCCACAACGGCTACGGCGGAAGATTTCTATAAGATCAACAAGTTAATCCGAGAAAGGTGTCCGGACATCATCATAAACGATACCGGCACGAATATGTTTGGTCCGGATTTCGAAGAAGAGAGGATGACCAAGTTTCTGGCGACCTGTAATCCCGAGATCTCCTCGCTGGATGTAGGTATGCTTTACATGCGCATGAGAATAAAATTTCCCGAAGAGATGTTAAAAAAAATGGGTGGGCCAGAGACCATTAAGGCTATTGGGAAGGCACGGGGGGTGATTATGGATCTCTTGCCCGGTAATCTCTTATATTATGAGGGAGTCATAACCTTGGGATATACGAAAACGGAGCAACTTGCCCGAGCGATGAAGGCCAATAACGTCAAACCTGAACTCGAAGTCTACAACAGCCAGAGTTGGTGGTTTGTCGATAATTTGATCAAAAATAACCTGCTCGATCCCCCCTACTGGTGTCAGCTCGTCTTTGGTCAGGACGGAGCATCTAGCCCTCCTTCGGTCATGACGGCTCTTGAGATGATTGATAACATGCCCCCGAAATCTTTGTTTTCGGCCATCGGGATAGGCCCGCTGCAACTCCCGATAATAACTCTCAGCATGATTATGGGAGGACACATCCGTGTGGGAATGGAAGACAATGTTTACTACCGTAGAGGCGAGTTGGCCAAAAGCAATGCCCAGCAGGTAGAGAGGGCTGTCCGGATCATTCACGAGCTGAACCGGGAAGTCGCCACGCCTGTCCAAGCCCGAGAAATGCTGGGTCTGAGCCAGACTCCTAAGCAATATCCGTAAAAGAGAGAGAATGCGGGGGCAGGCCTTTACTCGTGCTATTTTCTAAGAACGGGAGCAAAAGATTGGGGGGCAGATTTGATTATTGACTTTAATAGGAATGCGAGTGAATGGCAATGGAGTCAGCCCTTGAAATTTGAAAAATAGGGGAGTGGGGACGCTGGGGGGAAATGGGGGACATCATAAAATTATAAATTGAGGTAGCAGACGCCCCTTTTTTTGCAGTTCCTTCAAAAACGGATTTGTGAGATTTATTCCGCATGCCAAGAAGATCACCCATTGATGCCCCCGGGGCTTTGCATCACATCATCGCTCGGGGGAGCGAGAAATGGTTACTCTTCAGAATGATACCCGCGTGAAGGCTTGTTTGTTTAAATGTCAAATTTCGAAACTATTTAGCCACCGAGGTCACAGAGAGTCCAGAGATATAAGGGCCGAAAATGGAAAAGAATTTGACCCCGTATACTCAAAACAGATTCTTCAGGTGTTAGCTTTTTTCTTTTACTTTTTGAACCCAAATCTCTCTGTGAAAATCGGGGACGCCCCTAAATAATTGAATAGTATAGGAATTTCCTTTTTTATTTTCCCCCTCACCCTTCCCCTCTCCCCCGTTTGCGGGGGAGAGGGGAAGGGTGAGGGGGCTTAACTTGATTGCATAGGAAATTGCTTTTTGGACACGGATGAACTCGGATTATCAGGATGGGCGAAAGAAAATGATTATCTGAGTTCACCTGCGAAAATCTGCGTCCTATTAAATTTATTTCCGGGTTTTGCAAATTATGCCGGTACAAACTCCAGGGACAATTGGGTAATTGTTTCTCCCCAGAGGGTAAACACCTATCCTGTACTCAAATCCCCTTGACGTATAACCGTCTTCCCAGTATAATTTCTCTATTAAAAACAAGGTCCTATTAAAATGTCCAACCCTGATTTTACCCAGCTCATCGGCCAAATTCGGGATTTCGAGCACCTGATGATTCCCGCGGGAAAGACCCCATGGGTCAAGCAGTATACTAAACCCACTCATCCGGTGGACGTGGTCCTATACCTGGGATGCAACATTCTTCGTACCGCTCATCTGGCTTTCGAGGTTGTCGACCTGTTTCAAATTCTCGGAGTAAACTTCCTAGCGGTCGCTGGCCCGCAGTTCTGCTGCGGCATCGTGCATCACCGGAGTGGCGACGTCGAAAGTGCCGCTAAGTTTTCGCGAGCGACTGTGGCGAAGTTCGAATCGTACGGGGCGAAGCAGGTCGTCATATGGTGTCCCACCTGCCAGCTTCATTTTGGGGAGCTGATTCAGGGGGGGATAATGCCCCGTTTTCCGATGACCCATGTCTCGGCGTTCCTGGCCGAAAAAGCAGACCAGTTCGAATTCCGTCGTGACCTGCGCACCCGGGTCGCCGTTCACACCCACGTTGGGGCACCCCAGCGAGAGCTGGATGCAAAAAGCGTTATCAAAGTACTGCAGAGTGTTCCTGGGGTGGAAGTGGCGGGACTCCTCTCTTCCCCCGACCTGGGATATCAATGCGCCCCGAGTCTACTGCTCCAACTCGGCCCCGAGCGGTTTCGATCGATCCGGGACGGATTGGCCCGCCAAGCCAGGGACTTGGGGGCAGATGAGGTCGTGACCCTATACCACTCCTGCCATCGGGAGTGGTGTGAGGTCGGGGGAACGGGACTATTGGTTCGAAACTACGTGTCCATAGTGGCCGAGGCCCTGGGCTGCGCTCACCGGGACTACTCCCAGGAATTTAAGAAACTGAGTACGCCGGGTGCCATCGTGGCTCTGTCCCATCCCATGTGGGGGTCATATGGGCTGAGCGAAGAGCGTGCAAAGGAGCTGGTGACCAAGTACTTCATGCCGACGAAAGGCTGAGAGGGCTATGCGGGGTCCTCAATGCATATTCTCCGGTTGGCGTAGGACAGGAGTTTATCCTCTCTCGTTTGAACCGCGACCCTCATGCAGAAAAAAAGTGGCCGATTGGTTTTTTTCTTAGCTGTATTGTCCCTAAAGGGCGACCTTAAACTTCTGGAGCATCTATCAAATGGATTTGCCAGGAGGTATCGTATGAAATTGGCAGCGGCAGTAGTAATGATCTTGTGGGTGTTGGTCCCGTCGCCAAGCAACGGTGGACCGGTCGAAATTCCGATTACCCGGGTCGTGCTGTTCAGCAGCGGGGTGGGCTACTTCGAACACAACGGCCCGGTAGAGGGCAATGCGAGCTGTCGTCTGATGTTCAAGATCGAACAGATTAACGATGTCCTGAAGTCCATGGTGGTAATGGACCCTGAAGGGACGGTCAGCGGTGTCCGCTATGCCTCCCAAGAGCCGCTGATTCGGGCGTTGCGAAGTTTCGCCATCGATCTGAGCGGCGATCCCAAGATCGCCGACCTGCTCCGCCAGCTCCGCGGAGCTGAAGTCACCGTCGAGGCCCCGGAAAAATTGACGGGGAAAATCATCAGCATCGAGACAACCCCGAAGGAGATCGTCGGCCCGATCCGGACGATCCTCCCGGAGACCCTGTTAACCCTGGCAACTGCGCGAGGCATCAAGTCCCTTTCGATGAGTACCGTTCAGAGCCTGACTTTGACCGATGAGAAGCTGACGGGCGAGCTGAACAAAGCGTTGGATTTACTGATCGCTTCCCACGACACGCAGCGTAGAGCCGTAGATGTCACTTTCTCCGGCCAGGGAAATCGGGCGGTCCGCATCGGTTATATTTCCGAGACCCCGATCTGGAAGACATCCTACCGGCTGGAATTCCGCAAGGGAAAGGAAAAGAAGGAGACCGGCTTCATTCAAGGCTGGGCCATCGTCGAAAACATTTCCGATAATGACTGGACCCAGGTGAACCTGGCTCTGGTAAGCGGCCGGCCGATATCCTTCATCCAGGACCTTTACACGCCCCTGTACCTGCCCCGACCGGTCGTCCAGCCGGAGCTGTATTCCTCGCTTAGGCCGCAAAAGTATGAAGAAGGACTGGAAGCGGCGCCCGGGATATCCAAAGAGGAGATGGCCGCTCCCAGGGAGGAACGATCATCCCGTATGGATGCGATGCGAAAAGCAGCCCCGATGGCCTTGGCCCCGGCCCCTTTCGCCCAGAAAGAAAAACTTGCCGGAGAAGTAGAGTTGGCCAGGGGAGTACAGTCGGTCGCCACGGCCGCCAAGATGGGCGAGCTTTTCCACTTCACCATCGGTAAACCGGTAGACCTGCCGCGACGACATTCGGCGATGCTGCCGATCATCAACTCGA
>Ga0315276_10005967_pt1 | contig 11255 bp, 10 predicted proteins | sample YL17G05_0_MG_FD_204542 | JGI IMG/M metagenome (GOLD analysis project Ga0315276, IMG submission 204542) | Sediment microbial communities from Yellowstone Lake, YNP, Wyoming, USA - YL17G05_0 | ecosystem: Environmental > Aquatic > Freshwater > Lake > Sediment | place: USA: Wyoming | collected... | reverse complement strand
CCCCAGCACGTCGATATATTCACGGTTTACTTTAATTACCCCGGGCAGCGTTTCAGATAGCTTATAACCCAGGAAATAAATGGTTATGATGGGCAGCCCTTCACGGATTACGGTCCTCTCCTCACCCTTCTCCACCAATTCTTCCTCATCCACCACCTCATCTTCTTTCTTGTATTGTTCTCCCAGGTACCGGCGAAAACGCATGATATCCGGGGGCAAGTTGCACTTCTGTAACTCGATCAAGACATTCTTGCAGCCACCTGTTTTCATCTTGATTTTGGCGATAAAATCAAGATGATAGTAAATCAATTCTCTTATATCGACATCGCTTTCATCCTCTTCCCCCGCCTTTATCGCTTTAAGATCGGTTTTTTTAAACTTATGGACATGCTCCTGGGACTTGAAATCCAGCATTAAAATTTCTTCATCGATGATGGCGGCGATCACTCCTTTGGCTACATCCAGATCGGACATCAAATACTTAAACACAATATCGTAAATAGGATTGGCTATGATCATCATTGGTTTAAGACCTCCATATGTAATATGTAATAATCATAGTATAAGTGAGAGAGTTTGTCAACTAGCCGAACCGTCCGGTAATATATTCCTCTGTTTTTTTGATCTTTGGTTTTGTAAAAAGCTGGATAGTGGATGAAAACTCGATTAACTCACCTTCATAGAAAAAAGCCGTATAATCGGACACTCGCGCCGCTTGCTGCATGTTGTGTGTTACTATAATAATGGTGTATTTGCCCCGGAGCTCGCCGATTAACTCTTCGATCCGTGCGGTGGCTTTCGGGTCTAACGCGGATGTGGGTTCGTCCATTAATAATATTTCCGGTTCCACGGCTAAAGCCCGGGCAATACATAACCGCTGCTGCTGCCCGCCGGATAACGACAATGCATTCTCATTCATACGGTCTTTCACCTCTTCCCATAACCCGGAATCCCTTAGACTTTTTTCCACGACGGCATTTAATTGGCTTTTATTTTTAATGCCGTTATTAATGCGCGGGCCATAAGCAATATTGTCGAATATGGATTTGGGAAAAGGGTTGGGCTTCTGGAACACCATGCCTACCCGCTTCCGAAGCAGCACCGGATCGACCAAAGGGCTATAAACATCTTCGCCGTCAAAATACAATTTTCCCATTGCCCGGCAGCCGGGGATTAAATCGTTCATCCGGTTGACGGCGCGCAAGTAAGTACTTTTTCCGCAACCGCTGGGGCCGATAATGGCCGTTACTTTGCCGGCCGGTATCGCGAGATTGGCTTTGCGAATGGCTTCTTTCTCCCGGTAAAAAATGGAAAAATCTTCGGAATAAACGTGGATATCTTCCCCGGCCAGGGCCGTTAGATCCGCATGCGACATGACGTCCGGGTTTATATTGATCGCTAGGTTCATGGTCATCATCCCCTTAATTTCTTAGATATCCTGGCCCTGATAATGATGGCGGCCAGGTTTAGTAAAAGCACCAACAGTATTAGCGTAAAAACCATCCCGAATTGAACGTGACGGATTCTCTCCACGGCTTCGTGTTCGGTCACCAGGTTGTAAATATTCCAGGGCAGGGCCGGTGTGGGCTGGGTTAAGGTTTGAAACAGGTTTAGCGGTTTCCCGACGCTAACCGCCGCGGTGAAAATAATGGGCGCTGTTTCCCCGGCGGCGCGCCCCATGCTGATGACAATACCTGTTAAAATTCCCGGCAGCGCAGCCGGTAAGATAACCGTGGTGACGGCCCGGAGTTTTCCGGCGCCCAGGCTTAATGCCGCTTCTTTATAAGTTCCCGGCACTGCTTTTATGGCTTCTTCCGACGCCCGGATAACGGTGGGCAATACCAATAACGCCAGGGTCATCGATCCGGCCAATACACTTTTGGAACCGGATATTTTGACTGTGTTTATAAAAAATGCCAGGCCGAAAAGACCGAAAACAATACTGGGCACCCCGGCCAACGTGCTGATGAATACCCTCAGTAAACTAACGATTTTACTATTGGGCCTGGAGAACTCGGCCAGGTAAACGGCCGCAATGATTCCCATGGGAATGGCGAAAAGCATGGTTCCCAGTACCAGGTAAAAAGTCCCCAGGACTTCGGTAAAAATACCGCCCAACATGTGCGAATCAAACGATGTGTCTGTAATAAACCGCCAATAAAAAGTAAACCTGGGCCGCATCATGTTTTCGAAATTGATCTCTAAATAAGGGAATAGTTTTTCCAGGGCAGTGCCTTTGTATTCGCTGACGCGGGGCGCAAGAACCTTTTTCCCCATGGCGCGGGGATCGGAATAATCCCATTTTTCAATGAAAAGAATTCGCTTCAGGGTTTCCCGCGCCATATCCCAGCGGGTTTCGCCGTAACGGTCTCTCATTAGTACGGGTTGTTCAGTCCCGGGGGCGGGTCCCAGCAGGCGGTGTACCTGTTCCTTTAATTCGCGCAAGTCCCGCGCGTATTGGCCGCTGTTGGGAACTTCCCCGTTATCCACTTGTTTTTTAAAGTCGGCCAGCAGCCGGTAAACCGGCTCCCGGTATTTTTGGGCGGCTTCGACTTCCGCCAGGATTTCGTCTTTATTGCCGCGGTTGAATGCTTCATAACTGAAGCGCCGGAACTCCACCGTACCTTTAAACAGGAAAGCGCCGAGGCCTCGAATAATGATAGGGGCCAGGACGATAATCAATGAGGCGGACAGCAGGAAAATTGAAAAGAAACCGAGCCCGCTGAAAGAGTGATCGAGAATGCGTCGGGTTTTAAGTTTCATGGTTTATCTATTTACACTCCCCATTTTTTTTTCGAACGGGCCGTGAGCCATTCGCTGATGAGATTGCTGATAAGAGAGAACAGCAGCAGTAAGAGGGCCATGGCAAAGAGAACATGATACCTGGCCGAGCCGGTGACATGGTCTGCTTCGCCCATATCGCCGGCAATGGTGGCGGTAAGGGTGCGAATCGGTTGAAAGACATCGTACCAGGGCTGTGGAACCTGGGCCGCGTTCCCGGAGGCCATCCATACCAGCATGGTCTCGCCGAGGGCCCGCATCACGCCCAGGATAATGGCGGCGATGATCCCCGATTTAGCGGCCGGGATAACCACTTTTACCAGGGTTTCGGCCCGCGTGGCCCCCAGGGCATAACTGCCTTCCCTTAACTCCCTGCCCACGGCTTGCAGCGCATCCTCGGACACGCTGACGATCGTAGGCAACGCCATAATGGCCAGTATTATGGAAACGTTTAAAGCGTTGGCGCCGCTGGAAATAACGAGGCCGGAGAATAGGGTATAAAGCTTATAAAGCCCATAAACAATAACGCCTTCTAGGATAATGAGAATGGTTGTACGGTGGATTTTAGCGGGGTTTTTAAATAGTTTATTTGCCAGGGTTTCGCTGAGAATATAGGTAAGAATGAGGCTGAGGGGGATTCCCATTAACCAGACGGATATACCCAGCAGGTGTCCGCCGCTGCGCTGCAATAACGGGGCAAACACCACCAGGGCAAAAAAACCGTAGGCCACCGAGGGGATGGCCGCGATAATTTCGATTACCGGTTTCACCACCTGGCGGACGGAAAAGGGCAGGATATCGCTTAAACTGACTGCCGAAAAAATGGCCAGCGGTACGGCGATCAACGTCGAAAGGAATGTGACCATGGCGCTGCCGAAGATGATGGCCAGAGCGCCGAATTCCGCGGGGTTCCCGCTGGGATACCAGTGGATACTGAACAGAAATTCCTTTATCCCGCGCAGTTTAAAAAAGGGCAGGGCATCCCGGGCGATAAACAGTAAGATGAAAATAACGGCGATCATGGACACAGAGGTAATGATGAATAGGGAACCTTCCATAAGAAATCCGGACAACCGTTTCGTTCGACCGGCGCCTTTACTGACGTAGATGCTTTTTTTAGCTTTTATGAAGTTTGTCATATTCGTTTACGATATCCTTTTTTCCTTCATCCTATTTTGCACCCCGCGGATTAAAATTGAATGAAGAAACCGTTAATTTTTCATTAAGATATTTTTCAAATAAAATAAGGAAGGCCAGCCGCCGTTCAACCCCGGCGACTGGCCCTTTGTTATAATCAATATATGTTTCAATAATTGGTCACGGGGATAAAACCGATATCGGTCACAATTTCCTGGCCTTTCCTGGTCAAATAGAGATTGACGAATTCAAAGAGTTTTGTTCCCAGTGTGGGGTAATCTTTGGTTACCATGTACAGGGGCCTGGAAATCGGGTAAGCGCCGTTTTTCACCGTTGCTGGGGAAGGATAGACGCCGTTAACCTCAAGGGCTTTGACGGAATTATCGATAAAACCGATGCCCACATAACCGATGGCCCCGGGGGTGCTTTGCACCCTGCTGCGGATGGCGCCGCTGCTGCCGACGTATTCGCAGTTCCTGGCAATCTTTTCACCCTTGAGAACTTTGGTCTCAAACGTTTCATAGGTGCCGCTGTTGGTGTCGCGGCTGATGATGATAATGGGGGCGTCGGGGCCGCCCAATTCTTTCCAGCTTTTGAACTTGCCCAGGTACATACTTTTGACCTGGTCCATGGTCAATCCTTTCACCGGGTTACCGGGATGAACGATAAGGGCGATGCCGTCGAAAGCGATGACATGGGGCACCGGTAACACTTCGCTGTGCACGGCGGCTTCATATTCGTTTTGTTTCAGCAAACGGGACATGGTGGCCACCTGGCAGGAACCGTTGATTAACGCCTTGGCCCCGTTGCCGCTGCCGGATTCCGAGACCGTGATATTCACACCGGGGTTATTACTCATGTAATACTCGGCAAAGGCCTTGGCAATAGGACCGACAGTGGTGGAACCATCGATGACGATCCTTTCATTGGCCCCGGCGCCCAAGAGCATATTGGCGCCCATCATTAGTAACACACTTAATATAATGGATACGAGTTTCATTTTTTTCCTCCTCTTTTTGGTTTTTGATTAGAACTGGTAATAAAAGGTGATGTTAAACTGGGAAATATCTTTGGGTTTAACACCGGCTGCGTTTTCTTTATAAGTGACCAGTTTAAGGTTGGGCATGACCTGGAATTTCGGGTGGATGTTCCAGCCCAGACCGACGATGAATAAATTGGTCTTGTAACCTTTTTCGATGAGCAAGAAACGGTCGTTGCCGCTGACCAGCGGGTCGGTAGTCATATCGTAACGTACGATGGCTTCTACGAATTTATTGAATTTGGCAACGGCAAAGGCGGAAAATAAACCGAAAGCCACATCTGCTTTCTCTGTTTCTTTAATTGTTTCCTGGCCGTAGTTCAAACCGACGCGGCCCCAATCGCCCTGGTATCCGGCAAAAGCCTGGAGCAATACTGATTTTTTGGCGGCGGAACGTTTTACATAATCGCCGCTCACTTCAAACATCCAGTTGGCATTGGGGTTAACGGTAAAACGGGCGGAAACCTGTTTGTACTTATCGATTTCTTCCTTGTAACTGGAATAATTCCCGAACATTAAACCGTAGTTGAATTTTTTCCCGGCGTCGAAACTACCTTTCAAGGAAATCCCAAAATCCCTGGATGACCGGGTTTTGTAAAGGTCAAAGGGAGTTTTTTCCAGGTGCCGGTAGCCGTAAAACTTTTCGATATTGCTCCAGGTCAGAGATTCCTGGATGCCTAACGTCAACGAATGCAGCGGCAAGAACTGGTAAGAGATATAGACGTCCTTAACAAAAGGGGTGATACTAAGTTCACTGGAACCGAATTTGCCGTCGCTGTGCATTTCAAGCCGGGCGCGCGCTTTAATTTTGTCGGAAATGTCGGCGTCATAGGTGATGTAAAGTCTTCTTAACCAGAAGCCGGTCAGTTTTTCCTGGCTGGCGTTATTACTTTTGAACATATAATAGTAATCTCCGAAAGCATATGCCGATACCCCGGCATTAACGGGCATTACAGCGATCGCTAACAGGATCGCTCCCACTAAAAACACTAACACTTTTTTCATTGAAATCATTTTTTCCTCCTAATTTTTGATTTTTTTATTTAAGGACATATTTTCCTATAGGTTTGTTAAATGCAAATGAAAGAACCATTAATAATCGATTAATAATTTTATTATAGGCCCCAACCGGTTGGAAAAAACCGGCTAACCGTTACCGGTTCAAGGAAGTGGCGTATCTCCGTCAGAAGAAAAAAAGAAAAAAGGACTGGTCCACGGATTACACTGATTAGCACGGATTTAAGCGAAGACGTTTGACTTGTGGCATTTTCCATCCGTTCACCTTCCCTGGGCCGGGGTATTTTTCACCCCCGCGGCTCTTAACCAATTATTAAGAGATTATTAATCGATTCTACACACAATTTGCTTACAATACAGCGGCATCACCTCCATTGAGATATCCCGGGGCAACATCCGGTTGGTTTATTGGTTCGATAAGAATGTGTCGCAAAAGTATTTCGATTTTAACGGCTACCAACTGGAACAATTGGAAGGCAGTTCGTATTACCGGGTGATTCTTAAAGAAGAAAGCCTTAATTATATGTTCACTCGAATCAGGCTATTATCCGACTGAGTAAAAAAATGAAATCTTAAAGCATGTAGGGAATCAACGTGAGAAAATTAAGGGACAGCCAATTTTTTCCCCTTTACGGCTATCTACGGTTAAATTTAACCCGGCACTGAACAATAACCCCGGTTTAGCTATTTTCTAACCATCCCTGGTCTTCGCTGTATGCAATCCCTTTTTCCTTGCAATAATTTTCGGCTTCCTGGGTAAACCCGCTCCGCGAAAAAATAAAACCGAGTGCACGTTCCAGGTTTTCATACGCTTTCAGTTTTTCAAATTTAACAAGAAACCCATCTACCTCTTCCTTTGAAAACTTCCGGACATCCCGGCATTTGACTTCACCGATTATCGAATAATCCCCAGGGTCTTCAGCCCGGGCAAATATATCGATATTAAAACTGCGTGAATTTTCCGGTGAACGATTGTACTTCCAGGCACTCGAATAACGACTGAAATTAAAATCACAGGGCAAATTTCGTGTAATCGATTTCAAAAACTCATTGTCTTCATCCGCATGAACCCGTAACCGATCCACGATCAAATACTCGGCAAAATAACCTTTCTGGTAATTGTACTTCCCCTGCAATCTCCGGTATCGACGTTTGAGGGTATTAAACGATCGATCGTACTCTTTTTTTATCTCTTTTACATCGAATTGCTCGATCTCTTTTTGATAAACGCCTCGGAATACTTTATCGAAAATATTATCCGAAACTCCCCGGTAATCGAATGCGGTTTGCCCCTGTGCGATAATATCGGATTTAACCAGGGCTTCCAATTTCAATTCCAGGTCCGAGTCGGGCATATCGAGTTTGAGTTCATCCTGTAATTCTTTGCGGGTGACTTCCCGGTCCCTGTGTTTACACAGGTAAAGGACGATACGTTTTGCGTTTTTGTCGTTAATACGCGGTAAAGCGCTCTTGATATATTCCATCCAGGTATACTTGATAATTCCACGATTATCGCGGGTCTCAAATTCAAGGGTTTTCGAGAGCCCTTCGATCGTGGTAAGGTCTTTTTTCTCGTAACCGGAACGAAAGATCGAACTAATATAAAACGGGCTTCCTTCTGCGATTTGAGTAGTGAGATATGCCGTTTCTTCGGTTACAGAGACATTGAAAGTTTGCGAGTATTTGTAAACCATCTCAAAAGCTTCATCTTGCGGCATGTTTTCGAGGGGGTAATAGCGGAACCTTGACGGGAGTAATTTCATTAACATATTCATCAACCAGCCGACCCAACTCCCGGAAACGAGAAGTGGTGCAACTTTGCTTTCTGCCGTGCTTAAATATCCGCCGGCTATTTTATCTGCAAGGTTTGTGCATTCTTTATCCCGGTAGATCATGGTCTCAAGAAACTGGAACTCATCGATCATTTGGACGATGAATTCCTTTTGCCTCGCAGCAATTTTTTTGGGGGCCTCTCGAGTTAGTTCCCAGAGCGCATCGACATTTTCTTCTCGATAGGCATGGGATACTCCTTCGATAAATCCCACCAAATAATCAAGTCCTTCTTTTTGGGCGATTTCGATTGCTTTTGAAAAATCGATGTTGTCTGTATCGAGGTATTCGGTCTTTCTTGATTTGAATGCAATATACTGGTAAATAAATGTGAGAAAAAAACTTTGATAAAAACTCAGCGCCCACATCTTTGTCTCTTTGATCTCATAATAAAAAGGGATAACCCCATCATTTTTGAAAAAGATAATGTTAAACAACCGTTCCAGGATAGCGGTTTTACCCATTTTACGTCTGGCTAACAGGGCTGTACTCATGGATTTTTTCATTTTGATACCGTTAATCCATTCAAGGAAAAACTCTAATTCCTTTTTGCGCCCGACAAATAATTCCGGTCTACCGATTCGTTCTTCTAATGCGTATATCATACGTTTATGTATACCATAAAAAAAAGAAAATATCAAATCTTTCAATCGCAACTATTCAGTCGATATAATAAATGAAAATTACGGAAAGTTACGGGACAAACCAATTTTTTACTTCTTAACCAATAATTAATAGTTTCTTTATTAAATCTTAACTATAGACAATTATTATATTATAAGGAGGTATGCATGGAAAACATCAGTGTACTTTTCTTATGTGTTCACAATTCCGCCAGGAGCCAGATGGCGGAGGCTTTTTTGAAAGCCATCGGAGGGGAGCGATTCGAAGTTGAAAGCGCAGGCTTGGAAGTTGGGACACTTAATCCCTATGCCGTACAGGGCATGGCGGAAATCGGCATGGATATTTCAAAAAACCGTTCTAAGGGCGTCTTCGAATTCATTCGCGACGGTCACCTCTTCCAATACGTCATCACGGTTTGCGACGAAGCCAGCGCCGAACGCTGCCCGATTTTCCCCGGCTTCACCCGGCGACTCCATTGGAGCTTCCCTGACCCGGCCCTTTTTACAGGAACCGATGAAGAAAAAATGATAAAAACTCGCGGCGTAAGGGATCAAATCCGCGAGCGAATAGCCCGGTGGCTGGAAGAGTTAAGTTCTGATGAATCCTCCATGCATAAATTACAATGAGACAAAACGATATTGGGTATTTGCTGGCCACGGCGGCAGCCAATATGTTGTTTCTATTCGTTGCCCTACAGGCGCTTTCCATAAAAAGAAATTGGACCGGGGTTAGAAAATGGACAGAAAAAGGAGCAATGTTCATGATCGTACCGTTTGCATTGGCGGCGCTGGCTAATTTTTGGGCGCAGCGACCGGCCTGGACCGTGATGATCCCTTTACTGATGGTTTTCTTCCTGGCCGCGGAGGGGATATTCGATTCGCTTATGAAACACCGCAAACCCTATCTGGCGCCGGTCATATTCAGGGGATTATTTTTTGTAATGGCCGGGTTGGGGATGGCGATTTACACATTTGCCGGCGGAACGGCCGCGGGTTTCATCACCCTGGGTGCAATGGCGACCGCCGGTTGGGCCGGTTTTCTCAGCACTGGTTCTTGAAAAACATGGACGAAATCACAGACACAAAAAAAGAAAAAAAGTCGATTTTCGTTGTTGAGGACGAGCCGGATATCCTGCAATTGATTGCCATCAACCTGGAGAAAGCCGGTTACGACGTTAAGAGATTTACAGAAGCAGGCCCAATGATAACCCTGCTGTCCCGGCAAATCCCGGATTTGATTATCCTGGATTTAATGCTGCCGGATTACGACGGCCTCGACATTTGCAAAACATTAAGAAACGATACCCGGTACGCGGAGATTCCCATCATAATGGTTACCGCTAAAACCGAGGAGTTGGATATCGTACTGGGTCTCGAATTGGGCGCGGATGATTATATCACCAAACCCTTTTCGCCGCGTGAGCTGACGGCGCGGGTGAAAGCCATTTTACGGAGAGGCAAACGCCAGATCGATAACGGCCGCAAGTCGATCGTTATCGGCGACATTCTGACCATTGATCCGGCCAAATACGAAGTACGGGTCCGGGATGAAAAAATCGCCCTCACCTCCACGGAATTCCTGATCTTAAAATTATTGGCGGAAAAACCCGGCTGGGTCTTTTCCAGGGAGAAAATACTCAATGTACTTTGGAGTGATGAAAAAGATGTGTTCGACCGTACCGTGGACGTTCATATGAAAAATCTGAGGGACAAACTGGGCGACGCGGGAAAACTGATTAAAAGCATTCGCGGCGTCGGGTATAAGCTGGAAGTGTGATTTTAACACAAAAAAGGAGGAATTAAAATGTCCGCACATTTAGAAAAAGCCATTAATAATTTGCTGAAACAATTAACCGCACTCAGTGCGAGGGCGGAAGAGAGCGTGAAACGCTCGTTTCAAGCGCTGGAGGAAAACAACGCCGACCTGGCCCGGAAAGTCATCATGGAAGACGAAATCATCGATAAACAAGAAATCGATATCGAAGAGGAATGTTTGAAGATTCTTGCCCTGCATCAACCGGTGGCCATCGATCTTCGTTACCTGGTGGCCGTGATGAAAATCAACAATGACCTGGAACGCATCGGCGACCTGGCCGTAAACATCTCCTGGCATACCCTGGACATCCTCTCCGAACCTTTGTTGAAAAAGCCTGTTGATTTCCAGGCCATGTGCAAACTCACGCAATCCATGTTGAAAAGAAGCCTGGATTCCATTGTCAACCTGGATGCAAATGCAGCTTATGCCATTCTCAAAGAAGATGATGAAGTCGACCATATGAATGCGGAATTGTCCGAAGAGATCGTCGAAGAAATCAAAAGGAACCCGGAAAAAGCCAGTGTCCTGATATTATACATTCACATCGCCCGGCACCTGGAACGCATTGCAGACCACGCCACCAATATCGCCGAAGATATTATCTATTTAACCAACGGAGAAATCATCCGCCACGGGAAATCGATTTAAAAAATAAGCGTACAGATTTTATATAATACAGCGGAACAAAAAGCCGCCATGGGAATGGTCAACACCCAGCCCCAGATGATATTAAGGGTAACCTCCCATTTCACGGCCGAAATATTCCAGGCCGCCCCGACCCCGGTCACGGCCCCGGTAATAACATGAGTGGTAGATACGGGGATGCCGAGATGGGTCGAAAAGAAAATACTGGCGGCGCTGGCGGTTTCCGCGCAAAAGCCGTCGATGGGTCTTAGCTTACAAATTCGTTGTCCCATGGTTTTAACGATGCGCCAACCGCCTGAAAGGGTCCCCATGGCAATTGCCGTATGGGCGCTCAAGACAACCCAGAGGGGGATTTCGAAACTATTCA
>Ga0315276_10005965_pt1 | contig 11255 bp, 8 predicted proteins | sample YL17G05_0_MG_FD_204542 | JGI IMG/M metagenome (GOLD analysis project Ga0315276, IMG submission 204542) | Sediment microbial communities from Yellowstone Lake, YNP, Wyoming, USA - YL17G05_0 | ecosystem: Environmental > Aquatic > Freshwater > Lake > Sediment | place: USA: Wyoming | collected... | reverse complement strand
GCATGAAGGACGATTGGAAGACCGTCTTCCCTGCTGTGAGCCCGGTTACGGCCATTGACATCTTGCTGGAACCGGACGCCACGATGCTCCAGCATTCCGCCGACAACAACGCCCGCCTGCTCGCGGTATTCCCGAAGGGTTTCGCCCTGGATGCGACGCATCGTCCGCACATCACGATGATTCAGCGTTACGTCCGCACCGCCGACCTCGACCAGGTCTATGCCGCCGCTGGCCAGGTTCTCGCCCGTGCCAATGTGACCGGCCTGAAGCTGGAGGCCTTCAAATACTACTACATCCCGAGCAAGGCCATTGGTCTTGCGGGCATTGTTGCGAAGCCGACGCCTGAATTGCTCAAACTGCAAGCGGACCTGATTGCCGCCGTGGCCCCATTCACGGTGGAAACCGGAGACTCGTCCGCGTTCGTCACCACGCCCTATGATCCGATCATTGACCCGATGTTGATCGAATACGTTTCGACGTTTGTTCCGAAGGCTTCCGGCGAGCATTTCAATCCGCACGTCACCACCGGCGTCGCCCTACGGGAATACCTCGACCAAATGCTGGCCGAACCGTTTGAGCCGTTCACCTTCTCGCCCGCGGGCGCAGCCGTTTACCAGTTAGGCCAGTTCGGCACGGCTGCGAAGAAACTCAAAGAATGGGATTTGAAGCCTTGAGGTACGGACCGGCACGCTCTTGGAGAAGGTCTGGACAAGGCCCTCGACGAGGCGCAGGCGAAAGGCTGGACGGTTGTGGATTGAATAAAGACTGGAAGGTGATTTATCCGTTTGAAAAATAGGGAGACCGTTGAAGGGGTTTTTATGCAGATTACGGAAGATTTGCCATAACCTCCCCCACCCCCTCCTTCGTAAGGAGGGGAGGTCAGGTGGGGTGATCCACAACAATGCCTACGTTTCACGAAAACATTAGGAGAGAGGAAAAAGGATTTGAGTGACGATAACGTTTCATTAAAAGCCATAATTCAAAGTGTAGCCGGAATTGTTTGCATACTCATTTTATCCGCATTTATCTCTGTTGAGCCCGCCTTTGCACGGCAACCCTCAAAACCCTCAGGCTTTGCCGGTTCCGCAAGCTGCCGCGAATGCCATGAGAAATTTTATACACTCTGGTCAACATCGCATCATGGCCTTGCGATGCAGCCGTATACAAAAACATTCGCGGAGAAAAACCTTGCTCCGCAGGCAGAAGACATAACAATCAAGGACAAGAACTACCGTTTTGACATCAACAAAGGGATAGTTATTGAGAGTTTTAAAAAGAACAGGAAGAATTACCCTGTCAAACATGTCATGGGCGGAAAGTATGTCTATTTCTTCCTTACCCCTATGGAACGCGGAAAGTTGCAGGTGCTTCCTGTCTCGTATGATGTGAAAAAGAAGATGTGGTATGACACAACTGCAAGCTTCGTGCGCCATTTTATCGAAGCGACTGACCGGCCTGTGGACTGGAAAGATCCCATGCTGACCTTTAATACGGCATGTTACGGATGCCACGTGAGCCAGTTAAAAACGAACTATGATCTGAAGACAGATTCATATAAATCAACATGGGCAGAACCCGGCATCAATTGCGAAACCTGCCACGGCCCCGGCGAGGAGCACAACAAGATAGCAAAGGCCACTCCGAAAGGACAGCCTCTTAAAGATCTTAAGATCATCAGTACAAAAACAATGACGCCTGAACAGAGAGACCACATGTGCGCATCCTGTCATACCAAGGGAGGACCGATTACCGCAGGCTTCACTCCCGGCGACAGGTACTTCGACCACTTCGACCTGACCACACTCGAAAACCCGGACTTCTACCCCGACGGCAGAGACCTGGGAGAAAATTATACCTATACGCTCTGGATGATGAGCCCATGCGTAAAGGCAGGAAAACTCGAATGCATGCACTGCCATACGTCAAGCGGCCGCTACCGCTTCAAGAAGGAGAAGTTTAATGACGCATGCATGCCTTGCCACGAGAAGCATGTGAAGGATCCAACTGCACATACCCACCACAAACCTGAAAGCGAAGGAAGCAAATGCATCTCCTGCCACATGCCAAAGACTGAATTTGCCCGGATGGAGCGGAGCGACCATTCCATGAGGCCGCCGATGCCTGCGGCATCAATCGCGTTCAAGTCTCCGAATGCCTGCAACATCTGTCACAAGGACAAGGACGCCCGGTGGGCTGACGACTTTGTGCGTAAATGGAGACCGCGGGATTATCAGTCGCCTGTGATCCATATTTCCGCTTTAATTGAAGCCGGCCGGAAACGGGACTGGAACAGACTTGAAGAGATGCTTACCTATGTCACAAGCAAAGACCGCGATCAAGTCTACGCGGCTTCGCTCATCCGGCTTCTCATGGCATGTCATGACGAAAAAAAATGGCCTGTGCTCATGAAGGCGTTAAACGATCCCTCTCCGCTCCTCAGGGCTGCAGCAGCAGAGGGTCTCCAGAATTACCTGACTCCTCAATCCATTGAAGCGCTTCTGAAAGCAACTCGTGATGAGTACCGCCTTGTAAGGATCAGGACCGCCTCATCACTTGCTGCAGTTCCTGCGGAATACATACCCGAACAAGAGCGTAATAATTTCCAGAGTGCGTTGAATGAACTGAAATCATCTCTCATGGCGCGGCCTGATGACTTTGGGTCGCACTATAACCTCGGCAATTATTCCATGAACCTCAGGGAGTATAAGAAGGCTGCAGCATCCTTTGAGACTGCAAGCAGGCTGAGACCTGATGCCATTGTTCCCTATGTCAATGCATCGATGGCATATGTGAATCTCGGTGATAAGAAAAAGGCTGAAGGAAGTCTCAGGAGAGCCCTCAAGGTTGAACCCGGGAATGCGGCTGCGAACTTTAACCTTGGCCTGCTCATGGCCGAACTGGGGCGCATGGAAGAGGCAGAACATGCCTTAATGACTGCTTTCGTGACCGATCCTCAGATGGCACAGGCAGCTTACAACCTTTGCGTTATGCTTGCAAAGGACCGGATCGATGAGGCTATCGGATTCTGCCGAAAAGCATATGAAACCCGGCCAGATAATGCGAAGTATGGATATACTCTTGCATTTTACCTTTATCGCAAGGGGGAGAAGGACGAGGCAGTCAGGACGTTAAGGGCAATTATAGAGAAGTATCCAGGGTACAAAGATGCGGAAATGCTTCTTGATGAGATCTCAAATAAAGGAAATATTTTCAAGAAAGGAGAAGTACAATGAATAAGGTCAAATGTCTGAAAAATGTTTTTACTGTCTTACTTACCATCTTCATGCTCTCTTCTGCAAGCGCAGCAGCGGAGAAAGGAGAAACAGCGGCTGCAAAGCAATACTCAGGTGATTTCTGGTCCCGTTCGACTCTTACCGGTGACTGGGGGGGGACCCGCAATGAATGGGCTGCGAAGGGGGTCACCTTCGATATCAACCTGAATCAGATTGGGCAGAGCGTTGTAAGCGGGGGCAAGGATCAGGGTTGGGAGTATACCGGACGCGGCAACCTCACGCTCCATATTGATACACAAAAGCTGGGGCTGTGGCCCGGTGGATTTTTTACATTTGAAGTCGAGGGCAATTACAACAGACCCATCAATTTGGATACAGGCGCTCTCATGCCGGTGAACACCAATCAGTTGTTCCCCACGCCGGGCAGACGGGAATTGAACATACCCGCAGTCACTTTCACACAATTCCTTTGTCCTTATTTTGGTCTGACCCTCGGGAAACTCGATACAACATCCGGGGATGCGAATGCGTTTGCCCATGGAAAAGGCGACAAACAGTTCCTCAATCTCGCTTTCAATATTAATCCTGCTTTACTTCTGACTGTTCCCAGTTCAACGCTTGGCGGGGGGGTTATCATCCTCCCGAACAAAGATCCCCATGCGGCAATTATCACCTTAATGGCAATCGACTCCGATGGAAAGGCAAACAGGACCGGCTTTGATACGGTATTCGCGGGTAATAACAGCTTTGCCATCGAGGGACGCGTCAGGACTGACTTTTTCGGGATGACAGGACATCAACTTTTGGGGGCGACGTATTCCGGCAAGGACTTCTCGTCCCTCGACCAGAGCCTGCGTATTATTGTCGAGAACGGCACGATAGAAAAAGAGGACAACTCCTGGGCTGTTTACTATAACTTCGACCAGTACCTCTATGAACCGAAAAAAGAGCAGGGCATAGGCATTTTCGGGAGATTCGGAGCCTCAGACGGAGACGCAAACCCTGTGCACTATTTCTACAGTCTCGGTGTTGGCGGAAAGGGAGTTATCCCCGGAAGGAAATTGGACGAATTCGGCATAGGTTACTATTACATGGACATCAGCAACCCGAAATTCACCGGCCCGCTTGCGGGAAGGGATTTCCTGAGGGATGAGTACGGACTTGAGGCTTACTACAATATCGCGATAACCCCGTGGATGAAGTTGACACCTGATATACAAGTTATCAGACCTGCGCAGAAGCAATCGCTGAAGATTGATGAAGACACCCTATTGCTCAGCACAAAAAAGGATGTTGATAAGGCGACTGTTATCGGTTTGAGGCTTCAGGTGATTTTCTGATATTGGTTAAGGCAGCCAAATGATCTGACGTTTGCAGAATATGTTGCTGGAACGTATAAAGTGAAACTGATTGTGAATAAAGGTTTTGCAGACAGCAACCTTGCTTATGCAGATTTAAGAGTAATTGAAGGGGAATAGCTATGACTTTTTTTAGACCAACATTCCGGGATGAAATTGTCATCTAATGAAGAAACGCAGATATGTTGATTTTTTGAAGTATTCAATGAGATTTCAGAACTCTTGAAACTCTCTATTTGTGGCTGGTATCTGCACTTATGGCTCGATTTTAAGGACGTTGACTTGATGAAGTAGTCCTTCTGCGAAGAAAAACTAAACAAGCGCAATATTTCAAATAGAAATTATCGTTTTTTATGGCTTCCCGCTTCAGCTATGTTCGTGTTCAAAAATTCGAAGGTAATATTATTTCGAGGCGCATTGAGTGTGTGGTATAAAGAGTGAGTTGTAGATTTATAACAGGACTATTTAAAAAAAACAACCTGATCGCTCGATGATTATCAAAATTCTTTTTATCATAAGTTTGGCAAGCATAACATCGACGGCAGCCCTGTATGCTTTTTCCAGGATAAAGTACAAAGAGTCCGTCGATATTAAAAATATTTTTGCCGAGCTCCACGGGGTGACTTCCTTCGATGAAGTTATTTCCGTTCTGCTTTCAGCTATAAGAGCCAGAGGTTATAAAACTTACGGTTTTTTTAAGAAAAATGCTTCAACCGGTTATCTCGAGTCCGGAGATGATTATATTCCTATCTTTACAAAGAGTGCAGCAACAAAAGCTTTTTTTAAGATGCAGCCGGTTGGCCTCGATAAAGGCATAGACGCTGATAAGGCCATTTCAGAACGTTTAGGGAAAGATATAGTGTTTGTCCCTCTTTCCATGCAGCAGGAAACAGCTTGTTGGCAGCAAAATCAGTGCGACGACGAAAGCTGCGATTGTTACAGAAAATATCGTCCTGTCTGCTGGCTCCAGTCATCAAAGAGGTTCAGGGGAAACGAACTCGATAATTACCCCGACAAACTCCAGAGATGTTTTAAATGTGAATGTCTCCTTCCCGTTGGTGTCTTTGCACTTAAAGGGAGGAGAATTGCCAAGATCCACCGGTTTCTCAATGACAACTTCGCTGGGATCATTAAAAACGCAGTCAAATATGAGCGTATGGCATACTCAGCAATGAGAGACCATTTAACCGGCATAATGAACAAAAGATGGTTAATGATAGAAGTGATAAAACTATACAGACTTTCCCTGCGCTATAGTCATCCGCTCAGCCTCTGCATGTTGGATATAGACCATTTCAAGAGGTTTAACGACACTTATGGACATCAGACAGGGGATGTCATTCTAAGGCTACTTGCCGGGCTTCTCAGCAGGAATTTGAGGAATACCGATATCGTTGCCAGATATGGAGGAGAGGAATTTACAATTGTTCTTCCCAATACTAACAAGGATAGTGCTCTTAAGGTGCTTGATAAAATCAGGCAGGCAGTGCAGGATTATGGATTCGAAACAGAAAAAGGTGTTTTGAATGTAACGATAAGTATGGGCATTGCAACTTTTGGAGACGATAAGGTCGAAAATGTCCACGACCTGTTCAAGAAAGCCGACATAGCTTTATATCAGGCTAAATTGACAAGAAATAAGGTAACAGCTTATGACAAGAAATTCCCGGATATCCCCCCGAAAGAAGAAAAGGAGGTAGCATCTTCTGGAACAAAAAAACACAAAGAACCAGTTAGTTGCAATAAAAATACTAAAGTAACGGTTTATACTGGAAACAGGTCGGCTCCAATGTCTAAAACCGGAGATGCAACCGGTTCTCAAGAGGGCAACGGTAAAAAAGGATTTTTATTCTAATGAATCCTCTCCATCCCTTTCTGATGGTTAAATGTCTTCTCAAGCATAGTGCTCATCATTAATGCGTTTTGAACAGCGGCTCCCTCTTTATTATTAAAGATCACGAAAGTTATCCTGGCTTTTTCTTGAAGCTTCAAAATTGGCAACAGAAGCTCTCCTATTTCTTCTTCTGAGTAAAGGTAATCATATCTCAGCGCAGGATGTATCCCTTTTTCAAGCCAGTTCTGTGAGCGGCCGTGCAATCTGACATATGCTGTCTCAGTAGTTAAATGAGGGAAAAACGGCGCAGTAGATAGATCACCGTATTGTGTTTCATCAGGGACGACATACGTAATCCCGTTTCGCTCCAGAAAATCGAAGACTTCGTTTCTGTAAGAATCCTGGAGCCAACTTCCGTGTCCGAATTCAACGGCAAGCGGCAAATCTTTCATGATTTCCCTGCACATTTTTATATGATCGATGTTCGCCTGATTGAGATAAAACCATGATGGAAATTGAAAGACAATATGGCCGAGTTTATTCAGTCTTTTTAGTAGTTCTATTGATTTCACGAATTCAACAGCTATGGCCTCGATAACTCTCCTGTCATTTACATAAATATAATCCTTTTTCCTCTCCTCTGGGCTAAGGTTAATCATAGACGATATCTTTTCAGGAAGCTTCTTATGACTCACCGCATGCGCTGTAAGTGCAGCGTGAGCCCTCACATGAAAGATAAAATTTGAAGGAGTGCGGTATATCCAGGATTTAATATTCTTCTTTTCAAGGAAAGCATATCTGCTGGATTCGATCTCGACAGTTCTGAAGTATTTTGAATAATATTGCAGCTTCTCTCTCGGTCCTGTAGTTCTTTTAGGGTAGAACTCGCCATGATCTCCGAGATTTGTCCATGAACTGGTTCCAAGGTAAAGCATATCCATTTTGTATTACTGGGATAACTCGGATACCTAAGCAGAGTAGGGCAGGTGATCCGGAAGACCACCTGCCAGTAGAAAGATTATTTTATGCTGTCTTTGAGAGACTTGCCCGCTGTGAATTTAGGAACTTTTGCTGCAGGGATTGTTAGGGCAGCGCCTGTCCGGGGATTTCTTCCCTTCCGAGACTTTCTCTTAACTGTTTTGAAAGTCCCAAATCCCACAAAAGTAACCGGGTCGCTTTTCTTCAAAGCTTTTCCGATTTTCTGGAAAAGCGAATCGATTACCTTAATGACGTCGCTCTTTGAAAGACCGACATCGTCGGAAATCTTTTCAACAATTTCAGCTTTGTTCATACACGATACCTCCCTGTAATATATTTTTCAGCCAATGGCCTACTTTAAGTAATTATTTTAATGGAAATGCATTTTAAGCCACTTTTATTATCGAAAGCCGCATTATGAACATTGATAGTATAGCAATTACAGCTGTAACTGCAATAGGAACTTTGCTATCTTTTAGATGATATCGGATGATAACAGGACTTGGTTTATTGCGGTAATCAAATCTTGGATCTTCCAAATAATCACTTAGCCCCCGCCTGAGATCAATGTGTAGTCTCTTCTTCCGGTAATACTAATTACATGAAGGCTCTTTTACTGATATTCCCGGACAGCGAAGAGGAAGCAATAGAGGTTGAGATATTAGAAGTATGCCCCAGTTGTCTTCACACCAAAATCAAGCGATCGGACGGGAAGATACAATGGGTCATGCCGGGGTATATCAGGACTATTGAAAGAGACAAAGAAAGAAAGTCGTGAAAGATTCACCTCATCCCGAGTTAAATTTCCTTATACAATTGCAATCCATTGACCGATCAATCATTGAAAAGAAATCCTATTTGAATATGCCGCACACTTTGCCAATTCCAAACGAAGATGATCCCATTGTCGACCTCTACAAATACACGAAAAAGCACGTCGACAATATAAAGACCAGCTATTCATCTGCGAAGCTGGAGCTTGAACAAATTAATAAAGCACTGTCTTCCGCCGGCGGGTTTAAGGCCAAGATAAAAACGAATGTTGAGTACCAGGCGTACAAAGAAAAAGTAGAACTTCTTTCTCAGGACCGTGTGCTTTTAGAGAGTAGAGTAAAGGAGCTCGCCAAGAAGATGACGGACGGAATGGTCGAATTGAGTAAAATGGAAAACCAGATAACGGAAGACAAAAAGCTTTCACACCATGAAGCTGCTAAATATATGAGTAAAATGGAAGGCTTAAAGTCAGAAGTCGCCGATTTATATAGAAAGCGAAAGATTTTAGTTCAATCCATTGATAATTCATTATACGAACTCTACATGTCCTTGATGGACTGCTGTGAAGGATCGGCAGTTGTCGAAGCTGTGAATAGGGTATGCAAGGGATGCCAGTTGATCATGCCAAGACATGTCTATCTGAATGTCCTTTCCTTTGCCCGAGTGGTGCACTGCCCAAATTGCATGAGAATTCTCTATCACTATAGCCATTCGATGCAATCTTAAAAAGGAGGGGGGCAAAGAATGTCTTATATAACCTTATTGCTGGGCAAAATTATTATCGTGCCCGTTAATGATTCAACTGATAAATAATTTCACCGCAGAATGACGGTAATAAATTTAATCGAGGGGTAGGGGGCATGGCTATCTAATAACAATAATTATAGCAAAAGATTAAACTTTCATAAAAGCATTATCTTATTTATAATTAATACCTCACAGGAGGGCTTTATGTCACAGGCGCAAATTAAGAGAGAACTGCATAAAATGAAAAGTTCGCTCTCTCTGGTTAGGGTTTTTGTCGATGCTCTAATAAAAGATGGAGCCAACAGGGAAAAAATTATACAGGAATATCATCCCAGATATGAAAACGCCATGAAAAAGATCGAGGAAGCGATTCAAAAAATTGATAATGCTTAAAGTCATGCTTCTTGAAGACGACACAGATCTCTGCGACCTCATAAAAGAAATGCTGGTATCCCGAGGATATAGCGTTTTTGCATTCAATAGCTATAAAGATGCACTTCAGTGCCTCGAATCGGGCGAGAAGTTTGATATTGTTGTTATTGACCTTGTTGATGAGCAAGACGGGGTAGTAGGTCATAAGGTTATCACTGCAGCAAAAAATTTATGCAAGCCAATTACTTTTGTCATGTCTGGATCTGTCGATGACGATGAAATCATGACCCAAGACATTGATATTTTTCTGGGAAAGCCCTTCAGTTTAAGAGATTTGGAAAATAGTCTTTCAAAGCTTCAGAACGTCTGCCTTCTCTAGTTTGTTTATCCCCATAAACTTCACACTCACACTCACATTCACATGAACGTCTAATTAATCTGTTTGTTTTCCTTGTCATCAAGTGCATCTTGCTGGCCGCTGTCCAGAACCTGTCGCACTATTGAAAGTAAAAGAGCATTTTCAAATGGTTTGTGAATAAATGCATCAACGTTTGTAGAATTTACCGGGTTCTGAAGGTATGCCGAAATTACAATAACCCTGGTCTCTGGCTTTATGCTCTTTACAATTTTGATAATCTCATCGCCTTCTACTATTGGCATAAACATATCTGTTATAACTAGTTGTATCTTTTCGGAGTGCCTTTTAAATATTTCAATTGCGTTCAGTGAGTTGTATACAGCCGTCACATGGTATCCGTGCTCCCTGAGTATTTTTTTGGTCACGGTTAAAACATCAATATCATCATCAATAAGAAGTATATTCTCTCTGCCCCCAATAGAAACTTCTTCTCTCTTTATCTCCACGTGGGGCTGCTTAATCGCGGGGAAATAAATAGTAAAAACTGTGCCTTCCCCGGTTTTACTACTCACATCAATATGTCCGTTGTGCTCTCTTATAATGCCGTAAACCGATGCAAGACCTAACCCCGAACCTTTCCCCGTTTTCTTCGTTGTGAAAAATGGGTCAAATATTTTTTCTATTATTCCTTTATCTATTCCACAACCGGTATCGGCCACTGTCAACATAACATATTCTCCCGGCTCTATTACTGAAGGGTTGGAAGAACTTTCTTCTTTTATCTCGATTAAAGATGTTTTGACAGAAATAGTTCCTCCCTCAGGCATGGCATCTTTTGCGTTGACCAAAAGGTTCATTAAAACCTGTTCTATCTTATCCGGGTCTCCTCCAATATACGGGAGGTAATCCTCCAAGTCGTTTTTTAAAATAACATTCTTACGAATTACTCCCTCGAACATCTTCAATGTATCCATGATTACTTCATTTAAGTCAAAAATTGTACCTTCCTTCCCGCTGCTCCTTGCAAAATTCATTAAGTTCGAGACAATTGCTCCTGCCTTTCTCGCCGCTTTCTCTATTAGTTGAAGTTTCTGACGTGATACCCTATCAATCGTTCCTGAGTCACTTATCGAGCAGGCATAACTCAATATGGTTGTCAGGATATTATTAAAGTTGTGGGCAACTCCGCCGGCAAGAACTCCTACCGATTCCATCTTTTGAGAGTGTAATAATTGCTCCTGTATCTGTTTGGTAACCGTTATATCCATTAAAACTCCGGAAATACTTTCGATATTGCCCTTATCATCAAAAACAGGACGGCTTGAGGTCCGCACCCACCGGAAACCACCTGACTTCATGTTCATCCTGTATTCACTGGGGACAACCCTTCCGTCCGTTATCAGCCCGCGGAATCTCTCCGTAATTCTTTCAATATCATCTTTATATACGATTCCTGTGAAATGAACGCCTGTTAATTCAGTAGGTGAAAACCCAAGGATACTTGCAACATTGGGACTTATATAGGTAATAAAACCATTCGTATCAACGGAATAAACAACATCATTGAGGTTTTCGACAAGATCCCTATACTTTTCTTCTGA
>Ga0315276_10005963_pt1 | contig 11257 bp, 12 predicted proteins | sample YL17G05_0_MG_FD_204542 | JGI IMG/M metagenome (GOLD analysis project Ga0315276, IMG submission 204542) | Sediment microbial communities from Yellowstone Lake, YNP, Wyoming, USA - YL17G05_0 | ecosystem: Environmental > Aquatic > Freshwater > Lake > Sediment | place: USA: Wyoming | collected... | reverse complement strand
GTGGCCACGATGACGTTGAGGTGATGGGCGGTCTTTGCCAGCTCTTGAGTAGCCATCAGCGACCTGCCTGACTGTGACCGCGTTGTTCGTGAAGCGTGAAGCGTGAAGCGTCCAAACTCCGGAACGAGATACGCTTCACGAAATACGCTTCACGGCAGTACGTCATCGTTCGTATCTCGTATCTCGTATCTCGTCGTTCGCAACCTGCGCTTCACGATGATATGTCATCAAACAGAGGCTCCATGAGGAGCCTGGGGAGCAGACTTCGTGTCAATGATGGTGATGAGGCGGGATATCGTATCGCGTCGTTCAAGCAACTGAGCCACCTGCTCGACTTCCTTCGCGTTAAACGCCCATTCAACGATTGGGGCCAGGAAATACAGCGCCTGACTGCCGAGAAAATTCATGGGACCAAGAGATTCCAGAAAGACCGTGGCAGGAGCAGTCATGCCCCGTTTCACCACCGCATCGGCCACCCGTTCAAGTAATTCAAGATCTTCGGGAGTGAACACATCGGTTTCTGCCTTGGTTGAAAAAGCATGGGTCAGTTCCACGCGGATCTTGTCCCATTTTCCAGAGAGAGATGCCTTGGTGAAGGAAGCCATAAGTGTGTGGAAAGGCAGTCAAAATCTACTATCGAGCGGCATTATATGAAGGGGTCTGAGGAGAGTCAATCAAGGGCGGCGAGACGGACGAGGGTTCGAGGTTTCCGGAACTTCGAACCCTGAACTTAGAACTTCGAACTTCGCTTCGCGCGTTTTTCTTTGAGGATTTCCCGCTCCGCCTGAAGCCAGTCATCAAGGGCACCTTGGCGGGTGCGTTGTTCGTAGATCTCGCGGGCTCGCGTCTCGATCCGTGTGTGGAGATCTTCCGACAGGGGAGGTGCGGGAGAATCGGGTTGCGTGCGGCGAGCCGGTTTCTGGCTCGCCGTCTTCGATGTATTCGGTTTCTTCGGTTTCCGTGGTTCCATCCTATTTCCTCCTTTTTCAATCAGGTACGTGACGCAAGGCTAAGCAGTCCGCAGAGAGAAGTCAAAGATCGGGTTGAAGATGTGATCGTCGCGTTCGTACCAACCAGGACTTGGCTCATGCGCATCATCACGAAACATATGCGACCGAAGCCCTCCGTGATGGCTCGCACGCGAGGACGACGCAGGCGTAAGTACTGGAAGACCTTGGGAAGGCCGGATGCACAGGTCCGCGCCGGGCGAGAGGCTCAGGCCTCGAAGGAGCGCAACACCGCGGCCGCATTAATGTGTGGTCACGGTGGAAGCGGCAGCCGCGTGCCGATCACCTTCTCCCAATTTGCGTGTGAACAGCTCCAGCGCCATGTCGTAACAGATCCGGGCTGCAGCCGGATCATAGCGGGGACCTTCGTCGCGAAGAAAGGCGTGCGCGGTGTTGAACTCATGCCATTGGAAGCGCACGCCGGCATCACTCAGCGCGTGGTAGATCAGCGCCCGTCCCTCGCGGGGAATATGTGGGTCCTGCCTGCCCCAGATCATCAGCAACTCGCCCGTGATCTCGCCGATCCGGTCCAGGCTGTTGTCGTGCATGCCCTCGCCCAGGCCGCGCTTATGAATGTCGGTCGCGTAGAGACAGGTGGTAGCCAGCACGTCAGGCTGCATCGCCGCGCGAAACGCCAGATGTCCCCCAATGCACATCCCCATGACACCCAGCTTGCCCGTGCAGTGCGGTGAGGACTTGAGAAAGTCCAGCGCCGCGCGCGCGTCGCCGTCGTAGCTCGACAGTGCCTTGGTGGTCTTGTGCCGGTTGCCGCGCTCGGCGCCGGTCTCGTCGTAGACCAGCACGGTGCCGGCCGGCTCCAGTTCGTGGTAAATCTCCGGGACCGCCACCACAAATCCGTGGCTCGCCAACATCGCCGCGGTGCGCCGGATCGGCCCCGTCACCTGGAAGATCTCCGAATACAGCACCAGGCCCGGATACCGCCCTTCAGTCCCAGGCCGAAAGAGGTGCGTGCGCATGGGCCCCGTGGGAGTGTGGATATCGGCCGATTCGGTATCTTTGATGATCATCCCGTTCTCCGATTTGGTGGATGGGAACGAGCTCCTCATGGCTCGCAAATGGGACACGGTGGCTTCGACCTGGAGAGGTCACAGTTGCTGCCACTGTATCGCGATTTCTCAGACAGGAAGCAGTAGCCAGTGCGGCAAGAAATGACTCCCCACCCATTTTATTTGTTGCCGAGGTAATGGGTCTGGTCTAACAAAATGGATACTAACCCCGTCTCGTTGTTTCAGACAGGGCCTTATTCATTGTGATGGTTGCTTCTTCAAATTAAAGTGCAACGTCCTCATCTCAGCCCCGCCAACGAAATTATGCGCCTTCCCCACCAGGGACAGTTTCCCTCCGCCAAACATCCAGTTTTCCTTACATCCCATCTTGCCGAATTCCACGGCATAGACAAGTGAGGCTCTGACGGGCACTGTGTTCTCCTGGTCGGGCGTAGGCTTAGTTTCCTGCGTTTCGAGGGGGAACTTCTTGTCCTCGACCCGGCCGCCTTGTTCGCAAGCATAATGGACATTGCCGCTCAGGGTGACATCTTTCACGCCGCTATTGAGATCCTCCACGGCCAGCGTCACCACGTATTGATCGCTGGACGGCACGTCAATAGACTGGCCGTCTTTCACGATCTCTCCACTCTCCTTCGTCTGCATGTTGTACGTCTGCCAGGCCATGGTCGGGGGAGACGCATCTGAACCGGGAATCGGAACCCTGGGTATCGGCTGAGGGCAGCCGACCAAGGAAAGACCCAAGACGACAATGAATCCAGGAAGTCCGAGTCGAACCAGATGCGAATGAGATACCTTACCGTCCATCGTCACACCCTCCTTAGCAGAGTCCATGGTGTTCGCAGCATGACCAAATGTCGGCCACACTCTCGCTGAGGCGCCAGCCGCTTCGCCGCAAGGCTAGGCCGTCTGCGGGGAGCTGTCAAGGATGGGAGTGACAATGTTGGAGTCGAGTGAGTAGCGGCCAGGACTTCTTCAGGGGCTTCATCGCGAGGGACAGGAGACCGAAGCCCCCCGTGATGGCTCGCACGGGAGGACGACGCAGGCGTATTGGCTGCAATCCATCAAGGATACCGAGCGAGAAGCATCGCGCCGGGCGAGGGTTGATCTGGTTCATCTGGTCTGTCTTGTTCATCTGGTTTCTCTGGTTTATCCGGTTAGTCTGGTTCAACCAAATAAACGAGACAAACCAAACAAACCAGAACAACCAGCCGGTCCTCGCGCGTCACGCGTTACGGTCCGTGGACGATGGCGGACTTTTTTAACACCGTGCTAATATCCCCGTCCGGTGCTGCCGCCGCGTCCCATCCGATCCAGCGGGAGCGCCTCGTATCGTTGTTTCAAATCCGGATGCTCGTTGAGATAGCCCTTGACCGCCGCGTCATCGGCGAAGACCTCCGGGCTGCGCTTTCGATACTCCTCAAGCGTCAGGTCATACTTCGACAAAAGCTTGCCGAGTTTCGCATGGATGTCCGCGCCCATTTCCTTCATCTGCTCAGGCGACGGCCGCTGCCCTTCCCCGTACTTCCCTCCACCCTGAAAGTAGTTTGTCATCATCTCGCCGATCTCAATGCGGGCCTTCACGAACTTTTCCACCTCAGCCGGTTCTGCCGCAAGGCCGGCACCCGCAAACAGGACGATACCCAAAGAGATTCCGATGATGCTACGCGCCAGATTCATCGCCATGGCCCCCTCTCAAAAGTATGAATAAGAAATTCGGTCTACGGAACAGCATCCATCATATCATCCCGGCCAGATAAAAAAGGATAAGAAGGACGCCCATGTTGGTCCTGTGCTCCCGGAACGCGCGCCCTGAGAAGGGCCTCGTTCGACGGCCGCACCTAGACCAACATGGGCGCCCTTCCTGGTGAGGAAAAATAAACGAGCTTGGGGGGATATTTGGAAGGATGAGGGTCGCTCGACGGCCGCAGTGGGACCATCACGGGTGCCATTCATGGAGAGAAAAAGCAAGCGAGCTTGGAAGGGGCATGCGATGGCAGACTAGGTGCTCTCCTGTGCTCGTGCGTGGCCCGCGGAAGAATCTTCTTCTGTAGCAGCCGTCCTTAACCAGCGTGTGATTGACGTGAGTGCCCTCAAGCAGGATCACTGCTTGTTGCACGCCACTTTCCACAGAGCTCGATCAATGCTACGTGGGACAACTGGTTCCCACTGTTGTTCGTCTGCGGTTCTATAAACCACTCTCCCTTTTCCCATGTTGCTCGAGAACCACGTAAACGCAAGCATACGTGTACGCTCTTCTGTACAGTCGTATTCGTTTTGTCGCTGGATAGACAAAAACGAATCGCCCGCCACGGCCTGTACAGTCTTGTAGTCGTACAATTGCCACATCTTCACCAGATTCCCCTTGCGTAGAATGGTATCTGGATCGACGTACACAGTCAGCCCTGCTTCGTCGTCGCCACTCACCAACACCCACCCAGCATATGCCGGAACACTGTTCAGCACCAGGAGCGTTATCAGGAGGAGTCGTTTCATGTGCCTCACCTTCAACCGTGCAGCGTTGACTACGCGATCACTGCTTATTGCAGGCAACTTCCCACAGAGCTTGATTAACACTATCTGGTTCAACTGGCACCCAGTTGCCTTCGTCTACGTATGCATCAGCCGGTTCACCGGTTCCCATATTGCCCGAGAAGTCCGTGCACGAAAGCAACCGCAGGCGCTCTTCCGCGCAGTCGAATTGCTTGTGGAACTTCGTAGACAAAAATCGGCCGGGGCTCCTCCCCCCTTGCATTGTCTTAAAGTCAATTAATTGCCATACCTTCACCAGATCGCCTTTGCGGCGAATGGTGTCTGGATCAACGTATACAATCATTCCTGCTTTGTCGTTGCCACTCACCACCACCCACTCTGCATATACTGGTCCACTACTCAGCACCAGGAGTGTTATCAGTAACCAGAAACCAGAAAAGTAGGCCAGCGGAAATTTAAGGAAAGGTTCCGCATGGTACGCGACGGAGCATGGCACAGGAAAACGACGGTAGGGACGAATCGTGAAGGGCATGGGAGCCTCGCAGGGAGGCGTATTGTAGGAGGGGGCTGAGGAAACCGCAAGGCGTGGTATTGAGAAATGCTTGTATTGATTGGCGGGAGTGTGTTGGAGCCGCGTGGTTCGGCCAGGGGCCTACGGTGTCTTCGATATCCACTCCCGCGCTAGCTTGTGCGCCTCGGCAATCTGGGCAGGGGTTATTCATTTGGCGAGAACAGCACGATGCTCGGTTCCATTCTTCTCTCCATGTGCTCCAGCTAGGTTGAACCACATGTATGCATGCACATCGTTCTGCGAAACACCTTGCCCCAGTTCTGCAGCCAACCGAGGTGGAACTGCGCTGGCGCGTCCCCGTCACGCCGCTTTCTCCCACCACTGCTGTGCCGTCGCATGGACGCCCCGCCCGTCGGCTACAACAACGCGAGCTGGGCCTGCGCCCACGCATTGCCCCGGGCGGCGGATTTCTCGTACCATCCCCGTGCCGTCGCATAGTCCTGTGGCACGCCCCGCCCGTTGGCATACAGCTGCCCGAGCTGGGCCTGCGCCCACGCATTGCCCTGGGCGGCGGCTTTCTCGTACCATCCCCGTGCCGTCGTATAGTCCTGCGGCACGCCTCGCCCGTTGGCATACAGCTGCCCGAGGTTGAACTGCGCCCCCGCGTTGCCCTGTAACGCCGCTTGCTCCCACCACTGTCGTGCCTTCTTATAATCCTGCGGCACGCCTTGCCCGTTGGCATACAGCTGCCCGAGGTTGAACTGCGCCCCCGCGTTGCCCTGGGCGGCGGCTTTCTCGTACCATCCCCGTGCCGTCGCATAGTCCTGCGGCACGCCCCGCCCGTTGGCATACAGCTGCCCGAACTGGATCTGCGCCCACGGACTGCCCTGGGTGGCCAGCGTCTTCAGTTGTTGCAGGTCTACGTCTGAGATGATGTCCGGTGGGGAAGATGGCGCATGCCCAGGGGCCTGCGCCATCTGTCGCTGCATCGGTTCCAGGCGATCCAGGTGCTCCTGTTGGGTTTCTGCCGTATCCCGCACACCTGCGGCGTGGCGAACCCGTTCTTCTTCTTTGAATGCTAATGGCTCATTCCTCGGAAGTGTCTCCTTTTCATCCGTATGAGCATGAGCAGGCTTGTTGGAAACAATAGTCTTAGTTTTTGCCGTAACCGTCCATACTGCGACTACGGCAAATACTAAGGCTATTGCCAACATGGCCATCCGCGCAGAGGTGAAAAACTCATTTTCTTCCGGAGGGTTAATATCCCATTTCTCATCTCGCTCGGGATCGTAGCGAAACGTTGTCCGACAGGAGGGGCACGTCACGATCCCAACAGTCTTAGCGTTAACTCGGAGTACCGAATTACAGACCGAATTGGGACATTGAGTAGTGCGCGCTTCGCCTCCTGACGGTTTACGCTTGTGCTGCTCTTGCCGAACACGGCCGGCAGGTCGCCCTTCATCATACCGTTGTTTCAATGCCGGGTTACTGAGCGTGTCGAAGGCCGCATTAATTTCCCTGGTCTTCTTCTCTGCCTTCGCCAGAAGATCGGGGCTATGGTGAAAGCGGTCGGGATGCCAGACTTGTAATAATAGTCGGTAGGCTTGCTTTATCTCTTCGGGAGTCGCTGACTCAGGGATTTCCAGAATGGAGTAATAAGTCTCCATGCTAGACTCTCCAATAAAATGGACATGGGCACCTCGCAGGAAGGCATATTCTAGGGATGGACTGAGCAAACCGCAAGGCGGGGCGTGGGGAAATGATGATATTGACCGGCCGGCGTGTGTCGAAATCGCGTGGCTCAGCCAGGGAATTACGGCGTCTTTGGATTCCACTCCCGCGCCAGCTTGTGCGCTTCGGCAATCTGGGCAGGGGTCATTTTTTTGGCGAGAGCATCACGCAATTCGGCTCCTTTCTTTTCTCCGTTCGCTGCGGAAAGATTGAACCACATGTGGGCCTGGACAAAATCCTGCGGCACGCCTTTCCCATCCTCGTACAACGCACCGAGCAAAAGCTGGGCATTGGCATGTCCCTGGACAGCGGCTTTCTCCCACCACTGCCGGGCTTGGACATAGTCCTGGGGCACGCCCTGTCCGCTGCCATACAGCCTACCGAGGAGGTATTGCGCAGCTGCGACACCCTGGACGGCGGCCTTTTCGTCCCACTGCCGCGCTTGGACATAGTCCTGGGTCCCGCCCTGTCCGTTCTGATACAGGTTCCCCAGGCTGGCCTGTGCATAGGCATGTCCCTGGACGGCGGCTTTCTCATACCACTGGCGCGCTTGGACATAGTCCTGGGGCACACCCATGCCGTTGTGATATAGCAGACCAAGGTAGTACTGCACAGCTGCATTCCCCTGCTCGGCCATCGGTCGCCACTCACGCAAGGCTGTTGAGTAGTCTCCACGGTTATAGGCAGCCATGCCAGCTTTATAATCATCCGCCCATGCAGGGGCAACGAAACACGCAATCGACAGCACAAGGATGATGGTGCGAACTGGAATCATGGACCGCTCCTCTCTCGGTGACTTCAGCCACTCCGCAACGGGGATGATTGCGCGGCGGCCAGACACTGCGCCGCCAGGCTAGGCCGTCCGGGGAAGGCTGTCAAGCCTGATGGGCCTAACCCGCATTATTCATGATCGCTTCTGCTGCAATCGCGGATTCGCCGTTGCGACAAGCCTAGACGCGGCGGGGCTGCGTCCAGGCAGGCGGGCTCGCCGCTCGGTCGGTCAACAGACTGTTCAAGTCAGCCGCCCGCCCTCGCGGGCTCAGCCCTGAAGCCTGCTTCGCCCACTCTTACAAGGGGGCCAGCCCCCTTGTAGAATCCCCACGAAGGGGGCACACCCCCTTCGGAACTCCCAGGCGGAGCGTTACTCCGCCTCGCGGCTCCGCGCGCCTGTCTCGGCCCCCCCTCCCTTTCCCTCCCCCATACTATGGGGGAGGGTGAGGGAGGGGGACGACGAACTGTCATGAATAATGCGGGCTAGTCGTCGGCGAGATCGGGCTGAGTAGCATTGAATTGATCGAGCGTGGCGCGGAGGGTGCGAGGTCAGAGCCACCTGAGAGAAACGACTGCCTTAATCCGCGCTCCTCATAAGTCAATCCTCATGCCTGCCCCTAAATCTAACTCAGCCTCTATGTTAGTGTGTCGTGCCCTTCGCCACTCGCTGCCCCAGGAGCGATGCGTTAAGAGCTTTGGTGCACGATCTTATAGATCAATGCGGCGGCGGCGAGGAGCATGCCGATGATTATGACGTATTTCAGGACTGTAAGAAGCTTGCGGAAGGGACCGCTAAGAAGGGTATACATCAAGAGCCCCGACGAGACCCCTGCGCCAAGCAGCCAATGCCACTCAAGATTTGTGTATTTATTTCCGTAATACCAAACAGCTGCCAACGTGCCCAGGGAGAGCAAATTTGCCGCTGCATCCTCAAACTCTACTGGTCGGGACGTCCTGCGTTCTCTTTCCGCTGGAGGTTTGGGGCGGTCGTCGCTCATGGGATGATCTCCGCTGGCTCCTGTACTAGTCGTTTGATTAAGTGCTCCAACCGACTCTGCGTCTGCTTCTCAACCACCAAGGTTTCCACGCCATACTCCTGGCCCCGGACCCAACGCACGAGAGCAGCGGCCATAAAGATGCTTGGTTGGCTCGGAAGTATGACGGTGAGCGAAAGGATTTTCCCTGGACGTATGGGTAGATTCCCAGAGAATCGCCAGCCGGCACAGGAGAGATTCCACAGGGTGCCTTGTCCCTGGAATGGACCCGCGTTGTGCGTCACGGCGCCTGCACGGGGAACCGACTGAAGGGACAGAGCACAAAGGGCATAGGGGCCTCGCAGGTTGGCCCATTCTAGGAGGGGACTGAGGAAACCGCAAGGCGGGGAACTGAGAAAGGAGCATGAAAGGACAGCCTAGACGGTCTGCTGTGCTCATGCAATGCGCGGACTCAGAAGGATGGGATGGGCAGCCTGGTCGTCCTCCTGCTCGCGGAACGCGCCCGCTCAGAAGGTGCTCGTTCGACGCGCGCACTCGAGGATCAACCAGGCTACCCTATAAAGAGAAAAACGAGCGATCTTGGAAGGATCATTTGGATGGATGACGGTCGTTCGATGCGCGAAGTGGAGACCACACCAGCCGCCTCGCCTAGTTTCCGACCTCGTCCGTCTTCCATTTAATTCCAACTCAACGGTGGCCATGGATCGTGGCGCGTGAAGCGCGAGAACCGGCTGGTTGTTCTGGTTTGTTTGGTTCGTCTCGTTTATTTGGTTGAACCAGACTAACCGGATAAACCAGAGAAACCAGATGAACAAAACAAACCAGATAAACCAGATCAACCCGTCTCGCTCGTCTCGCACGTCTCGCGTCAAAGAACCTATGCTTGCAGTGAAGGACGGGCTGGCCGCTCTCATACGAGCGTGAAGTGCAAGATCAAGCAATGCCCTGTTCCCCTCACCCCTTTAGGGGAGGGCAAGGGGTGAGGGGAACAGGGCGAGAAGAGCGCGACTCTGGGCTGGTCTGTCTCGTTTATCTGGTCTATCTGGTCTGTCTTGTTGGCCGGACCGGCAAACCCACCAGGCAATCAATGAAACCAAATGAACCAGATGAACAAGAGCGACGAGAGGCGCGGGAGGCTACTCGACGTGCAGGTCGTGAAGCTGGTCAATGAACCGTTGGAGCTTAGTCACGGCATGGTGGCGCTGGTCGACGCTGAGTCGTTGATCGATGGCGAGGGCCATGGTCTTGACCGCGGCGCGCATCTGGCGGTCGGCGTCTTGATAGGCCTGGGGGGAGGTCTGGTCCGGATAGACGAGCATGGCGCGCAATTCCCGGGCGACGCGCTCGGCCGTGCGGGGCTGATGGAGGAGGGCCAGAAGTTCTTGCTGCCGCTGTTCTCGGTACGCGACCCGGACCTGTTGGGTATCGGGGAGCGCGAGGCTCCATTCGCGGATCTGTGCCTGTTGGTCTTTGGACAGGGACCCCAGCCAGTCTTCTAGCCAGTCGATGGTGGCATGCGCCCGATTCTTGAGCCGCTCTGGCGCGGGGGCTTGCACGAGGCGCGCGGCTTTGTCGTGGTCTTTCTGCAAGGCTTCTTCGAGGGTCCGCACCTGTGAGGGATCGACGGAAGAGAGAAAGACGCCTCCATCGGCGACGAGCCGGTCAAAGAGATCAGCGCGCAGTCGATCGTAGGTGGCATAGACCCAGTCGATATCCTGGCTCGTGAGCCCTTGTTCGAGTCGTTGCCGAATCTGCACGAGGGATGCTTCATACTGAGGAATGGCTTCGTGCCGATGCCGTGCCAGCAGAGGCGTGAGCCGCAGGGCCAGGTCGTGGCGCTGTTCTGAGGTGAGATCGAAGTAGTGATCGACCTGCCAGAGGATGATCGAGTCGGCATAGCGATAGGCAAGAGTGAGCGAGCAGCCGGCGAGGAGGACCAGCAGACCGGCTGCACACCACGATCCGAGGCGGTACCACCCTGCCCTATTCGAATCATGTGTCGCGCGGTAGGTCATGGCATGTACCGCTAAGGAGTCAGGATGCCTCAGTGCGTCTTTCGTGACGGGTCTCGTGTGACGCGTGCTCTTATGTTCTCAAGAGTCCGGCGGTGATTCAAGGGGAGGGGGCGCAGACGGTTTGTTGGGCTGGTTTGGTTTGTTTCGTGTTTCTGGTTGATCTGGTTTGTCTCGTTGCTTGAACCAGAGAAGCCACACAAACCAAAACACCAGAGAAACCAAAGAGACCAGACACACAAGAGAAACCAAATACACCAGATGAACCAGCTGATCGCTGCTAGTGGGATCTTCCATCATCGTGCTAGGAAAAGATCGATTGCCAGAGAGATATGACCCATCCCTTGAACGTGGACAGCCAGCCCTCCTCGAATGGTTCGGATGTCTGCTTGTTCGCCGGATGCGGCTTCGGGTTTGCCGCGGTTGGATCTGCGGATGCTGCCGGTGTCGTCACTGTCGGCTTGGAAGCGGGATCTGTTTGAGTTGCAACATGCGCTGGTGGGGCAAGGGCTGTCTCGGCCTGTTCGTTGGTCGGTGCGATCGGCGGAGGGGATAGTGGCGCTCTGGGTCCGTCGGCCTCACCCAGTTTGGATTTATACATTTCAACGGTTGATTGCAGCGCGGGCCGTTCTTCGTTCGCACGCTGGAGGGCGTACCGTAGGCTGTTCTGTTGGGCGGTCAGCTGACTGATCATACGATTGAGTTTGCTCAG
>Ga0315276_10005961_pt1 | contig 11258 bp, 6 predicted proteins | sample YL17G05_0_MG_FD_204542 | JGI IMG/M metagenome (GOLD analysis project Ga0315276, IMG submission 204542) | Sediment microbial communities from Yellowstone Lake, YNP, Wyoming, USA - YL17G05_0 | ecosystem: Environmental > Aquatic > Freshwater > Lake > Sediment | place: USA: Wyoming | collected... | reverse complement strand
TCCGTTCAGCTGCCCGAATGGTTCGCGCAGGAGATCGACCGCGTGGCCATGCGGGACGGGATCCTCGGGGCCGACGAGTACCTCGAACGCTGGTCCTGGTCTGCGGACGCGGAGCGTCCCGGGTCCGTCGAGGAGGTCGCCGCCGACCTCGTGCGCGAGATCGAGGCAGAGTGGGAGCCTGCCCGGCGGCGTGACACCGCACGCGCCGAAGCACCAAGACCGAAGGAGTGAGGCAATGCCCGCGAGAGTGCTTGTCACCGACTATGCGTGGCCGTCGCTCGACATCGAGCGACGGATCCTCGGAGACGTGGGGGCCGAGCTCGTCGTCGCCGAGACCGGCGAGGCCGACGAGCTCGTGGCGCTCGCGGCCGGCGTCGACGCGATCCTGACGAACTGGAAGCGCGTGCCCCCCGAGGCGCTCGACGCGGCGCCCGGCTGCCTGCTCGTCTCTCGCTACGGGGTCGGGCTCGACAACATCCCTGTCGACCATGCGACCGAGCTCGGCATCCTCGTCACGAACGTCCCCGACTTCTGCCTCGAGGAGGTGTCCGACCACGCGATGGCGCTGCTGCTGGCCTGCGCCCGCCGGGTGGTCACATTCTCGCGTGCGACGCATCAGGGGATCTGGGACCTTGCCCCCGGGCGCGGGCTGCCCCGGCTCCGCGAGCAGACTCTCGGCCTGATCGGCTACGGGAACATCGCACACGCAGTCGTACCGAAGGCGCGGGGGTTTGGCATGCGCGTGCTCGCGTACACGCCACGCGTGGCGCCGGGCGACGAGGACGGCGTCGAGCTGACGAACGACCTCGACCGCGTGCTCGGCGAGGCCGATTACGTCTCCCTCCACGCGCCCGCCACGCCCGCCACGGCCGGTCTCATCGGCGAGCGCGAGTTGCGCCTGATGAAGCCCACCGCGTACCTGATCAACACCTCGCGTGGGTCGCTCGTCGACGAAGACGACTTGCTGCGTGCGCTCGAGGAGCGGTGGATCGCCGGAGCGGCGCTCGACGTCCTCGGCCATGAGCCGCCGCCGTCCGATCACCCGCTGCTTCGCCTCGACAACGCGATCCTGACCCCGCATGCGGCGTTCTACTCCGAGACGGCGATCGCCGAGCTCCAGTCGAAGGCGGCGACGAACGTCGCCAGCGTGTTGACCGGGTCGCTTCCGCTCACGGTTGTCAATCCCGCGGTGCGGGACCGTCCGGGGTATCGCGCCGGGCTGTGACGACCGGTCTCCCAGTCGGTGAGGCGTTCGAGCTCACCGCGCGCAATGTGATCCCCTACCTCGTCCGTCGCGGAGTCATCCCGGATGGCGTGCGCGCAGATGTCGAGGAGCTCACCGGTGGCATCTCCGCCACGGTTCTGGCGGTGCGCACGCCCGCGGCGGCCGTCGTCGCGAAGCAGGCGCTACTGCGGCTCAGGGTAGAGGACGACTGGTGGGCGAAGAGGGAACGGACGGAGCTCGAGGCCGCCGCGATGCGCCTCTGTGACCGGCTTACGCCCGGACGGGTGCCACGGGTGCTCGACAACGACCCGTCGGCGCACGTCGTCGTGATGGAGCTGCTGCCGGACGACGCGCTCAACTGGCAGAGCGAAGTCGCGGCGGGGCGGGCGCACGTGGACGTGGGCCCGTGGGCGGGGGAGACGCTCGGTCTCTGGCACGCTCGGACCGCGGGCGACCCCGAGGTGGCCGCGGCATTCGACGACTTCGAGTCGTTCGAGCAGCAGCGCCTGAGCCCGTTCTACGAGACCGTCGTCGAGCGCCTGCCCGAGGCGGCGGACGACGTCACGACACGGCTCGAGGAGTTGCGGCGCGCCGCTGCTTCGTGGACGGCGACTTCGCGATGAAGAATACGCTCGTGGGCCGCGATCGCAACTGGGTGCTCGACTTCGAGGTTGCGCACTACGGCAACCCGGTCTTCGATCTCGGCTTCTTCCTCTCCTTCGTCGTGCTCTCGGCGGTGCGGTGGCCGGCTCTCGGGATGGAGCTGCGCGCCCTCGCGGACGGGTTCGTCCGCGGCTACGCCGCCGCCGCCGGAGAGGAATTCGCAGGCGACGGCGCCTACGTGACGGCTCACACCGGCTGCCTCGTGCTCGCGCGTACAGACGGCAAGTCACCGGCCCGGTTCCTCGATGGACGGGCGCGCGAGCAGGCCCGCGCCGTCGGCCTGGCGTTGCTGCGCACGCCGGAGCACGGGTTGTGGCAATGGGCGTGATCGAGCGCGTGCTCGCCTGGGAGGCGCTCGACTCGCGCGGGACGCCCACCGTCGCGTGCGCCGTGCGGCTCGAGGGAGGCGCCGAGGGGGAGGCGATCGTTCCGTCAGGTGCGTCGACGGGCACGCACGAGGCGCACGAGCGCCGTGACGGGGAGGAGCGCTACGGGGGCAAGGGGGTGCGCAGGGCGGTTGGCGCGATCCGTGACGAGCTCGGGCCGGCGCTGCTCGGGCGGGACGCCGCCGACCAGGCCGGGATCGACGCGGCGCTACGGGCGCTCGACGGCACGCCGAACCTGCGGCGGCTCGGCGCGAATGCCGTGCTGGCAGCCTCGGTCGCCTGCGCGCTCGCTGCGGCGCGTGCGCAGGGGTTGCCGCTGTGGCAGCTGCTCGCGCCGGCCGGGCCGCCGCTGCTGCCGCTGCCGATGGTGAACGTGATCTCCGGCGGCGCCCACGCCGGCCGGATGATCGACGTGCAGGATTTCCTCGTCGTGCCCGTCGGGGCCGCGAGCTTCGGCGAGGCGCTCGAGTGGGCAGGGCGCGTCCGTGCCGCGACCGGCGAGGAGCTGCGCCGGCTCGGCCACGAGGCGTCGCTCGTCGCCGACGAGGGCGGCCTCGCGGCGGCGCTCCCCTCGAACCGTGCGGCGCTCGACCTGCTCGTCGCCGGGATCGAGCGCAGCGGCCTCACGCCGGGAGCCGAGGCCGCGATCGCGGTGGACGTTGCGGCCACACAGCTGGTCGCAACCGACGGCTACGCCCTTGCGAGCGAGGGGCGCTCGCTCCGTGCCGCCGAGCTTGTCGAGGAGATCGCCGCCTGGATCGACGACTACCCGATCGTCTCGATCGAGGACGCGCTCGGCGAGGACGACGGGGAGGGCTGGGGCCTCGTCACGGGCCGGCTCGCCGAGCGTATCCAGCTGCTCGGGGACGACCTCTTCGCGACCTCGCCGGAGCGCCTGCGGGCGGGCATCCGTGAAGGGATTGCGAACGCGGTGCTGGTGAAGCCGAACCAGGTCGGGACGCTGACCGACGCTCGCCGTGTCGTCGAGATCGCGAAGGAGGCCGGGTACGCCACGGTGCTCTCCGCCCGCTCGGGCGAGACGGAGGACGTGTGGCTCGCCGACCTCGCCGTCGGCTGGCGCACCGGCCAGATCAAGGTCGGCTCGACGATGCGCTCCGAGCGCACGGCGAAGTGGAATCGTTTGCTGCGGATCGAGGCGGAGCGGCCCGATGCCGTGTTCGCCGGTGCGGCGGCGCTTGCCCGCCGCAAGAGTTAGTGCACCAGAGCTTCGAGATCAGGTCGCCGCAGCCGAGGGTGCCCGGCTCGACGACGCGCGCGTTGACGCCGCGCAGGCGCAGGGGGGCGTCCGGCGGCACCGTTGACGAAGCGGGTGCTGAACTTCGCGCGTCGTGGGAGAGTGTCCCGTTGCAGTCGAACATGAGCGCCCGCACCGTTCCCATCCGGGCCGGAAGCCTACTCTGCTCGTGCGATGCCGCCTCTGGCGTTCACTCTTGCGCTCGCGGCCGCGGTGCTGCACGCCTTCTGGAACATTCTCCTCGCGCGGTCGCGCGACCCCGAGAGCGCGACCGCGGTCGCGCTCCTCGCGGCGGTGATCGTGTTCGCGCCGGTGACGGCCCTCCGCTTCGAGGCGGAGTGGGCCGTGTGGCCCTTCATCGTCGGCACCTCGATGCTGCAGCTCCTCTACTTCGCCCTGCTCGCGACCGCGTATCGCAAGGCCGAGCTGTCGTTCGTCTACCCGGTCGCTCGTGGGGTCGCTCCGGCGATCGTGCTCGTCGTCTCGGTGGTGGTGCTCGGGCACGCCACCTCGCCGGCGCAGGTCGTGGGGGTCGCCCTCGTCGGCGCCGGCGTGCTGCTCGTCCGCGGCCTGCGGCGACCCGCGGATCCGCACGCGCTCGCGTTCGCCCTCGGGATCGCGTGCGTGATCGCGTCCTACACGCTCCTCGACAAGCGCGGGATCACGCACGCGAGCCCGATCACCTATCTCGAGCTGAGCATGATCCCGGCGGCACTCGGCTACGCGGGAGCGACGATCGCCGTCAGGGGACGTGAGCGTGTGCGCGACGAGCTCGGCGCCTCGGCCGTCCTCGCCGGTCTCCTTTCCTTTGCCGCCTACGCGCTCGTTCTGGCGGCGCTCGAGCGAGCCTCGGCGGCATCGGTCGCCGCGGTGCGCGAGACGAGCGTCGTCATGGCAACGGTCTTCGCGGCGGTCGCGCTGCACGAGCGGGTGAGCAGAGTCCGCGTCGCCGGCTCCGTGCTCGTCGTCTCCGGTATCGCGCTGCTCGGGCTGCGCTAGGAACGCGCACCGCGCACGCCCTTCCAAGCACCGTTTTTCTCCTCTCGCCGGCTCCAGGGAAGCGCAGCGGGGCCGCGGGGAGCGGATGTGTCAGCAAGTGGTGGCTGGTTCGTGAACCGGGCCGGTCGAGACTCGACCAGGCTGTCGTGCCTCAGCCTGGACGGGTGAGCTGCTTCGAATACACTCCGCTGCCGGCGTGCAGGAACTGGCATCCGACTTGGCCGAAGGTGGAGGAAGGCCGGCGAGATCCACGAAGCGATTGACGCCGCGCTGACTGCGCCAACGATGGGGAGGGGTTCACATGAGCTCGGGCGACGAGGATCTGACGATGGAGACACGAGACATCGAGCTCCGGGAGAACGTGGAGCGGGAGGACGGTGACGCCGACGGGGGAACGCCGGCAAAGCGTCCTGCAGCAGTAGGTCGCGTCGATCACTTCACGGTCGCGGAGCGCGCGGCACGGGGCAAGGCGGAGCGCGCCGATGTGAAGCGAGCCTCACATGGCGACTGGGAGCCGGTCCCGCAGAGGCCTGACCCGGTCGAGCTGCTCGAGGAGCAGGCGAAGAGTCGTGTGCCCGAGCTCGTGCCGATCCGCTACGGGCGCATGTTGGTGTCGCCGTTCACCTTCTATCGTGGCGCTGCGTACCTGATGGCGTCGGATCTCGCTGCAGGCCCCCGGACGGATCTCCACACGCAGCTCTGTGGCGACGCGCACCTGTCGAACTTCGGCGGCTTCGCCTCGCCCGATCGCAAGCTCGTCTTCAGTCTCAACGACTTCGACGAGACGCTGCCCGGCCCGTTCGAGTGGGACGTGAAGCGGCTCGTCGCGAGTTTCGCCGTCGCCGGCCGCGATCGCGGTTTCGACGAGAAGCAGCGAGAGGCGATCAACCTCGAGGTCGGACGCTCGTACCGGGAAAACATCCGCACGTTCGCGGCGATGGGGAATCTTCGACTCTGGTACACGCGGCTCGACATCGACGACCTCATTGTCGAGTTGCGTCGCCAGGCCACCTCCAAAGACGTGAAGGCGAACGTGAAGCGCCTCGAGGCGAACGTTGCCAAGGGTCTCGCGAAGGACAGCATGAAGGCGTTCGGCAAGTTGACGACGATGGTCGACGGCGAGCCGCGGATCACGGGCGATCCGCCGCTGATCGTTCCGATCGAGGATGTTGCGGGCGACCAGGCGCATCGCCTGGAGGAGGTGCTCCGTGGAGTCGTCCGTTCGTACCGCCGCACGCTGACAGGCGACAGGCGACGCCTGCTGGAGCGCTACCGGTACGTGCATGCGGCGCGCAAGGTGGTCGGCGTCGGCAGTGTCGGGACTCGCGCCTGGATCTGTCTGCTGCTTGGGCGCGACGGTGACGATCCGTTGTTCCTCCAGTTCAAGGAGGCGCAGGCGTCGGTGCTCGAGCCGTTCCTGGGACGGAGCCAGTTCGCGAGCAGCGGCCAGCGGGTGGTCGAGGGCCAGCGCCTGACCCAGGCAGCGAGTGACATCATGCTCGGCTGGATCAAGGTCGACGGCGTCGACGGCGTCAAGCGCGACTTCTACATCCGCCAGCTCTGGGATTCGAAGATGTCGGCGGCGATCGAGTTGATGGAACCGCGGGCGCTGGCCAGGTACGCGCAGATCTGCGGCACCGAGCTCGCCCGGGCGCATGCGCGTGCCGGCGACGGGGTCGCGATCGCGAGCTATCTCGGCGCGGGTGACAGCTTCGATCGTGCGATGGCCAGGTTCGCCGAGGCCTACGCCGACCAGAACGAGCAGGACTACGCAGCCCTGAAGACCGCGGTCGAGGTCGGTCGCGTGAGCGCGGAGTTCGGGCTGTAGGGGTTCGTCGCTCCCCGGGCGCCTCGAACCCTGTGTCAGGGGGCCCTCTTCATGGCTGCTCGTGCGGGATCAGCGCGGGATAGGCTGCCACGCGTGACTTTCGACCGCTGGACGCGCACTGTTTCGGGCCAGTTCGTTTCGAGGCCGTGTCCGCCGAGGTGGCCGCGGCGATGCCTGCTCGTTGCGTTCGTCGTTGGCCTGGTCTCGGTCGCGCTCGCTCCCTCGGCGCTCGCAGACATCAGGGATGAGACTGCGCTCGCCGAGAAGTACGCCCCGGTCGTCCGGCTGGTCGAGCAGCCGGAGGAGTGCGGCCCCGGGGAGCCGTACATCCCGACCGACGTCGACGTCCTCTTCGACGAGCCGACCGTCGCGTTCCGCGGGCCGTGGAACCGCACTGACCTCGTCAGGATCGGGCCGGCGGCGGGCGACCTCGTCAACCGCTACGAGTATCACCTCGACTTTCCCGGCGACCCGCTCGACGCCGGCTGCGACTACGAGCTGTGGGCGCGCCGCCTGACGAACGGGACCGAGCCCACCGTCTACGCCCACGTTGCGACCGAGCCCGGCTACCGGGGGAAGCTCGCGCTCCAGTACTGGTTCTTCTACCCGTTCAACGACTTCAACAACACCCACGAGGGCGACTGGGAGATGACCCAGCTCGTCTTCGACGCCGCCGACGCGAGCGAGGCGCTGAGGGAGGATCCCGTCGAGGTCGGGTACAGCTCACACGAGGGGGCCGAGCGCGCTGCCTGGGGCGACGAGAAGCTCGAGCTCGTCGACGGGACGCATCCCGTCGTGTATCCGGCCGCCGGCTCGCACGCGAACAAGTTCACGGCGGCGCTGTACCTTGGCAGCTCCGCCGACGCGGGCGTCGGGTGCGACGTCACCCTCGGGCCCCACCGCGAGCTGAGGCCGGTCGTGCAGACGATCCCGAGCGACGCGGTCGCGGCAAAGGCCGGGTTCCCGTGGATCGCGTTCGAGGGCCGCTGGGGCGAGCTGCAGAAGGCGTTCTTCAACGGGCCGACCGGCCCGAACATGAAGGATCAGTGGGCGCATCCGATCGAGTGGTCGCAGGACTGGCGCGACCAGGGGTACGCGGTACCGGCAGGTGGCGTCTTCGGGACGGGCGCCACGGACCTGTTCTGCAGCGGCGTCGCGAAGGGCTCGAAAGGGCTCGTGCTCCTGCTTCGCAGCCCGACCATGACCCTGCTTGCGATCGGAGCCTTCCTCGCGCTGATCGTGTTCGCCGCGGTCCGCGCGACCTGGACACCCGTCGCGCCGCTCCGCCTCGCCCGCCGGCGCTCGTGGGGGCAGATCATCTCGGCCTCGGGGCGCATGTACCTCCACCGCGCGCGCCTCTTCCTCGGGATCGGCCTGCTCGTGTTCCCGTTCGCCGTAGCGATCACGTTGCTGCAATGGCTCCTCTACCGGGGGATCGACCTGGTCGGCGTCGTCACGGGCCAGGGAGCGGGCGCTTTCGCCGTGCTCGCCCTGATGATCGGGACCACGCTCACGCTCCTCGTCCTCGGTCTCGTGCAGGCGGCCACCGCATGTGCGCTCGTGGAGATCGATGCGGGGCGGCCGATCGGCCCGGTGGGTGCCTACCGGCTCGCGCTGCGGCGGATCCGCCCGCTGCTCCGGACGATTGCGCTCTTCGTCGTCGCCTGGATGGCACTGACCGCGACCGCGTTCCTGATCCCCGTGGCGCTCTGGCTCGCCGTTCGCTGGTGCCTGCTCGCGCCTGTCGTCGAGCTCGAGGACAGCGGTGGCATCGCGGCCCTGCGGCGAAGTGCGGGCCTCGTTCGGGGCCGGTGGATCAGGGTCGGCTCGCTCGTCGGCATCAGCGCCGCCGTCGCCATCATCGCCGGCCCCCTCCTCGGGGTGGCTCTGATCTTCCTCACGGAGATGCCGTTTGCGCTGCTCAACATCGTCGCCGGGGTCGTCTACGCGCTGGCGCTCCCGTATGTCGCCCTCGTCACGTCGTACGTCTACTTCGACGCGCGCACCCGGGGCGAGCTCGACCCGGCGGACGATCGCAGGGAGCTGCCCGCCGAGATCGAACTGCACCCCTCCTGACCGGGTTCTGCACTACGGTTGCGGGCAACGAGCCCAGCGCCACGATTGAGGGCACTTCCCACATGTTCTCTGTCACATCTTCGCTGCGCGCGTCGACGAAGCCCGTGGCCGTGTTCCCCGTACCGGTGATCGCGGGGTTCTAGGCCATGGCTGCGCCGGCCGGCAATCGAGGCGTTCACGCTCCGTCCGAGCTTCTCGCGCGCGGCCTGAAGGTCTTTTCCTCCCCTCGCGGGGAGCCTCGAACACGGCGAGCAACGGATCTCGTGTTGCTCGCTCTGGCGCTGCTCGGGCTCGTCGCGACGGTCATCGCGTACCCGCCGAGCGGCTTCGAGCTCGCGCTCCAGCGATTCCTCGCGAGCATCCCGCACTGGCTCGATCCGGTGTGGGCCTTTCTCTCCGATCTGACGTGGCTGTTCGCACTCCTCCTGCTCGTGATCTCGGTCGTGCGGCTGCGCGTCGCCGTGGTCGCACAGGCTCTCGGCTCGCTCGTGCTCGCGGCTCTCCTCGGGCTCCTCGTCGTGCGACTCGCCGTCGGGTCCTGGCCGGATGTCTCCGACGCGCTCCTCGGTACGGCCAACGCGCCGCGCTTCCCGAGCGTTCGGCTCGCCGAGGCGACCGCGGTAGTCGTCGCCGTCTCACCCCACCTGGCTCATCCCTGGCGTCGGCTGGGACGATGGGTGGTCGCGCTCGGGGTCGTCGGGACGATGATCGTGTCAGGGGCCACGCCCCTGGGAACGGTTGCCGCACTGCTGATCGGCGTCGGGGCGGCGGCAGGAGCGCGGCTTGCGGGCGGGACGTCGGCGGGAAGGCCAGGGCTCAGCGACGTCGAGGCAGCGCTCGCCCAGCTCGGAGTGGCCGCGACGGGGCTCGTGATCGACGAGCGACAGTCCGCGGGCGTCTTCCTCGTGCGGGGTCTCGACGAGGCGGGACGCCCCCTCTCCGTGAAGATCTACGGGCGCGACGCACACGACAACCAGCTCGTCTCCGCGCTGTGGCGTAGCGTCTGGTATCGCGGAAACGGTATGCCGCTCCGGCTCGGCAGGCTCCATGCCGCAGAGCACGAGGCGTTCGTCACGCTCCTCGCACGGAATGCGGGACTGGCTACCTGGGAGGTCGTGACTGCGGCGGCAACGATCGACGACGACGCCCTTCTCGTTCTCCGGGGTGACGTCGAGACAGCGGCCGAACTGCACCCGGATGAGATCGACGATGCATTCCTCCAGGGCACCTGGCAGGCGATCGCCCTTCTCGGTCCTGCCAAGATTGCCCACCAGCAGATCGACGCGACAACGATTGCCACGGTCGACGGCGTCGTCGGCTTCGTCGACCTCGGCCGCGCATCGGTCGCCCCGGACGCGCTGCAGCTCGTGACGGACCGCGTTCAGCTCCTCGTCACGACGGCGAGCCTCGCGGGGGACGAGAGGGCGCTTCGCTGCGCGATGGATGCTCTGGGTGCGGACGGCCTGGCCGAGTTGCTTCCCTATCTCCAGCCAGCCGCCCTCAGCCCACAACTTCGACGCCAGATCAAGGCGATGGGAACGGACGTCGACGACCTCCGCGATGCCGTTGTAGCGGTGACAGGCACCGAGCCCCCCGACCCGGTCAAGCTCCGTCGTGTCACCTGGTGGGCTGCAGTACAGCTCGTGCTGCTCGCGTTCGTGAGCTACACGATCATCGATGCGGCGAGTGGGGTGGACTGGAGCGAGGTCCAATCGAGCATTGCCGACTCGGCCTGGGGCTGGCTCGTCGCGGGCGTCCTCGTCGCGCAGCTCCCGCGCCTCACCCAGGCGCTGACGACGCTCGGGTCCGTTCCCGTCAGCCTTCCATTCGGCCCGGTCTACACGATGCAGCTCGCAATGGGCTACATGAACGTTGCCCTGCCGTCGAACCTCGCACGGATGGCCGTCAACATTCGCTTCTTCCAGCGGCAGGGTCTCTTGGCGCCGATCGCGGTCGCATCGGGGGCGATCGATTCCTTCGTCGGCACGGCCGTGCAGGCGCTCCTGCTCGGGGTCATCCTCGTCTTCTCCGAGTCGACCGTTGCGCTCGACCTTCCCGCCCCGTCCGGCGGCACGCAGACGCTGATCTGGATTCTCGCGGCCGTCGTGCTCGGGTCGGTGCTCTTCCTCGCCCTTGTCTCGCGCGTTCGCAGGCTGATCGTCGACCAGGTCCGGCGCTGGTGGCCCGACGTGCGATCGGCGCTCGGTGCACTGCGCGCCTCACACAAGCTGGCGCTGCTCGTCTTCGGCAGCCTGGGCACGGAGGTGCTCTTCGCCGTTGCGCTCGGGCTCTTTGCCCGCGGCTTCGGCTACGAGATCTCACTCGCCGAGCTGCTCGTGATCAACATCAGCGTCTCTCTCCTCGCGAGCTTCGTGCCCGTGCCGGGGGGCGTCGGCGTTGCCGAGTTCGGCCTCACCGTCGGCCTCACAGCTGCCGGCATGGAGCCCGAGTCCGCGATTGCCGCGGTGCTGCTCTACCGGATCTCGACGTTCTACCTGCCGCCGCTGTGGGGCTTCTTTGCGATGCGGTGGCTGCAACGGAACCGGTACCTGTGAGCGCATGGCGCTGATCGTGCGCGGCTTTCTCGCCGACCTGGCCGCGGACGACACGGCGATCGTCGTTGCCATCGTCGCGGCGCGGCTCCTCGCGCCGCTGCTCAACCCGCGCTGGATTCACATCGCCCAGCGGGACCTGACGGACACGATCGCGGAGAACCCGACGGTTGGTGTCGTCCTGATCGTCGCTGCGAACACAGCGATCAGCATGCGCTTCGCCCTGAGCGGCCGTGCCGGGGGAGAGCGGGCGGCCGTACGGTTCGGAGCTCTC
>Ga0315276_10005960_pt1 | contig 11260 bp, 7 predicted proteins | sample YL17G05_0_MG_FD_204542 | JGI IMG/M metagenome (GOLD analysis project Ga0315276, IMG submission 204542) | Sediment microbial communities from Yellowstone Lake, YNP, Wyoming, USA - YL17G05_0 | ecosystem: Environmental > Aquatic > Freshwater > Lake > Sediment | place: USA: Wyoming | collected... | reverse complement strand
ACAACAGGATGACGGCGCGCGAGCTCTTCACCAAGATCGGCGTCACGCGCGCCGTCTACCGCGACTTTCTCGCGCCCACGCTGCAGGTCGCCCTCTTTGCGCCGCCGGAACAGTTGGCTGCGTCCGACGTGCTGCTGTGCCTGGATTTTTACGCGCTCGCGCACCAAGACTCGTTCGACGTCGCGTGGTGCACCGGGTCGGTGTCGGAGAAGATCTTTGGGCCCTTGGTGTCCCGCATCAAGGCCGCGGGCGGCGAGGTGTGCGGCGGGCGCGTCGTCACCCGGGTGGAGGTCGACCCGGCGACCGGCGCCGCGGCGCGCGTCGTGCACACGGCCGCCGGCTCGTCGTCGCCCTCGTCCGACGAAGAAGCCGACGCCGTCGACGCCGTCGTCTTTGCCGTCGGCATCAAGGGCATGCAGGCCATCGTGCGCGGGTCGCCCGACCTGGCCAAACTCGACGAGTTTCGGAACGTGGCCGCCCTCAAGACGATCGACTGCGTCTCCGCCCGCCTCTGGTTTGACCGCCCCGTGCCGACCAGGTTTCCGGCGAATGTGCTGGCCGGGTTTGACGGGGAGGAGATTGGCGGCACGTTCTTCAACCTCAACGCGCTGCAGGACGAGTACAACCCCCGCGCAGGCCCGACCGTCGAGGGCTGCATCGCGTGCGACTGGTACGGCGCGTCCACGCTGCTTCCGCTGTCGGACGACGCCATCGTGGCGCGCGCGCGCGCGAATCTGGAGGCGTGCGAGCCGGGCTTCAAGCACCGGACGATGGTCGACTCGTGCGTCGCGCGCGCGGTGGGTGCCGTCACCGCGTTTTCACCCGGCTCGCTCGCGCACAGGCCGACCCAGGCCACCTCGATCGACAACGTGTGGATTTCGGGGGACTGGGTCAAGGGCGTCGACACGAAGGCCGACGGGTTGAGCCAGGAGCGCGCGTACGTCACTGGCTTGACCGCGGCCGGCCTGGTCGTCGACAAATTGGGCGTCGGCAGTGCCCCGGTCATCCCCCAAATCGTGGACGACGAGCCGCACGTCGCGGCGGCCAAGCGCGCGGCGCGCGCGGCGGCGCGCGCGGGCGCCGCGCTCGGCCTGCGCAGCCCGCTGCTGCGGTAGAGGGATGGGGGGAGGGGGCTGATTTGAGGTGTGGAAGAGGGACGCTGCAGTGGCGTCCCCCCGCCGTGCCGCACGACAGCGAAGGGGGCAGAACCGTCGCCACACACCCTCCGCGCCCGCTCGCGCCGCTCGCCCCCCAGCGACCGCCGCCGAGCAACGCCGCCCCGAGCGCTCACACGCCCGCGCCCGCGACAGGCGCACCGAGACCACGCACCGCCAGCGCGCCCCCCGCGCGACTCACAATGCCGACCCTGGAGCTCGGCCTGCTCTCCGTCCACTTGACCGATGCCGGCCTGGACTTGCCGCACCGGTTTAGCGACATCTATGCGGTGGTGAGGAGGGAGAGGGAGGAAAAAGAGTGGGCAATGCGGGACCCGGCTAGACCGCGCGACGGCGGGCAGCGCGGGGTGGGGTGTGGCTCGACGGGCCTGCCCGCCCTCTCCATTCGCTTATCACGATATGACGCACGCATCGGCGGCGGTGGCGGCTCGCCAGAGCCAGCAGCAGCCGGGGCGTCGGGCCGCGCGTCCGCGCCCCCCCCCCGACCCTCCTCCCCCCCGCTCTCCACCACAGGTCGTGCACGACGACCGCGAGCACCGCACCCCCCTCGCCCGCCGGGACGGCGGTAAACTGACGTGGACCACGGGCGTGACGCTGTGAGTGGAGGGAGAGGGAAGGGAGGGCGGTCGAGCGCGCGCGAAGGCGGGTCGGGGGTCGCAACCGGCGCGCGCGCCCGCCCCCGCCCACGTGCCGCGCCCCCAGACCCCAGCCCCACCCCCACCACCACCCACCTTTCTCCAGCAACCTGGCCGAAGGCTCGCCCGCGGTCGCCCGCCTCGAGCTGCGGTCGCCGGGCCTGGTGCGCGCGGCGCTCGTCGCGTCGGGGGAGGTCAACGTCGAGCGCGCCGTCTCCTCCGGTTTCGACGGCGCCCACGTGCAGTTGATTAGCAAGGTACCATAGAAAAAGAAGAGAGGGAGAGGCAGGAGGGCGACTCGTGGTGGGCCGCCGCCGCGCCGACCACCCCCTCCCCTCGCCCTCTATCGTCAGACCGGCGTCTCCCGGGGCGCGGTCCGGGTCGAGCTCTGCTTCATGCTGGGCGAAAACATGCGCGGGGACGCGTTTGAAGGGGGGGCGTTGGTCAACGGACCGGTGAGGCGGGGAGAGAGAGAGAGAAGAGACGGGGTCGAGGGGGGCGCGCGGGCGCGGTCGAGAGCGCCGCCGCCGCCCACCCCACTCTCTCTCTCCCCTCAGACCGACGGTGACGATCCCGAGTCGGCGCGCTCGTCGGACGAGGCCGAGCCCGGCGCCCCCCCCGCCGGCGAGCCGTGGTCGCCGCCCGCGGCCGCGGCCGCGGGCGGCGGCCCCCTCTCCCAGGGCGCGTCCCGCCTGGCAGGGGGGCCTGGTGGGCCTCCAATTTCCCTGCCTGCCTACGGTGGGCACGGGCCGTCGCGGCTGGGGCGCACCTCTTCTTTCGCGCTGCCGCCGAGCCTCGCGACCCTGATCGCCGGCGGCGGCGGGGCCGTCCCTGCTCCTCCCCTCTCGCATGCCCACTCAGCCACCGAGGCTGTGCTGGCGCGCACCTTTTCCGCGCGCGGCGCGGGGGCGGCGTTGCTGGGCGCGGGCCGTGCCGACCTGCCGCCGCGCGGCCTGGCGCGCTGCGTGTCGGACGCTGCCGCCGCGGCTGCTGCTGCGGCGGCGGCCGCTGAGTATGAAGCCGCCAACGAGGCCGACGCGTGGGAAACGGCGCCGGCCGAGGCCGTGGCGCGCGGGCGAAACCACAACCGCGCCGCCGGCGCCGGCGCCCCTGAAGCTTGCTGTCCCTACGCCGCCCGCCACGGCGCGTCCGTGGACGACTGTGGCTGCAAAGCGGGCGCCGGCAAGGCCGGGTCGCGGCCCGCGGTCGAGCTCACCGCGACGACCCGGCCGCCCCCCCCCTCTGGCCCCCTCGCCGCCCTGGAAGACATCCACGACATTGTGCGCGACTATGTGGACGCGTGCGCCGAGTTTGAGCTGCGGCCGGCGGCGGGCGCGTTTGCGCCGCCGCGGCGTGCGCGGCGCGGCGGCGGCCGCGGCGGCTCGTCGTCCGCCGCTTCCGTCGGGTCGGGACCCGACACGCCAGTTTCGGACGGCGCGCTCTCCATTGACTCGGACGGGGGCGCGTGGGGGTCGCCCACGGGCAGGGTGAGAGAGAAAGAGCAGAGAGGAGGGAAGGAGGGCGGGGGGGTGGGCACGGCGGCGGGCGCCGAACCCTCCACCCTCCGCCACCAGTCGCCGTCTATCTCCCTCGACTCGGAGGCCGGCCTGCCCGCCATCGCCGCCCTGGCCCTCAACCCTCCACCCGGCAAGCGCGGCCTCGCGCGCGTGCGCACGCGCCGCCGCCGCGGCGAGCTCGACGGTGGGCCTTCGGCCGAGAGCGAGGCGCACAGCGTGAGCCCGCAGTGGTGAGATGATGATGGGGGCGCGGTGACGCGTCTTGGCACAAAAAACTAAAACAAAAAACATCCCCCCTTTCTGCCTGCCCCATCCCGCCCTTTTTTCCTGCGACTTGCCTTATCTCGCAAGCCCCGAAGTTTCGAGCGTTCGGGCACGGCGAAAACCGGGCACCAAACCGCTCGCGGTCGCCCCGGTTGTCGCCGCGCTCGCGCGCTCCCTGCTCTGCCCCTTGTTTTTCTTTACGCTGCTGCTCTTCCACCCTGCCACGCGGCGACGCGTGCGCTCACTAATGATGATGGATCGAGTGAGTGGTGGTTTGTGCAACAAAATCGCGCCCTACACGGCGGCCGCGGTCGCCGGAGGAGGAGACGCCGCGAAACCCATTCCCTCTCCCCTCTCCCAGACCCCCTGGCTCTCGATCACGCCCGCGCCCACGCACGCGCCCCCCTCGTAAAACACGGCGTACTGGCCGGGGGCCAGGCCTTGGTCGAGGGCGTCGAGCGCGACCGAGCCAGTCGTGCCGTCGCCGCCGCCGTCGAGCGCCAGCGCGCACCCGTGGCTCGCCGGCCCGTGCCGCACCTTGACTCGCAGCGGGCGGGCGGCGACGTGCGGGCCGGCGCCGGGGAGCCAGGCGAGGTCGCGCACCCGGAACGCGCGCCGGCGCGAGAGGGACGCCGCGCGGCGCGCGGCGTCGCCGTCGCCACGCGCGTCGCCGCCCTCGACCCCGCCCTCATTGTGGTACCGCCGCGACACGTACACCGCGTTCGTCCCCATGTCCTTGGCCACCACGTACCATGGGCCGCCCGCGAGGCGCACGCCGCGGCGCTGGCCGGGCGTGAAAAACCACGCGCCGCCGTGAAAGCCGACCACGGTCCCCTCGTCCGCGTCAATCAGCGGCCCGGGCCATTCGCCCAAATGCGCGCGCACGAATTCATCGAACTTGACCTTACCGAGGAAGCAGAGGCCCTGGGAGTCGGGGCGGGAAGCATTCGGCAGGGACAGCGCGGCCGCAATGTCGCGCACGCCGCCCTTGGACAGGCCGCCCAGCGGAAACATGGCGACGCCCAGTTGGGCGGGGGAGAGGCGAGCCAGGAAGTAGGTCTGGTCCTTGACGGGGTCGGCCGCGGCGGCGAGGCGGAAAGAGGGAGAGGTCGACGGGCCGGTCCCGCCGCCTCGGCGGTCGATGCGGGCGTAGTGGCCGGACGCGACCCGGTCAAAGCCGCCGAGCGGGGTGCCCGGGGCGGACGAGCACCCCTCGATCGACCCGGCTTCCAGCGCTTCGACGAACGCGCCGAACTTGACGCGCGCGTTGCAGAGCACGTCCGGGTTGGGCGTCCGCCCCGCCTTTAGGTCGGCCACGCACTCGGTCACGACCCTGTCCCAGTAGGCGCGGGTGAGCGGGACGAGGCGCAAAGGGACCGACGCCGCTGCACAGACCGCTGTGCACGCTGCCACGTCGGCGTCCCACGGGCACGCGGCCCACGAGTTTTCGAAATCCTCTTCAAACCAGATTTTGAGGTAGAAGGCGGTCACCTCGTGCCCGGCCGCGCGCAGGAGGTGGAGCGCGACTGCCGAGTCGACGCCGCCGGAGAGGAGAAGCGCGACGCGCAGAGGGGTAGAGGCGGGCTCGCACCAGGCCAGTGTCGCGGGTTCGGCCAACAACGCCCGGCCGCGGGCGGCGGAGGCGGGGGAGGGTGGTGGTGGCGACGGGAGGGGGAGCGGCACGGCGTCGGCGAGCAGGCTCGCGGCCGAGCCGTCGCCGGCGACGGCCGCAGCGTCATGCCATGGCGCGAGTCCGCGTCGGCGCCTGGAAACAGGCGCGCCGGCGGCCGGACGCGGGCGCCGCGGTCGGCCCGCATGCGGCGGGCGAGCCACGGCTCGCGCGCCGGGCGCCGGCGCCTCTCCTCGAGGCCGCATACTCGGCCACACACCGCGAGCGGCGGCGGCGGCGCGGCCCGGGGGCAGAGTGAACACACGTTGCCGGCGCGCCGTGTCGCGCCCTCACTCTCCGCTCGCCGCGGGCCGACTCTCGTCGCCCGCGCCCGCTCCTCGGTCCCGCGCCTCTTCCGGGAGGCGCCAGGCCGAGGCGGCGCCGACGCTGCGCCGCGCGTCGCTGCGGGCGCGATGGCCGGCCCGGAGGGCGACCCGCCGCCGGCGGCTGGCGTGCCAGGTGCGCGATCAAACGCGGCGGCGGGGAAGGGGAGGGAGCGGACCGGGGCGCTGCGCGTGCGGGCCCGCGGTTTCGGGTGACGACCGCGCGTCCGCCTCCCCCTCCCCAGGCGGCCCGCCCGCGCCCCCCGGACAGATGGGCGCGCGCGCGCCTAGCTACGACGGCCTGGACGCACTGGGGGCGCTGGGCGGGTGAGGCGGGCATCAGGGCGAGAAGGGCGGCGTGGACTCGCAGGCGCGCCCTCACGCGCCGACCCTCCCCACCTCCTCCAGGGACATGTCACTCGGCCGCACCTGGGCCGCGGGCGACGGCTTCCTGGCGACCGCGCCCAACTCGGCGGCCGTGAGCGTGGGTGCGCCTGATTGGGGGAGAGGGGGGGGGGGGAGGGCGCGTTGGTGTGGTCGCGCGGTGGCTTGCATTCGCTGCAAGCGCGCGGCGTCGGTGGCGGCGCGCAGCCAAGCGCGGCCAGGCGCGCGGCAAGGCCCGGGACGCCTGCCCGCTGCGCGCGCCGACGCGGTCCCCCCTCCCTCCCCTCCCAGGCGACGTCCCATCCCTACCCGGCTCGTTCGGCGACCTCACGCTGCCCGAGCTGCGCCCGGTGAGAAGGAGAGGAGGGCGTGCATCGCCCGCTTTCGAGCGGGACGGCGGCGCCGACCCTTACCCCCCGCCTCCCCAGCCGTCCTTTGGCGCCGGCGCCCCGCCCGCCCCGACCGACCTGCTCGACACCGCCGCCTGCGGCGGTGGCGGCGGCGCGCCCACGCCGCCGCCGCCGGCGTCGGTGCGCGCGCGGCTGGCGGCGGCGGCCGCGGCCGCGGCCGCGGCGCGCGCCACCGGCGCGCCGGTCCCCTCGCTCGCCCCGGCCGGCCCCATGGTCACGGTCCCCGTGGCGCCCCCTCCTCCCCGCCCGCCGCGGCCGCCCCCCCCCCGCCGCGCGGCGGCCGCGCCGCCCGCGCGGCGCTCTGGCGGCGGCCCCGGCGGCGTCACCCTCAAATCCCTCATCGACGCCGGCCTCGTGTGGCCCGGCGAGGACGTGCTGAGCGTGGAATACAAAAACGTGACGACGCTGGGCACGCTCGACGCCGACGGCCGCATCATCTGCGCCGTCGACGGCCGCCGCCTCGCTTTCGACTCCCCCTCCGCCTTTTCCATCTTCCTCAAGCGCCTGGTCAACCCCGCGCGCAAGGCGGACGACGGCTGGAAGACGGTCAAGTTCGCGGGGCGGTACCTTGAACACTTTAAAGCTGCCTTTGTCCGCGGCCGCCCGGCGCCCGGCGGGTCGCCCGCGCCGGGGTCGGGCGCCAAGCGCGCGTCGCGCGGCGAGGCGCGGTCGTCGGGGTCGGGCGACGGGGGTGGAGAGCGGCCGCGCAGGCGCGCGCGGCCGCCGCGGCGGCTCGCGAGCGCGGCGCCCGCGTCTGGAGGCGACCACGACATGCGCCCCCTCGACGAGTACGGCCCCGGCGCGCCCGGCGCGCCGGGCGCAGCCCCGTTCCGCCTAAAAGTCGCGCGCAAGGCGGTCCTGGCCATCGACCTGCACGCGCACCTGTCGACGCACGAGGTCGTCGGCCTCCTCGGCGGCGCGTACGACGCGGACACCCGCACCCTCACCATCGAACTCGCCCTCCCCGTCCTGGAGCTGGACGGCGACGCTGGCGGCACGACCGACGTGGAGATGGACGCGGCGGACGAATGGCGCGCGCGCAAAGAGCTCTCGGACGAGTACGGCCTCGCGGCCGTCGGGTGGTACCACTCGCACCCCACGTTTGCGCCCCTGCCGTCGGGCATCGATGTCGCCAACCAGGCCGCGCAACAGGCGGCGCACGCGAGGGAGGGGATCGACGGCGTCGAACCCTTTGTCGGCGCGATCGTGGCGCCGTACGACGCGCGCTGCCGGCGGCAGCCCACGTCGGACGTCACCTGGTTCAGGGTCGACCGAGAAGCGGGAGCGGGCGGTGGCGGCACGGCGCGGAGCGCGGCTGCCGCCGCGGCCGCGGGCGACGCGGCGGGCGCGCCGTTTCGCGTGCGCGACGACGGCGAGCCCGCGCCGCGCGTGGGCGCGTCCGCGTCCCTGGCCTCCCTGCTCCCGTCGGACGACGCGCTGCGCGCCCTGGCCGAACGCTATGCGGCGCGCGACTCGCGCGCCGACCTTCTGGGCGCGTGGGGCGGCCCCGGCGGTGGCACCCGCCTCGCAAAGCTGTGCGCCTCGCTCGCGTCCCGCCTTCCGGCGCGCGCGTCGGCGGCCGCGGTGGCCGCGCTGCTGGCGCGCGTGGAGGCCGCGCTGACGGCGGCGTGGCGGGGCGAGGCAGTGGAGCTGCCGCCGGTGGTGGCCGAGGCCGAGGCCGAGGCCGAGGCCGACCCCGCCCCAAAACCCGAGCCCGACGCCGACATGGCGGCCCTGGAGGCCGCCTTTGGCGACAGCGCCAAGGCCGAGAAGGAGGAGGCACAGGCGGAGCCGCCCGCGGCGTGACGCCCCGACTTTTTGTGGGCGGGGGTGGGGGTGGGAGGAGGGGCTGCGCTTCGCGCCCGAGCGCGCACGAGTGTCCAACCCGGGCAGACAGGCGACCAAACGGAGGGAGCGGAGAGGGGAAAGGTGATGGTTTGCCGCGGTGTCGGCGTCGCCGCCTCCCCGCCCGCCACTCGCTCACTCGGTCGCGTGCCCGTTGGCCCCGTTGTCCCCGTTGCCATTGGGCACGTGCTCCTCTTTCTCGACCTGCACGTAGAGCGGCACGCCCGCGAGGCGCGCGCGGCCGCCGAGCTCCGGCAGTTCGATGACCGCCGCGCACTCGAACACGGTGGCGCCCACGGAACGGACGAGCGCAATCCCTGCCTCCAGCGTCCCCCCGGTCGCGACCAGGTCATCCACCAGCACGACCACCGCGCCGGGCGTGAGCGCGTCGGCGTGCATCTCCAGGGTGTCGGTCCCGTACTCGAGCTCGTACGACCTCGACACCACCTTGCCCGGCAGTTTGCCGGGCTTGCGCAGGGGGACAAACGGGACGCGCAGGGCGAGGGCGAGGGGGGGGCCGAAGATGAAGCCGCGCGCTTCAAAGCCGGCGACCGCGTCGATGGCCGCGCCGGCGTAGCGTGCGACCAGGTCGTCGATGCAGGCTTGGAAGGCCTGATGAATGAGGGGGATGGCGGGGCAATGCGGGTCGGCGCGGGTTGTGCCGCCGCGCGCAGCGCCAGCGCGCCCCTTGCCCCCAATCGCCCCCCGCCTCCCCTACCTCTGGATTCAGCAGCAGCGTGGTCACGTCCTGGAACAGGATGCCCTTTTTGGGAAAGTCGGGGATCGCGCGGATCGAGCCCGACACGAGCGCTTTGGCCGCGAGGTCCATAGTAGGGGTGGGGGGAGGGAGTGCGGTGCAGGCGGCTGAAATGAGCGGGGGCACGGGGCGCCGGGCGCCGCGGATTGTGGAGGGAGCCGGCCGCCGCCGCCGCCGTCCCTCTCCCCTTTCTCTCCTCACACGGCAGTGCTCCCACCGACCCCCCACCCCTCCACCGCCCCACCATCACCACCGCCGCACGTCCTTGGGCGGCTCAAAGTCGAGCGGGTGCGTCTCCGGCGTCGCGTTTTCATCCTCGCGCCACATTTTAATCGTTTTGTCCGCCTCCCCCGTGATCAACCGCGACCCCGACATGTCGAACGCGGTGGCGAAAATGCCGGCTTCCGACTCGAGGGAGCCGGGCTGGGCGATCGTGGCCGCCTTTTGAAACGCGTGGCCAGAGCGCCAGTCGGTAAACCACAGGCTCCCGTCGTCCCCCCCCGTCGCCAGCACGCCGTCCGCGTTGACGGCGGCCGCGTTGAGGATGGCTTTTTGGTGGGAGAGCGTGTTGTGCAGGAACGTGCCGGCGGGCAGGCGGTACTTTTTGACCGCGTCGGCCGAGCACCCGACAAACGTGTGCTCCCCCGGGTGCGCCGCGAGCGCGCGCACCGCCTTTTTGTGGTAGGTGAGCGTCGTGGTCGACTTGGCGGGGACGCGGCGGATGTCCCAGAGGCGGATCGTTTTGTCGTGCGACCCGGTGATGATTTGCGGGTCTGTGCTCTGCGTCAGAATGGTCCCGACCGTGTCCTGGTGCCCGGTCAGGCAGTGAATTTGCACCTTGGACCGCATGTCCCACAGCCTGCACGTCGCGTCCCGGCCGCCGGTGGCCAGCACGTCGAGCGCGGGGTGGAGCGCGACCGAGTAGACGCCCGAGAGGTGGCCGTGGTAGTTGCGGATCACCCGGTTCGCCTCCAGGTCCCAACATTTGACCTCTTTGTCCAGGGACGCGGAGAAGAGGTACGGGTGGCGCGCGGAGATGGCGAGGCCAGTCACTTGCTCGATGTGGCCCGTGAGCGTCAAGCGCAACTGCCCCGTCGCCAAGTCCCAGATCTTGATGGTCCGATCCGCCGACCCCGTGGCAAACCACTCGTTCGACGGGTCGACCGCGATGGAGCGCACCCAGCCGAGGTGGCCAGCGACCGCGCGGTACATGCGCCAGGGGGCGCGCCACGCGGGGCGCGGCCATTTGGAGGGGGCGCGCCGGTTGACGTCGGCCATGGTCTCGATCGCGGTGGACGGGCCGGGGGCGGAGCCGGTTTCTGGGGCGGCCGCGCGCGACGGCGGCGGCGCCGCGCGGACGGCGAGCGCGCCAGAGGGCGCCGCCGCCCGCGGCGCCGGCACCGCGGGCGCCATGCGGGCGCCGGTCGCGTCGGCAGGGACGAACGAGTGCAGGGCGGCGGCGTACTCGTCGGCGACCTGCGAAGCAAGAGGAAAGAAAAGAGCGAGGGGGTTGAGTCGGCCGCCCGCACGCGCCTCTGCCACGACTCGCCACCGTGGTGGACGCCACACAATCCACTCACCTTGCACGCCAGCTTGATGCGTTGGCTGGGGGCGGGAGGGGGCGGAATTGGCGGTCGCGCCGCCGGCGGCAGCGCCGCGTCCGCGCTGCCACCCACACTCCCGCCCACCACAACCATCCTCTCTCCATCTCTCACCTCTCCTCATCCAGCGGGGGCGGCCCGGCGGGCTCCCCCGCAAACGCGTCGAGCGACCGCTTGACGGCGTCGCCCACAAGGGCGGCGACCGGCCGCCGGGGGGGCGGCTCGTCGCCAGAGGGGAGGACGGGGGTCGGCGGGGGCGGCATCGCGTGGGCCGCCGCGCCGGGAGTGCGGGCGGCGCTGGGAAGACGGCGCCGCACTCGAGCCGCCTCGTCCGCCCCCCACCCGCCCCAATGTTTGCCCTGCGCGCGTCCGCCATCCCGCGCCCCGCGGCCTCGCCCCGCCCGCGGGGCGCGGCGCGCGCCACGCCGCCGCGCCCGCTCGCGCCGCTCGCGCCGACGGCGCGCCGGGGCGCGACGCTGGTGGCGCAGGTGAGGATCGGAGACCGGGAGTAGCGCGCGAGTGGGATATGGGGGTCGGCGGGCGCGCGATGGCGGCTGGGAAGGGGCCGCGAGCGCCTCGGAGCGCTTGCCCCCGCCCCGGCGGGGGCGGCCGGGGCCGCGGCCGGGGGGCGGCGCGGGGGGGGGGGGGGGGGGGGGGGGGGCGGGCGGGGGGGGGCGGGG
>Ga0315276_10005958_pt1 | contig 11260 bp, 5 predicted proteins | sample YL17G05_0_MG_FD_204542 | JGI IMG/M metagenome (GOLD analysis project Ga0315276, IMG submission 204542) | Sediment microbial communities from Yellowstone Lake, YNP, Wyoming, USA - YL17G05_0 | ecosystem: Environmental > Aquatic > Freshwater > Lake > Sediment | place: USA: Wyoming | collected... | reverse complement strand
CGTCACCGTCTGCATCAGGACTGATTCAATATAGTAATTTCCCAAGTAACTTCCCCCTTAGGCGGTTCGCCTGTAATAATCTCATAGAAAAAATCATAAAGCTTCCAAAAAGTATACCAACTCACTAATACTTGGTCCAGACCTTGCCCAGCAAGCATACTTTGATCGATAAGCCTTCCCGTAGCTACGAGGGGACATCCGTGAGTATCAGCTACGGTTTGCCCATTGTGCGCTAAAACGCCACTTCTATTAGGTACGCCTATTAAATGGAGTACAAACTTGCTCGGTTTTCCCTCCCGTTCCCAATACGTCTCTTCAACTTTATAAGTATCTGCTGGAATACAGCTTACAGTTGCGAGATCGCCCGTCCAGGGTTGGTTATCTCGGTATGGATGTTCTAGAGTATAGCCAATTAATTGGTTTCCAAGATAAAGACGGCCCATTATGAAGTTATCCTTTACAACATCCCTAACAACCTTAATAGTCTTATCTTGTTTGCCGTCCGGATCCAGGTAATTTACGGGATTATTTCTACAAAAAGTATAAAGGTTGGAAAGTTGTGGATTCGAAATTGCTCTCCTTCCGTCAACAAGCGGATCTACCGAAATAAATTTATAAAGCGCCTTGTCATAATACCTCGCTCCGAAGTAATCGAGCTGCGATTCCGAATCCCGTTCCTTGCCCGAGAACTTCGGCGTCGGATCGTAGGTGTTCATCCAGGTCTGCTGGATCCCGCCATAGGGATCGTGGGCGGCGGAATAAACAACCGTGCCCGACTCGTCGGTCACAATGCGGGTTGAGTTGATCTGGTCCGGCGTATAGAAATACGTCCTGTTTCCCTGAGGCTTATACTCCGCGAGCAGCCGGCTCCCGATGTAGACGTATTCTTTCACGCACTGGTCGGACCGATTGTATTCGGCGAGGAGCACTCCGGTAATGGAGTAAATGTAGAAGCTCCCGCCGTTAGTCGACGCAGAGAGTATTCGTGTCGTTGCGTCAGTCCCAACGCCGGCCTGAGTTTCGGCGCTTCGAGAGGATTTCGTGGAGGTCGTTTCGGATTCCTCGCTCGTTGCGCTTTTTGCGGACCTTTGCCTGCGACTCAGCTGCTCATGGCGACGCTCCCTATCCCCGTCCCGCGTGCCAGAGGTCTTTTCACGTGATTCGGCGGCGGTGATGCTCTTAACGGCAATCTTAGCCTCATTGGCGATAGCGAAGTTCGCGTCACTTGTGTCGAAGGGAAATCTCTCCGGGAGCACGAATCTCTTTACCATGAGCGCCGCTCCGCCATCCCCGCTCTTGAGCCTGAGTGACTGCATACCCGAAGCATACTCGTACTTGTCGACGATAGGAAGAGCTGCGTCTTCGGCTATGAGCTCTTGGCTCGTGACCCAGCCCCCATACAGGGGGAACTCCTCGCTCTTATAGCCCTCGAACCCATCCTTGGCCACCGCGAGAAGGAGGAGTGTCGCGCCGCTTTTATCTTCCGGGCTGAATGCCGCGTCTTGGAGTTTGAACTCAAGGTCGTCAATCCAGACCGCGGCGGCAACATCCTTGTCGCAGGAGATCGAGACCTCGGCCAGCGAATTTACCCAGGGGCCGAGCTGGAGCGGTAGGTCCTTGAGGATAACCTGTCCGTCGAGAAGAAGGGTTCCGGTATAGACATTGAGGTCGTAGAGGACCTGCAGTCGATGCCAGGTTGAAAGGAATCCCTTGAGGACACCGCATTTCGCCTGAGTCTGGTTGAAGACGACGTTCTCCGTACCTTCGAGCGAATCCGGAAGGAAGGATATCTCGGCAAAACGGAAGCTTTGGCTCTTCAAGTCCGGTATCCCGAGCCGCAGCCGGAGATGCGCGCCTGTGGCCACGGCATCTATTGGGCTTTCAACCTTGAAATTGAGCTCGTAAGAAACAACCTCCGGCCTGAGCAAAGACCCGTCGGCGTTACTGACCCGGGCAAGACACGACGGTGACAGGATGTAGGGGACCTGCCAGGGGTAGGTGCCGCTATTTTCCGCCCTATCGGCCAAGGACATGTAGCTTGTGCCGTTGTCGAGCGAGTATTCGAGCTTGAGACCCTTAATGGCCTCTTCGCCCGACCAGGTGATGGCTTGAGCTGAGCCCGGCTTCAACGACTCCTCGCCGTTAGGCGAGGTAACGGACAGGCCCAGGGAGCGAGGCCCTGACTCGCCGTAGCCTGTTATCGTTATTTCGTAAGGGTCCTCGTCGGCGTCGTTCGAAGAGATCCAGAGCAAAGCGGTTTTTTCGCCTGAGGCTTTTTTCGGCTCGAAGCGGACCACGAACTCGGCGTAGCCGCCCGGGGCGACTGGGGAGGTAGGCTGGGTGTCGATATGGAACTCGTTGGCGTTCTGGCCCGTGAGCCTGACGAAGAGCGAGCCGTCAAGATAGAGGGGCGCGTCGCCGACGTTTTCGATGGTAAAGGTCTCGACGATATATTCGCCTACGGCACATGTCCCGAAATCATAGGTCCCGCCGTCGGGCGCTTCCCAGATGTCGATCTCTGGCGGGCCGTTATAGCCGTGAAGAGTGATGTCGTAAGGATTTTCGTCGAAATCGTTCGAGGCGATTGATATATATGCCGTTTTTTCGCCTGCCGTTTGGGGATCGAATTGGATGATGAATGTGGTTGTCCCCCCGTAGCGAGAAACAGGCGACCCGGGCTGTTGAATGACGTCAAAATCGCCGGCGTCCGCTCCCGTGATGGTGATGATCGGCGTCCCGCTAAGGATAAGGTTTGCGTCCCCGGTGTTGGTGATGGTGAACGTCCGGGAGTCGTCTACAGGGCCAACGGCTGCATAAAAATCGACGAACCCTCCGTCGACGACCGACTTCCCTCCCTCGGTGATAGCGATCTCGGGCTCGGCCGGAATGGCCAAGAGCCTGAGCCCGCCGTCGTCGTAGAGGTATTTGCCGAGGATATCGCCTGAGATGCTCGTCAGCGAGCTCAGGCGGTTCTGGCTGTCCCAGATATAGTTGTTTCCCCCCGAGGAGAGAAGGTTCCCCCGGGAGTCGTAGTTGAAGCCCATGATCCTGTTTCCGGAGTTGTAGGTCTTGTCGAAGACCGGGGTCCCGTTTTCCCGGACGGTCTTCATATTGCCGTATTCGTCGTATTCGTAAGAGTAGGCGGCAACGCGTCCCGAGGAATAAGCGGCTGAGGTCAGGCGATTGAGCGAGTCGTAACCGAACGCGGCATTGAGCCCAGGCGCTGTGCTCGAAATCCCGGTGATATTACTGACGCCATCGTAGGAGTAAGTGGCGTTGTAGAGCATCGCGGCGCCCTTGACGAGAGAAACGGTTGTCGGCATCCCCGCCGCGTTGAAGCCGGAAGTGTATGTCATCGTGCCGCTGGTTAGTGCGATGGACATGTTGGCTACGGTCTTGCCGGGTCCGTAAGAAATGGAATTTACAAGGTTCGTGTTATTGAAGGTCAAGTCTTCCGGGGCATTGAGGCCGTTGGAGGAGTATGAAGCGACTTTTCCGTCAGGGTAGGTGATCAAAGCCAGGTTGTTATTGCCGTCATAGGTGTATGTGGTCGTCTTGGGGGAAAGCCCGGGGATCGTCAATGTTTCCCGGGCCAACGCCCCGAGCTTATTGTAGCCGATCTCAGTACGGCTCCAGCCCTTTGTGCTGGTTATGGAGTTGATTTGCCCCGACGTGGGATTATATCCATAGGTAACAGTCTCAGCCGATAACGGGCCGGTTGTTTTTGAAACCAATTGCCCCTTCTCGTTGTATGCGTATGCGATTTCAGATCCTCCCCCTCCCCAAGAGCGCCCCGAGATTTTGTTCGCATCGTTGTAAGTATAGGAAATCGTGGCGGTTTCGGGGTGGGTTTCGGAGGTGACATTGTCCAGGTAGTCGTATTGGTAACCCTGCGTTCTCGAGCCGTTGAAGACGACCGTCGCTAAGCGTCCAGCCGCGTCGTGGGTGTAGTCGGCGATTTTCCCCTGGGCATCCGTGAGCTTCGTGAAGAGTCCCGGCAGGTCGTTATATTCATGGGAGGTCGTATGGTTTTCTGCATTGGTTATGGTCCGGGCGATGCCGGCGTAAGTGACAGTTGATATCTTGCCGAGAGGGTCAGTGATCTGAGTGATCATGCCTGAGGCGTTATAGACATAACCATACTTGTAGTTGGCGTTGACGGTAGCCAGGTTCTCTTCCTTCACCCGGCCCTCGGCGTCGAGCGTTTTCCGGAAGTAGAGCGTTGTGCCGTCGCCCGTCTCGGTTGAGCCGGTATCCCTGCCCATCCCGTCCCAGTACTTGGTGATGATGTTTGGATCTGGGTCCTGGGGGATGCCCTGGGTGATGACCACTTTGTTCTCGTTCGCAGGGTGCCCGTAGCTGATATCATTGAACCCATCGGGCAGGTTGACCGCCGTGAGCCGGCCCAAGTTATCGTAGACAAAGGCCGTTTCCGCGCCGAAGGCGTTTTTCTCGCTCGTTATAGAGCTGTCATAAGGAGAAATCACCCGTTCGGACGCGGTATAGCCCGGTTCCGTCGCTTTATCCGCTACGCCATAAGAATAATAAACGGCAGAGGTATCTTGGCCTCCCGTGGGAGGCGGGTCGACAGAGATATAGTAAGAGTTTGGATTATTGGGGTCGGGGATGGTATAGCCATAATTCCAAACGGTGTATGTGCTCGGCGGGGTCTTTAGTCTCTCAATCCGCAGGAGCGCGCCATACTTGCCTGCAACGACATAATAAGCGAATCTTGTCTGCTTAAGAAGCGTTCCGGCGCCCGACCGCAACGTCTCCTCGTGAATGAAAGCCAGCATGTACCTTGAAAGGAACTCCCCCTCCCCGCCGCCTTCGACCTCATAATAGTAGGAAAGGTCCCTATAGCTCTTGGGAGTGCCAGCGCCGTTGACGTAGAACTTTATTTTCGTTGGAAGGCCGTACTTCTTCGTTTCATTGCGCTCGTAAAGATACTCTTGCTTGCTCGCGGCGTCACCGAGCGGAGTCCGGATGACAGAAGAAAGAAGCGGCCCTTTGGCCGTGCCCATTGGCGTGCCCAGCACCGTCCAGATCGAGGCCGAGATCTCCTGGAACATCCAATCGTAGGTCGCGGAGAAGCTTCCGTCGCTAAGAGCCCTTGAGCTGATGAGCCCGATTTTCCAAGGGCAGGCAACGGCATAACCGTGGTTTGTGACGGAGGTCGTGTATTCCGGACCTACGACCGTCGCCGTGCCCGTGGGGACGCCGTTATAACTCGGGTAGGTGAAGTTCCAGATAGCCTGTTCGCCGGGGTTGAAGGTGATTTTCTTCTGGCTCGCTACCCGAGAGTCGAACGTCGTCTGGTTGAAGACGAAATTGTGATTGACGTAGGAAAACTCGAGCACCCCGCCGTAGCTCGTCGTGACCTTGGTTAGCTCATAGCGATAGTTTGAACCGTCGTAGTATTCGAATGCTGTCGCCGGGATCAGGGAAGGGGGAGGCGCGACGCTCGTCAGTTTATGGTATCCGTTCGAAAACGCGCTCACTGTGTAGGTGTAGACGACGTCCGTGCCCTCGGCGTTCTTGACCTTCATCTGCGAGAGCTTAGTATTATTATAGTCCGTCCCGGTCGATACAAAATCGATCACCCGGCCGCAAGCGTCGGTGATCTTGTCGATCGAGGGTCTATTCGTATCATAGTCAATATTGATCGACTGCCCGTAGGTGTTCTCGATTTTTGTCACAAGCCGGACTACTTCTGTCGATGAATCGCCCTTTGTTATCGTCCGCCAGGCGCCGAATGTCCAGACCGTCCCGTCCTGGAAATAGAGCTTATAGGCGGCGCGGTCATATCTCAGGAAATCCCGAGTGATGTTTTTCCCGACGTCGGGGTAGTTGTCGGGCCAGGCCGTCTCAAAGCGGCCGTCCGGGAACTCGATGATGGGGGTGGTCGTGCCGTAATTATGCACCCGGCCCATGTGCATGGTCCAGCCTATCCCGACCCAGGACTTGCGCTCAGCCTGGAGTGAAGGATTGCCCGATTGCCGGTCCTTGAGGATTTTCGAGTTATAAACGCGCCAGATCTTGACATCCAAACCGTTGGGGCCGGGGAGAGAGTAGTCGAGATACCGAAGCGTCACGTTGCCGGTAAAGAGGTCGACGCTCTCCTCGGGAACGGAGCTATAGGAGCCGTGTCCGGGTATGATCCCGGTGCGGTCGAAGATACCGCTCTGGGCGAAGAGGCCACGGCTGATGATCAGAAAAAATACAAAGAACAGAAATCGGCGGAGAAATAGTTTCTTTTTCATTGTGGTTCCCCCATCGATGCATATTGCTTAGGTTCCCCTTTTCTAAGCTGACCTAAGTATTACGCTAAAGGGGGGGGGGGCTTGTCAAGGAGAAAATAACGCGGTATTCCGATTGATCAATGGGCCCAGTTTAGCCCTGCATGAGCTCGTAGCCGTATTCTATGAAATGGCGGTCGAAGGCGAAGGCCGAGCGGATGCCGGTCCTCCGCATGATCTCGAAGCTGACGCAATCAACGAGGCTCAGGGTGCGCCGGGCGGCCAGGAGATGGGCGCTCACGGCCGATTCGTGGATTTCGCGCGTCACCCAGACAAGGCGCAGGATTGGCACGATGTCCTGTTCGAAGACGCGGACGGCTTCGAGGCCCAATCGCCGCTGGATGACGGCGGACGTTTCGACGAGGATGTAGTTGTGGCACACAAGCTCTTCTCCGGCGCCGACCGTCTTTTCCCAAATAGCTTTGGCTTGGGCGTGATTGGCGTCGCCCGCGTCGAGGACAGCCAGGAAAGCGCTCGTGTCCACGAAGACGTTCATGATTATTCACCGGACTCGGGCGCTGATTTCGGCTCCGATTCCGCGCCGACAGCGAATCCGTCTTCGAGGTAGCTGTCGTGGGCCGTTGAGAGGTCGGCGACTCCCGACCGGAACCGGCCGGCTGCCGCGATCGCCCGTCGGCGCCGTTCCGCCATGTCGGTAAACTCCGGGAGCGCGGGGGCCGGCGCTCCATATCGAGCAGAGTCTTCTTTTACGCCGGCCGCGGCCTCGGGAGCGCCGGTTGGTCGTTCAAGCTCCCCGCCTTCCCAGGCCCGGACGGCCTCGCGGACGAATTGACTTCTCGTTTTTCCCGTCTTGTGGCGCAGGACCTCGAGCTCTTTGAACTCCTCCGTAGGCACGCTGATCGTGAATTTGACCGTATTGCTCATTGCGGTTATTCCCAATGGTATGAAATAATCATACCGAAGTATGAACATTTTCTTTTCTGGTGTCAAGGGTCTCGGGCTGGGCCGTGTTCCCGGCCGGTTGAGCAACAGGGGGGGAATATGCTAGAGTGAACCCGCCATGAACTCCGCGATCTGGGTCGTCAGTCCGCCTCGCCCCGAAGCCGACGTCCTGGCCCAGGCCTTGTCCCTCCCACCGGCCCTTGCCCGCGTCCTCGTCAACCGGAAGATCCTGACCGAGGAAGCCGCAAGGGCCTTTCTGTTCGGCGACCTGTCGGCTTTGCACGACCCCTACCTGATGAAGGGCATGGACCTGGCCGTGGCCAGGATCGAGGCGGCCATCGCCAAGGGCGAAAAGATCCTCGTCTTCGGCGATTACGACGTCGACGGGGTCCTATCGACCGTCATGCTCGTGAAAGCCCTGAGGTCCCTAGGCGCCACTGTCGAGTACTTCATCCCGGAACGGCTGACCGATGGCTACGGCATCAAGGACGAACACGTCGAGATCCCGGTCCAAAAAGGGGCCGGCCTGGTCATCAGCGTCGATTGCGGCATCAAGGCCGTCGAGTTCACGGCCCGGGCCAAGGACAAGGGCATCGACGTCATCATCACCGACCACCACCGCCCCGGCGAGACGCTCCCGGACGCCGTGGCCGTGCTCAATCCGGTCCTCGCCGATTCCGGTTACCCCGAAGGCAACCTGGCCGGTGTCGGCGTCGCCTTCAAACTCATCCAGGCCCTGCTCGAGAAGTCGGGGAAGGCCGCCGGCCTGCCCCACTACATGAAGCTCGTCTCGATCGGGACCGTGGCCGACGTGGCCGAGCTCAAGGGCGAGAACCGCGTCTTCGTCAAGCACGGCCTCAAGGGCCTGCGCAACGTCTCCAACCTGGGCCTGCGGAGCCTGATCGAAGCGTCCGGGCTCGGCAACCGCAAGATCTCCGAAGGCGACCTCGGCTTCCGCCTCGGCCCCCGGATCAACGCCGCCGGCCGGATGGGCATGACCGACCTGGCCGTCCGCCTCTTCTTTTCGGAGAGTTCCCTGGAATCCGACGAGCTCGTCCAGAAGCTCGATACCCTAAACGCCCAGCGCCAGAAGACCGAGGAGAAGATCTTCAACGACGCCCGCGGGAGGATCGAGGAACGGGGGCTCGACAAGAAATACAAGTGCCTCATCCTGGGCAGCCCGCACTGGCACCGGGGGGTCACCGGCATCGTCGCCTCCAAGCTCAAGGACCGTTTCAACAGGCCCGTCGTCCTTTTCGTCTACGAGGATGGCAAGGCCCACGGTTCGGGCCGGAGCATCCCGGACGTGCCCCTGATCGACCTTCTTGACGACTGCAGGCACCTCTTCCTGAGCTACGGCGGTCACAAGCTGGCCGTGGGCTGCACCCTTCCCACCGAGCGGATGGCCGCGCTCAAAGAGGCCTTGAACCCTCTGGCCGAAGCCCGCATCACCGAGGACAACCTGACCCGGAAGATCAAGATCGACGGGCCGCTCGAGTTCGCCGCGGTCGACGACCGTTTTCTCGAAAGCTTCGCCCTCCTCCTTCCGTTCGGGGTCGGGAACGCCAAGCCCATGTTCGTCGCCGAAGACATCGAGGTCATCAGCGACCCCCAGGTCCTCCAGAGAAAGCACCTGAAATTCCTGGCCCGCCAGAACGGCCGGGTCCTCGAGGTCCTAGGCTGGGACAAGGCCGAGTTGCGTCACGTCGTGCGGCGCGGCAGCCGCGTCAGCATGGCCTTTTCTCTGATGATGTCGGAATACCTCGGCGAGCAGAAAGTCAGCCTGTCCATCGAAGACTTGAAGGTCTGATACGATGAGCGCTCAAAAGGCGTCGGCCCCGGTGAGGTTCGCCAGATCCGTTGTCGCCGCCATCCTTGTCGTCCTGGCCGCCGCCGTGATACTCCACCTTCTCAGAGAGCGCGGCGCCCCGCGCCCGGAGGCCGCTAAATCCCCGCCCGGCGACAGGGTTGTCGACCTCAAGGAAAAGGTCCGGCACGAGGAATACACGAACGGCAAACTCCGGACGGAAGTCCGCGGCGCGAACTTCTTTTTGGGCCCGGACGGCCGGAACCACTTGAAGGGGTCGGTCGAGATCACGGGGTACGGTCCGGCCGGCGAGGTCGTCTCGCGGATCACGGCAGATGAAGTCGTTTACGACACCGCCGCGGTCCGTTTCGGCCTCACGGGCCGGGTCCGGGTCGAAGCGGGCGACGTCGTTCTCGAAGGCGGGTCGTTCGACTACGACAAGGACGCCGGCCTTTTCCGGACGGCGTCCGGCGGCGTTTTTTCTTCTAAAAGAATGGCCGGGACGGCCGCGGAAATTTCTTACGCGGAAGGCGCGGACGAGGTCCGTCTCGCGGGCGGGTTCCGCGCGGAGCTCGCGGCGGCCGGCCGTGAGGGGGAGAAGTCCATTCTCTCGGGCGATTCCTTCCTCTACGGGCGGCGCGAGAGGCGGGGCCGAGTGGAGGGGCGGGCCGCGCTCGAATGCGCTGAGTTCAAGGGCGCGTCGGCGGCCGCTTCGTTCGTCGCCTCTCAGGACGAGTCGTCTCTCGAATCCGCCGTCTTCGAGGGCGCCGCCAAGGTCGTTTTAAGCGGGAAGGAGTCGTCGGGCGAGGGGAGCGGCGAGATCTGCGCCGATCGGATCGCCGTCGCCTTCTCCCGCGACCCGTCCGGCCTCTCGATCAAGACATCGGGTCGCTCCAGCCTCCTCTTTCGATCGGCCGCGGACAGGACGGAGACCGTTCTCGCCCCGACGGCGCTGTTGAGTTTCGACCGCGTTAATGGCAGTTGGACCTGGTCCGCCTCGGGGGGCATCCGGGCGGAGATCGCGGAGGCCGGCGTATGCAACCGCACGCTCGAAGGGGACTCGGCCGTATTCGACGGCGCCAAAACCCTCGGAGTGTTTGGCAAACCCGGGCGGCCAGCGGTCGCCGATTCCGCCGAGGCCCGGATCCAGGCGCCCCAGATCCTGGTCGCTTCCGCCTCGGGAGAAGTTCTGGCCACGGGAGGCGTCGTTTGCGTTCTCAAGGGGGGTGAGGAAAGGCGGGCGGTCGGGTTCTTTTCCCCGCGGGAGGACGTTACTATCTCGAGCGAAAGGCTGGAGCTCCGGCCCAAGATCTCGATGTCCTTCTTAACCGGTGACGTCTTCCTGCGCCAGGGGACTAACACCCTCCGGGCCGCCGAGGTCGAGCTCGCCGGCGATGCGGGCAGGATGAGCGGCGGGGGAGGGGTTGCGGTCACGCTGACCGAGGCCGCAGAAGGCCAGGTCCGCGCCCGAACGATCGAGCTCGGCGGGCAGGACATGGTGTACTCGCCCGGCCCAAGGACCTTGACCCTGACCTCGAAGGCCTACGTCAGGCTCCCGGAGGCCAACCTTGAGGCGGGACGCGTTTCGGCCGTCATCGGCCGAGAAGGAAAGGGCGTCGAATCGCTGTCCGCCGCCATGGCCGTCGCCGTCTCCAAGGGGCGCTACGTGGGCCGATCGGAGGCCGCGATCTATCAAGCGGCGACCGGCCGGATCACCCTGACCGGAAAGCCCGTTCTGACAGACGCCGAGGGCGGTTCTTCCAGAGGGGACAAATTGACATTCGATCTGGGCGATGATAAAATTTCGATCGAAAATGAGGGACAGGGACGATCGACGACCGTCATCAAAAAACCGTGAGCCATGAAGGGTTCCCTGAGAGCTGTCGAACTCGAGAAGAGCTACGGGCATAAAAAGGTCGTCGACAGGGTTTCGATAAGGGTCGAAGAGGGGGAGATCGTCGGCCTGCTCGGGCGCAACGGGGCGGGGAAAACGACCACGTTCTCGATGATCCTCGGACTCGTGCCCCAGGACGGCGGCCACGTTTACCTCAGGGACGAGGACATCACCGACCGGCCGATGTACCTGAGAGCGCGGAAAGGCCTCGTTCTCCTCCCCCAGGAGCCCTCGGCGTTCAGGAAACTGACCGTGGAGGAGAATCTCCTCGCCGTCCTCGAAACCCGGCCGCCGGGGACGGGGCCGAGGGGCGCCCGCGTGGCCGCGACCCTCGAGGAGTTCGGCCTCGAGAAGCTG
>Ga0315276_10005957_pt1 | contig 11261 bp, 10 predicted proteins | sample YL17G05_0_MG_FD_204542 | JGI IMG/M metagenome (GOLD analysis project Ga0315276, IMG submission 204542) | Sediment microbial communities from Yellowstone Lake, YNP, Wyoming, USA - YL17G05_0 | ecosystem: Environmental > Aquatic > Freshwater > Lake > Sediment | place: USA: Wyoming | collected... | reverse complement strand
CATGGAACCGGAGAATTCGGACACGCCGGAAGGGACGACGGCTCCCGGGCTTTCCCGCCGCCGAGCGAATCTCGTCGTCATTCTGGTCATCGTCCTGGCCGCCGTCGTGGCCGGCTTCCTTCTCCTCCGCCGGGGGGGACCCGGCGCCGCGGCCCCTGCGACGCCCGCCTCGGAGGCCGCCCCACCGCAAAAGGCCGCCATGGCCGTCCTGGTGAAGCTCAGTCCGGAGGCCGCTTTGGTGGCGGACCGGTTCAACTGTCTGTGCGGGAATTGCCATGACACCCTGGGGAAGTGCACCTGCACCCATGACGAGGTCGGGGCCGAGATGAAGGCCACTCTCAACCGGATCGTGGCCGAGAAGAAGACCCTCGCCGCAATCGATGCCGCCATGGTGGAGAAGTACGGCCCCGGCGTCCTGGCCGCCTCCCCCCCGTCCCTGCCGTCCCCCGGAAAGTAGGCCGCGATCTCACCCGGCCGCAAGCCCCACGCGGGCTGGCCCCGTCCGTCGCGTCTATCGGGTGCCCCAGCCCAGCTTCCTGCGAAGGACGTCGAAGTAGTTCCGGTGCCTCGATATGATCAGGGGCAGGGAGCTGCCGCTGCGCCGGACGCGAAGACGATCCCCCAGCCTCATGGGGAGTCCCACCTGGCCGTCCATGGTGCAGTACACGTCCTCGGCCCCCGACTGGAGCGTGACCTCGATCGCCACCGAGTCGGGCACCACCAGGGGGCGGTTGGTCAGGGTGTGGGGGCAGATGGGGGTGATGCAGAAGGCGCGGAGCGCCGGGAGGACGATGGGTCCCCCCGCAGAGAGGGAATAGGCGGTGGATCCGGTGGGGGTGGAGATGATGAGTCCGTCGGCGTTGTAGGTGGTGACGAACTTCCGGTCGATCCTGATGTTCATCTCCAGGATGCGGGCGAGGGCGCTCTTGTTGATGACCACGTCGTTGAGCAGCTGCTGGGCCGCAATGGTTTTCCGGCCTCGGACCACCGAGGCATGGAGCATCATCCGGTCCTCGACCTCGTAGCGCCCTTCCAGCACGTCCCCCAGGACCGATTCCATCTCCTCCAGAGTGGTCTCCGTCAGGAACCCGAGACTTCCCAGGTTCACGCCCAGGATCGGGATGGGGCGGGCGGGCATGTTCCGGGCCACCCCCAGGAGGGTGCCGTCCCCTCCCAGAATGACCATCAGGTCCACCGAGGCCGCCAGGACCGGGATGGTCCGGGCCTTCCCCCGCTCTCCCAGGATCCGGGCGGTGCCGGGATCGCAGAGATAGCGCACTCCCCGGCTATCCAGCAGGGAGGCGAGACGCCGCACGACGGCCCGGGATCGGGGGAAGTGGGGCTTGGCCACGATTCCGACGCTCTGGAACGGCTGCCGGGGTTTCATGGGGCGATGGCCTCCTGGATGCTTTTCTCGAGGTCCGGCACCGTGCACGCCGGTCCTCCCGTCCGGAAGTGGAGAAAATACTCCCTGTTTCCCTCGGTGCCGGGCAGCGGGGAGAGGCAGACGCCCCGGGGACGCAGCCCCAGGGCCTCGCCTGCGGAGAGAATCTCAGCAATCACCCGGCGGTGCAACTCCGGGTCCCGGACGATTCCCCCTTTTCCCACTTCCCGCCGCCCCACCTCGAACTGGGGCTTGACCAGGGCCAGCAGGTCCGTCGCCTCCGCCAGGAGCTTCGCAAGGGGAGGAAGGACCAGCCGGAGGGAGATGAACGATACGTCCACGGTGGCCAGGGAGACCGGCTCCGGGATCATGCCGGCGGTGAGGTTGCGGGCGTTGATCTTCTCCATCACCACCACCCGGGGATCTTTCCGCAGCCGGTAATGGATCTGCCCGAAGCCCACGTCCAGGGCGTAGACGCGCCGCGCTCCGCGCTGGAGGAGGCAATCGGTGAACCCCCCGGTGGAGGCGCCCACGTCCAGGGCGATCCGGTCCCGGGGATCGACTCCGAACCGATCCAGCGCGCCGGCGAGCTTGACGCCGCCCCGTCCCACGTAAGGATGATCCGGGCCCAGCACGCGGAGGCGTGACGACGGGTCCACCCGATCGCCGGCCTTGACGGCCCTCCGGCCGTCCACCTCCACCTGCCCCGCCAGGATCAGGGCCTGCGCCCGCTCCCGGCTCTCCGCCAGGCCCAGGTCCACCAGCAGGAGATCCAGGCGCTGCCGACCGGCTGCGGTTCCTTTGGCCACGTGAAATGCCCTGAAAATGCCCTGCTTCGGCGTGGATCGGTTTGAGCAACTTCAAGCAAAAGCGGAAGCTAAGAAAACCTCCCCTGCGCAGGGCCCCTCCGCATCGTCTGTTCCCCTCGGCAGGTCCCGCCCGGATCCCCATTGCTCATCGGTCATTTTCTCAGCGCTGCCGGGCAAGGATGAACTCGGAGAGGCTCTCCAGCGGTGCCGCCCGCTTCCCCAGGGGGACCAGGGCCCGCCGCGCCTCGGCCACGGCCCGGGAAGCCATCGCACGGGATCGATCCAGGCCGAAAAGGGAAGGGTACGTGGCCTTCTTCACGGCCCGATCCTTGCCGGGCGACTTGCCCAGGGCGGCCCGCGTCCCCTCCTCGTCCAGGATGTCGTCCACGATCTGGAAGGCCAGCCCCACGGCGCGGCCGTAGCGGCCAAGCGCCTCGATCTCTCTCCGGCAGCCGCCTCCCAGGATCCCGCCTGCCTCGGCGGAGGCGGAGAGAAGCGCGCCGGTCTTTCCCCGGTGGATCCGCCGTAGGTCCCGGGGTGCGATTCTCCTTCCCTCCGACTCGAGGTCCCGAACCTGCCCCCCCACCATCCCCACCATCCCCGCGGCCCGGGCCACCAGCGCCAGGACCCTGTCCCGCCTCCCGGCGAAGCGCGTCCCGGCGGGCTCCTCCGCGAGGATCTGAAAGGCGAGGGAGTGGAGGGCGTCGCCGGCGAGGATGGCCGTGGCCTCGCCGAACTTGACGTGGGAGGTCGGCCTGCCGCGCCTCCAGTCGTCGTCGTCCATGGCGGGGAGGTCGTCGTGGATCAGGGAATAGGTGTGGATCATCTCCAGGGCGCAGCAGGCGGGGAGCACCCAGGCGTCCCGGCCTCCCACCGCGCGGCAGGCCTCCAGGGCCAGGATGGGGCGCACCCGCTTGCCGCCGGCGAGGAGGGAATGGCGCATGGCGCGCACCAGGAGCTCCGGCGCGCCGCCGGAGTGCGCTGCGCGCGCGAGGCGCCGCCGGAGCGCGGAGTCGATCTCCAGCCGCCGGCGCTCCAGCCAGCGCCGGGTGGCCTCCATCTCACTCCTCTTCGCGATCGCCGTGCGTGACACCCTCGTCCTCTTCCCCGGATGGGAACGGCCCGGCGTGCCATTCGCCGTCGGCGCCCTTCATGAGGATCTCGATCCTTTTCTCGGCCTCGTCCAGCTTGGCGCCGCAGAAGCGGGAGAGCCGAACCCCTTCCTCGAAGAGCTTCAGGGCGTCGTCCAGGGGGAGGTCGCCTCCCTCCAGGTCCCGGACGATTCGCTCCAGCCCCGCCAGCGCCTCCTCGAAGCGGAGCTCCTTAGACGGTTTCTTCGTCGTTCTGGGCATGGGTGACCTCCCGGATGTCGCAGGTGATTCTTCCCCGCCGGAGCCGGACATCCACCCGTCCATCGGCGGGGAGCCGGCGGGTGTCGGTGACCAGGGAACCGGTCCGGGGGTCGAGGCAGAGGGCGAAGCCCCGGTCCAGGACCGACAGGGGAGAGAGGGAATTCAGAAGCGAGCCGAGTGCGCGCCAGCGCTCCCGCTTCTCCCGGCCGATCCGCAGCGCCCCCAGCTCGGAGCGCCGGAGCAGGTGCTCCGATTGCTGCCGCCGCCAGGCCACCGCGGCGGAGAGAATCCGCGGGGAGATTCCCTCCAGGGCCCTGCCGAGCCTCCGCTGGCGGTCCAGCGCCATGCGGCGCAGCCCTTCCCGCATCGCCTGCCGGCATTCGTCCAGGCGCTGGAAGAGAGCATCCAGCCGGCGGCGGGTGGAGAGCAGGGCGCGGCTCCTTCCCAGCCTCCCCGCGCGGTCCCGCAGGCCGTGGTGGATCAGGCGGACGGCCGAGTCCAGCCGGACCCGGGTGGAGGTGATGCGCCGTTCCAGATCCTCCTTGCTGGCCACGACGAGCTCCGCGGCCGCGGACGGAGTGGCCGCACGGAGGTCGGCGGCGAAATCGCAGATGGTGAAGTCGATCTCGTGGCCCACCGCCGAGAGGACCGGTATCCGGGAGTCGGCCACCGCCCGGGCCACCACCTCCTCGTTGAAGGGCCAGAGATCTTCCAGGGAGCCTCCCCCGCGGCAGAGCACGAGAACGTCGAAGCCCCCGATCCGGTTCATCCTCCGCAGCGCCTCGGCGATCTCCGGCGCCGCCTCGTCCCCCTGCACCCGTACGGGGTGGATGGTGATCCGGACGTTGGCGTACCTCCGGTCCATGACGTGCAGGAAGTCCCGCAGGGCGGCGCCCGAAGGGGAGGTGATCACCCCGATCCTCTGGGGAAGAGCCGGCAGGGGTTTTTTTCTCGACGCCTCGAACAGCCCCTCCGCCGCCAGGCGTTTCTTGAGCTGCTCGAAGGCGAGCTGGAGGGAGCCCTTCCCGGCGGGCTCCATCCACTGGCAGTTCACCTGGAAGGTGCCCCGGGCCTCGTAGAGGGAGATCCGCCCGCGGCAGACGACCTTGAGGCCATCCTCCAGGCGGAAACGGAGCAGGGAGGCCTGGGAGCGGAACAGGACGGCGGCAATCTGGGAGGAGGGGTCCTTCAGGGTGAAGTAAAGGTGGCCCGAGCCCGGAGAGCGCAGGTTGGAGACTTCCCCCTCCACCCAGACGTCGTAGAAGGAGGACTCCAGGACGTCCCGGGCGAGGGCGTTGATCTCCGAGACGGTGTAGATCCGGCGGGTCTCCTCCGCCGGCTTCAGGGGAAGCTGCTCCAAGGGCCTTCTCCCTTTCCCTTCACTCGGTCCCCGGAAGGTCCAGGCGCTGGATCCCCCGGGAGCGGCCCGTGGTCTCGTCCACGTCCACCACCACGGCGCAGAGGCGGGGGTTCTTCCTGGCGCAGGCGAACCGGACCGGCATCTGCTGGAGGAACCTCCGGATGGCCAGGTCCTTCTCGATGCCGATGACCGAATCCCTGGCCCCGGTCATCCCCACGTCGCTGATGACCGCCGTGCCTGCGGGCAGGACCCTCTCGTCCGCTGTCTGGACGTGGGTATGGGTCCCGATCACCGCGGAGACCCGGCCGTCCAGGTACCAGCCCATGGCCACCTTCTCGGAGGTGGCCTCGGCGTGGATGTCCACCAGGATCACCCGGAACCGGCCTCCGATCTCCTGGAGCACCCGGTCCGCTGTCCGGAAGGGACACTCCAGCGCGTTCATGAAGACCCGCCCCATGAGGTTGAGGACCGCCACGGGAATGCCGGCGGCGGTGCTTCCCAGGTGGAGGCCGGTTCCCGGCGTCCCGGCGGGGTAGTTGTGCGGCCGGAGGAGGGTCCGGTGCTCCTCGATGTAGGGGAGAATCTCCGCCTTGTCCCAGATGTGGTTGCCGGAGGTCATTACGTGCAGGCCGTGCCCCTCCAGCTCCGCCGCCAGCGGCGGGGTGATCCCGAAGCCTTCGGCGGCGTTCTCCACGTTGGCGACGGCGTAGTCCACCTTGTACCGGTCCACCATTCGGTCCAGGTGCTCCCGGACCAGGTTGCGGCCGGCGCGGCCGTTCACGTCGCCGATGAAGAGGATGTTCACCCGATCACTTCGCGTAGTCCACGGCGCGCACCTCGCGGATCACGCTGATGCGCACCTGGCCGGGGTAGTTGAGGTCCTTCTCGATCCTGGCCGCGATGTCCTTGCACAGCCAGATGACGTTGGCGTCGGAGACCTTCTCCGTCTCCACGATGACCCGGAGCTCCTTGCCGGAGCGCATGGCATGGGCGCGGGCCACCCCCGGGAAGCCGAGGGCCGTCTGTTCCAGGTCCCTCATCCGATTGAACCAGATCTCCATGTTCTCCCGGCGCATCCCCGGCCGGGAAAGGCTGATCTTCCGGGCGATCCCGATAAGGATGGCGTCCAGGGTGGGCTCTCCCTCTCCGGCGTGGAGGCTCCGGATGGCCTGGACCACCCCGGGCGGCTCGCCGAGCCTCCCGGCAATCTCCGAGGCCAGGACGAAGGGGGGGGTGTCGGAGCCGCTGTCGTCCACGAGCCCGATGCCGTGCAGGAGCCCGGCGCGCTTCACGGTGTCGCCGCCGATCTCGAACTCCGCCGCCAGGGCGGAGGCCAGGGTGGCCGTCTCCCGGCAGTGCTGGAGGAGGTTGTAGCCCGAGACCAGGAAGAACTTCATTCTTCCCACCAGACGGGCCAGCAGCTCCGGGAGGTTCACGATCCCCAGCTCGAAGGCGGCGGTCTCGCCGGCCTGGAGCACGATCTGGTCGGTCTCCTCCCGGACCTTCTGGACCACCTCCTCGATGCGCCCGGGATGGATGCGGCCGTCCTCCACCAGGCGCTGGATGGAGACCTTGGCGATTTCCCGGCGGAAAGGATCGAAGCCGGAGAGGATGATCGCCCCCGGCGTATCGTCCACGATCAGGTCGATCCCGGTGGCCATTTCCAGGGCCCGGATGTTGCGGCCCTCCCGCCCGATGATCCTCCCCTTCATCTCGTCGTTGGGGAGCGTCACCAGGGAACAGGCCAGGTCCACCACCTGGCCCACAGGGACCCGCTGGAGGGCGCTCGCCACGATGCGGCGGGATTCGGACTCGGCCCTCTCCTGGGTTTCCTCCTCGATCTTCTTCAGGATCGAGGCCGCCTCGGCCCTCGCCTGGGCCTCCATCTCGCGCATCAGCTCGCGCCTGGCCTGCTGGGCCGTCAGCCCCGCCATCCGCTCCAGGCGCCCGCGCTGCTCCTCGATGACCGACTGGAGCTCCTGTTGCCGGGTCTGGAGGGCGGTCTCCTTCAGGACGAGGGCCTGGTCCCGCCCCTCCACCTCGGTCTGCTTCTGGGCCAGCAGCGCGGCCTTGCGTTCGAGCAGCCGCTCCTGGTCCTCAACCTGCCGCCGGGCGGTCTGGAGCTCCGTCCGCCTCCGGCGCATGTCCTGCTCGAAGGCGGCCTCGGCCGTGTCCGCCTTCTCCTGCACTTCCAGCTCCAGCTCCTTGAGCCGGATCTCGGCCTGGCGCTCCGCGTCCTCCAGGATGGCCCGGGCCCGCTGCTCCGCCTCTGCCTGTCTTCGGCGGACGAAGGTCCTGTGAAAGAGGTAGTCGATCCCCGCCAGGAGAAGGGCGGTGACGATGAGAATGCCGAGGATCAGATTCACCGTTTGTTCTCCCTGCTCCGGGATTCCCTCCCGGAGGACGGGTCCTGGGATGACGGAATCCGCGGTTCGGATGCTCTCGGGAGGGGACGGATCTGGGGGAAAAGAAACCCCCCGCTTGGCCGTGAGGAACGGGCTATTTGAACCTGGCTGACCACCGTGGGGGTTCCGCCCTCACTTCAGGCCTCCCCGGCGTGGAGGAAGCTCACCGTGAGCAGACCAGAATCCCCGTTCAAATAGTGTTGGCTCAAAATTGCCGCCCCAACACCAACCTCGCAGGGGGAATGACTCCGCCGAAATCGTAGCCCTTCTCCCCGGCGGCGTCAAGGGTTCCCCGTTCCTCTCCTCCCGTACTTTCTACGCTCCCGGAGCGGGCGCGAGATCCCGGTCCAGGATCTCCACCAGCCGCCCCAGTCTCTCCGACATGGTCCTGTGGTGCTCCGTCTCCGCCGTCCGCAGATGGAAGTGCTCGTCGGCGATGTTCAGCGCGGCCAGGATGGCCACCCGCAGGGAATCCACGGTGGCGGTGTGATCGGAGACCTCGCGCATCTTCCGATCCACGAACGCCGCGAGACCCGTGATGTAGGAAGCGTCTCCCTCCCCTCGGAGGTTGTAGGTCTGGCCGTAGATCTCGACCGGTACCAGGTTCAGGCTCTTGTCCATGGGGCGTCTCCGCGCCTTCGCGCCCGCCGGGGCGCGAAGGCTCAGTGGTCCGTGCGGTCGGTGGGCTGCATCTCTTCGATGCCGGAGAAGGTCTCCAGCATGCGGGAGACGCGGCCGCGAATCTCCTGCCTCTCCTCCTGGAGGAGCCGGAGTTGCCGGGAGAGCTCGTCGCCCCGGCGGTTCTCCTCCTGCAGGGCCGCGACGGTCTCGCTCAGATTCCGGGTCCGCTCCTGCGACTCCTTGAGCTGGGCGAGAATCTGGACGTTTTCCTGGCGCATGCCGCGGATCACCTCGGTGACGCGGCGGACCCTTTCCTCGAGCAGTTCCAGGTTTTCCATCTCCGATGCCAATGAAACCTCCTTCAATCGCCGCGAAGGACGGCGCCGAGCCGGTCCCGCAGCCGTTGGACGATCTGATCCACACTGTCGGCCACCTCTCCGGAGACGAGGGTTCGGCCGGGGGATTGAAAAACGATGTTCACCGCCATGCTCACCTTCCCCTCCGGCACCGGCTTTCCCTGGTAGCGGTCGAAGATCATCACCCGGGCGATGGGGGCCCCCTCCACGCTCCGGATGGCTTGCTCCACCTCCGCGTAGGTGTGGCGCTGGTCCAGGATCAGGGAAAGGTCCCGGCTGACGGACGGGGTCCGGGAGAGGGGAGCGTGCCGCGGCACGAAGCCGGCCGGCAGCGGCGAGAAGAAACGGGCAAGGAAAACCTCCGCGACGTAAGCCGGCCCCTCGAGGCCCAGAGACGCGGCCGCTGCGGGGAGGACCTCTCCGGCGAAGCCTGCGGAGGAGCCCCCCGACATCACCGCGGCCCCGGTCCCTCTCCGGAGAAAGGGAATCTCGCAGGGCTCCCAGGTCGGGCAGGGAAGTCCCACCAGGCGGGCGGCCAGGTCCACCGCCCCCTTCACGTCGAACAGGTCGGTGTGGCGCTCCGGCTCGCTCCAGTGCTTCACGCCCCCCCTGCCGCCGCACGCCAGGGCCAGGATCTCGTCCTCTTCCGGAAGCTCCCCGGGCTTCTTCGCCCTTCGGAAGGCCCGTCCGATCTCGAAGAGCCGCGCCTCCTCCGATCCGTGGTTCAGGTTGTGGACCAGGTTCCGAAGGAGGCCGGGGAGGAGCCCGGTGCGCAGCCGGTCCTGCCCCTCGGAAAGGGGATTGATGACCTTCAGTCCCGTCCCCTCCCGGCCCAGGATCTCGTTGTCCGCGTCGGAGACGAGGCTCAGGTTCAGCGCCTCGGTGAATCCGCAGCGGAGCATCGCCTCCTGCACCCGGCGGATCCTGCGGTCCGGCTCCGGTCGTCCCTCGGGGAAGATCAGCGCCTGCGGAAGCGTGGTGGGGATCCGGTCGTAACCGTGGTGCCGGGCGATCTCCTCCACCAGGTCCTCCTCGATGGACAGATCGCCCCGGAAGGAAGGGGTGGAGACGCGCCAGAGGACGGCGTCCCGCGGGTCCACCGTGCAGCGGAGAAGCTCCAGGATCCTCCGCATCTCGGCGTCGCTCACCTCCAGGCCCAGGAGCCGGCGGACCCGCCCGGGTCTCAGCGGAATCTCCCGGGAGAAGGGCGCCACGGTGCGGGACTCCAGGCACCCGGGGGCGGCCGTTCCGCCGGCCACCTCGGTGATCAACCGGGCGCACCGCTCGGCGGCACGCAGGGCGATCTCCGGGTCCGCCCCCCGCTCGAAGCGGTGGGAGGCGTCGGTGTGGAGACCCAGCCTCCGGGCGGTCTTCCGGACGGACGCCGGGTCGAAGTGGGCGCTCTCCAGGAGGATGTCGGTGGTGGAGAGGGAGATCTCCGAGTCCATTCCCCCCATCACCCCGGCGACGGCCACGGCCCTCCGGTCGTCGGCGATGACCAGCATCTCGGGATCCAGCTTCCGGGCGATCCCGTCCAGAGTGGTCAGCGGCTCTCCCGGCTTCGCCCGGCGCACCCGGACCTTCCGGCCGGAGAGGCGCGCCAGGTCGAAGGCGTGGAGAGGGTGTCCCATCTCCCAGAGGACGTAGTTGGTCACGTCCACCACCGAATTGATGGGTCTCTGCCCGATGGCGAAGAGGCGCCGGGCGAGCCAGGCCGGCGAGGCACCGACCTTTACCCCCCGGAGCACCAGGGCGGTGTAACGGCCGCAGAGGTCCGGGGCCTCGACCTCGAGGGAGGCCAGCTTTGCGGCGGGGGTCGTGCCGGAAGGGGCCGGCTCGCGCGAAGGCTCCCGGAGCTCTTTTCCCGTCGCCACCGCCAGCTCCCTTGCCAGGCCGAGGTGGTTCATGCAGTCGGGCCGGTTGGTGGTGACGTCGAAGTCGAAGACCGTGTCGCCGTCCGCGTGATCCAGGGAGTCCAGGGGTATCCCCACGGCGGTGAGGCGGGCGCCCGCCTCCGCCGGATCCAGTCCGGAGTCCACATAATCCTTCAGCCATTCGAAGCTGAACTTCACGGCCGTTTCACCAGGGAAACTGCTCCAGAAACCTCAGGTCGTTCTCGAAGAGGAGCCGGATGTCGTCGATCCCGAATTTCAGCATGGCGATCCGGTCCACTCCCAGGCCGAAGGCGAAGCCGGAGAGCGTCTCCGGATCGTATCCCACCGCCTTCAGGACGTTGGGGTGGACCATTCCGGCGCCCCCCATCTCCAGCCAGCCCGACTGCTTGCAGGTGGGGCAGCCGCGGCCGTCGCAGAGGACGCAGCTGATGTCGAACTCGGCGCCGGGCTCCACGAAGGGAAAATAGCTGGGGCGGAACCGGACCCGGGTGTCCTCGCGAAAAATCCTCCGGGCGAAGGTCAGGACGGTGCCCTTCAGATCGCCGAAGGTGATCCCCTCCGCCACCACAAGCCCCTCGATCTGGTGGAACATGGGGGAATGGCTCACGTCCGAATCGCGGCGGTACACCTTTCCCAGGGCGATGATCTTCACGGGCGGCTTCCTCGCCAGCATGGCCCGGATCTGCACCGGCGAGGTGTGGGTCCTCAGGAGGAGGTCCCCCTCCAGGTAGAAGGTGTCCTGCGTGTCCCGGGCGGGGTGATCCGGGGGGAAATTCAGGGCCACGAAGTTGTGGAAGTCGGTCTCCACCTCCGGTCCCGTCGCGAGGCAGTACCCCATCTCCAGGAAGATCTCCTCGATCTCCAGGCGTACCTGGGTGACCGGGTGGAGGGTGCCCACCCGCGGAATCCGGCCCGGCAGGGAGACGTCCAGGCGGACGGAGGGCCCGGAAGCGGAGACGAAGCTCTCCGCCCGGGCAAGCCGCTCCTCCATGTAGGCCTTCAGGGCGTTCAGGGAGTTTCCCAGGGCGGGGCGCTCGGCGGGGTCGGCGTCCTTCAGGGACCGCAGCAGAAGGGAGAGC
>Ga0315276_10005956_pt1 | contig 11261 bp, 13 predicted proteins | sample YL17G05_0_MG_FD_204542 | JGI IMG/M metagenome (GOLD analysis project Ga0315276, IMG submission 204542) | Sediment microbial communities from Yellowstone Lake, YNP, Wyoming, USA - YL17G05_0 | ecosystem: Environmental > Aquatic > Freshwater > Lake > Sediment | place: USA: Wyoming | collected... | reverse complement strand
CCTTGATCAATCTTTGTTGGAATTCCTGCCTCTTTGAATTCTGTAAGCATTGGTCCTGGTGCAATTCCAGTATTCTTTGCTGGTACAACAATGTCTATACTTGCAATATCTCCACCTCTTGCTGCCATCATAATCTTATTTTTTGCTAATAGCACATTTAGCTTAAATGGTGACATGTTAGTAAAAATGAAAAGACATTGACCTGTAAGCTCTTCTGAAATTCCTTTAATTCCTGGAATGTTTAATTTTTCTAAGGCCTTTTGTGCAACTCTGTCTTTGACACATACAAATTCAACTTCACCTTTCAATGCTTTTCTAAGAGGAAGAATTTGCGATGCTCTGACTTTGCTTATTTTGACAAGGGCTATTACTTTGTATTTTTTTGGAATTTCTAGTAATTGTTGATACATCTGAGCTTTTCTTTTAGGATATATCGTTCTATTTTCATGCATGTTTTTTCTTAACCTCTTCCATTTGTTTAACTGGTTTACCCATTGTAGTTTTTACAATTACTCTTTTGAGATTCTTTTCTCCACTTGGTAATTTTTTTTCAACTGCACTTAATACCGCATGCGCATTAATTGCCAAATCTGCATCATCCATAGACTCATCTCCAATTTTACATGACATAGATAATGTTGCTCGTGATCTAACTTTGATTGATGATCTGAATCTTTGTAAAAATGATTCAATTGAGGCATTAAATGGAACCGGCGTTGGCATTTTCCCTCTTGGACCTAAAAGTTGACCTAAAACTTTACCTACAACTGGCATGATTTGTGTATCTGCTAAAAAGAAGTCATATTTGTTTATGAATTTTCTAGATGCTCTTTTGTTAGCTGCAAATTTATCTAATTCTTCTGTTCCGACAACTGCATCTGCTTTTGCTTGTTTTGCTTTTTGTCCCATATCTCCTGTAGCCATAATGCATACAGTTGCCGGTGAGCTGGTTTTTGGAAGCTGAACCACTTCATTAAGTGCAAAGCCTTTTTTTACATCAATATCTTTGAAGACAATTATCATTTCTACGGATTGTTTGAATTTCCTTTGTTTACTTCCTGTCTTGGCTTCTTTAATCATCTCTACTAGTTTTGCTTCTGTAATCAATACGAAGATTTTCGAGAAAACCTCCTTAAAATCGTTTAGAGACTATGTGTTATGATTCTCATTCTATTTTAAAAATTTACATATTTTTAGCAAGATAATTGTAATTTCAAAGTAAAATTTACTCCAAACTTACATTTATTAAATCGTCAAGCCAATTTTTGAGCGCATTGCAGAGATTTGATGAACTTGACATGAAATTGCTTTATGAATTAACCAAAGATGGCTCTATCTCTGTTCCTACTTTGTCTAAAAAACTTGGAATTAATGCGTCTGTCCTTTACAGTAGAATTAAACGATTAATGAAAAAAAAATTAATCAAAAAATTTACTATAGTTGTAGATGATTCTCTTTTGGGAATCGGCGTAAGGGCGTCAGTTGGAATTAACAGAGATCCAAAACTCAAAGATAATATTCATAAAAAATTTATGGAAATTTCTGAAATTGCATCTATTTCTGAGGTTACTGGTAGATTTGATATGATAATTAAAGTTCATGCAAAAAACTTAGAGGCACTCCATACCATAGTAATAGAGAAAATAGGACGAATTGAAGGTATTCAAAATACTGAAACTTTTGTAGAGTTGCAAAAAACCGATAAAGATCCGGTTTATTTAATTCAATAGCTTATTTTAATTTCCCGTCCCACTTGCCCTCATTAATCTCAGCAGTGATTTCTTTTGGTGTTTTTCCCTCTATCTTGATTCCAAGTGACAAACATGTTCCAATTATCGTTTTTACAACAGATTTCAATGAAGATGCATAAGATTTCTCTAGTTTCGTATTTGCAACTTTGATAACCGAATCTATGGTTATGTCGCCTACCCATGTTGTCCCCGATGCTCCTGATCCTTTTTGGATACCTGCCTCTTTTAGTAGCAGTGATGCTGCGGAGGGAATCCCAATCTCGATACTCCATTTTTTTGTATCTGGATATACTGAAACTATTACTGGAACTTTCATTCCTTCAAAGTCTTTGGTTTTTTGATTAATCGCACTAATTATCTCCATAATGTTGACTCCTAATGGACCCAAAGCTGGACCTAACGGTGGTCCTGCTGAGGCGGAGCCTCCTGTTACTAGTGCTGATACTTTTTGCGGTTCTGCCATAATTATCAACTTAATATGAAAAATTTAATCCTTCCTAAGACTCACTTACCAGTTTTAAGTAGTTGGCGTCAACAGTAACCGGTAGCTGGTATGATGCATCTAGTAAGACGACAGTTGCCTCTTCTTTGTCTACATCTATTCTGGTAATCGTGGCTTTCATTCCTTTGAATGGACCGCCAGTGATCTCAATTACATTATCTATTGCTAATTGTGAAACTGTGGATTTCTTTATCAAATAACCTTCGATGTCTTTAAATTCTAATTCTCCTCTAAGTTGACCACGAATATGTCTGACTCCTTCAACTGCCATGTATGCATCACTGGGATTTATTGCCTCAATCACCACATATCCTTTTAGATTATCTACTAGTAATACTGATTGAATGTTAATTTTATTTGCATTTGCTTTTGCTTCTAATAATCTCATGACCACTTTTTCTTGACCTCCAGTGGTCCTTATTGCAAAAAGATGAGATTTAATTTCACTAGACAATTTTAACTACCAAATGTAATTACAGAAAAGACAAAGTGAATTGTAAAACCAATGGCGCCAACTCCTGCAATTCCTAATAATACTAATCTGAGATGCTGTTGATATTCGTCACGGTCTGGCTTTTTGGCCATTTTAATAGTATTTACCATATTTTTTAAAGTCTGTTTAGGGTTCATTGCAGGAAATTAATAAGGTGTCTTTATATCTCTTATCTCATGGAATTACTTGTAGCATACCAAGATGACCCTGCGGGGTATAATATGGCGAAATTTCTCTCCAAAAATATGACACAAGATGGCGAAATTTTTCGTGGAAAGTACTATGATTTACTAATAATTGAAACTCCTGTAATTACTGCTGATTGGTTAGAAGAAAAATATGATTATGATGGGTTTGTTTTTCTCTCAAAGCATGCAGCAGAATCTGGCATATTAGCTCTTACTTGTCATAGCACTGGCAATTTTTCAAAAGCCCAATTTGGAGGAAATGACCGAGAGGTAGCAATTCCTCATCCTAACCTTCAAAAAGAATATCTTCAAACCCTCTGGAAAAACAAATCTCAGTTCTTAGATTTTCAAATTACAATCGAAGCTACACACCATGGACCTACAGCATTGACTAAGCCTAGTATCTTCATTGAAATTGGTACGACTGAAAAACAGTGGACAGATGTTTCTCTGTGTAATTCAGTTGCGGTTTTAATACATTATGTGATGAGTAAAAATATCAAATCATCTCCGGTCGCAATTTGTTTTGGAGGTACACACTATCCTGAAAAATTCACCGCTGAATTATTAGGTGGGAAATTTGCACTTGGAACCGTTGTGCCAAAACATGCACTTGAAAACCTCGACGAAAATTTATTTATTCATATTTTAGAGCAAAACAAAATGGCAAAAGCGGCTCTTTTAGATTGGAATGGATTAGGTTCCAACAAGCAAAAGATAATTAATTTTCTAAATGAGACCAATCTCGAGGTAATCCAACTTTGAATCTTGATAAAAGAATTTACAAAAAATTACTTGAAGTACCTAAAGGAAAAGTAACTACCTATGGGGAATTAGCAAAATCAGTTGGTTTAAAAAATGGACAAAGAGTAGTTGGAAAAATCATGAACAGAAATCCGTATCCTGTAATAATCCCATGTCACAGAGTTGTAAAAGCCGATGGCCATGTCGGAGGGTATGCATACGGTGACTCGATTAAATCTAATATGTTAATTAGAGAAGGAATTAAAATCAAAAATGGGAAAATTTTTAATTTGGAAAATAGTATCTATCGATTCTAAGTAGTTCTCTTGGAAATCATTTCTTCCATCAATGTTCTTAAATGAGCTTTGTTTCTTATGGTATTTCCACCCACTTTTTTGTAAAGTGTCCAAAATTCTGGATTCGTTAAATTCTTTCTATCTTTGGCGATTTTTAATAATCTTCGTAATGAGCGAACTTTGGCAACGTATACTTCTTTCTTTCCAACTCTTGCACCTTTTCTACCCTGTTTAGAACCCTGAGTTGTTCCTCTTTTATTTTTTTGAGCTTTTTTAGTATGTGCTCTTCCTCTAGAAGTTCCAACGATTGATTTTATTTTAATTGTATTTGCTGTTATTAAACTACGTATATTTTCTCTTGTAATCGCATCAGCTACGTCATCTAGATGATCTACATCAAATCTTATTCTATGAACTCCGACACCGGTAATTCGCGATGCCAGTCTTTTTTTAGCTTTAAGATTTACTACCACTTGCACTCACTCTCCCATTAAAAATTTTGAATTTACTCTCCATCGCTTTTACAATGATTTCTTTTCTTTTTCTAGTCCCAACACCATGACCAAATCGCACTCCATCTGTTTTTGGGTTTAGTTTCTCCAAATCTTTAATTGTATGAATTAGATTATCTGTATATCCTGAAGGATGTAATCCTTTTGCCTCTCTAGGTCCTCCATAACCTACTTTGACAAGGCCTGGACGACCCCTGCTTTTTTGTTTTCTTTGATGATGATCAACTCCTTTTGGTTTTCTCCAATTTGTCTCTAATCTTACAAGACGCCAGCTTTCTGGTCGAACAAAGTCTGGATTATGTCCTTTAACTTCTTGCCTTTTAGCTAACTTCTCTTTATTAATCAACATTAATTTGATTCTTGAAATTTTAAATAAATACGTTCCTAGATGAAAAAATCAGACTGATAAGAAAGAGATAATAAGGAAACTTAAGGCGAATCGAAATATCTCATGACTAGGACTGGGATTGTCACAATAATTGTTAGTGAGGGTATTTTGTTTGACTAATGTTGTGGGTCCTATTGTGAATGACAAATTTTTTTCACAATTGCAAGATTTTAAAATAAATCCATCTACCGTATATCGTAATTTATTAGTAGAAGACTTGGTCAAAACTGCAGTTAATCTAAATGAAGGAGTAATAAATTCAACTGGTTCCCTCTCTGTAAATACTGGAAAATATACAGGCAGATCTCCTGACGATCGATATATTGTATATGATGCTAAGACGCGAGATACAGTAGACTGGGGAAAAATCAACCATCAATTTCCAAGTGATAAATTTGAAAAAATTCTTGAAAAAATGAAGTACTTTGTAGATGGAAAAGATCTTTTTGTATTTGACGGATTTGTAGGTGCTGATAAAGAAAATCGTCTGGCAATTCGAGTAATTAATGATCATACTTGGCAAAGTCTTTTTGCAAGACAACTGTTCATAAGACCCTCAAAAGAGGAACTAGAGAATCATGAACCTGAGTTTACTGTAATGTGTATTAATGATTTTAAAGCAATTCCTGAAGTTGATGGTACTGCATCTGATATTTTTATACTAATTGATTTGACTAGAAAAATTGTTTTGATTGGAGGAACTCAATATGCAGGCGAAATGAAAAAATCTATGTTTGCTATAATGAATTTTCTATTGCCAGAACGCGATATATTTCCAATGCACTGTTCTGCAAATATTGGAAAAAATAATGACACTGCTCTATTCTTCGGTTTATCTGGTACCGGAAAAACCACCCTTTCAGCTGATCCTAATAGGCGATTAATTGGTGACGATGAACATGGTTGGTCTAACAATGGAATATTCAATTTTGAAGGTGGATGTTATGCAAAATGCATAAATCTCAGTCAAGAAGCAGAACCTGAAATCTGGAATGCGATAAAACCTGGAGCCGTACTTGAAAATGTTGTACTTGTTGGTGGTAAACCTGACTATGATGATAACAAATTAACTGAAAATACTCGTGTTGCATACCCTTTAGATTACATTCCAGGAGCTGTAATTCCAAGTATAGGTGGTAATCCAAAAGTAATTGTATTTCTAACTGCAGATGCAATGGGTGTTTTACCACCTATATCTAGATTAACAAAAGAAGGTGCGATGTATCATTTTATGTCTGGTTACACCAGTAAACTAGCTGGAACTGAACGTGGAATTAAAGAACCTAAATCTGTATTTTCTCAATGTTTTGGAGCACCATTTATGCCTAGACCTGCATCTGTTTATGCAAAGATTCTTGGAGAGAAAATCAATAAACATAATTCCGTTGTTTATCTTGTAAACACTGGTTGGTCTGGGGGACCATATGGTATTGGTAAAAGAATTAAAATAAAGTATAGTCGAGCTATGGTGACCGCAGCTCTGACTGGTGCTCTTAATAATATAAAGTACCGACATAATGATTTATTCAATCTAGATATTCCCACCGAGGTTCCAGATGTTCCAGAAGAAATTCTTGATCCAAAAAATACTTGGTCAGATAAAGACTCGTATGATCTATCTGCAAAAGAATTAGCTCAAATGTTTATTGAGAACTTTAAGAAATTTGAGAAAGTTGCACCAGAAATATTAAATTCAGGCCCTAAACCTACACCTTAGTTTTTTTCCTTACTGTTATCATTCCAATTACTCCTAAACCTATGATAATCCCCGAAACTATTGCTATCTGTCTTTCTGGAATATGTTCAGATTCAAATTTATTCCAAGTATTTTCATTTACTGAATTTACTTCAATAGTATTGAATGCATCAAAAGTTTTTTCATCAACTTTGATTTTTGCGTCAATCCAATATTCAACGTTTTCATAAATTTTTATAGATGCATTTCTTTCTGGAGTTGCAGTAGTGGTTTCAGTTTTTCCATCTTTGCTGTTTTTTATTGAAATTTTTGCAAAATTCCATTGTAATGGATGATGAATCATAAAGTTAAGTTTTCCGTCTTGTTGACTTACAGAAATTGAGCCCTCGGTATAATGGATCAAAAAAGGAATTACATATTTTACCTCATCATGAATTATGAATATTCTTCCTTCATGATCCCCATAATTTTGTCCTAAAATTTTCATTTTTATTTTCAGATCATTTCCTTCTAGAACATATTCAAATTGTACAAAATCAGGTCCTTCAAACTCTACTTTTAAATTTTCCAATGTTCCTTCTATGAGTTTTAAATGTAATTGTTTTTGGGCAATTGAATTGTCTAATGAAGTATAAACTACAAAGTTTGGGGGGGTGATGATTAATTTTGCTTGAAATGCTTTTGCAATATTTAGCCTACCGGATCCAGAATCACTTAATGAAAATTCCTGTCCATAAGCATCAGAAACACGTTCAGACGTAGTTAGTAACAATGATTTAATCTCATGATGATGAATGTCTGGATATTTTTCAAGCAATAATGCTGCTGCTCCACTGACATGCGGGGCAGCAAAACTTGTACCACTAGTAAAATTATACCCTCCCCCGATTTGTGTAGTATTGATATATGCACCTGGAGCTACGATGTCTGGTTTTATGTAAAATGGTGAAACTGGTCCTCTTGAACTAAAGTGAGCAATAAAGTCTGGATTATAAAAAAGATGTAAACTTGCTTTATTTTCATCTTGCAATAATTCTTTGATTTCTAATCCATCTTTTCTATCAATTGAAACCACTGGAATTTGCGGTTTATAATCGGATTTAACAAATTCATGTATTAATTCGCCAAGAAAAATTCCTGATTCATTATTGTATACTATCAAAGCTTTAGCTCCTGCATTTGCCGCGTTTTTTTCCTTTGTAGAAAAATATAGTAGTTCCCCTTTAACATCACTTCCCCTTTCAACAAGAAGAATTGAATTTGTCACATTGATTTTTTTGAGATCTTCTTCTTTTCCAAAACCCCCAAAAATTATTTCAGCAATTACTGGCTCATTTAATTTAGAAGAGCCCACCATTGGAATTACTGTATACTGTTTTTCATTAACTTCTAGTGTTGCAACTAAACTTGATGTTAAATTATTGTATGTTGCACCAACTGTTACAGAGCCAAAATCTCTTCCAGGACTTCCAATTGTCCTAGGTGTTGGGCCATCATTACCTGCAGCTGTCACTACAAAAATTTCTTTTTCAAGTGCTTTATTCACTGCATTATCGATCTTTTCATTTGTCTGATTTACTCCTAGACTAATATTGATTATATCTGCACCATCTTCAATTGCCTTATCTATAGCTTTTATGATCAAATCTGATGATACTGCTTCACCATTTTCTGAAACTTTGTATGCCAGAATTTTTGCTTTTGGGGCTACTCCTACTAAATGTCCATCTGCAGCAATTATTCCAGCAACTTGTGTACCATGACCATTGGTGTCAAGGGGAGGTTTACCTTCCTGGATGAAATTATATCCTCCAACCACTTTTCCATCTGGCCCCCATCCATAAAGATCTGGATGATTAAAATCTACACCTGTATCGATTATGGCAACTTTGATTCCATTGCCTTTAATTCCTTCAAGTTGTGGAATATTTGCTCCAACAAACGGGACACTTCTATTTAGATACGTATGAAGATCATCATTTGATTCAAAGAAATGCAAAAAAAACAAAGATGCTAAAATGGTTACAATGAAAACAAAAACTACTAAAAGTTTCACAATTATGTCATGTTTTTAGCAAGTAAAAACTAATTGGATAGTAAAGCAATAAATGGAATAAATATTTAATCCACTACATGGGAAAATATACACTTCCAACAATGCCCTATGCTTATGATGCACTAGAACCTCATATTGACGCAAGAACAATGGAGATTCATCATACAAAACATCATCAAACATACACCGACAAACTTAATGCAGCTCTCGAAGGCTGTTCTTCTGAAATACAAAATAAGGACATCATAGACATTTTGTCTAACCTTAATCAAGTACCTGAAGGACAACGAGGTGCCATTAATTTCAATGGTGGTGGCTATGACAATCATAGGTTATTTTGGAACAACATGAAACCAAACGGAGGTGGAGAGCCTGGGGGCTCAATTGCCGATGCAATCAAGAGTTCTTTCGGAAGCTTTTCAGACTTCAAAGAGAAATTCTCATCAACCTCTGCAGTAATTCAAGGCAGTGGTTGGGGTTGGTTAGTCTACAATTCAATCTCTAAAAAGGTTGAGTACAAATCTATGCCAAACCAAACTAGTCCTAGAACTGAAGGATTGATACCGTTACTGGGCTGTGATGTTTGGGAACATGCATACTATCTAAAATACCAAAATAAAAGACCAGACTATATTGCATCTTGGTGGAATGTAGTTAATTGGGATGAAGTAGAACATAGATTCTCACAGGCAAAATAAACTTCTAATCTTTATTTTTTTTATCTAATAGTATGTTTTCATATTTTGATCTTATTCTTATTGAAAAAGTAACTCCAATTTCTTTTTTGTTTGATTTTTAAATTAAAGGACTATTTCAATTGAAAGAATTACTGTCGCTTTAGCATGATTATTTCTATTGATGATCGTATTGCATCTTCTACAACAGTGCAATCTTTGTATTTATCTTTCTAAATTTTTTACTTAATTTATTTTTACATGACTAATTTTGGTTTCTAAGAATAATGTTTCATCTCTTCTAATTTTTCCTTTTGACTTTAATATTTTTCCGCTTATTTATTGAATGTTTTTGAAAAGGATAAAATTATTTAAATTCATATTCACAAATCTATTGTCTTGTTTAACATTTGTTTTTATTCGACGAATGAATTTATAACCATCTATGGATCTTTTGTTGTAAATGAGTGAAGAACAGGCACAACAATTGATGCAACAAATGCAAATGCTCGAAACTTATTTTGCTGATTTATCTCAACGGGAAGTGACACTTATCGGTGTTTTAAGGGAATCTATCGCTGCAATCGAATCAATAAAATCATTGAAACTAAAACCTACTTCTGATGCTTTAGTCCCTATCGGAATGGGGACTTATGTGCAAACAAAAATCTCTGCTACTGACAAAATTGTTTTGAATATTGGTTCAGGAATTGCGGTTGAGAAAAATTCTGATTCTGCTATAAATTATCTTGAAGCAAAAATTAAAGAAATTGAGGTTGCATTAAATGATGTTACTTCAAGAAAACAGGAAGTAGTAGCAAGATTAGAACATGGCAAAGATAAAATGAATCAACTTATGGAAGCCTCATCTCAAAATATTTCAGGATAAAAATAATGTTTGATAAACTTCGTAATGCATTTTCAAATGCAGCGAAAAGTCTTAGTGAAAAAGAACTAAATGAAAAAGATATAGAAGAAATTCTCTTTGAGTTAGAAATATCCCTTTTAGAATCCGATGTAGCAAGTGAAGTGATTGATACAATAAAATCCGATTTAAAAGTTAGTCTAATTGGTTCTAAAGTAAGCAAAAATGAAATTGAGAAATTTGTTAAAGAAAGATTAATTTCCAGCATTTCATCATTGTTTGATGCTGCAGGTACAATTGATATTTTTGAAAAAATTAATGAAAAAAAGAAAACTGGCCAACCTTTTCTAATACTTTTTGTTGGAATCAACGGAACGGGAAAAACCACTTCTCTTGTTAAAGTAGCTCACATGTTACAACAAGCAAAATATTCTGTTGTTGTAGCAGCTGCTGATACATTTAGAGCTGGTGCAATAGAACAACTACGTGAACATACAAATCGCTTGAATTTAAAATTAGTTGCTCAGAACTACAATTCTGATCCCGCTGCAGTAGCTAGAGATGCAGTTCTTTATGCAAAATCACATAAAATGGACTGTGTACTAATTGATACTGCTGGACGAATGCAAACAAGCAAAAATCTGATGGAACAAATTGCCAAAATTACAAAAGTGGCAAACCCTGATTTTAAATTTTTTGTTGGCGACTCTCTAGCTGGAAATGATACTGTAAACCAAGCACGTGAATTTTTTGAATATGTTAAATTCAATGGCTCAATTCTAACAAAAAATGATGCTGATGCTCGTGGTGGCGCAGCATTATCTATTGTCAAAATTACTGGTACTCCAATACTTTTTCTTGGTATTGGTCAAGAATACACTGATCTAAAACCTTTTGATAAAGAAACTTTTCTAGAGACTATATTTGGTTCATTAGATAGTGTAAACATCAAAATCTCACCAGAACCTGAACTAACACCAGAACCTGAACTAACACCAGAACCTAAACTAACACCAGAACCTAAACTAACACCAGAACCTAAACTAACACCAGAACCTAAACTAACACCAGAACCTAAACTAACACCAGAACCTGA
>Ga0315276_10005955_pt1 | contig 11262 bp, 5 predicted proteins | sample YL17G05_0_MG_FD_204542 | JGI IMG/M metagenome (GOLD analysis project Ga0315276, IMG submission 204542) | Sediment microbial communities from Yellowstone Lake, YNP, Wyoming, USA - YL17G05_0 | ecosystem: Environmental > Aquatic > Freshwater > Lake > Sediment | place: USA: Wyoming | collected... | reverse complement strand
TGGGGCTCTGCGAGGCCGCTGTGAAGCTCCATTGGTATTGGACCCGGTTGCCGGCCAGATCGGCCCCGCGCACGGTCGCCGTATATTGGTCGCCCGGAGCGAGGTTAGAGGAAGGCGTGAAGGTCAACTTGTTTCCGCTCCAGCTCACGCTGCCTGCCACCTCGGGGACCGTTATGCTGACCGAGCTGCGGTTCATCGCCTCGGAGAAGGTGACCGAGAGCGTGGAGGAGGGCTCGACCGAACTCCCAGTCGGCTCGTGCGCTATCACCTGGGGGGCGACCGTATCTACGGTGAGGTGCACCGACGCCTCACGCGCGTTCCCGGCCATGTCCGTGACCCTCACGAACAGTTCATGCTCCCCCTCAGCCAGGGAAGTGAAGGACGCCTGCATCGTCGCTGGGCTCCAGAGCGTCCATGCCCCGTCGTCCGCCCGGGTGCGCACCGTGGACAGTTGTGACCCGGTCCCGTTCGCGGTCCATGCGACATTCAAAGAGGTTACATTGAACAGCTTCCCATTGGAAGGCGAGAGTATCGTGACGGAGGGCAGGACGGTATCGATGGTCAGGTTGACGACCGCGATGGCGTGGTTGTGCGCATTGTCGAACGCTTGCACCTCGATCCTGTGCCCGCCATCAGATAGCGTGGAGATCGTGGCAGTGCTGGACGAGGTCATGGAGGACCAGCCCCCTCCGTCCACCCGATACCGGCAGCCTTGGATGCCCGAGCCGGGATCTGCAGCGTTCCAAGTTAAGGACGTCGTCGAGGTGTTCCTGAATGACCCTTCGAGGGGGGCTACGATGACGATGGAAGGCGCCAGAGTGTCCACGGTGAAGCTGACGCTGTCCGACCCGTTCCCTCCGGTCTGGTTGAAGGCCTTAACGACGACGCTATGTAGGCCGTTCGCAAGACCTTCAAATGGCCAACTGGTGCTGGTGGTGGCGTTCTGCCATGACGCGGAATCGAGCCTGATCCAGTAATAGGCGATGCTGCCTTGGTCGCTCCCCGTCCAATGCACCTCGATCGAGGTCTGGTTCGTGGTGCTCTGATCCTGCGGGGAGGTGATGTTCACGATCGGACCGGGATGCTGCCCCGGGACCACGACCGTGACGCTCGGGCTCGGTCCGCTCTGATAGCCGCCGGCGCGGGCGGTCAGATGGTAGGTGTAGGTGTACGAAGGCTGGACGCTCGTGTCGGAGTAGTTTCTGGCTGAAGGGGCGAGATCGAAGCTCGTGCTCCCCTCCTCCGGCGAGTAGCGGTAGAGGGTGAATCCTTCGATCGGACCGGGCAGGCTGTAGTTCACTCCCGTCCAGGAGAGCTCGACCGATCCCGCGTTCAGGATGGCGATAAGTCCGTAGGGAACGCCCACCGGGGAGGCGAGGGGGAGCTCATCGGAAGATAGGCCGCTGCCTGCGATGGGATAGGGCACATCCACCATGCCGTCACGGTTCAGGTCGGGACCGGTCCGATCGCTCCAATAGTTGCCCAGGGAGCCGTTCCATCGGTTCATCTGGTCGTCCATGGCCTGAGGATGCACCTGATCGAAGGCCGGGCCGCAGCCGTTGTTGCCGACCAGCGTGTTCATCTCGATGAGGTTGTCGCTCGAATACTGCAGCACGATGCCGTAGGAGCCACTGTACATGATGGTGTTGTTGCGGACCGTGTTCTGCGAGGAATATGCGACCGAGAGGCCTGAGCTCGTTGAGTTGCTGATCGAGTTGTGTTCGATCAGATTGAGACTGCCTTCGATCTCCATTCCCCACAAATCCAAGGAGCCTTCGATCAGGTTGTGCTCGATCAGGTTGAGCGTGCCGTAGATGTCGACGCCCCCGCTGCCGTCGGCGGTGTTGGCCCGGACCAGGCTGCTCGACCCCCGCAGCAAGAGGCTTTTATCGTTCTTGACGAAATGGTTCTGGAGGACCGTCGCCCTGACCGAGCTGATGTCGGCCCCGATGGAGCAATTGCTGAACTCGCTCCTTTGGACTGTGCAATCCCTTGCCACTTTCATATCGATGCCCGCTACGGAGTCGTTCAGGAATCGGCAGTCCGTCACGGTTATGAAGGAGCAGTTCACGGCGTAGAGGCCGGTCGACTGGTCGCTAAGGGCGAGGTCGTGAACCAGCAGGCGGTCGACATTCACCAGGATGATCTGCCCGGCGTCCGATGGAACGCTCGTGTTCCCCAGGTCAGCGTTCGCGTAATAGTAGACCGGCTTGGCGTTCACGGTGTTGTTGGGGGAGATGATCTGCGCGCCCATGGTCGAGAAGTCGCCGACCAGGGTCAGCGAGCATCCTGTGAGGGTGTTCGCATACAACCTGTTATTAGAGGCGAGGCCAAAAAGCTCGGGGCGGTAGCCCTGGATCGAGATGCCGAAGGCGCTGGAAGATATGAGATTGGACTGGAGCAGGTTGAGGTTCGAGGATCGGATCCTTATTCCTTCCGTAGAGCAATTGGCGATCTCGTTGCCGGTGAGGGTGTTCTGCTCGGAGTGGATATTCGAGTCTCCTCCGACCATGATGCCGATGGTGCAATCGCTGATGAGGTTGTTCTGGACCCGATTATGGCTTCCGATGAGCTCGATGGAGTCCCATTCCGCTCCGGATATCTCGTTGGAGGAGACCTGGTTGTGCGAGCCTACCACCCGTATCGGGCTGTGCGCGCCATCGATCCGATTGTGGTCGAGGATATTGTTGGACCCCTCTACCACGATGCACGACCCGGTGTTCCTGAAGGCGCAGTTCTGCACGACGCAATCATCGCTCCATTCGAGGCTGAGGGCGCTGCTCGAATCGTCGCAGGTCAGGTTCTCGATGATGACGTTGGAGCAATGCCACAGGCGAATGGCACCGAACTGCTCGCTCAGATCGAGGTCTTGGATGCGGAAGTTGGTGACATAGGCCAGGATGATCTGCCCGGCGTCCGCGGGCGCCGAGGCGCCCAGCATGTTGGCGTACCTGAAGAAGTATACTGGCTTTCCGTTCACGGTGTTGTTGGTCGATATGTTGTTCTGGGAATACATCAGGTCGGCCAGCGGGTCATCGAACAGCAGGTTGATGCCAGAAGTCAGGGAGATCGAGGCATTATGCAGGGTGTTGTCCTCGATCTCATTGTAGATCGAGCCGTGAAGGAATATGCCCGTGCAATCGCTGACGAAGTTGCCCTCGATCGAGTTGTTGTTCGAGCCGCTGAGATAAAGGCCGGAAGCGGTCAAGATGTTGTCGGAGACCTCGCTGTCGTTCGTCCTGGATAGCGAGATGCCGCCCTCCATGCCGGTGAACGAGTTCCCATGCACGCGGATGTGGTAGGAGTAAGAGACCGTGACGCCCTCCGCCAGGTTCCTCAGTTCGAGGTCCTGGATATTCAGATAGGTCACGTTGTCGACGAGCACCTGGCCTGCGTCGAGGGGGACCGTGGCGTTGGCCATGTTGGCATTCTTGTAATAGTAGATGGGCCGGCCATCGACCGTGTTGTTGCTGGTTATGGTCTGATACATTTTCCTGTGCTCATCATCCGCGCCTAGCTCGATGCAGGCTTTCTTGAAGACGTTGCTCCAGAGCACGTTGCCGGCCGAGGTCTGGATGCGGAGGCCAGTACCAGAATTGCTTATGGAATTGCCGATGAAGAGGTTATTGTTCGAGAAATAATCGATGAAAATATCACTTTTATTAATGGCATTCTCTCGGAAGAGGTTGTCGCTCGAGGCGGAGATCTGCATCATGGCCGAGAGGTCCCCGGGCTGGTCGCCCAGTAGCGTATTGTGGATGAGTGTGTTCCCGTTCGATCCATCCATGTATAGCTTGCTGCGAACCAGCTGGTTCTGCAAGATATTGTTGTCCGATGCATAGTGGAGCCTGATACCCTTCCAGCAATCGACCAGGATGTTGCCTTTCAACGAATTGTTGGTTGAGGAGTAGAGGGCAATCCCGTCGTCCGTGCAGTTGCTGATCGAGTTCTCCTCGACGGAGACGCCATGACAGGATGTCAGGGTGATGCCACCAAAGTAGACGTTGCTCAAAGAGTTGCTCTGGACCGTGCCATTGGAGCACAATGTGAGCGAGATGCCATACCAGTCCTCTCTGATCTCATTGTCTCTTATCATGTAATCAGAGCTATCCTCGATATTGATTGCGTAGGAACCAGATACGACCGTGCATTCCTCCACGACGACGTTCCTGGTGTTGTGCAGAACGATGCCATTGTTGGCAGCCATGAAGATAGTGAGATTTCGCAAGACCAGATACGATGACGTATTGCCGATGTAGACCGCGACATCCGCTTTGGGTGCGATGAAACGAAGGCTTTCGATGACGAACGGGTCGCCCACCGTTCCGGCTCCGGGCCACCCCTGGGCCACCGCCATCGCCGCCAGCTCTGCGTCGCCATCGATCCTCAATGGAGGATATGACCCGATGGACGCTCCCGCCCCAGCCTGGCCGCCAAGACCGTGGTCCGGTTCCTTCATAACGTCCTCGGAGGCACCTGAGTATGCATCGGCCGGTATGGCCGAGACGGTCATGATCAAACAGATCAGCATCGCTACAATTAGCTCTGAAATGACATGTCGACGTTGCACCAAATAGCCACTCTCCCCCCGAGCATTGGCCGATGCGAGGAATCGGCGATATCGACTCTCGGTACGAGAATATAAAAATATCCTTCAGGGGGGAGGATCTTGAATATCGTCCAGGAGCGCAGCCAATAGTCCAACCAATCTCGATCTTCTTCGATGAAAAGCCTCTTACAGTCGATGCGGTGCAATCCAATGGTGTGACAAGAACCGTCTCCTCATGTCGTCTTACTAGCATCGCCGAATTTCATCTTGCCTGCGGGGACCTTGATGGCGAACCTGCACCTCGAGTCCCCTTTGAGAACGCTTTCCAGCATCTCGATTTCGACCGGCTCTCCGAAGATCACGTCGTAGGCGAGCTTGGTGTAACCGGCGCTGCAATAGCAGAAGGTGGATGGGATCTCGGGCTGGCCATCCCGGATGGCGGTGCGGGCCAGGGGACAGTGACAAGCGTAGTATCTCTTCAACCGGGGGTCCCGTTCCTCCAAGAACTGTTTCGGAGCGAACGGTATCTTGGTCACATAGATCCGGTCGCCCACCCTCTTCCCAATGGATATCTCTTGATTGGCTTCCACGAACTCGACCACCTCGGGCGTGATCTCCTGTTCATACCATGCCACCCCTTCGTTCATGGAGCGTGCGATCTCTTCCACGAACCTCCTGTGCTCATCCCTCAGATATTGGTCGAGGTCGCGCGCTCTTTCGAACCGTTCCTTATGGCCGAGGAATGCCTCGGTCGGGATCTCGTGATAGTTCCAGGTTAGGACCTCCCTGCATTTCTTTTGGGATAGCTCCCGCTCCATCCTCTGCACGATCTTTTTAGTAAGGTTGGGGTACGCTTCCTGCGGCGCCCCGAGCGGCGGCAGCTCCACCCCTTCGAAGACCCTGAGCCGCACCTCCTCGCCCGCCACCTGTCCAAGCCTCGTCGCTACCCCGGGCAGTACCTCTCGGGCGTTGACGAGCCCGGCGATGTATATGAAGAAATCATTCCTTTTCGCGAAGCGGCAATAACGCGCCACCGCGACCAGCCTGTCCTCCGAGTTCCTCCCCTCGCGGATAAGCAACGAGATGTATCCCTTCAGTAAGCTCAGGTCCGTCTCTTCCAATGCGACATTGTTCTTCGTGAGGTATCCCTCGAAGTCCTTGACAGAGGCCAATGCGAGCTCGATTCTTTCGGGGGTCTCCCTCCGGCCTTCCAGAAATGCACGGAATTCCTTCTCCATCAATGCCCTCTTCCCCTATTGACGTAATCGAATTTGGTGATAAGCTGCGGTTCTTACCAGTGCCGAATAGAGCCAACCGCGTATTATTAAATTGCAATGGAGAAAAAGGTAATAGTTGCGGCTCTCGGACGCTCCGGGCGCATGATATTGTGTTCTTGATGTGCAAGAATTGGTCCGAACGATGCCAACTGCGCCATGGAAGGAAGAGAGGAAGTGGTTTACCAGAGCTCTGGTTGTAAAAAGTTCTAGCGGGCGAGAGCCATCGATCCATCGATGTGCGCTCGGCAGGAACAAACCCAATTCGAACGCCTTGTCCAAGCCCCACCGCATTACTCATCCCAATACCAACGTTCTTATAATGGGGTGTCAGATTAAATCCTTATAAAGGGAGGAATCAAATGCCAGACATAGTAGACTTAGCCATATCAGGAAAGTTCAAGACGTTGGTAGCAGCTGTCAAGGCCGCGGGCCTGGTGGACACTTTGAAGAGCCCAGGGCCTTTCACGGTGTTCGCGCCGACCGATGAGGCCTTCGCCAAGTTGCCCGCAGGGACCGTGGAGGGGCTATTGAAGGACATCCCGAAGCTGAAGAACATACTCCTTTACCATGTCGTATCCGGGAAGATGATGGCCGAGGATGTGGTCAAGGTAAAGACGGTGAAGACCGTCCAAGGACAGGAGCTCAAGATCGACGCGGTCAAGTGGCACCTTCATAAGAATGTGAAGGTGAACAAAGCGAACATCATCAAGACGGACATAGTGGCGAGCAACGGCGTGTGCCACGCCATCGACACCGTCCTATTGCCCAAATAGACAAGGCTTTTAAGAATTCGGGGCCAGCGAGCCCCCCTGAGCTTTTTATTGATTAGGCTAAGCTCTCTATAGGGCACGGATATCCCTTCGCCCAGGTATCATAAGGCCATTGGCGATTACGGCTCTGGCGGAGCGTTCGTGAAGCGTGGCGCTCTCTTGATGCGCTAGGGCCAACCTGTTCAATGATGAAACCGCAGGCAGCGATCGCGATGAGCGCGACACCTAGTCGAAACTGCGAACGAATGGACCTATGATATCGACGGCGCCATCATGCGGATGTGGCGCGCTATCCGGTCCATGGTCTCGAAGTGCGGGAGCTCGGGATGTGGATAGAAGGGCAGGTCCCACAGGTTCTCATGGAACGCGACGTACTGGTTCTTCGCCCTGGCGCGGACCTTGAGCGCCCTTTGATACGGCATCAGCATGTCCTTCAGGACCAGGTCCAAGTTCAGCGACTGGGCCAGGAGCCCTCCTTTCCAACCATAGTCCTTCAGCCCACTCCTGAGGTAGGATGATATGGGCGCGCTCCAGGTGGCATCGAGGTCCTTCTCATCGTCGCCGATGTTCGCTCGTACCAGGTATGCGATGGTCATGTGCGACCCGCCCTTGCCGCTCATGGTCCACAGCTCGATGTACTGTATGTTCCTGTCCAGGACCTTGATGCAGGATTGCCTGGTGCCCACCGTGAGGTAGGCGAAGAGCGAATGGCGGGGTGCCTCAGGGTCCTCCCAGGCCAGCTCCTTGGCATGGACCCCGATGGCGTTGAGCCTGCTGATGTACACAGCTACCTTGTCGTACTCGTTTCCCCACATTTTGGTTCCCTTCGAATCTAAGCAAAAAATTGAATCTAGCATCATAATAAATGATTGGCGGTCGAAAATGGGAGAAATTGTTTGGGAAAATACCTCCCTTCTTTTCGACTTCCGAGGTCGGACCAGATCATATCTATCCCTACCTAAGGCCTTGATCCACAACTTAATGCCAGGTTAAACACTTTGTATAATTAGGATAACAGTATCCTAAATATACAAAAGTTATTAATATATGCAAAATCAGTACATTATTTGCAATCAAAGGGGGGCCTAATATGGGGAAGCAGAAGATGCTGTTCGTGAGCGGGTCGCTCGGGCTGGGACATGTGACCAGGGACATTTCCATCGCCAAGGAGTTGCGCAAGATCAACAAGGACCTCGAGCTGGTCTGGCTGGCCGATCCGCCGGCCTCGACCTATCTCCGCGAGGCGGGGGAGAAGGTCCTGCCGGACCTGGAGGGCATGAGCAAGGGTACCAACGAGATCGCCGATAGCTTCGCCAGCGACTATACATTGAAGCTCAACCCGATGTTCATGGCCTGGTACAAGACCTTCCCGGAGAGGGTCAAGTTGATCAAAGCCGCCGCGGAGAGGGAGAAGGTGGACCTCGTCCTTGGGGACGAGACGTACGATCTATATTGCGAATACGCCAAGCATCCCAAGCTCAAGACCAAGCCCTTCCTGCTCATCCTGGATTTCATCGGCGCATACCTCGATGAGGATGAGAAGTGGAGCCTCGCCTTCTACATGTTCCAGCGCTGGACCTATGGCCACATGAAGAGGGCGTACGGCAAGGAGGGCACGCTCTTCATCGGAGAGGCGGATGACGTGCCGGACGACGAGTTGGGCTTCCTCCTTCCCAGCAGGCGTGTGGCGGTCAAGAGATACGCGGACTGCGTCGGATACGCGCTCAATTTCGACCCTGCCACGGTCGACGGAAAGGAGGAGCTTCGAAGGAAGCTTGGCTACGGTCCTGGGCCCCTGGTGCTGGTCACGATTGGCGGGACGGCCGCCGGGGCGCCCCTGCTGAAGAAGGCGGCCGAGGCGTTCCCGATGATGAAGAAGGCCAAGCCGGACCTGAGAATGGTGTTGGTGATGGGGCCGAGGGTCCCGATGGACTATGTGAAGCCGGTGGACGGCATGAAGGTCAAGGGCATGGTGCCGGACCTGTACGAGCACATGGTCGCCTCGGACCTGGTGATCAGCTCCGGCGGGGGCACGACCACCTCCGAGCTGGAGGCCCTGAACAAGCCGTTCCTCTACTTCCCCCTGGAGAAGCACTTCGAGCAGCAGAACGACGTCGCTTACCATCTGGATAGGGACAAGGTGGGGGTTCGGATGTCCTACAATTCCACGACCCCAGAGAAGCTGGCCTCGGTGACGTTGGAGAACCTCGGCAAGCAGGTCAACTATCCCAAGATCAGGACTGAGGGCGCGAAGCTGGTCGCGGAGTACGTGTCCTCGCTGCTGAAGCGCATCGAGAAGGGTGAGCTAAAGGCCTAGCACAGGTAGGGCGGGGAGCGTAAGGGCCGGGTTCATTTCTCCAGCAGCAGGTCCCTCAGCTCCCGGTACTCCTCTTTAGATATCTCGCCTGCTGCCAGGCGCCTTCTTAGTATCTTCGAGGCGTCCAGCTGATCAGAGGTGCTCTGCTTCGTCGCCCTGGCCCCCTCCTGCACCCTCCTCTTCACTGCCCAGGAGCATGTCCCTTCGCCCTTGGTCATCATGCGGTGGTAGGCGAACTCGTAGTCAGGGGCGATAGCCTCGCAGATGCCGTTGCAGAAGGCCTCGTACTGAGCGCAGATCTCCGGGGACGAGGAGGAGAAAGGGCATTCGTTGACCTTGCCCTCAGCGCCTCCCTCCCCTCGAACACAGGTCGCTTTCCGGTGATGGAGGATCTGGACGAGTTCGATCATCTCCAGGATGGAATCGAGCCCCCTCTCCCTGGCCCCGAAGCGGTCGGACATCCTTATACCGAAGGAAAGGCCCGAGTGCCGCATGTGGAAGCGGAGCCGATCGTATGCCCTTTCCGGTCCAGCGAAGTCCACGAGGGCGCGCGTGGCATTGGACCACATCTCACCCAACACCGACAGGGCCATGTACTCCCTGAATTCCTCCTCCGGTGGTTCCGGAAGCTTGTCTTCGGGCACCAGGAACTCATCCGTTGCGGCGACCTTCGCCTCCTGTCCATGTCTACTCAGGAGCCCTTGGCACATCGGGTCCCCCCAGGCAAGGGACCTGTGCGATATGAGTTCGAGCTCTGGAGACAGCTCCCCGTAATAGGCATTAGCCATGAAATCGCAAAAGCTCATGCAACCCTCCCTGCATATGCCCCCGGTGGCGCAATCCACTGTCTGGTAGATAATCGAGCCGTCATCCGCCCTGTATATCGGCTGCCTCCCGCCGGTCATCATGTGCCACAAGTGATGAATGATTTCGAGGCGTAGCAGCTCCTCCGCTGAGACGCCCAGGAGGCTTTGGAGGTTGTGCGCACCAGCTACGCCCGTGTTGATGAAGTATGGTTTGAGATGCTTCAACGCGGCCTCGGTGCCCGCCTCGTCCACCAGCGCCTGGGTCGCGGCCAGCCACCATTCCCTGAGCAGGCCGAAGCAGATCTCCCTCAGATCCTCCTTCGACAGCTCTGAATCTAGATTTCGCTCCATCGTTCCCCAATATCAATTGGGCTGAGCTTGTTATTAAAGGGTTGCTGGGAGCCAGCTCATGGAGCCGGTTCCGTATCTCCGCTATCACTCAAGGAGCTCTTCTTTCATCCTCTGGTACTCTTCTCGGGTGATCTCGCCCCTGGCATAGCGGAGTTTGAGGACTTTGATCGGGTCTTCTGGTACGGCATCATCTTTACCATCCGTTTTACCTTTCTTCCTTATCAGCCAATGGCAGGTCTTGTCCCCTTTGGTCATCATTCCCGAACATTGCATCGAGAAATCCGGGTTCATCTTCTCTAAGAGCCCATCATAGAAATATTGGAAGAGCTGACACACCTCTGAAGGCTCTCCAGAGAAAGGACATTCCTCAGTGACAATTGAAAAACTGTCCGAGGATCTCTTGAACCTCCCCTTCTTTAGGAACGATGAATGGAATGAGCTCAATCCATCCGCCACCGAGCCTAGATTCTCGAAATCGATTCGATACTCCTCAATGAATCTGTTAGCGAATTCCCTCCCAATCTCATTGAATTTTGGCCTAAGGGCGTTCATCGTCATCTCAGTACCGATCTCGTCCAGCATGCTCTTGAGCAACAGAGTCCACATGCTTCCCATGTAGGAATGGTTCCACTGAGCCCTCTCCTCAGGATCCAGCGGTGGTGGCAAAGGTTCGCTTATGCATGGCGCGCTCAGCACCTGATCCGGGTCCACTCCTTCCTTCGTGCAGATGATTAAGCATGCGTCATCACCTCGAGATAGCCTTTTTGGATTCAATACAATGAATCCGGGGGCGAAGATTTCGTGGAACGCTTGGGGACAATATAATATATGGCAACACAGGGCTCCGGATGCTCTGGACAGTGGGCACGATTTGACCACCCCCCTGAGGCCGATGCCAGTCATCTCAACCTTTTGGTCCATTCCCATGATGGAATTGGCCCAATTGGCAGCGTAGGATACGTAAAGGAGATCCTGCCCCTCCAACCCCATCCGGTTCTTGATGTTCAGCGCCATGGCCAAGCCAGCGTGGTGCATCTCGGTTTTGACCAACGCCTCCACCTGCTCGTCTCCCATGATATCCACAATCGCATGAGAAGTGGCGATGCCGAACTCCGCCAGGATGTCGAAGGCTAGCTGAGACCGTAATTCATAGTTCGATTTGAATTGCGTGGCCATAGATTCCGGGGTATCC
>Ga0315276_10005953_pt1 | contig 11264 bp, 11 predicted proteins | sample YL17G05_0_MG_FD_204542 | JGI IMG/M metagenome (GOLD analysis project Ga0315276, IMG submission 204542) | Sediment microbial communities from Yellowstone Lake, YNP, Wyoming, USA - YL17G05_0 | ecosystem: Environmental > Aquatic > Freshwater > Lake > Sediment | place: USA: Wyoming | collected... | reverse complement strand
CAAAAGCCATTCCCTGCAGGTCGCCGTCCAACACAGCGAGGATTTCCCGATGCCGCCGCTGCGGGTGGTCATCTCCCCTTCGCTGACCAAGGGGCACGCCATGAACTGGCTGGTCGAGAAGCTGACGGAATTGGGCGTGGACGAGATCCGCCCGCTGGTCTGCGAACGCACCGATGTCGCCTATGGGGCCTCCCAGCTGCGGCGCTGGGAAAAGATCGCCGCCCAGTCCCTGAAAGTCAACCGCAATTATTGGCTGACCCGCATCTTCGCCCCGGTTTCGCCCGCCGGCATCGCCGCGGCGGCGGGAAAAATGCCGGGGAAGATCCTGCTGGACATCGGCGCGCCCAGGAAGCTGGAGCGCCAGGCCGCGTTCCCGGTCCTGGCCGCGATCGGCCCGCCCGGCGATTTCACCGCCGCCGAGAAGGCGCTTTTTCGGGAGCACGGTTTCCAGCCGGCGCTGGTCAATGACGGCATCCTGAAGACCGAGACCGCGGCCCTGGCCATCGCCGCTATTTTGAAAAATGATTGAACTGAAAGGGCAGATCGGGAAATACAAGATACTGAAGAAGCTGGGCAGCGGCGGCTTCGGCACCGTGTACCTGGCCGAGGACACCATCTTGAAATGTCAGCGGGCGCTGAAGATCCCCCACCGCACCAGCACCCAGACCGACAAGCTGCTCCAGGAATCGGTGCTGCAGACCCGGCTCCTCGACCACCCGCACATCGTCAAGCTCCTGACCGTCGACATCATCGACAACATCCTGATCATGGTCATGGAGTATATCGAGGGCACCGACCTGGAAAAGATCCTGGACAAGTCCAGCACGCTGGAGATCAAGACCGCATTGAAATATTTCAAGCAGATCCTTTCGGCCCTGGCCTTCGCCCACCAGAAATCGGTGATTCACCGCGATATCCGCCCCTCCAATATCCTGATCAACCTTGACAATGACGTCAAGATCGCCGATTTCGGCACCTCGACCCTGCTGCAGGAAAAGCAGTTCGCCACCACCAAGATCGGCTCGCCGCCCTACATGGCCCCGGAACAGTTCGAAGGCAAGGCGGTTTTCGCCTCGGACATCTATTCCGCGGGCAGCTTGTTCTATGAAATGGTGACGGGGTTCCCGCCCATCGTCCTGGCCAACCCCATGGAGATTTACAAAAAAGCCAAGGCCGGCCAGTTCATGACCCTGGTCCAGAAAAATTCCCTGGTGTCGCCGGAGCTGAACTGGGTGGTCATGAAGACCCTGGCCGCGGACCTGAAAACGCGCTACGCCCAGGCCGTCGACGTGCTGAACGATCTGGAGCACATGGCCAACAAGAACCGCGATTACACCAGCGAGATGAAGGACATCCAGAAGCGCATCCAGGCCAGGGAAAGCCGCACCGACCACGTCTGCTGGAACTGCCGCAAGGCCACGGGCCGGCGCGTCAAGACCTGCCCCTACTGCGGCGAGGAACAATAGCCCGCCTCTCCCCCTGCCGCGATCCTGGACCATCTGCGAACCCCGCGCCGTACCCGCTAGGGGCTTGATTTAAACGCCGCGCGCGGCGATAATAAAAACAGGAGCGATCATGGAACGAGAAGAATTGTTCAAAAAGATCAGCATTGAAAATGACAAGAAGATCGTGCTGCTCGTGCTCGACGGCCTGGGCGGGCTGCCGCTCAAGGGCAAGACCGAGCTGGAGACCGCCCGCACGCCGAACCTGGACCTGCTGGCCGCGGAAAGCGAACTGGGGCTCAGCCATCCCATCGCCCCGGGTGTCACTCCCGGCAGCGGCCCGGCCCACCTGTCGCTGTTCGGCTATGACCCGCTGAAGTACGAGATCGGCCGGGGCATCCTCGAGGCGCTGGGCGTGGGCGTCGCCGTGGGCGCCCGCAGCGTGGCCGTGCGCGGCAATTTCGCCACCCTGGAGAACGGTTTGGTCACCGACCGCCGCGCCGGGAGGATCCCCACGGAGAAGAACCGCGAGATCATCGCCTACCTGCGGGGGAAAATAAAAAAGATCGAGGATGTCGAGGTCGGCCTCTACCCGGGCGAAGAGCACCGTTTCGTCCTGGTCCTGACCGGCGACGGCCTGGACGACCACCTGACCGACGCCGATCCCGAGGCGACCGGCAAGCCGCTGCTGTACGCCAAGGCGAAGAGCGTCCAGGCGGAGAAGACGGCCCGCGTCGCCAACCTCTTCATCGACCGCCTGACCTCCGAACTCGCCGGGCGCCCGCCGGCCAACACCTGCCTGCTGCGCGGTTTCGCCCAATACCCGGCCATCCCCTCCCTGGCCGAGCTTTTCAAGCTGAAAGCGGCGGCCATCGCCGTATACCCCATGTATAAAGGACTGGCCCAGCTGGTGGGCATGGAGGTCCTGGCCGCCGGGCGCACCATCGCCGACCAGGTCGCCACGCTGAAGCAGCACTACGCCGCCCACGATTTCTTTTTCGTGCACATCAAGAAAACGGATTCCTACGGCGAGGACGGAAATTTTTCCGCCAAGGTCGGGGTCATCGAGGAGTTCGACCGCTGGCTGCCCGAGATCCTCGAGCTCACTCCCGATGTCCTGGTCGTCACCGGCGACCACTCCACTCCCGCCGTCTTGAAAGGCCACTCCTGGCACCCCAACCCGGTGCTGCTCAGGGCGGCGTTCCAGAGGCGGTCGCCCGCCGCTGGCGGCGTCCTGGACGCCATCGCCCCGGCTTCCGGGCGCTCGCGCGGCAAGATCAGCGCGGCCGCTGTCCCGGCCAAGTTCTCCGAGAGCGCCTGCGCCCGCGGCCTGCTCGGGAATTTCAGCGCCATGGACATCCTGCCCCTGGCCATGGGCAACGCCTTGAAGTTCAAAAAATACGGAGCCTGACGCCGTGCCCTACCTGAGCATCGAAGTCGGTGAGCTGCAGACCAACGCCTACATTTTTTACAACGCCGCCAGCCGACGCTGCTTCGTCATCGACCCCGGCGCCGAAGCGGAGAAGATCATGGCGCTGATCGCCGGGGAAAAACTGCTGCCCCTGGCCGTGGTCCTGACCCACGGCCACGCCGACCACGTGGGAGCGGTCACGGCGCTGGCCTCCCATTTCCATGTCCCGGTATGGATCCACGAAGCGGACGATCACCTGATGCGCGGGCCGGCCAACCGGGAGTTCGCCGCCATGTTCGGGGTCGAGCTGCCGCCCGCTGCCGGCCGCCTCCTGGCCGCCGGCGAAACGCTCGCCCTGGACGGCCTGGAGCTCCGGGTCATCCACAGCCCCGGCCACACCCCGGGCTCCATCCTGCTGTACGGCGACGGATTGCTTTTTACCGGGGATACGCTTTTCAGGGAGGACGTGGGGCGCACCGACCTGCCGGGCGGGGACGAGGCCGCGCTGCGCCGCTCCCTGGACGGGATCAAGACGCTTCCCCCCCGGACCATCATCCTGCCCGGCCATGGGCCGAGCAGCGTCCTGGAGCACGAGTTGCAGGGCAACCCCTATCTCTGAAAATGGCGGAACCCGTCTCCCCGCGCTCGCCCATCGAGCAGTTTTTGCACTACCTGGAGTTCGAGAAGGGGCTCGCCGCCAACACCATCCTCTCCTATCGCCGCGAACTCGGGAAATTTTTCGCCTACCTGCAGAAAAAACGCCTGCCGCACCTACGCGTGGACGAGACGGTCATTCTCGATTTCATCCGCCAGGAGGGACGGAAGGGCGGGGTGGTCTCTTCCCAGGCGCACCTGATATCGGCGCTGAAAAGCTTCTACCGCTTTTTACTCCAGGATGACCTGCTGGAATCCAGCCCCGCCGCCGCCGTCCCCCTGCCCAAAAAGTGGGCCCGGCTGCCCAAGTATCTTTCCTGCGAAGAGGTCGCACGGCTGCTGGAGGCGCCCGACGTGACCACCCCCATCGGCCGCCGCGACCGGGCGATCCTGGAGCTGATGTACGCCACCGGGATGCGCATTTCGGAAGTGGCGGAGCTGAAGCTGCCGGCGGTATACATGGAGGAGGGTTTCTTGCGCGTTTTCGGCAAGGGGGGCAAGGAAAGGATCGTTCCTTTCAACGATATCGCCCGCGACTGCCTGAAAAACTACCTGGAGTTTGCACGCCCCGCCCTGGTCGGGGATTCGCACCCCGAGCAGGTCTTCGTCAATTACAGCGGCGACATGTTCAGCCGCCAGGGACTGTGGAAGATGATCAAGGGCTACGGGGCGAAGGTCGGCATGTCCTCCCGCCTCTCCCCGCATGTGCTGCGCCATTCGTTCGCCACCCACCTGGTGGAAAAAGGCGCCGACCTGCGATCGGTCCAGATGCTGCTCGGGCATTCCTCCATCACCACCACGGAGATCTACACCCACCTGGCCAAGGACCAGTTGAAAAGGATCTACGACGAGTTCCACCCGCGCAGCACGAAAAGGTGAAAGCGGGAACGGGGAACCACCCCGAGGGGCGGTTCCCCAGCCCGCACGCTGTAGCTTAGAACTTGAAATAAAGGGTGAGATAGGTATAGAAGTCGGCCGTGGGCTTCTCGCCGATTTCCGGGGCGTCGTAAAAAACGTACTTGACGTTGGGGATGATCTTCACGTTGTCGCTGAGCGACCAGCCGAGCCCGGCCAGCAGCACGTTGGCCTTGACGTTGTTCGCCATGGGGATGTAGTCGATCTTGCTGCCGTTGGTGTTGGGGTCGAGCAGGCGGTCAAAGCGGCCGACGGCCTCCAGCTTGGGGCTGATCTTGAACACGCCGAACAGGGAGACGAACTTCATGTCGCTGTTCACCCCCGCCTGCCTGGCGTTGCGCACCCCGAAGTTGAGGCCGCTCCTTCCCCAGTTTCCTTTCACGCCGGCGAAGGCCTGCAGGATATTGACCGAGGTGTCGTTGCCCGTGTTCGTATAGTCGGCGTAGAGCTCAAGGAACAGGGCCGGCGTGGGCTGGAAATTGAGGCGGCCGTAGACCGCTTTGCCGTGGTCGGTTTCCGACTTGGTGCCGGCACCATTGCCGACGACCACGGTGTAGGTCAGCTTGTTCTTCGCGTCCAGGGCTCCCTTCAGGCCGAGCCCGAAATCGCGGGAGTTGCCGAATTTGAACAGGTCGATGGGCGTCTTCTCCATGGGCCGGTAGCCCCAGTATTCGTCCAGGTTGTCGTACAGGGGCGTGCCGATCAAGCCCAGCATCAGCGTGTGCTTGCCGATCTTGGCGGCGAGGTAGGCGTCCTTGACAAAGGGGATGAGCGTGGTGGACGTCTTGAAGTCGCCCGGGCTGTTCATTTCCAGGCGAAAGCGCATGGCGATCTTGTCGGTCAGGGTGCCGTCATAGGTCAGGTAGATGCGCCGGAACCAGAAGCCGTTGTTGTTCTTGACGGCCGCATCGTGATTCTTGATCGCGTAATAATAATCACCGAACATCAGTCCGGACAATTTGCCTTCGGCTCTGAGCGCGGCGGCGGCAGAGAGCAGCAGGCAGAGCGCCAGCGCCAGGATGATCTTCTTGCTTTTCATTGGTAGCCTCCTTTTATTCCGCGGCCGTTACTGGCCGACATGGGCCAGGGCCTGGGAAATTTTGTTGCCGGCCAGGGCGATATACCCGGCCTCGCCGACGAATTTCTGGCCATCCTTCAATACCCATTTCATGAAAGCCGCGACCAGCTGCTTCTTGGGCTGGCCCTTACAGACAAAATAGAGGTCGCGGGCCGGCGGGCTGGGATACTTGTCGTCGGCGATGGCCTTGGTGATCTGGTCGCGGTCGCCGTAGAAACTTTCTTCGGCATCGATCTTGCCGTTGTCGTTGAGGTCGATGGGCAGGATCGCGGTCCCGGCCATGGGCTTGAGCGTGGTGGCGTCATAGGCGTAATTGATGTTGTTGTAGCCGACGCCCAGCGCATCCTTGCGCACGGCCTCGTTCAGCCCCGGGTCGCCGAACACGCCGATGCCCAGCAGGTCCTCCTGCTTCTTCCCCAGGAACAGGGCCCAGGTCTCGGCCGCGCCGCAGGAATCGGAGCGAGTATAGGCATGGACTTGCACGCTGCCCTTGCCGCCCAGGAGTTCGTTCCAGGTGGGAGGTTCTTCATTGAACCAAATGCGGGCGAAATCGGATTTCTTGATCCCTTTTTTCATTATCTCCTTGAACAGGGGATTGTCCTTGTTGATGACCGGCACCACGGCGTCCTTGGTGACCGGGATGAACCAGGCCCCTTTCTGGACCTCGGCGGGATTGATCTCGCGCGAGACCATGCCGATGTCGACCATGTCGGCCAGCGCGTCGGCGATGCCCTTGCCGGCGCCGCCCGCTGAGATGTCGAAGCGGACATCGGGATTGAGCTTGCAGAATTCCTCGGACCACTTCATCACCATGGGATAAAGAGCGAAGGCGCCGGACATGGTGATCGTGCCCTCCAGTTTCTGCGCTGGCTCCTTCTGGGCCGGCAGGGATTGCACGGCGAAGAGCCCCAACAGTAGCAGGACGGTAAGGATGGTGAGTGTTTTTTTCATGGGTGTTCCTCCATTATAAAGATTTATTTTGTTTTGTTCGCGGCGGTGATCGGGAGCAGTTTGGGCTACAATCATAGTACAATTATAATACAAGTTTTTCACTTGTCAATACCTTTTCAAAAAAAATTTGTTTCCGCTGAGGGTGGAAGCAATCAGGGCCATTTGTATTTTGGCCGCTTTTGGTCTACAATGACAATGAGGTGTTTCATGGAGCGAACCCTGGCCATCATCAAGCCCGACGCGGTCCAGCGCCAGCTGGTCGGGGTGATCATCTCTGAGATCGAAATGAACAAGTTCGCCATCGCGGCGATCCGGACCATGTGCCTCACCGCCGCTCAGGCCGCCCTTTTTTACGAGGAGCACCGGGGCAAGCCCTATTACCCCAGCCTGGTGTCCTATACGGCCTCCGGGCAGCTTTACGCCCTGGTCCTGGAAAAGGAGAACGCCATCGAGGATTGGCGGCAGCTGATGGGACCGACCGATCCGGCCCTGGCCGGGCCGCTGACGCTGCGCAGGCGCTTGGCCATCGACATCCAGCTGAACAGCGTCCACGGGGCCGATTCGCCGGCGAAGGCCGCAAGAGAGATCGATTTTTTCTTTGGAGAAAAGGCATGAAAAGTTTTCAGATCCGCAGCAAGATCGTCAGCGGCGTGGCGGTCCTTTACCTGAAGGGCCACCTGGATGCCCACCAGGTCGGCCGGTTCGAAAAGGAACTCATCCGCATGATCAAGGAAAACAATTTCAATATCCTGATCAACGGCCAGGACCTGAACTACATCACGTCGGCCGGCATGGGCATCATCATGGGCTACATCGATGAGGTCCGTGAAAAGGGCGGGGACATCAAATTGTGCTCGCTGAACGAGCGGGTGCACGAGACCTTCGACCTGGTGGGCTTCACCGAGATCTATGATTTTGTCGCGAATGAGCAGGCGGCCATTGAAAAATTCAAACCCATTCACCCCCAGGCCTGATTTTTCGATCACCATCCTCTCGCAGACGCAGCTGTTGAAGATGGTGGTCGAGCTGACCCGGCACATCGCCACCCTGTTCCATTTTTCGCTCGCCGAGGCGCAGAAGATCTCGCTGGCCATCGACGAGGCCGTGACCAACGTCATCAAGCATTCCTACGGCAACGACCCCGGCCAGGAGATCCGCATCGATTATTTCCTGGCCGACGGCGGCGTGCGCATCCGCATCTTTTACCGCGGCCTGCCCCCGGAGATCTCCGATGAGGAAGTGAACATCAGCCGCATGATCAAGAAAAAAAAGAAGGGCGGGCTCGGGGTCAAGCTGATGAAGACCATCATGGACTCGGTCACCTATTCGACCCGGAACGGCGAGAACTGCTGCGAAATGACCAAATGGCTGAAAGCGAAGTAAAGCGCCTGCAGAAGGAGCTGAAATTCAAAAAGCTCCAGCTGAATTCCATCTACGAACTCTCTTCCGCCATCCAATCGCAGTTCGACGTCGACCACGTCATGAGGGTCTTTTTTTCCTCGCTCATGGCGCCCCTGGGTATTTCCCGCACTTTCTTCTTCGACCGCGCCCAGGCGCTGTTCCGCAAGCGCGGTTTTTTTTTGAGCGCCGCCGAATCCCTGCTCCTGAATAAAAAGCTGGCCAAGGCCCTGGCCGGCGCCGCCTCGCTGAAAGTGGAAGACCTGCCCGTGAAGCTGGAGGAATTGAAAAAACTGCTGCAGGCACGGGGCATCCATTACCTGCTCAATGTCTCGGAAGACAAGAAACGGCCCATCGTCCTGGGGCTGGGGCGCAAGTTCAATGTGCGCGAGCTGGAGCAGGAGGATTTCGAATTCGCCTACATCCTCTCCCGCTTCATGCTGGTCGAGCTGGACAATATCCGCTACATCGCCCAGATCTTCGAGAAAAAAAAGCTGGAGCACGAGATGAAGATCGCCCGTGACATCCAGCTTTCGCTGCTGCCCCAGGGGCTGCCGCAGCTGGAGCGCTACGACCTCTCCGTGATTTACGAGCCCATCCAGGAAGTGGGCGGCGATTATTACGATATCCTGCCGAAGAAAAAAAACGTCCAGCCGCTGGTACTGGCCGATGTCGAGGGCAAGGGCCTGGCCGCGGCCCTGCTGGCCGCCTCCTGCCAGGCCATCTTCCATTCCATGAACGAGCTGTACCTGTTCAAGCCGGGCCGGTTCATCGGCAAGGCCAATGCCTTCATCCACGAGATCACCCGCGGCAGCCGCTTCATCACCCTGTTCTGGATGCTGCTCAACGACGATCTCCCTTCGCTGACTTATGTCAACGCCGGGCACAACGCCCCTTTCCTGGTCTCGGACGATACCGTCAAGAGACTCGACACCGGAGGGTTCCTGATCGGCTTCAGCGACAGCAGCGTCTATCAGGAAAAAACGCTGCCGCTGGCGAGCGGCGACGTGATCTGCGCCTTCACCGACGGGGTGTCCGAAGCGCAGAATCCCGCCGGCGATGAATTCGGCGATCAGGCCATCATCGATTTCGTCCGCGCCAACCGCCGGCTGCCGGCGGTGGAGCTGAGCGACGGCCTGTATAAAAAGATCAAGAGTTTCACCCAGAAAACCAAATTCCGCGATGATTTCACCATCATGATCGTCAAGGTCCGCTAGCGAGGAATCCATGAACACTGTCGTGCTGGGTCTGCAATGGGGCGATGAAGGCAAGGGCAAGGCCATCGATTACCTCGCCGGCGCGTTCGACGTGGTGACGCGCTTCCAGGGCGGGCACAACGCCGGGCACACCGTTTATTACCAGGGCCGGAAAGTCGTCCTGCACGTGCTGCCCTCGGGGATCTTTTATCCCGCCTGCCTGGCGGTGATCGCCCACGGCGTGGTGGTCCAGCCCCTGCAGCTGGTCGAGGAGATCCAGAACGCCCGCGCCCTCGGGCTGACCCTGCAGAACCTGGCCCTGAGCGAGAACGCGCCGCTGATCCTCCCTTTCCACCAGCAGCTGGACGTCGTTTTTGAGGATTCCCGCTACCAGCGCATCGGCACCACCCGCCGCGGCATCGGCCCGGCCTATGAGGACGTGATCGGCCGCCGGGCGCTTTTCGTCGGCGACCTGCTGCACGAGACCGTGTTCCGGGCCAAGATCACCACGCTGGCGGAATACTACAACCGCCTGTTCGCGGCCTACGGCCATGCCAGCGAAAACCTGGACCAGGCGATCGATCGCTACCTGCAGGCCGGGCAATTCCTCAAGCCCCATGTCGCCGACACGACCCGCCTGCTGCAACGCTCCTTCGCCGCTAAAAAAAACATCCTTTTCGAGGGAGCGCAAGGTAGCCTGCTGGATATCAACCTGGGCACCTACCCCTTCGTCACCTCCTCCAATACCACCATCGCCGGGGTCTTCTCCGGCACCGGCCTTTCACCCAAGGCGGTGGACCGCGTGATCGGCATCTCCAAGGCGTACACCACCCGCGTGGGAGAGGGACCGTTCCCCACGGAGCTGAAGGACAACAGCGGCCGGGAGCTGCGCGAGCGGGGAAACGAATACGGGGCGACCACCGGCCGTCCGCGGCGCGTCGGCTGGCTCGACCTGGTGGCGCTGAAGCACGCCGTGCAGATCAACGGCGTCGATTCCCTTTTCCTGACCAAGCTGGACGTGCTGGATGAATTGAGCGAGATCCAGGTGGCCACGGCGTACGAGACGGAAAGCGGAAGCAGCGATCACTTCCCCCCGCATGCCGACGTCCTGGAGCGGGTGCGGCCGGTCTACCGGGCCCTGCCCGGCTGGCGGCAGTCGCTCGGCAACATCCGCCGCCTGCGGGAATTGCCGCGCCAGGTCCGCTCCTACCTCGAATTCATCGAAACGTTCACCGGCGTCGGCGTCAGCCACATCTCGCTGGGCGGCGAGAGGGAGCAGACGATCGAAGTCAAGCGCTGAGGCTCCGCCCGGCGCCCGCTATTCCCGGAGGCGGCATTTCTCCCTGGCGCTGGCCAACAGCCGGGAGCGCGGAAACTCTTTGGCGAACTGGCGCAGGCGGAACGCGGCGGCGTCGTGCATGTCATTCTCGGCCAGGATGGAGATCAGCTGTAGGAAAGTCCGCTCGCGCAGCGGGACGGCGCCGGCAGGCCGGTCGATGATCATCTCCAGCGAGCGGGCGGCGGTGTCGCGGTCACCCTCCTGGTAGAGGATGGCCGACAGGCGGTACATCAGGTCAGGTCCCAGCGGCGGGCCTTCCGTCTTGAAATACTCGCCGAATATGCGGGCGGCCCGCTCCGGGCTGGTGCGCAGGGCCAGGTGGATGGCCCGCTCAAAAAGATCCCGGCTCTCTGCGGGCCCGGCCGTGCGTTTCAGCCGCGCCAGGCCCAGCAGCGCCGTTTCGTTCTCCGGGTTCTGCTCCAGGGCGGCGCGCAGGAAGCTCTCGCCGTCGCTGAAAAAATCGGGATGCTCCATGAGCGCCGTGCCGTCCGCGCTGAACTTCTCTTCCGCGGCAGCGGTGTGCAGGTCCAGGCCCAGCGCCAGCAGCATGCCGGTCGCCAGGCTCAGGAAATGGGTCCAGTGCCCGATGCCGCTGCCGCCCCGGGCCAGGCCGACGAAGCCGGCGTTGAGATCCAGCGCGAAAAATAATCCCAGCGGCAGCAGGGCGTTGACCCGCACGGTGAACCGGGACGATCCCGGCAGGGGCAGGCGCAACGCCGGCTTCAGGAAGTTGCAGCGGACCAGGAAGGCGCCCATGAGGCCGGCGATGGCCGGCGAAGCTCCCCAACCGTGGTACGATTCGTGAAAAAATGCCAGCCCGGCGAATACGGAGACGATCTTTCCGGCCAGCCCCGAGAAAACAAAAAGACAGATCAGCCTC
>Ga0315276_10005952_pt1 | contig 11265 bp, 7 predicted proteins | sample YL17G05_0_MG_FD_204542 | JGI IMG/M metagenome (GOLD analysis project Ga0315276, IMG submission 204542) | Sediment microbial communities from Yellowstone Lake, YNP, Wyoming, USA - YL17G05_0 | ecosystem: Environmental > Aquatic > Freshwater > Lake > Sediment | place: USA: Wyoming | collected... | reverse complement strand
AAAATAGTAGCAAGAACAACAGATAGTGGATTAACATCGTCTGGTCCCACATGGGAATTCACCACAAGAACGGATGCACCAACACTACCATCGAATCCAATTCCAACAAATGGATTGATAAACTGTCCACATAATCAGAATATATCATGGACCGCATGTACTAATTTTTATGGTGATCCCATAGTTTATGATATCTATTATGGGGAAACATCACCACCGGCAGTATTAATAAATGATCATCCATTGTCATCATACACACTTGCTGCGAATAAAAAAGCACTTAAGAAATATTACTGGAAAATAATTGCAAAAGCGACCGGTGGTTTAATCACAGCACCAGGACCGATATGGGATTTCACAACTAGAAATGAACCACCTGAAATACCAAGTGCACCATCACCGAGCCATTTGGCTATAAATCAAGATATATCAATAACATTAGGATGGACAGATTCCGATTTAAATACTGGTGATACATTGACGTATGATATATACTTTGGTGAAATAACACCACCACCATTGGTAAATACAAATAAAATTCCAACATCATTATCACTATCAGGATTAGCATATAACAAAACATATTATTGGCAGATAGTAGCAACTGATAATCATGGTGCTGTAACATCTGGTCCCATATGGCAATTTACAACGAAAGTCGAACTTGCAAAAATATTTGAAGTATTTGAACCAAGAATACTCGTTAGGAATGCCATAACAACATCATTGGATATAGATGAAGATGGAACAAATGAATATGTTATGAATATTTCAGATTCAAATAATAATAATTTTAAAGTACCAATATATTTAACAGAAGAAACAAAGTCAGACATACTTCCAACACTACCATTCATAGAATTGGGATTATTAACTGTCTCATCAATACCACATGACATTTGTGCAGCAACGAGAAAGAATGAGGCAATCATAGATGTTCATATATGGTATCAGAAAACAGACAATGTGGATCAAGTTGATATCGCAAAAGAAATATGTGATAAAATAAATAGTTATATTAGAACATATCAAAGTACAACAACTGGTATACACTTTATGAATCTTCGAAATACGGGCAGGGTGTTCGTTGAAACTCGAGGGAGACAAGTAATATACCATAGAGTAATGGAGTTATATTGCCTCTATTATTCAGAGGTAATTTAATAAATCAGATTAATTGTGTATTGATAAAGTAATGGCGGCATATCCGTTACATGACGATACACCATTAATTAGAGTGAATGAAATATAAGGAGGAAAAGAAATGACTAGTTTAGGTTTGCCCTTTCAGGGTAAAATACGGTATTATGTCGAATCCTCATACGGAGTATGTAGTGACCCAACAGCGGCAGGTAAACCAATATCTGTTAAGGTTCTTGATGCAAGACCCGGTGTTGGTGATTTACATAAGAAATTGAGAGGAATTGATAAACCGGAGGCAGATATACTATTGAGACAATGTACAGATCATACATTACACCTTGAGTATATTCCACAAGTTGGAGATACTTTATTCAGTGATGCAGTAATACGTGATGGAACATGTGCGTTAAAATCACTTACATTCTATCTTGTCACGAATGCATGTAAAGGGAGTGACCAAACCACCTATAAAATATGTGGTTCAAAATGTAAATCATGCAGAGTATCATCTAGTCACAATACGGAATATATGTATGTGATGGATTTTTCGGTAAAAAGTATCGTTACATCATCAACAGTATTGGGATCATTCCCAAGTCCGTTGGCTGGAGACATCTGTGCATTCAATATTGCAGGTTCTATCACAAAGGGTGGTACTGAAATCGCATATATAACAAACTCAATTGATCTAACAATAGACAATGGCATAAAAGATCGTTGGGACCATGATTCACTTGTGAAACAATTTGCAATAGAAAGTGAATTAAACATTGAGGGATCGTGTGATATATCATTAGACGAAGGTGGTGGAAAACACTTCGGAGATGTATTGAATCAAACTGATTTCACAATTGTTATGAACCTGGGTGGTGCGGGTGCACCGAAGATAACACTTGCAAAATGTAAGTGGAAATCAAGTGAACCCGATGTTAACATATCCGGGGATGACATGAAAGAATCAGCACCTTTCACCGGTACAACTATAGCATACTCAACTGTCTAAATAGGTGAATGAGGGGATTCACCACCCCTCGACATTCTTTAATCCACAGGAATAGTATCGGTTCAAATCCGATGGATTGAAATATGGAAACAAAGGAGATGAAATAAATGGTTGAATACAGTTTAAAGTTTGTGAACGATGGAAAGACGTTCAACATGCCGGAATGGACAGTAAAGAAACATGAAAAATTACTCGAAGAAATGATACCATACGATGAACAATTGAATCTAGGAAAAATTCCACAAAAAGATTACGATAGACAATATAGATTAAGAATGATCCTATTATCTATGAAAGAAATCGATCCGAAGGTTGAGGAGAAGAATCTATTGGAACTCCACCCGGATGATTTCATCGAACTCTGGATAGCGTGTTACAACTCTGGAAAGAAGGGGATAAAGAAAGAAAACCCGGATTTTCAGAAAGGGGAAAAGACCCCGAAATAAGTTTAGAAGAACAGTTAATAAACATGAGAGAGTGGAGATATAGAATATATCTTCAAGTTGGGAATATGTCTGACATCTTAAATATGACATTGAATGACTTCAAATCGGTTGTGGATATGATGATACATCAGGGTACACCACCGGAAAAACGATTTAAGAAAATGAGTGAATCGCAGAAGAACATGATCAAAAGGAAGAAAGAACTTGGGTGATTTAAATGGGCGATGATATTGTAAAGAACATTAAAATAAAATATTCAAATGTTGGAATGGAGGTAATGACTCGCCAAGTTCAAAACTATAATGCACAATTAAAACAAATGACAATAACAACGCAGCAGATGAATGCACACGGTGCATGGAAAAATTTAAGCGTACAGACAAACATGGGTGTCACACAGACCAGTAAACTAGGTGGTGCATTAAATGGTGCGATGATGAGATTCATCGGTTTAAATGCAGCGATCAGTATGGGTCAGAAGGCATTCCAGGAACTTAAAAAATGGGTTGATGAATCAGTGGTATCATTCAGAGCATTCGAATACAGGATGGCAGAGGTAAGTTCTATTTTGGATTCAACAACTAGAGACACATTACCATCATTAGAAGTTGGAATAACTCAATTATCAGTTAGATTTGGAAAATCAGTAAACGATTTAACGAAGGGATTATATGAAATAGTATCTGCTGCTTTCGATGTTGACGATGCAATGAACTTACTGAATGTTGTAACAAAGGCATCCATAGCAGGATTAACAACCGTTGAGGGTGCGGTTAAAACATTCACTGGTGTTCTTAATTCATATGGTTTATCAGCAGCACATGCGGCAGAATTATCAGATCAAATGTTCGAGGCAGTTATTCGTGGTAATTTTACGTTTAAGGATTTGGAATCATCATTAGGTTATGTTACTCCGATAGCGGCAAATCTAGGTGTGTCGTTCACGGAAGTTGCTGCTGCACTAGCAACCGCAACTAGACAGGGACAACACATAGATTCAGTCACTAGAGGTCTTGGTCTTTTGATGCAGGGAATAGTTAATCCAACAAATGAAGCGGCAGAGGCGGCAGTAAAGTATGGAATAGACATGTCAGCAACCGCACTACGGATCGGTGGATTAACGGGATTTTTTAATCAATTATCCATAGCAACGCAAAGATATGGTGCACAGATTCTACCAGAATTAATTGGAAATATGAGAAGTTTAAGAGTTGCAATGGCATTGACTGGAAAAACTGGCATAGAGGGATTCACAGAAGATATGGAATTATTAGAGACCGCAACCGGAAAGACAGATGCGGCACTAGCAGCAATGATGAACACCCAACAGACAATGGCAGACATTCTATCACAATCGATGGAACAAGTAAATAGAAAAATAGGAGAGTCGTGGTCTGGTGTTGATATCTGGTGGAAGAAAACAGAATTATGGTGGAAAACATTATTATCCGGTGGAGATGCAGGTGAGGCGGTAGCATCATTCGATAGTGCGGTTTCAGCAATACGAATGTCATACATTAAAAATATAGTTGAACCTGCAAAAACTGGAGAAAAAACCGTATTTGAAAAATTATTCAAATCGAAAAAAGGAACAACGGGTTCCGATCAATTTAAAGATATGATAAGAAATGCAATTGATTTTAATTCAATTAAAAAATATCTTGACGTATCAGATCAAGTTGAATCAATGAATAAGGAATCAACTGCAATAACAAATGCCAAGATAGCATTAGAAGAACTTAATTATATTGCGTCACAACAACCAGACGTTGGTGCAGGTAGTGCATGGTCTTGGAAAAAGAAAACAACTGGTGCAGACCCCGCATTAATAGCATTGGCAAATAAAGGACTGCAAGAAGCGGGTATAGCAACATTGAATGAGACGGCAACAGTTGAAGAATTAAATATAGCATTAACTGAATTAAATTCAAGATTGGAGACAGTAACGGGAACATTGGAAGTATTAGTTAATACAGAATCAGAATTGAGACCAAAGATAGATCAAGTTATTTCAGCATTCGAGGATGCAAGTGCAGAAATAGAAGATCATAAAACAAATATAATATCATTAGAGAGTGAAATTTCAAAATTGAATGAACAAGTATCTGATATGTATAATGGATTCAAAGGAAAATTACGATGGGAATTGGAGGTAGACATACAGGAAAACAAACTCGATCAATTCCAGGAATCTGCACAGATGGCTGCGAAATACGGAGAACAGTACATAAACGAATACACCGATGTATTCGACCAGTACGGTAATAGTATGGCTGATGTGATACAGACGATCTACGAATACACGGATGCACTAGCGGATGAGAAGAAGGCACAAGAAGAAGCAACCGCAGCAGCACACGAACTTGAAGTCCAAATGCAAATCAATAATTTACAAATGCTTAAAATACAATTAGCAGGTATGATGAGACGCAGGGGAAATACGAGAGCAGAACAACGAATGCTGAAACAACTTGAAATAGAGAATACAAAAATTAGAATACAAGAGATGCAGAATCAGGTGGATGCCGAAGAATCAGGTGAGGCAGAAATAAATATAAAGAAACAGACGGCATATGAAAATGCACAACAGATTCTCACAGATTATATAGCATTCGAACAACACCAACTATGGCTATTGAAGGATACGAGAGATGAGGATATACAGGATTTGAAGGACAATATAGACGAACAGGAACGATTACTCGCATCAAGAACAACCATGCTTCAATCAGAATACCAGGCATTGAATGCCATGCAACAATTATATCAAGATTCACTGGTTGCAATATCTTCTGATCCAGAATTGGCAAATGCATATAAAAAATTATTCGGTGTGGATGCACTAACATCGGCGAAGTCATCATATGAGAGTTATTTAGAATTTGTAAGTAATAATCCAATACCCAGTGGTGTTGGTGGTGGAGGAATTGGAGTTGGTGGTCCTTCCAGTGTAACAAATCCAGTAACAAATACTGTAACATCACTAACACATGGTGGATATCGTAATGGTCAATACACATTCGGAACAATCATGTCATCAAGTGGTAAAAAGAAATGGTGGGATTCGGCACTACGGATGAACACAGAATTACGTGATTTAAAAGTTGGGGATGCTGTCGGATGGCAACGTGGTACTAATTATATACCAGAAACGGGGATGTATAGATTACATCGTGGAGAGAGTGTATCTCCGGCAGGGAATAATGAATCAAACACATCAAATAATATAGTTGTTAATATAAACAATCCGCAGATCGCATCAGATTACGATGTTGCAAAGGTTGCAAAGACACTGGAGAATGTTGTACGAGCAAGTCTAACTGATAAAAAATATGGTAAATCAAAGTATAGGATGGCATAATAAAATGAGAGGCGGTGAGGTAAGTAAAATATTAAAACCATCGGTTCCCTATATAGAATTAGGTGGTGCACTGTGTCCTTACATATCGACAGGTTGGAATGAATTAACATGGGCTTTGATGTACTTTATAACATCTGATTTTAATTATCAAGCAGATGGAAGCATTTACGTATACACAACAGGAATATATAGAGTTGATTTAGAAATTGGATTCAAATTTACAGATACAAATGCTGCTGGTATTTTACAATTGGGAATATTTAGAAGTACAACTTTTCCCGATGTTGAAGTTGAGAATAGTAGAAGCATAGGGAAAGTTATAGTATCCGGAACTGCAACAGATTATTTACAATTATCGGTATCGAGAACAATATTCATAACTGCTGGTGAGAGTTTAATATTTAAATTCAATACAGACGATGCAAGTGTTGTAATAGCAGATACACCAATTAGTTCAATATATTATTCTCGTGTTAGATTATCATATGTGCCAAGTGGTGGATATAATAACAATGCTTGTGGTAGTATTATTAATAGAGGAGTGAGAAGATAATGTCAAGTGAACTTCCATATTATGAGACAATGTTTGGAATTGTACTAGAAGATTGGTCCTGGACATATGGTAATGGATTTTTTACCAATATTCACTATATGCTAACAAAGGATTATTTAAATGAGGCATGTTATACAACTGATTATACGACACTATCTAATGGTAGTAATGTGATAATGTTCTTATATCCACATTGGATAAAAAAACAATATTATATTGAAGGAGTAGTAGAAGGACAATTCACAATTTCAATAATTAGTGGATTACAGGGAACAGTTACATCATATAAAATTAGACTTATGAAAGTAGATAATCTCGGAACTATAGATGAAATAGGAAGCACTGGAACGATAGTACCGGTTAATAATTTTTATGCATATGATCCTGGTTTGGGTGTTGGTGATGAGGGAGTATATCAATTTTACATGACAGTATCACCAGAGAAAAAGGTATTGGACAAAGAACGACTGTACGTTGAAATAACATTAGTGGTTGATGGGACACTCGGTGTCATGTGTTTGTACCATTCTAATGATTCAACTTGGGAGGACTTTAAAATTTCAATACCATTTAGAGGTCTTTAATAATGACAGGTCCAATAGTTGGAACAATAACATTGAGTTGTGCGATTTCCACACCGTCTCAAATGATAATAAGACCTAGTGGAACCGGTGCTTTGAACAAACATAAAATAAGAGATGTTGGTACTGTTCTAACAACTGGCGGTGTGAATAATTATAACCAAGTAGATGAAATAGTATGTGATGATGCATCATCATTCGTTGGGTGGAATGAACCATCAACAGTTAGTGATTTATATTTATTTAGTAATGTATCATTGCCTTCGAACTATGATATTGATTCATTGATTGTAACCGCAAGGAATCTATATGATCATTCTATAATGCCAAACTATGGATATAAAATTTTAATATCATCGAATGCTGGATCAACAATATATAAATCACCAAATTTGAATGTAACAAATGGTTATGGAGACTATTGGTTTTGGCATACAATCTATGGTAGTGTAAGTTGGGCATGGGATAGTCAACCTAGTAATAGTTCACCATTAACAGAAGGATTTATAAATAATTTACAGATAGGAATTGAGACCAGTATGCCGACACAATGGACACTATCTAGTTTCACATGTAGACCAAATGGTACTGGTTCTGGTTATGAATATCTCGATCATCACCCAGGAAACCCTGGATGGCAATGTGTTGATGATTACTTTGATTGTGCAGGTGGTACACATTATAATGAATTAACATCATACTACACAAGTTGGCGTGGTGAGACATACCAAATGACAACGTCAGCACTATGGGAGGACAGAGTCGGTCTAATACACTCCGTAACGGTGAAGGCATGGACAAAGTGTAGTCGAGGTTCTCAACCAGCATCCTCAATGCGTGGTAGAACTTGGATAATAACACATGGTTCGTCATATTTTGGTACAGATACACAACTATCTGAAGTTGGCTATTTTACAACTATTCTATCAACGACATACACTCTTAATCCAAATACAGGTTTAGCATGGACATGGGCAGAAGTCGATGCAATGGAAGCGGGAGTACAATTCTGGTGTAATACTGCGGCAGGTTTTTCTTATTTTAGAGTGTGTGCAATCGAAGCAGAAGTATCGCACGAGGAGGGTGCACAGGGTGCACTGGCAACATCACAATTATATGGTACATTAAATTTAAGTATTAATACAATATCAACATGTCTACTACCAAAACCAGAGTGGGATGGAATACGAGTGAATCAAGATATAGAAACTATGGGATTGAACTTCTGGTCCGGTAATCGTGAAGTTTACGCACTTGGTCGTTCATCTAAAAGAACACAACTATCTGGAACAATGTGGGATGGTTGTACAGATGGTGTAACGACATGTGAGGGAATAATATCATGTATTCGTACTCTAGCAAAATTAAAATTACCGATAACAATATCAGGATTACGTTATAGTGATCTAAATGTTGAATATAATATTATATCATTCTCTTGGAAAAGAATACAAGAAAAACCTAATGAGTACGCATGGGAATTAGAACTGGAGTTTAAACAATGACGAATTTTCACATAAATTATTTAGATGATCTCGGTGCATCATATGGAATTGATCTACACCTTCCATATCCAAATGATGCAACAGGTAATTTATCATTCAATGTTAGTAATTTTTCATTCCGTAGTGGTAACTATGATTCATATATCGATGATATAAACGATGAGAATATACAATTAATAGGATATGAGGACAACCAGGCAATGACAAAATTAACCGCACTAGGATTAGCGGCAGATGGTGGATTTGAATTAATAATAACAAGTCTCGGTAGTGCATTGGATGGTGTTTATATTATAAATAGCATATCATATAAACCAATTGGACTTGATGTTTTCGAATATCAATTGAATTTAAAATTTGTACATGATGTAATACCCTGGTCATTCTGCTTACCAGCATGTTTTAATTTAAGTGGAAATATCTGTGGAGGAATATAAAATGGGAAATATAGCATGGGATAGTACCCCAACATCGGGAGATTGTTTCAATACAACTACATGGGCAAATATGGTGCAGTATATAAAACATAGTAATGCATGTGTATTCACAATATACGATGATAATGCATCGACATCGCAGAAGTTTAAGTTTTCCTATGCTGGAATTATAAATACATTTGAAGGTGATGATACAACAGGTAGTGAATTAACAATTAAGGCAACATCAGCAGATACATATCCAAAAATAAGATTATTCGGTGCTGATGGAACTTGGATACAGAATACTGCCGGTTTTAGTATTTCCTTCATGGATGCATTAGTTAGAATGTTTAGATTTAATTATGCGGCTAATGTGTCAACTTTACGTGGTGGTGATACAACCGGAGATGATTTAAAATTACAATCAAATTCGGCAGACACATATCCATATATTAGTTTAGATGGAAATTCACATACTTCAATTAATATAGGTTCAGCGAAATATTTATATATAAATGAAAATGCTGCACAATTATTTTTATTCGCAAGAGAGGGTAATTATTCAGATATTATAGGACATTCAACCACCGGTAAAAACATGAGATTAAAAGCAAACATTGCCGATGATTATCCTAGAGTGGATTTAATTGGAAACTCTGCAATACATTATTTTTCCCATAATGATCATTACTTCTATGCGGATGCAATAAACCAAATGAAAATAACAGGTAGTGCCGACTGTAATATTCTTGGTCCTTCTGGAACCGGTGCTGATTTAATATTAACTGCAAATCAAACTGACGCATATCCAACTATAAGATTATATGGTAATGATGCGATATATCTTAATACGCACACAGATGTCATAATACAGCGAGATGCCACTCAAGCGTTTAGATTTTCGTATGATGCAAATTTATCAACAATGCACGGTGGAAATGTCTATGGCGATGATTTGAAAATAAGAGCAAATGCAAACGAGGCATATCCATATATATCGCTATTGGGGGGTAGTGTCCCATCCATAAATACTGGCTCTGGTGTTGCAATCCGAATGAATGAGGGTGGGTCATATTTAGTCGCATTCACAAGAGACGGAAATTATTCAAAAATTACAGGTTCTGATTTAACTGGAAAAGGTTTTGTTTTAAAAGCAAACGATGCCGATACATATCCAAAATTAACAATGGTTGGAAATGCATATGTTGATCTACAAATGGCAAGCGGTTCACCATTCACCATATTTAGTGCTGCGGATTCCGCAATTAAAATGATGGGAAGTGGAACAAATGGATACATCTATGGTCCTGCTGCAACTGGAAAAACATTATATATATATGCAAATGCCACTGATGCACACCCGTATATTTCACTAGGTGGTCTCGGTGATCTTAATTTAAATGTTGATACATATGTACGTGGTTATGATATAAACTCCGGTCAAATATTCAAGATTGGAAGAACTGGTGATACGAGTCTATACTATGGTACGTCAACCACCGGTGGTGTTCTTACATTTAAAGCAAGTGATATAGACACATATCCATATATTACCATGACTGGTAATGCAGATATGCAGTTGCGTGTTAACACTGGAAATCCTATTCATATGTATGATGCAACAACAAACATGGCTAGAATATTAATGTCAGGAACACATACATACATATACGGTCCTGCCGCAACATTAAAGAATTTAACATTAACCGCAAACTATGCCGATACATATCCAGTTTTAACATTAGACGGTGCAAACGGAAATATAGACACATACCTTCGAGCAGGTGGTAATTTAAAGATCAAGGATGCAGCAAATTTGATATTCAAATTTGAATTAAGTGGAAATTATTCAAAACTTACCGGACAGGATGTAACAACAAAATCAATGCAAATACAGGCGAACTCATTCGAAACATACCCTAGAATATTAATGGAAGGTAATGCATCAATAAATAACTACATAGCAGCAGCATCTTCATTTAATATATACGATGCGACAACTAGAATATTTACAGCACAACATGGTGGTGGAGAGGCATATTGGGCAGGAAAAACAACCACTGGTGGATACTTACATATTCGTGCTTGCGATGCAAACGGATATCCAAATATAAACATGAAGGGAAATGATTGGATACATTTGAATACTCATACGAGTCTTACAATACAACAGGATGCAGTTCAAGCATTTTACTTCAATTACGGTGCAAATTCATCAAGTATGTATGGTGGTGGTACAACAGGTGATAGATTG
>Ga0315276_10005948_pt1 | contig 11268 bp, 13 predicted proteins | sample YL17G05_0_MG_FD_204542 | JGI IMG/M metagenome (GOLD analysis project Ga0315276, IMG submission 204542) | Sediment microbial communities from Yellowstone Lake, YNP, Wyoming, USA - YL17G05_0 | ecosystem: Environmental > Aquatic > Freshwater > Lake > Sediment | place: USA: Wyoming | collected... | reverse complement strand
GTGGTCTTCCCAACCCCGCCCTTCTGGTTGACTATAGTTATTACTTTTCCCATTGTGTTAGGACATGTGTGATGTATTATTATACTCATCTAATACAGATTATTCATAATGAACTCTGGTCTAATTTATAGTATGAAATGTGAGGAAGAGAGAATAACTGAGATTTTTCGGCTGGAGCCTCAGAATGACATTGTGCCACAGCCTCTATGCAGGGCAAACCATTAGCAACAGGAGCTGCTTCTGTTGATCAGGCAACGTTTAATTCTTTTTGCAGCCAATCTCTCAGTTCACCGTCAACCGCATAGATGCCCTTCACCTGACAGACAGGTTTTTCGAAATTTTCCGGCAAATCAAATTGCGCAACGTCCACTGCATCCTCATTCCGTTCCCCCCGCTGCATCAGCCATGTAACCATTTGTGATATAATTCCTTTAAAAAGAGGGGAGGGAAAGTCCTTGCTATGCAAACTGTCCATAATATTTTTTTCACTTTTCATAACACTTCTGCCTGTTTCCGGAATAGCAGGGGGAGAGGAGGGAAAATCTATGCCGATCGTAAAAGACATACACTGGCTTGGTCATGATACGTTCAAGATTGTCGGAGAAAAGCTTATTTATACCGATCCTTTCAAGATCAAAAAGAAAGATACAGCCGATATTATCTTAATCACCCATGAGCATTTCGACCACTGCTCTCCTGAAGATGTCAAGATGATTCAGGGACAGAATACCGTCATTGTTGCCACAGCTGATTGTGCGAAGAAATTGACAGGAAAAGTAAACACCGTCAAACCAGGGGACAGGATTACTGTAGAGGGCATTGAAATCGAAGCAGTACCTTCCTATAACACAAACAAGCAATTTCATCCGAAGGCAACTAACTGGGTGGGGTATATTTTTACTGTAAAGGGGCAGCGTATTTATATTGCTGGTGATACCGATTATATCCCCGAGATGAAGACTTTCAGGGCAGACATAGCTCTCCTTCCGGTCTCCGGCACATATGTTATGACCGCAGATGAAGCGGTTAAGGCAGCACTCGACATAAAGCCGAAAATAGCGATACCGATGCATTATGATTCCATTGTCGGCTCAAAAGACGATGCAAAGAAGTTTGCCGATGCTCTCAAAGGCAAGATTGAGGTCATGATCCTGGAAGAAGAATAGGTGTGGACATCGATGCTGTTAAGTCTGAGATCAAAGGGGACATCGGAAAGGAGATACTCTTTTACGACACGGTTGGATCTACCAACACGGTTGCCCTTGAGCTCGCCGAAGGAACTGAAGAAGGCGCAGTTGTAATTTCAGACAGCCAGGAAAAGGGCAGAGGAAGACTCGGCCGCTCGTGGGTATCTCCTCCCGGTCTGAATATCTATATGAGTATCATTCTCCGGCCCAGAATAGAACCCGAGCATGTGACCCTCATTACCATACTGTCTGCTGTTGCGTGTACACATGCCCTGAGAAAAACTACAGGTCTTGCAATAACTGTCAAGTGGCCGAACGATCTGATGGTCTCCGACAGAAAACTGGGAGGTATCCTCACAGAAATCAAAACAACCCGGAAGGAAATAGTCCTTGCGGTCATCGGCATAGGAATCAATGTAAATATGGAGGCCGGTGATTTCCCTGAACAGATACGCATGATGGCCACATCGGTTAAAAACGAGACCGGGAAAAGCTTTACAAGAGAACCTATTGTTTTGGAGATTCTCAATGAGACCGATCGATGGTATAAGGTTCTGCATGCCGGTCAGAAAAAGGAGATCATCTCCGAATGGCAGCGCCTCACCTCAACATTGGGCAAGCAGGTTCTGGTGACTGCCGGACAGGAAACATACTGCGGGTTAGCAGAAGCTATAGACGATGGAGGAATGCTTCTTGTCCGACTTCCAACCGGGGAGACAAAGAGAATAAGCTCCGGGGACCTGACCGTTCTGAAATAAATGCTCATCGCCCTGGATATCGGCAACTCTTCAATAAAATTAGGTTTTTTTATAAAAAAAGACCTTTTTGTGCGAGCTATTGCCACGCATCCCCTCCTGTCAACGTCCCGTTATTCGGCATTGATTCAGCATTTTTTACGAGAAAAAAACATAGACAAAACACCCGAAGGAATTATAATATCTTCTGTTGTGCCGGGCCACACAGAGGCCTTGCGAAAAACTCTGAAAAGGCTGTTCTCTGTTGAGCCCCTCATTGTTGATCATACGACTAAGACAGGCATAAGGCTGGATATCCCGAAGCCGGAGGAACTGGGTCCTGACAGGATAGCAAATGCTGTTGCCGCAGAGGAACTGTACAAATGTCCTGTTGCCGTCATCGATTGCGGGACTGCCACAACGATCAGTGTTATAGGACAGGACGCAAACTATATTGGGGGTGCGATATTGCCGGGGATTCGTTTAATGAATGAATCACTTGCAAAAGGCACTGCCAGATTATCAGAGATTCAGATCAGCCCGTCCTGTGCTGCTTTAGGTATTGATACTTCCGCTTGCATCCGGTCAGGCTTGTTGTATGGTACTGCGGGGGCAGTAGAGAGAATACTCAGTGAGGTTGAGAGAGAAACCGGGCTGAGGCTAAAAATCGCTATGACAGGGGGGCACAGCGGACGCATTTCGAAATGTATGACGAGAAAGCACAAGGTGATCCCTCATCTGACCCTTGAAGGGCTACGGATTATTTATAGGAGGAATACAGATGCATGAGCTGAGAAAAGATATTCTCCTTGGCAGATGGGTTGAGGTCCTGTCCGAATCATTAGCCCCCTCAGATTATGTGCTGGATTCGCACAATACACCACCAGAGGACACATGCGCTCTCTGCCCGGGCAGGGAACACGAAACCCCGCTTGAGATTACATCCATACGAATGCCCGGAGGCCGTCGGTGGTGGGTACGGGCCCTTCCCAGTCTCCAACCTTTGTTCCAGATAGAGGGTGACCTGGGAAGAAGGGGGGTGGGCATATATGACAGGATGAACAACATCGGTGCGAACGAAATCCTTGTTGAATCTCCCGAACATACTACGAGGCCTGAGGATATGGGACTCGATCAGATGGTACGTGTCATAACACTTTACCGGGACCGCATTGCGGATCTTGAAAAGGATTCAAGGCTCAGATACATTTTAATCTATAAAGACTCGGGAAAGAATGCCGGAGAGGTATTTTCTCATCCCGTGTCGTTTCTCATGGCAACACCGGTTATCCCGAAAACGGTGAAGGATGAACTGGACAGCGCAAAACAGTATTTTACCTATAAGGAGAGGTGTGTATTCTGTGATATAATCAACGAGGAACTGAGGGTAGGCGACAGGGTTATCCTTGAATCGAGATATTTTATTGCATTTTGCCCGTATGCTTCTCAATTTCCATTTGAGTCTTGGATAATTCCCAAAAGGCATACATGTGCTTTTCAAGAGATTTTACATGAGGAGATCGAAGACATGGGGATGATCCTGATGTCTGTTTTGAAAAAGGTGAGGAAAATCTTTCATAATCCGCCGTTCAACTACTTTATTCATACGGCACCAAACATGATTCCGCGGCGGAATCACTGGCACACATTAGGGGAAGATTACCACTGGCACCTCGAGATTATGCCGAGACTGATGACAACAAGTGGGTTTGAATGGGGGTCAGGATTCTACATCCTGCCTACGTCACCAGAAAATGCAGCAAAATACCTAAGGGAGGTTGGATAATGGAAATCAAAAGTATTCTTTTCCCGACAGATTTTTCTGAGGGGTCGGCTCAAGCTCTGCAGTACGCAGTAGACATGGCAAAGCGGTATGGAGCAAAGCTTCACGTTGTCCATGTTATTTACGACATCGTGAAGGCAACAGGATGGTATGTACCGCATGTCTCTACGGACAAGATGTATCAGGAAATCCAGGAAGCTGCAAAAAAGGAGCTCGAGCGGTTCGGCGTCGAGGAGCTCAGCGGGGTAAAAGATTTAGAGCGCACCGTTATTACCGGCGTACCGCATGAGGAGATAATCGGTTTTGCCAATAAAAACAAGATAGCCCTTATCATTCTGGGTACCCACGGCCGGAAGGGCATAGACAGGATTCTTTTCGGCAGTACTGCAGCCCAGATTGTCCGGTTTGCACCATGCCCGGTTCTCACTGTCAGAATGCCGAAGTATTAGGAGAGCAGTCCGTACCATGCGCGTTTACCTCTCAGAGAATGCATTTATAGATCTCCTCATCAGTTCTGCGGAGGTTTATAGAAAAGAGTGTTTCGGGTTTCTTCTGGGATATAAGCTGGAAGACCGGTTTATTGTTGAGCACGCCTTCAGTGTCCAGACGGCAAACAGACGGCACAAGGGAGTTGAATACACCCGGAAAAACCACAAAAAAATTGAGCCGATACTCGCACGGTTCAATAAGTTACAGAAAATCGGTGATTTTCACTCACACACGCAGTTCGGTCCGACAAAAGGTCTGGCCGCTCCGAGCGAGGAGGATATCAATAGTATGGTGCATGATCATATCTATCTCATTGTCGCCATTAATAATAACGAAAAGACCATGTCCTGGGGAGAAAACAGGGATGGAACGATATCGGGTTCTGTCAGTGATTTCTTTTTTAAAATATCAGCTCATTTCCTGAACGGAGATGCTTCAGCAAAGCGGGCAACAATTCACTGCCCGTTCCCGCCTGGGCTCTGAGATGTGAATACCTGAGCGCATACAAAGGGGAGCGATGAATTGTTTTCACATTCACTGGCTCCCCTGTTTCTTTGTAACTGCTCAGGGTTCGCATGGTATGCTTTTTTATACAACCCCCCAAAGTGCAGACATTGTTCGAGAAAAGATTCATACTTATGAACAAACTCAGAAATTATTTCTTGAAAGATGATGCCTCGGTTGAAAAACTTGTCGCATTGCACAGAAGGCGCGGTATCCGGGAGGCGTCATTGAGGCTCTGGATCAGAAAAGATAGCAGCAAGGAAGGCCTCATGGATTATATGAGGTTCTTCAGGAAATTCTTGTGTTGAATCTCCGAAGATTCTTCATCTATTCGTTTGCAGTTCACGTCTTTTTCTTTGTTGCAATCCTATTGTTGATTCCGCCTGCAGAAGAAAAACGGGGAAAGGGAGATATTTTTACACAGCTTGTGTCTCCTGATGAATTGCTTTCAGGTAAGCCGGTAATTATACCCCCTTTTAGAAGACAATCTGCCCCCCGTGTATCACGCCCGCGTCCTCAGACGGCAAGACCGCAATCCTCTTTTGACCGGACCCCTGCTAATACTTCCACGCAAAAAGAACCTTTCCCCTCGCGTGCTCCTGTTCAGTCCGGTGCTCCCGGGCAGAAGATGGAGGAGAAACCTGAAATGAGCACGTCAGGCCGGAAACAGGAAAAATCAGGCCCTGCCATGAAGGAGAAACTTTTTGACCGCGGCATTATCGGGGACATAGCAAAACGGAATATTGAGCAGGAAGAGAGAGAGAAAAAGGACAAATCCTTTACCTTCGATACGAAAGGGTACAGATTCTTGATTTACAATCAGCGGTTAAAGCAGCGTATTGAGAGCATCTGGGTCTATCCAAGGGATGCTGCGGCACAAGGCATTTACGGAGACCTTGTTATTAAATTTACGATTATGCAAAACGGGAATCTTGGCTCTGTCGAACTTGTCAGGACCTCGGGTCATAAGAGTCTTGATGATGCTGCCATAAAGGCTCTGCACGATGGAGCCCCTTACTGGCCGATCCCCAAAGAGTGGGGGATGGAGGCTTATACCATAGAAGGGCTTTTCATCTATACGCTTTATGGATACTATGTTATGTAGAGTATAATGATCTTAATGACCTCAATCGCGAATTCTGTTGTCTTTATGCAGGCCTCAGAATTTACAGATTTTAAGAAACAAGTTAAGTTTATTATGTAACATACCATTATAAAAGAATTTTCTTGACAAAATTTCCCTGCAATGGTTTACTTTTTCATGGGACCGTTTACCTGTCTTATCGAAAAAACGACACAGGGCATCTTAGTTGTTGATGATCTGCAAGCCAACAATGACCTTTTAGAAGCAATTTTTGTGAAGGAAGGATTCACCGTGCAGAGCGCGCGGGGGGCAGTCGAGGCCATAAAAATCTTCGAAAAACACCCTGTCGACCTCGCAGTGGTTGATGTTATGATGCCGGGGATAGACGGGTTTGAATTATGTTCCAGACTCAAGCAGAAGGCAGGAAAACATTTTTTCCCTGTCATTCTCCTCACAGCGCTGTCAGACAGAAACAGCAGGATTAAGGGCCTTGAATCAGGGGCTGACGATTTTATCAGCAAGCCGTTTGATACCCTGGAACTTCTCCTGAAGATACGGTCGCTCCTCAAACTGAAGACACTCCAGGAAGAGCTTGACCACTCGGAAAACATCATTCTTACTCTCGCAGTTGCTATGGAGGCACGGGACCCTTACACGCAAGGGCATTCGACAAGGGTGAGCAAACTCTCCGTGGATTTTTCCACCTTTCTTGGCCTGTCTGAAAAAGAACGTGAAGAGATGAAAAAAGCAGGGATCCTGCATGATATCGGAAAGATATGCCTCAGCCAGTCTATACTCCGCAAGCCCGGCCCCTTAACAACAGACGAGCAGGAAATGATTAAAACTCATGCGCTTCTCGGGGAAGATTTATGCAGGCCGCTCGTCTCCATGAGAAGAATCCTGCCGGCTATCCGGCACCACCATGAGCGGTGGGATGGAAAAGGGTTTCCCGACGGACTTGCAGGACAGAACATCCCCATCATGGCCCGCATTCTCTCGATTGTGGATTCTTTTGACGCCATGGTATCTGTTCGGCCGTATCGGGACCAAAGTTCTGTAAGGTCTGCTCTTGCGATGATGAAGGGGGAGCGGGACTGCGGACAATGGGATGCCGAGTTGCTTGGATATTTTCTCAACATGATGTCCCCTCTGGTGGAGAAAGGGTATAAGGCAGATGCTTAGGGTAGCCATTGCAGGCGGCAATATCGGCGCAAGCGCCCTTATTTCTCTCCTTAAGGGAGACGCAAATATAGAACTCATTGGAATCTACGAAAAGAAACCCGACGCGCCAGGCGTCATCCTTGCAAAAAAATGGAACATACCCGTCTTTGACGAGGTTGGATTACTCTGCTCTGAAAATCCTGAAATGGTTATCAATGTCACGGGGGATGTTCATCTCAGCAATGACATACGTTTGGTCTCGGGCAGCAAGACAGAGGTCATCGAAGGAATAGGAGCACGATTCCTCTGGGAGATTATCGAGAAACAGAAAAGGGCGAAAATAGAAGTATTCAAGACCATAGAAAACCAGAGGGTTATTTTCAGCCTGCTTTCCAAAATCGGCGGTATAGAGCAGTTGCCCGATTTTCTTGAACTCCTTCTCGAAAAGGCCCTCGCTCTGGTGGAAGCCCCTGCAGGAAGTATCGCCCTCCTTGAACATGATGAGATGAGATTTCTTGCCTCCAGGGGTTTGAGTAAAAAATTTGATGCGCATACAGCATGGAGCATGATGCCAGGCGATATTACCGATGTGGTCCTCAGGGATAAAGAGATACTGTCGATTAATGATACCCTTAAGTCAGATTATACAAGGGCTAATTCATCGTTAATCGAGGAAAAAATACGGGCACTCCTTGCATGTCCTGTTCTCTTGCGGGATACGGCATCCGGTATCCTTTTCATCAATGACTTTAAACCAAGGCTATTCACTGAGAGACAGAAGGCGTCATTAAATCTCCTGGCGGGTTTGATAGGGATTTGTCTTGACAGAATTACGCTGCTCGGGAAAATTGAGACGCTGAATCTTCAGTCGCTGCAGTTGATGCAGACGATTGAAAACAAGACCAGGGAAATTGAGGAGCTTAAAGAGAATCTTGAGAAAAAGGTGACCGTAAGAACTGGAGAACTCGAAAAGATCAACCGGGAACTTGAATATGCGAATCAGCTCAAGGGCAGGTTCATTGCCAACATGAGCCATGAACTGCGAACACCCCTGAATTCAATCATAGGATTCTCGGATGTTCTTCTTGACCGGACCTTCGGCGAACTCTCGGACAATCAGGAACGGTATATTAAAAATATTTACACCTCAGGAAAGCATCTGCTGGAACTCATCAACAATATCCTCGATATCGCAAAGATAGAGTCCGGAAAATATGAAATGGTATACGAAACATTCCTGATCGACGATGTAATCGGTGAGGTTATCAATACCATGAAGCCTCTTGTTGAAAATAAATTTATAGAAATTGTCACTGCAATCGGGGAAAACATCAATTCGATAGCTGCGGACAGGGTAAAACTGAAGCAGATCCTCTATAACCTTCTTTCCAATGCAATAAAATTTACCCCGGAAGGGGGCATGGTGAAAGTATCTGTCGCAAGGGAGGAGAATCCGGACAGGTACTATCTGGCTCCGGTGCCCGGCCTCGAGTTCATACGATTCGCTGTTCAGGATACCGGTATCGGCATAAGTCCCGAAGACAGGGAGAGGATCTTCGACGAGTTTGAACAGGCAAGTTCCTCCTATGCGAAACAATATGGCGGTGTTGGACTGGGCCTTGCTCTTACTAAGAAACTTGTTGAACTCCACGGGGGGATGATAACCGTAGAGAGCACTATCGGGGAAGGGAGCACGTTTACCTTTCTTATCCCCGTTACCTCACCGGTTACAGAGACCGCTGTCACTGAACATCTAAAAGCAGTGAGCCTCAATTTCCCATGGATGAAAGAAGAGGCGCCTCTCATCCTGGTTGTTGAGGATGACCTTGCTACCGTAGAGCTTCTGACCCTGCATCTTACACAGGCAGGATACAAAGTAGCGCATGCATTTAATGGACAGGAAGCGATTGAAAAGGCAAAAACCCTTCACCCTTTTGCAGTAACATTGGATGTTCTGCTGCCGAAAAAGGATGGGTGGGAGGTCTTGCAGGAACTGAAGATCGACAAGCAGACAGCAGACATACCCGTAATCATCCATTCCATCGTTGACAATAAAGACCTCGCCTTTGCCCTTGGGGCGGCGGATTACCTCATGAAACCGCTCGACAAAGAGGCCCTCATCGGAAAACTTAAGGAGATCTCTGTTTCCAGGGGTAAAAAAGTCCTGCCGGTCTCTGTCCTGATTATAGAATCTGAAGATGAAGTTACCCAGAATTTTAAGGATATTTTTGAATCACAGGGTTTTCTCATTTATACGGCCTCGACCGGGAAACGGGGGATAGAGCTTGCAACTCTATTACGGCCGGGAGTTATCCTGCTGAATTTTACTATGCCGGATATGCTGGGGTTTGACGTAATCAGTGAAATAAAGGAAAATCCCTCCACGAAGGATATCCCCGTTTTCATCCTTACGGAAAGAGATCTTTCTGTTGATGACAGAATAACGCTTGTGGGGAAAATTGAGCGCATCGTCCAGAAATATTCATTTGATACGAAAGAGTTGATAGGCCACATCAAGGAACTTGAAATGCTCTATCCGAAAAGGGCCGGTCTCATAGACGACCTGACAGGGGTATTCAGTCACCGGTATTTTCAGATACGCCTTGCCCAGGAGGTTGAGCGGGCGACGAGATACAAACTGCCCTTGAACCTTCTGCTTCTCGACCTGGACTTTTTTGATCAGTACGTAAAGAACCACGGTGATTATTACGGCAATATAACACTGAAGAAAGTTGCTGAACTCCTGAGAAAAAATATACGGGGTTCTGATATCGTTGTCCGCTACGGCGGGGACTCGTTTGCAATCATACTCCCCAACACGGTTATCACTGCAGCACTCTCGATGAGCAACAGATTTAATGCGATTATTAAAAACTATCCGTTCATCTATGAGGATTCCCAGCCGAAGGGGCACATTACCGCCAGCATCGGGCTGACATTCCTTGACGGACAGACAACAGAAGCATTCATCCTCTGTGCCGAGAAGGCCCTTGCCCGGGCTTTTAACAAGGGAGGAGACAGGGTAGAGGTCTACTCCAAGGAGCAGCATGAGCGGGAAGAGGTTGAGCAGTACTGAGTCCTTCTACGATACCTTTGAAAGCCCCATCGGGATCCTGTACCTTATCTGTGCGGGGAAAACCCTTTGTGGAATCGATTTCCAGAACCCAGCCGGGGTGCTCCGCAAAGGGAAAGCACCCCCTCTGTTGAAAAAGGAACTGAAAGAATATTTTGAAAGCGGCAGAGAAGAATTCACCCAGAAAATAGGATTCATAAGCGGGACGGAATTTGAGAAGGCGGTCTGGAATGCCCTCACGGAGATCCCCTACGGAGAGACACGGACATACAAATGGCTTGCTGAAAAAATCGGGAAGCCGAATGCATGTAGGGCTGTTGGTCAGGCACTCAGCCGTAATCCGATGCCTGTCATTATCCCGTGCCATCGTGTCATTGAATCAGATGGTTCGCTCGGCGGATACTCCGGCGGGATTGATATCAAGAGGCGATTATTGGATTTGGAATATTATCTTAAGTTAGGGAGGAAGGAGTTTCTTCATGAGTGAAATCGTTGTCTTCATAACCGCATCAAAAGAGCAGGAGGCTGCGACAATCGCGCACGCACTTGTTGAAGCCAGGCTTGCAGGCTGCGTGAATATTGTAAAAAATATCCGTTCCATCTATAGCTGGGAAGGCAAGATAGAGGATGAGAAGGAAGTCCTCATGATCGCAAAAACAAAGAAGAAACTTTTTAAACCGCTTGAGAAAAAAGTGAAAGAACTCCACAGTTATACGGTTCCTGAGATTATCGCTATGCCGGTTACTGAAGGTTCGGCAGATTATCTCACGTGGCTGAAGAAAGTAACAGGCTGAGAAGATCGTGATAAAAGCTGGTTTCTATCAATTTAATCCTGCTTTCGGGCGCGTAGAGGAGAATATCAAAAATGTCTTCTCTGCTCTGAGGGATGCTGATCTCCATCTCCTGGTTCTGCCGGAATTTTTTGCTACAGGTTATCAGTTTGCTTCACAGGAAGAGGTGGCAGATCTTTCAGAAAAAATTCCGGAAGGATACACGACTAAAAGCCTTGTCAATCTGTCACGGGAAAAGAATCTGTATATTGTTGCAGGTCTTCCGGAAAGCGATGGAGACAGGTTTTACAATAGCGCTGTGATTACCGGACCTGAAGGATTCATAGGTACATACCGTAAAACTCATCTTTTTTTTGAAGAGAAACTTTATTTCAGTGCCGGCGACACAGGGTTTCGCGTATGGGATACCGGGATAGGAAGCATAGGTATCATGATCTGTTTTGACTGGTTTTTCCCCGAATC
>Ga0315276_10005947_pt1 | contig 11269 bp, 7 predicted proteins | sample YL17G05_0_MG_FD_204542 | JGI IMG/M metagenome (GOLD analysis project Ga0315276, IMG submission 204542) | Sediment microbial communities from Yellowstone Lake, YNP, Wyoming, USA - YL17G05_0 | ecosystem: Environmental > Aquatic > Freshwater > Lake > Sediment | place: USA: Wyoming | collected... | reverse complement strand
TCCTTGGACGCGGATGGTCGCCTGACCGTGTCCTCAACGAGGCGCTCGTGGAGGGGATGCGGATCGTGGGCATCGACTTCCGCGACGGCATCCTGTTCGTCCCGGAGGTCCTGCTCGCGGCGAACGCGATGAAGGCCGGCATGGCGATCCTGCGGCCGCTGCTCGCGGAGACCGGCACGCCCCGCATCGGCAAAGTCGTGATCGGCACGGTCAAGGGCGACATCCACGACATCGGGAAGAACCTCGTCGCGATGATGCTGGAGGGAGCCGGCTTCGAGGTCGTGAACCTCGGCGTCAACACCGACGTTGACAAGTTCCTCAACGCCATTGCGGAGCACAAGCCGGACATCATCGGGATGTCCGCGCTCCTGACCACCACGATGCCGTACATGAAGGTCGTCATCGACACGCTCAAGGAGAAGGGCATCCGGGACGACCTCATCGTGATGGTCGGTGGTGCGCCCCTCAACGAGGAGTTCGGGGCATTCGTGGGTGCGGACGCATACTGCCGTGACGCGGCCGTTGCGGCCGAGACCGCCCGCGAACTCGTCCAGAAGCGCCGGGCAGCGCTCGGCGGGCGCGTCGCGTGACGTCGCCGCGGGTGCCGGTGCGGTGAAGCGTTCTCTCGTCATCGCCTGCGGCGCGCTCGCGCGCGAGCTGGTCTCGGTGACCGGGCAGCTCCCCAACGTCGAGATCGCATGCCTGCCGCCGGACCTCCACAACCGTCCCGGCGGGATCCCGGGCGCCGTCCGCGGCCGGATCGCGGACGCGCGCGCCGAAGGGTTCGACCACATCTTCGTGGCGTACGCGGACTGCGGGACCGGCGGCATGCTGGACCGCGTCCTCGCGGACGAGCGCGTGGAGCGCCTGCCGGGCGCGCATTGCTACGAGTTCTTCGCCGGGTCGGATGCGTTTGCGCGGCTCCACGACGAGGAGCCCGGGACGTTCTACCTGACGGATTTCCTCGCCCGGAACTTCGACCGCCTGGTGATCCGCGGGCTCGGCATCGACCGGCACCCGGAGCTCCAGGCGGTCTACTTCGCGAACTACCGGCGCGTGGTCTACCTCGCGCAGACGGATGACGCGGATCTGCTGATGGCCGCGCGCGCCGCTGCGGCCCGGCTCGGCCTGGCGTTCGAGCACCGCAGGACCGGGCTCGGGCTGCTCGGCACGTCCATCGCCGCGTTCGCCGGTGCCGCCTGATGGCCGCGGTCCTGACCGTGATCTGGTGGCGCGACATCCCCGCGCAGGTCGTCGCGAAGGACCGGCGGCAGGCGCACAAGATCGTCCTGCACCCGCGCTTCCAGGTGGCCATCGACCGCGCCGCGAAGATCGCCGGCATGGACGAGTGGAGCGTCTACCTGGAGCAGTGGCGCAAGGAGCAGCGCGCCTGCGGCGACGACCTGACGGCCGAGGCCGGGGCGGAGGCACAGCGCCTCGAGGCCGCCCATCCCAGGAAGGTGCTCGACCGCCTCGTTGAGGCCGGCGGCGTGCTTGACGCGAACGGCCCCGGGTCGCGGCCGGGCCACCTGCCGGAGCCGCCCGCGAGCGGCGAGGTGCCGAGCGAGCCGACGGGCGTGACAGCGGGCGCAGACGCCCGAGGGGGACCCGGATCATGACCACCACCGTGATCTCGTCCGCGACGCGCGAGGTCGTCATCGGGTTCGACCTGCCGTTTACCGTGATCGGCGAGCGGATCAACCCCACCGGACGGAAGCTGCTGGCCGAGGAGATGCGGGACGGCGACTTCTCGCGCGTGGAGCGGGACGCACTTGCGCAGGTGGCGGCCGGCGCACACGTCCTCGACGTGAATGCTGGCATCCCGATGGCGGACGAGCCGGCCATCCTTGCACGCACCATCCAGCTGGTCCAGTCGCTGGTGGACGTGCCGCTCTCGATCGACTCGTCCATCGTGGAGGCGCTCGCCGCCGGGCTCGCGGTGTACCGCGGAAAGGCGCTCGTCAACTCCGTGACGGGCGAGGACGACCGCCTGGAGCGCGTCCTTCCTCTCGTGAAGAAGTACGGGGCGGCCGTCGTCGCGATCAGCAACGACGACGCGGGGATCTCCGAGGACCCGGATGTACGGTTCGCCGTCGCGAAGAAGATCGTGGAGCGCGCCGCGGATCACGGCATCCCGAGCGAGGACGTCATCGTGGACCCGCTCGTCATGCCGATCGGGGCGATGGGGACGGCCGGCCGCCAGGTCTTCGCGATCGTCCGCCGCCTGCGCGAGGAGCTGAAGGTCAACACCACGTGCGGCGCGTCCAACGTCAGCTTCGGCCTCCCGAACCGCGAAGGCATCAACGGGCCGTTCCTCGCCATGGCGATCGCGAGCGGCCTGACCTCCGCGATCACGAACCCGCTGCTGGCGGACGTGAAGCGGGCGATCATGGCGGCGGACGTCCTCATGGGGAACGACCCCGACTGCGAGCGCTGGATCCGCGCCAGCCGCGAACTCGTCGCCGAGGGCGAGGCGGGAGGCCGCCGGGTGAACCGCCGGCGCGCGGCGCTCGCGGACGCCGGCGCGGGACCCTCGCCGGACCGGTGACGCCGATGCCGCCGCCGGCGGCCGAGCCGCTCGTCATCTTCACACCGTCCGGCCGGCGGGGCCGCGCGGCCGCGGGCACGACCGTGCTGGACGCCGCACGCGCCCTCGGCGTGGACATCGACTCCGTGTGCGGCGGGCGGGGCATCTGCGGCCGCTGCCAGGTGACGCCGGCCGCGGGCTCGTTTCCGAAGCACGGGATCACCTCGTCACCGGCGCATCTCACGCCAGTCGGCGAGGCCGAGGCGGACTACCGTGCCCGCAACGGGCTCGCCGCCGATCGCCGCCTGTCGTGCCTCGCCCACGTCGGCGACGATGTGCTCATCGACGTTCCACCGGAGAGCCAGGTCCACCGGCAGGTGGTCCGCAAGGGCATCCCGCTCCGGGATTTCGTGATCGATCCCGTGGTTCGGCTCCACTACGTCGAGGTGGAGCCGCCCGTCCTCGCGTCGCCGTCCGGCGACCTCGCGCGCCTCGAGGACGCGCTTGCGCGCGAGTGGCATCTCCACGACCTCGAGACTGACCTCGACGCGATCCGCGCCCTGCAGCCGGCGCTCGAAGCGGGCGGGTACCGCGTCACCGTGGCCGTCCACGACGGGCGGCGCATCACGGGCGTGTGGCCCGGTCTGCACGACCGCGCCTACGGCGTCGCGATCGACGTGGGGTCCACCACGATCGCCGGCCACCTGGCCTCCCTGCAGGACGGCGCCGTCCTCGCGTCGGATGGCGTGATGAACCCGCAGATCCGGTTCGGCGAGGACCTGATGAGCCGGGTGTCCTATGCGATGCTGCACGCCGACGGGGCCCGCGAGATGACACGGGCGGTTCGGGCGGCGCTGGCGAAGCTGGTCGCCGGGCTGGCGGCGAAGGCAGGGATCGCGCCGCGGGACATCCTGGAGGTCACGCTCGTCGGCAACCCGATCATGCACCACCTCGTCCTGGGCATTGATCCCATTCCGCTGGGGTCCGCGCCCTTCGCACTCGCGACGGACCGAGCCGTGCGGACGGCGGCCGCCGAGATCGGCATCCGGGCGCACCCGGGCGCGCGCGTCTACGTGCTGCCGTGCATCGCCGGCCATGTCGGTGCGGACACGGCCGGGGTGATCCTCGCGGAGGAGCCGCACGAGCGGGCCACCGGCGCGCACCTGATCGTGGATGTCGGCACGAACGCCGAGATCGTCCTGGGCAACCGCGAGCGGCTCCTCGCGGCATCCAGCCCCACGGGTCCCGCGTTCGAAGGCGCGCAGATCAGCGCCGGCCAGCGCGCCGCCCCGGGCGCCATCGAGCGCGTCCGCATCGACCGGGGCACCCTGGAGCCGCGGTTCCGCGTCATCGGCGTGGACGCGTGGTCCACCGACCCGGGGTTCGCGGCCGCGGTCGCCGCGGCCGGAACGGGCGTGACCGGCATCTGCGGCTCCGGGATCGTGGAGGTCATCGCGGAGCTGTTTCTTGCCGGCGGCATCGCATCGGACGGGACGGTCGACGGTGCCGCCGCCGCCCGGAGCCCGCGGATCGTCCCGGACCGGCGAACGTTCTCCTACGTCCTGTACGAGCCACCGCCCGGCACCCCGGGCCAGCGCATCCTCGTGACGCAGAACGACGTGCGGGCGATCCAGCTTGCCAAGGCCGCGCTCTACGCGGGCGTCCGGCTCCTCATGGACGAGCTTGCGATCGAGCACGTGGACTCCATCCGGCTGGCGGGCGCCTTCGGCAGCCAGATCGACGTGTTCCATGCGATGGTCCTGGGGCTCATCCCGGACTGCGACCTGCGCAACGTGTCCTCCGCCGGGAACGCGGCGGGAACCGGCGCACTGATCGCGCTCCTCTCTGCCGACGCGCGGCGGGAGATCGAGGCCGTGGTGCGGCGCGTCCAGAAGGTGGAGACCGCCGTGGAGCCGCGCTTCCAGGAGCACTTCGTGGATGCGATGGCGTTCCCGCACGCGACCGCCCCGTTTCCCAGCCTCGCGCAGGTCGTCACCCTTCCGGCGCCCCGAGCCCCGGAGCCCAGGTCCCGCTCCCGCCGCGACGCCCGCGACGCTCGCGGTCGGAGCCCGCTGACAGCTGCCACCACGGAGGAGCCGCGATGACGATCCAGACGCCGCACCGCCGCTCGGGGGGCAGCGAGGGGCGCCGGCTGGCCCGTGCCCAGGCCGTGATGGCGTCGGAGCCGTTCCTGACACGCATCCTCGCCCCGTACGAGGTCCTGGGCGAGGAGGGTCTCGCACTCCTCGAGTGGAATGCAGACACGATCCTCCAGGAGGTCGGCATCGACTTCCGGGGCGACCCCGCGTCCCTCGAGACGCTCCGGCTGGGTGGCGCGGATATCGACGGCGAGCGGGTCCGGTTCCCGCGCGGCATGTGTCGCACGGTCATCCAGGCATCAGCCCCGCGCGTCTGGACGCAGTACGCGCGGAACCCGGCGCGGAACGTCATCATCGGCGACCCGCACATGGTGTTCGCGCCGAACTACGGATCGCCGTTCGTGACGGACCTGGACCGGGGCCGCCGCTACGGCACGATCGAGGACTTCCGGAACTTCGTGAAGCTGACGTACGCCTCGCCCTGGCTGCACCATTCCGGGGGCACGATCTGCGAACCGGTGGACCTGCCGGTCAACAAGCGCCACTTCGACATGGTCTACAGCCACATCCGGTGGTCCGACAAGCCGTTCATGGGCTCCGTCACGCACCCCAGCCGGGCGCAGGACAGCGTTGACATGGCGCGGATCGCCTTCAGCGGCTACGGGCCGGACTACCTCGACGACCACCCCGTGATGCTGAGCCTCGTGAACGCGAACTCGCCGCTGGTGTGGGACGCGGCGATGATCGGCGCGGCCCGCACGTACGCGGAGGCGAACCAGGGCGTGCTGGTCACGCCGTTCATGCTCGCGGGCGCAATGGCCCCGGTCACGACGGCCGCCGCCTGCGCGCAGACCCTCGCGGAGGCGATGGCCGGGATGGCCTTCGTCCAGCTGGTCCGGCCCGGCTGCCCGATGGTGTTCGGCTCGTTTGCGTCGTCGCTCTCGATGCAGTCCGGCGCGCCGACGTTCGGGACGCCGGAGCCCGCGCTGCTCCTGTTCGCCGTCGCCCAGCTCGCGCGCCGCCTCGGGGTGCCGTTCCGCAGCGGCGGAAACCTGTGCGCGTCCAAGGCGCCGGATGCGCAGGCCGCATACGAGTCTGCCAACACGTTCCAGCCCACGATCCTCGCCGGGATCAACTTCGTGCTTCATGCGGCGGGCTGGATGGAGGGCGGTCTCACGATCGGGTACGAGAAGTTCGTCATGGACGCGGACCAGTGCGGGATGGCCGCGACCTTCGTGAAGGGCATCGGCCTGACGGAGAACGACCAGGCGATCGACGCCATCCTCTCCAACGGCCCGGGCCAGCACTTCCTTGGCCATCCGCACACGCTCGCGAACTTCGAGACGGCGTTCTACCGCTCCGAGATCGCTGACAACAACTCGTATGAGCAGTGGACGGAGAGCGGCTCGCTGAACGCCGCGCAACGCGCGAACGCCATCTGGAAGCGGACGCTCGCCGAGTACGAGGCGCCCCCGATCGACCCCGGCGTGGACGAGGCGCTTCGTGACTACATGGCCGCACGGAAGGCGTCCTTTCCCGACTCGAACGTCTGAGGTCCGGGCGCATGGCGGGCGGACTCCGACGCGGGCCTGGGCGAACTCCGCGCGCCGACGCGCCTGGCCGCGCGGCGCTGGCGCGCATCCTCACGCAGCCCACGTTCGAGCTGCTTCCGCTGAAGAACGTGCGAACGCAGGTGCCGTTCCTGCCGGCCGGGGCGCGCGTCTCGGTGACGGCATCGCCCGGCAAGGGCCTCGAGGCGACCGTCGACCTCGCAGCCGAGCTCCAGGCGGCGGGCTTCGCGGGCGTGCCCCACCTGGCGGCGCGCATGGTCAGGGACCGCGCGCACCTCGCGGACCTGCTCGCGCGCATGGCGGCCGGCGGGCTCACGCGTGCCTTCGTGGTGGGTGGTGACGCCGCGGAGCCTGGCGCGTACCCCGACGGCCTGTCGCTCCTGCGGGCGATCGGCGACATCGGCCCCGTCCCGGCGGCCATCGGCATCCCGTGCTACCCGGACGGCCATCCGTTCATCGCGGCCGATGTGCTGCTGGCGGCATTGCGCGCCAAGGCGCCGTTCGCGGCCTGGATGACGACGCAGCTCTGCTTCGACGCCCGCCGGATCACGTCCTGGCTCGCGGCGCGGCGCGACGAGGGGATCGGGACCCCGGCGATGATCGGGATCGCGGGCGTGACCGAGCCCGGCCGGCTGCTGGCGATCAGCGCGCGGATCGGCGTGCGGGATACGCGTCGGTTCCTTGCCAAGAACCTCGCCCTGGTGAGCCGCGTGGTCCGCTCTGGCGGCTTCTACCGGCCGGACGGGCTCCTCGCAGGACTGGCCGCTGCCGCAGCGGATCCGGCACTCCGTGTGGCGGCAATCCACCTGTACACGTTCAACCAGGTGGACGCGACCGAGGCGTGGCGTCGCCAGTACCTCGCCGGACTCGACGCGGAGGCCCAGGTCCCCGCCTGAACCGCGCCATCAACTCGTGGGGCGCCCTCGTTGCGAGCGCGCGGCGCGGACTCGGCGCAGATGAGACGCGGATCGGCGCCGATCCGCGCGGATCATCGCGGCCGGTGCGCCTCGCGACGGCGGCGCAGGACGAACGCGAGGGCGAGGAGCGCGCTCCCGACCGGGACGGCGACGATCGGAGCGAACGGCACCGACGGGCCGCGCTCGGCGATCGGCGCGGTGTCCGTAGCCGGCGGCGTTGCGGCCGTCCCGCCCGTGGTCCCACCTGACGTCCCGTGGTTGATTCCGCCGGCCGTCTCGACGGCCGCCACCTGCAAGGTTGCGGTGCAGGCGCCCGCCGTCGCCTCGATGTCGTAGGTGCCGCCGTGCCCGGGACCTGCGTCGATGGTGAACGTGAAGGCGCCCGACGCATTGGACGGCACCTTCGTGGTCGTCGTCTGCGGGCCCGTGCTGCCGCCGGCAGTCGCATTGCTGCCGCTCCAGGTCTGCGTGATCGCAACGTCCATGCTGGCGTCGAAGCCGGTTCCCGTGACGGTGATCACGTGGCCCGGGCTCACGGCTGTCGCGAGCGCGCATGTGCCGGCGGCCAGCGTTGTGGCGGGGAGGGCGGACAGGCCGGTGAGGAGGGCGAGAAGAGCCATGGAGACGCGCACGGATCGAACCTCCTGGAGTGGCGACCGGATCGGATCTGTCGGCCGCATTGTCGCCTGGACGCGCGAGGCGCCGTTCCGGTTCCGTGACATTTCCCGCGCCGACTGGCGGTGGCCCCGCGGGGAATCAGAACGGCCGGGGTGCGGTGCACCCCGGCCGTTCAGTTGCTGCGAGAGGGAGGTCAGCGACCGGCGCGTGACCGGCGCTTGCCGAAGACGAGGACCGGGACCGATGCCACGATGCCCGCGAGGAGCACGATGATCATCAGGATCCCGCTCTGGCCAGCGCCGCCCAGCGGTGTCGAGCCATCGGTCGGCGGCAGGGTGACGTTGGGCTTGGGCGGGCTGGTGGCGCCCTTGACGGAGCCCGACGGGCTCGGGGTCGGGAGGGGCACCACGACCGTGGCCTGGTCCTGGTCGGTCACAGTCCGGTCGCCCACGGCCGGATCCACGTAGTGGCCGGTGGCGATGGCCGTGTTGGTGGTGGTGACCCTGATGGTGGCCGTGCAGCTGTACTGCCAGGTCTCGGTGAGGTCGAGCTTCGCGTCGCCGTTGGTGTCACCCGAGAGGAACACCAGCGGGCTGCACTTGTCATCGACCACCGTGACGTTGGCGAGCGGCACGTTGCCGACGTTGGTGACCGCGTACGTGTAGATGACCTGGCCGCCACCGACCGGCAGGAGGGTGGGGTTGGCCACCTTCACGATGTGGATGGCGGGCTGCGGGTTCTTCGTGACGCAGGTGCCGGTGATGGCAGTGGAGCTGCCGCCACTCTGGCTCACGACCTGGACGGAGTTGTTGAGGTTGGTCGCCCACGTGGCCACGCTGATCGTGCACGGGGTGATGGTGATGGCCGCCGCGGGAGCGGTCGTGGGGCTCGTCACGTGGACCGACGCGCTGGTGCCGGCGGCCATGTCGCCGAAGGAGCAGGCGAGGGTCTGGGAGGGTGCCGCACCCGTGATGGCGCAGGAGCCCGGTCCCGCGTAGGCGGGGCTGATGGTCCAGCTGATGCCCGCGTTCGCGAGCGTCGGCAGGCTGTCGGTGAGGGTGACCGCGGTGGCGGTCCCGTTGCCGTCGGAGCGGACGGTGATCGTGAAGCCGACCGGGTTGCCCGCGAGCACGGTCGTCGCATCAGGCGTCTTGGTGACGCTCACGTGCGGCGAGGACGTGACGCAGGTGCCGGTGACCGCGGTCGCGGAGCCCGCGTTCTGGCTGGTGATGGTGACCTGGTTGTTGAGGTTGGTGGCGAAGGTGGTCACGGTGACCTGGCACGGCGCGATCGTGATGCCGACGCCGGGGGCCAGCGTGGGGCTCGTCACGTGGACCGAGGCGCTCGCGCCCTGCGGCAGGTCGCCGAGGGTGCAGGACAGCGTCTGGGAGGGCGCCGAGCCGTTGATCGAGCAGGTGCCCTGGCCCGCGTAGGCGGGGCTGATCGTCCAGTTGATGCCGAGGCCCGCGAGGGTCGGCAGCGGGTCGCTCAGGGTGACGCCCGTGGCCGTGCCCGTGCCGTCGTTCTTCACGGTGATCGTGAAGCCGACGTTGCTGCCGGCGGCGACCGTCTGGGCGTCGGGGGTCTTGGTGACCACGATGTGGGGCTGCTGCGGGATGCAGATGCCCGTCTTCGCGATCGCGCTGCCCGCGTTGGCGCTGACGACGGTCACGGTGTTGTCGAGGTTGGTGGCGTACGTCGTCACCGTGATCAGGCACGGCGCGATCGTGGTGCCGCCGGTGGGGGCGGTGGATGCGCTCGCGAGGTGGATCGTGACGGTCGTGCCCGCCGCGAGGTCACCGAAGGAGCAGGCGAGGGTCTGGCTGGGCACGGCACCGTTGATGCCGCAGGTGCCGGGTCCCGCATAGGCGGGGCTGATGCTCCAGCTGATGCCGAGGCCCGCGAGGGTCGGCAGCGGGTCGGACAGGGTCACGTTCGTGACCGTGCCCACGCCGTCGCTCTTCACGGTGATCGTGAAGCCCAGCGGGTTGCCGGCCTGTACGGTCGGCGCATCGGCGGTCTTGGTGACGCTGATGTGCGGGTTGCCCGTCACGCAGACACCGGTCTGGGCGGTGGCGGAGCCCGCGTTCGTGCTCGTCACGTTGACCTGGTTGTCGAGGTTGGTGGCGTACGTGGTCACCGTCACCGCGCAGGCGGTGAGGCTCACGCCGACCGGCGGGGCGATGGTGGCGCTCGTCACGTGGACCGAGAAGGTCGCACCCTGGGCGAGGTTGCCGATGGTGCAGGCGAGGCTCTGGCTGGGCGCGGCACCGGTGATCGAGCAGCCGCCGACCGCGGGGCTGATCGACCAGCTGATGCCGGCGTTGGCGAGGGTCGGCAGGCTGTCGCTCAGGGCGACACCGGTCGCGGTGCCCACGCCGTCGTTGGTGACGACCATCGTGAAGCCGACCGGGTTGCCGGCCACGACCGTGGCCGCGTCAGGCACCTTGGTGACCGTGACGTGCGGCGGCCGCACCACGCACGTGCCCGTCTGGGCCGTGGCGCTGCTCGCGTTCGTGCTCGTGACGGTGACGGTGTTGTCGAGGTTGGTGGCGAAGTTCGTCACGGTGATCACGCACGGCGCGATCGTCGCGCCGCCGGTGGGCGCCGTGGTGTTGCTCGTCACGTGGACCGTCCGGACCTGGCCCGAGGCAAGGTTGCCGAAGCCACACGAGAGGGCCTGGCTGGGCGCGGCACCGGTGATCGAGCAGTCGGCGTTGGCCGGGCTGATCGTCCAGCTGATGCCCGCGTTCGCGAGGGTCGGCAGCGGGTCGGCCAGCGACACGCCGGTGGCCGTGCCCACGCCGTCACTGGTGACGGTCATCGTGAACCCGACCGGGTTGCCGGCCACCACGCTCTGGGCATCCGGGGTCTTGGTGACCGTGATGTGCGGGGTGCCCGTCACGCAGATGCCGGTCTTCGCGATGGCGGAGATGGCATTGCTGCTCGTGATGGTGACCGTGTTGTCGAGGTTGGTGGCGTACGTCTCGACGGTGGTCTGGCAGGGAGCCACCGTCGCGCCGCCCGTGGGCGCCGTGGTGGCGCTGGTCAGGTGGACCGACAGCGTAGTGCCCGACGGGATGTCGCCGAAGTTGCAGGCCAGGGTCTCGGCCGGCGGCGCGCCGCTGATGCCGCACGTGCCCTGGCCCGTGTAGGTGGAATTCCAGTTGATGCCGACGTTCGCGAGCGTCGGCAGCGGGTCGTTCAGGGTGACGCCGTTGGCCGTGCCCACGCCGTCACTCTTCACGGTGATCGTGAACCCGACCGGGTTGCCCGCGACGACGCTCTGGTTGTCCGGGACCTTCGTGACCGTGATGTGCGGGTTGCCGGTCACGCACACGCCCGTCTGGGCGGTGGCGGAGCCTGCGTTGCTGCTGGTGACGCTCACCGTGTTGTCGAGGTTGGTGGCGTACGTGGTGACCGTCACCGCGCAGGCGGCGATCGTGTTGCCGCCGGCGGGCGCCGTCGTGGCGCTGGTGACATGGATCGTCAGGGTGGTCCCGGCGGGGATGTTGCCGAAGGCGCAGGCGAGCGTCT
>Ga0315276_10005945_pt1 | contig 11271 bp, 5 predicted proteins | sample YL17G05_0_MG_FD_204542 | JGI IMG/M metagenome (GOLD analysis project Ga0315276, IMG submission 204542) | Sediment microbial communities from Yellowstone Lake, YNP, Wyoming, USA - YL17G05_0 | ecosystem: Environmental > Aquatic > Freshwater > Lake > Sediment | place: USA: Wyoming | collected... | reverse complement strand
TCACCGGCCCCGTGATGCGTGGCAGCGGGCTGCTGACGATCCCAAAATACCGTGACAATGTTCTGGGTGGAAAGACCAATCCTGGCACCACCCCGGTGCAGGTGGCGGACCAGTTGGAGCAATTCGCCTCGGTGGCACTGGCGAAGACTTCCGGCCTGTCGGGGGGCGCCGACGTGGAACTTTCGGAGACTTTCGGGGACATCCGGGCGATGGCCTATTTGGGGGCTTATTACGCGCAGAAAATCCGGGGCGCGACCGATCTGGCCCTGTTTGACGCTTCCAAGAAGAGCTCCTACCAAACCTCAGCCGTCACCCACCTGCGACAGGCGCTGGTGGAGTGGCAGAACTACGCGGACATTCTTGATCGCCAATACAACAACATGGACATTTCCATGCAGGGGGTGTTTGACTGGAACGCAACTACCAGCGAGGTGCGGAAGGACATTGTGACGGCCCAGAACGCCAGGTAGATGCCCCGGAAGCCGTGGCCTCGGAACGCCGCCTGAAAAACGAAGATCAAACCGAAACAACCGAAACCGATCCATCCAGGATTGAATTTCCATAGCGCGAGGCCAAATCAAGTATTGTGCTGCAATTGTAGCTAGCCATTCAACAGGAGTGAATGATGTTTAGGAAACAACGATTACTAGGCGCGTTGGCATTGCTCTGCCTGACCGCTGTTGGGTCTTCATCCCTACATGCCCAGATGGTCACGGTCTACCCTGAGGAAGCTTCCGGTCCACTCAGCAATCCGTTGATGGGGTTTCGCCCCAATCTGGATAACTGGAGCCAGTATCCCTTTCCGACCGTAGCTCGTCACTATATCCGCTGGAATGAGATCGAGAACCACGAGAGCGACACGGTCCAAAAGATCAGGGATTACTGCAATGCCAAATGGGCCAATTTACCGGCGGCCAACATCAAGGTGATCCCGCGGGTCTATGTCGACTGGGATAGCAAAACAGGCAACGAATACTGGCCGGCGGATTTGCAGTCTGGCGACTGGACCAGTCAACGGTTCAAAGACCGGGTGGTGCGATTGATCGGGCGACTGGGGGAGGTGTGGGACAATGACCCGCGCGTCGCCTGGGTGCAGACGGGCATCATCGGTTATTGGGGGGAACAGGAGAATCCTGTTGGGATTGACGAGGACGGCTGGGAACAACGCTTGGGGGATGCCTTTACGGCTGCATTTCAACATAAGAAGCTTGTGGTGCGCAATATTGACAAGTGGCCTGGTTATGAGATGGGGCTATATTGGGATTCGTTCGGTCATCCCTCGCAGCTAAACCAATGGAATAGTTTCAGGCCTATTATCGCTCAAGGCCGTTACCTGACCCAAGTGGTGGAGGGTGAAGTCGCCTACAACTGGGGAGAAAGCACGTTCGATCCCCTATACGGCGGTGAACCGGAAATCACCCTCAATAATGCCCAATACACGGACAACCTGATTGATGTCATTCGGGAGTTGCACTGCTCTGCGTTGGGATGGATTGCGAGCTACAAATTAGACGGCAGATACAACACCAACCCAAACAACATTAGCTCGAACGCGGCCCGGATGCAGAAGGAATTCGGATACCGTTTTCACATCACCGAGTTTTCCTGCTCGGCCCGGATAGAGCCGGGCGCCAACCTGGATGTGCGATTCAAGGTCAAGAACAACGGCTCGGCGCCGTTTTATGAGAACTGGCCGGTGGCGGTGGTTCTGATCAATGAGGCAACCCGGCAGATTGTGTGGAAAGCCACCCTGCCGCATGTTGATATCAGAACGTGGCGGCCGGGCGCCAACTACAGCTATACCCACCGAACCTATCAAACGCCGCCCTTGGAGCATCAGATTATTGCCTCGGTTCCGCTGCCGGCGGGCCTGGCCACTGGGCAATATCTGGTCGGGCTGACCATTCTCGAGCCGCTGTCGCAGAGGCCGGGTGTCTTCTTTGCGGTGCCCAACTTCTTCAAACAAAGCCAGAGCCAGCCGTTATGCCGGATTGGGATTGGGGTGAATGCCAGCAGTCACACGCTGACTGGGGTTGCGTTCGACGACCTGGTGAACGATGACGCCCGCTACTACATGCTGACCCCTCAGGGGCCGACCTATACCCTTGACACGCAGTCTTCACCTGAGGGGAGTATTTCACTGAGTCCCGGAGGGGGCAGCTATGTGAAGGATACCGGGGTTCAGGTCACGGCCACAGGGAATCTGGGGTACGGGTTCATCTCGTGGGGTGGCGGTCTTGCCGGTTCACCCAGCAATCCGGCGATCATCGTGATGGATTCGAACAAGAGTATTTCGGCGAACTATGTTCCCGTTCCGGTCTATACGTTGACGACGAACGCAACCCGTGGTTCGGTCTCATTGAATCCGCCAGGAGGGGTTTACAACGCGGGCACGGTGGTGACGGTGACAGCGAATCCAAACCGGGGTTATCTGTTCGGCTCCTGGAGCGGGGATCTGGCCGGTTCAGCCAAATCCACGACCCTCACCATGTCTGGGAACAAGAGCGTGACGGCCAACTTCGTCGTGTTCAATGGAGAAGTGGCACCTTGTATAGAAACGTTCACCCTGCCCAACGGCACCACGACGGATGGACCGCCCACCTCCTGGACGTCAACCCGTTCCGCGGGGGTTTTTCAGGTCAACAGCAACCGTCTGACGATCAACGGTGCTGGCAATGAAGGGGTGTTTGAAACGGCCGAGCTGAGCATTGCCGGCGGCAGTGTCGAAGTCAGTCTGGAGGTGCAGGCCGCCGGGGGGTTGGATGCGGGTTCCAATCCGGATTATGTCCAGTTCTACAAGATTGTTGACGGAGGTCAACCGGAGTTGATCGGTCGGGAGATACAGGGCGGTTTTGCCGGCACACAGGTGCTGGCCGCAACGGGCATAACCGGCGACAAGCTCAAGCTAAGGATAGCAACCAAGGTCAGTGCCTCGGATGAGTATTATTATTTTGACAATCTGGCAGTGAAAGATGAGGTGCCGCCGCCCACCTACCGCTGACGACCATCGCGACCCAGGGCTCGGTATCTTTGAATCCGCCTGGCGGGGTTTACAACGCGGGCACGGCGGTCACGGTGACGGCGACGCCCAGCACCGGATACACGTTTGGCTCCTGGAGCGGTGATCTTACCGGGTCAGTGAATCCGAAGACCATCACGATGAACGGGAACAAGAGCGTAACGGCGAACTTCAACGTCCTCCTTCCCGGCAGCAAGACGGTGCTGTTCGTCATGGCCGATGCCACCACCATGGGGCCATCCGACCTGGCGATTCGTAACCGCCTCCAGACCTACGGCTACACGGTGCAGGCGATCAGCAACGAGCTGGCAACTACTGCGGATGCCACCGGCACGGCGCCATCGCGGCCGATGTATCTGTTCCTGCAAAACGAGAGGTTTTCTGTGCTGAATGCCGATGGGTAGAAGCTGTTCGACGCGGCCGCCCCGGTGGCATCCGAGGTCTTGCCGAAGCTGTCGGTTCTCATCAAGCAGGTCTTGGTAGGTCGGCTGGGCCATCCTGGCCACTCCTGTCGGCATTTTGATCCCAGCCATGGGGATCGGCAACACAGGATATTTCGGCCAACAGGTCCGATAAGCATGAGTCCTTCAGGAGAAAAAGGCTTGCATCCCTGTTGGGGGGTAGGATACCATAAGACAGCCATGGCCAGCCGCGTGGGCCGGTCAGGCCGCTAAACAGATGCGAAGGACAAGGACGACAAAGAGAAAAGACCGGAAAGCTGGACCTGGGTATCAAACCCACGCGGACCGCTGCCGATCTCAAGCAAATGAACAATCAATCCAATGCAAATGCAAATCAAGACAGGACTGCAAGACATATGAAGCAATCCGTGTTGAGTTTATTTGCGGTGACGGTGCTCTGCGCCGGGTCGTTCTCCCTCGCGGCGGCGCCGGCGTGGCCGGGCATCAAGGTCGAGGTGAAGGCGGACCAGCCGGTCACGACGGCGCAAAGCCTGAAGCAACAGGCGGATGGTTTCCACCGACTGGCAATCACGCTTTCCAACCAAGGCAAGCAGCCGCTGACAATTGAGAAAATCACCATTCACATTCCGGTGGCCGAGCGCCTGACGGACAATCTGGAGATGCTCTATGGTGGCAGTTGCATGGGGCAAACGCCCTTGCTGCGCCAGAATGTCGGCATGCAAACCAAACTGAGTTCCAGCCACATGTATGAGATGGTGCGGCTTGCGGACGGGCAGTATCTGTTCGCCGGCTCGCTGTCGTGGCGCATTTTCCTGCCGAACTTCACGCTGAAGAATAGTGCGATCGAGATCTGGTCTAATGGCGAAGGCAAACAACTCAAACCGGGCGAGACCATCCAGTATGAACAGATCGTGCTCCGGCGTGCCGGCAACTGGCTCGATGTGCTCAACCAATTCGGCACCGCCATTGCCAAAGAGAACGGCATCACCAAGCTGAAGCCCGCCGACTTCAAAGGCTGGGCGACGTGGGACTATTATGCCTACGTGTTTTCCGCCGACGATATCTATAACAATCTTGAGAAACTCAAGAAGCTGAGCTATGCTGCCAATTTGGTCCAGATTGACGCCGGGTGGTATTCGGCACGCGGTGATTACACGGTTCGCACCAATCTGGCTGGAAGCATGAAGGAAATCGCGGATCGCATCAAAGCCGCAGGGATGACGCCTGGCATCTGGATTGATGGATTCCGGGCCAATTCAACCTCGGAGGTCTGTAAAAAACACCCGGAATACTTCCTGCACGATCAGGATGGAAACTTGATCATCGAGGTCAGGAGGAAGGAAGGCACAGACCGGGACCGTGTTTACTTCGACTATTCGCACCCCGGCGCTCGCGCCCACATGGCCGAGTGCATCCGCGTTATCAAACAGGAATGGGGCTTCCCTTACCTCAAGATCGACTTCATGCGATATGGCCTGAATCAGGATATCATGCGAAACAAGCCGGCAGTCAAGAGTATCAAAACCTATGATCCGACCATCACGGACGTGGAGCGGATGCGCCTGGGGTTGAAGACCCTGCGTGATACGGTGGGGCCGGAAAATTATCTATTGGGTTGCTCCGCGGTGTTCGGCCCCTGCATCGGGTTTGTTGACGGCATGCGCACCGGTGGCGACATCAGCCCGAGGTATGAGTCCTTCCCCGAGCGATGTCTGGCCAATCTCGGCCACTTCTATCTGAGCGGCAAGGTCTTCAATGGCGATGCCGACTACCTCGTCTTCCGCGAGGCCATTGACGAAGATGAGAAGGTCTCCAAAGAAGGAGTCAAACACGGCGGCAGCATGACGATGAATGAAGCGCAAATGTGGGCGGACTTCAACAAGCTCTACGGCAACTGCCGATTGAGCGGTGACAACCTGATGACGCTCCGGCCGGAACGTCAGGCCCTGGTGAAAGAGGTGTTCCAATATCCGCCGATGGACGAGACCGTTCCGCTGGATCTCTGGCGCCATGCCACGCACAAGGGCTACGGCTTCGAACAGGTGCTCGCTCGCAAGGGCAAGGAGATCTATCTGGGCGTCTTCAATTGGAGCGACACGCCGAAGGACTACGCGATGGCGGCGTTCGGAAAGTCGGAGCCCGTCAAATTGGCAGGCCGTCATTCGGTGATCCTGAAATACGACGGGAAGGATTCGTTTGCCCAACTCTGTCAGAAGCTCCAATCACGATGAATTCCACAACATCAAAATCGAGTCCTGGAATGAGGCTGTATGGTGGCCGGGCCAATCCCACAGAGAAGTTATCGTCGCGTAACCTGACATGAACCACATACACCCCAAGTTCACCGGCTTCGCCAGAACGTTCAGCCTCATCGGCCTGATCGCCACCTGCTCCCTGTCGTTGGTTCAAGCGGCGCCCCCGCCGAGCTCGTTCGGAGTCTGGGGAGAAGCTGACTCGTCCGACTCCAAGGAGTATCCGTTCCTGAAGGGATTGGCGTTCAATGAAACCTGGGCTGATATTGAAAAAGAGACGGGCGTTTTTGACTGGAGCGGGTTGGATCAAGCGGTTGAAAAAGCCTTCCGGAACAAGCTGTACATGTTTCTTGCATTGGAGGCTGGTCCAGGATCGCCGGAGTGGATCTATGAGCAAGGCGTTCCCAAGGTGTTCACGGATGACAAACTCCATCTGGGCAAGTGGAAATACTACCCCTACTACCTGGCCCCCGCTTACAAGAGGTATTATGAGCGTGTCCTCTTGGAGTTCGGTAAGCATATCCGAAGTTATCCCAAGGAAAAACAGGAGCGCATCGCCTTCATCCAGGTCAAAACCGGTTGCACGGGGGACGAGTGTGCTTACAAGAGTAAGCCGCTTGACCCCAAATACGACTTGCCCAAGAGCTCCCCGGAATGGCGCGCCTTCCGAATAGAGACATTCGCATTGTATGCGAAGCTTTTTGATCAAGGTCCTGACCCGAAAATCAGCCTGCTTTTTAATAGCATCAGCGGCGATGACGAGGAGGGAGAAGGAGAAGGAAAGTACCTGGAAGAGTGGAAATGGGTGATTAGTAACATCACCGGAAGCTTCGGCATTAAGAACGGCGCGCTCTCCCGGGGACACCATCTGAGCGGTGAACGTGCGGCGACGACCCCTTTCCTTCCCTACCTCGTCGACCCCAAGGGGCTGACCCTGTTTCGGCGGTCAGAGATGGATCAAACCTGGACGAGACCGTGGTATCAGCTCAATGTCCCGCTCAACTTCTACTGGGGGGCGATCAATGCCCTGAATGGAGGCCAGAGCGTGTGGAACGTAGGCAGGAGTGCCATGAGGGTGAGCAAGGAACAGGGCTTTGACTATTCCTTCTACTTTTTCAATCGCTATGCCGGGCAGATTTATCCGAAGACGGCCACCGATGCGTTCTGCGCCCTGCACAAGGGTTTGGATGCCGCCGATACCAAGGCTTATCCCGAGGCGAAGTTCGGGACTGCCGGCAGAAAGAATGTGGATCGTATGCTGAACATCTGCGCCGAATATGCCAAGTATGGCGCCGCCGTTGACGATAAGAATGCCCTCATGCTGGGGCAGGTCGGACAACGTGGTGATCAAGCCGGATTCAATGACGTCGGCTGGGATATCTGGCCGGACAACTACTCCCGGTTTCTCTACCAGATCGACGCCGACGCCACCTCCATCGCGCTCTGGCGCGTCGGCGGCCCCATCACCCCGACGTCCCCCATCTATTCGCGGTTTGCGCGCGGCTTCGAGCATTCCTCCGGCAAGGACGCCCTGTATTTCAAATTGCATGACGGCTTCTCCCAGGACGCCCAACCCAAGGTCGTGTCGATCACCGTCGTGTGGTACGACGCTCAGGCCGGTTCAACCTGGAAGCTGGATTATGACGCCGGCGCGTCGACCATGAAAACGGGGCTGATGGTAACCGGGAAAGGGGACAGGCAATGGCACCATGAGGCCGTCACCCTGAGAGACGCCATCCTCCGCCGTGGTGGAACCAAGGGCGCTGACCTGGCTCTGGTGAACACGGACGCCAAGGACGACATCTTCAGCCTCATCGAAGTTCACCGCGGTGAGCCGGAACTGCCGGCGCTGCGCCCCCCCGCCGAGGTGCTTGCCTTCCCCGGCTATGGGAAAGGCACCAAGTATGGACAGGGCGGAAAGAGTGAAAAGGCTCCAAGAGGCAAGAAAAAGACACAGCCATGAAAAACCTCTGCCTCTTCAACCCGTTTTCCCCGCCCTCCGGTACGGTCCAACTGCTGTTTCAGGAGCCTCGCAGCAAACAATAGCTTCCCAATACACTTTAGGAGAAAACATGAACAACATTGCGAAAACACCAAGAAAACACGACCCGGCGAAGAAGACCGCAGCCTCCTGTTGGGCGCAGCCCTATCCGTTAGCCAAGAGGTGGATGCGTTTATGCACAATGGCCGCCGTGGCTCATGTCATGTCGGCAATCGTTTGCGCCGAAACAGTAGGCGTGTTTTTCGACCCGGCTGTGGAGCAGATCAAATTTGCCGCCGGCGACGTAAAAGCAGCGTTGGAGAAAACCAAATTCACGGTTGAACTGCTGCCGGTCGCCTCTCTGAATGCATCCTATCCCAACAAGAAGGTTGTTCTTGCGTTGGCGTCCAATACCACAGTGACCGCTGTGCTCGCGACTCAGGGTGGAGGTAAGGTGGCCGGCTTGGGCGAGCAGGCGTATGGTTTGCGCACCACGGAAGCTCCGCAGAAATCTTACTGGGCGCTGGGCGGCGACGTGAACGGCGCAATGTATGGCGGATTGCAGATTGCCGAAAACATCAAATTCAACCGACTCGCAGGCAGCTATAACAACGAGGAGTCTCCGGCTATCTTGAAGCGGGGAATCAAGCTCAACTTTCCATTGGACAAGAACAGTGTCACTTACTCGAGCTCCAATAAGAGCACGGCCACCAAGAGGGCGATTCCCAATGTATGGGACATGACCTTCTGGACAACCTGGTTCGACGAAATGGCGAGGAATCGATACAATGTTGTTTCCATCTGGAACAACCATCCTTTCACATCCATGATCAAGATGGCGGATTATCCCGATGTGGCCATCCAAAACGTGACCGGATACGACGGCTACTCAAAGGTCATGTCCATTGATGAGAAGATTGACTTCTGGCGAAAGGTCATGGCCTATGCGCATTCGCGGGGCTTCGATTTCTACCAGGTCAACTGGAACATCTGGACCGACGGCGCGACCGGAAAGTATGGGATTACCGACGACAAGAAGAAAGCGGCGACCGATCCGGCGACCCTTGCCTACATGCGCAAGTGCATGACCACCCTCCTTGAGACCTACCCGGACCTTGATGGATTTGGCGTCACGGAGGGCGAACACATGTCAGATAGTGATGAGGACAATTCGGCCTTCCTGGGAGAGACCTATGGCCTGGGGATGGCCGAATACGCCAAGCGTCATCCCGAGAGAAAACTGACCTTCATCCATCGCTGGCACATGGCCGATTTTTCGGCGATCAAGAAGAATTTCGCCGAACTCATGAAGCTCCCCAACGTGACGTTTGACATGTCCTACAAGTACAGCAAAGCCCATATGTATGCGACTGCCGTGCCGGGCTGGATGGGCGAATCGGAACACAAGGCTCTCCGGGAAAACAGCATTAAGTGTTGGCTGACGGTCCGGAATGACGACTTCTACTGTCATCATTGGGGGGATCCTGTTTTCGTGCGCGCCTACCTGAACGGTATCCCGGGCAAAGGCGATTGGTTCAGAGGTTTCTACATGGGTTCGGACGGTTTCGCCCCCACCAGGACCTTCTTCAGCAAGAACAGCGTTACGCAGGGTCTCCTCGAAGTCCAGCGGCAGTGGTATATGTTCATGTTATGGGGGCGTCTCGCCTATAACCCGGCAACCTCCGACACGGTGCTCAAGAACTACATGGCGATCAAATATCCTGAAGTTTCCCCGGAGAACTTGTTTGCGGCCTGGAGCAAGGCCTCACGCGGTCTGCCCAAGGCGACCGAGCTTGTTCATGGGACTCTGAAACTCGACTTTCATTGGTACCCTGAGGCGTGCCAATCGGGCGATGGCTTTGTGACGGCAACCAAGTTTGCGGACGCCCTCCCCGGCAACGGCTCGACGCTCTGCAGTATTGCCAAGTCCGCATCAAACAGTTGTGACGGCAGGAAGAGCTCCTATGCACTTGCCGATGAAATCGAGGCGGATGCCGTGTCGGCACTTTCTATTGTCAACACCATGAGCGCAACGCCAAATACCGAGCTGGGCGTGACGATAAACAACATCAAAGCCATGTCCTACCTGACGATTTACTACGCCTACAAAATCCGCGGGGCGACCTGGTTGAAGGCCAATGACAAGGATAAGGCCAGGACTTCGCTGGGCACAGCCTACTGCTGGTGGATGAAGTATTCGAACCTGATGGACGCCATGTATACTGGAATGACCATGCAGCGCACTGCCGATCTGGCCGACTGGCATGTTCATGATAAATCGGTGCTGAAGGAGTATACCGATCTCGGTGGCACCGGGACGCCTTCATGCGAGGAGAAGACTTCAAAATAGGTTCGCCGCCATGATAAGCCGGCACATCACCTCGCTCCTGATGGCCCTGTCTTGCGAGTCACTTCGCCGGGCAACACCTTCAGCTATGGACAGGGGGGCAAAGCTTGCGCGACACTTGCCGACACGCGGCGAAGAGTTTTTCCCCGACCGATGGCAAGCTGCCCGACCTCGCGCTCTTTGCCGCGCCGCAACACTTGGATCGAGCTAATGATTGACCCCACCACCAATATACCATGAATATTACTGCCATGAACATTAACATATGCCCCAACCCTGCGGCGCGCTGCTATGGCCGCGCCAGAAAGATCCAAGCCCTGATACTGAAAACCTGGTTCGCCACGCTGTTCGTCGCGACCGTCGTTCTGAACGTGGCGCTCGCCGCGGATTCCCTCGACGTTCCGCTCTGGCAACCGCGAGATTTCACTTTCACGGCCCAGGCATCGCCGACAAATCCGTTCCTGGTGGACATTTCCGCCACCGTGACCGGGCCGGACGGCAAGACCTTCACCATGCCCGGCTTTTTCGACGGCGATGGCATCTGGAAGATCCGCGTCTCGCCGACCACCGAGGGGAAATGGTCGCTTGTCACCAAATCCGAACTACCGGAATTCGACGGTAAAACTGCTACATTTACCGGGGTGAAGAACTCAAATCCTAAAATCCACGGGGTGCTACGCGTAGATCCGGAACATCCGCATCATTTCCTCTTCGCCGACGGCACGCGCTTTTTCATGCAAGGCTACGAATACGACTGGCTCTGGGCGCTTGATCAGGACAAGACCAGCGTGCCCACGATCGAAAAGACGTTGGATATGATCAGCAGCTACGGGTTTAACTACGTCATCGTAAATTCCTATGCCGATGACACGAAGTGGCGCAAAGGCAAAACCGGTCCGGATGACTACGGCCCGTCGATCTTGTATCCGTGGTTGGGAAGCAACGCTGCACCCGATCACTCCCGCATGAACCTGGCCTACTGGAATCATTACGATCGGATGATGAATGCACTCATGGAGCGCGGCATTCAGGATCACATGCTCATCAAGGTGAATAACAAGCAGGTCAAATGGCCCGCACACGGCAGCGTCGAGGAAAAACTGTTCTTCCGCTGGCTCATCGCGCGCTACGCAGCGTATCCGAACCTCATATGGGATTTTTGCAAAGAGGCGCACGGCGAGAAGGATCTGGCCTACAAGCAGGGCTGGCTGAAATATATCCGCGCCAACGATCCGTATCATCATCTGATG
>Ga0315276_10005941_pt1 | contig 11272 bp, 10 predicted proteins | sample YL17G05_0_MG_FD_204542 | JGI IMG/M metagenome (GOLD analysis project Ga0315276, IMG submission 204542) | Sediment microbial communities from Yellowstone Lake, YNP, Wyoming, USA - YL17G05_0 | ecosystem: Environmental > Aquatic > Freshwater > Lake > Sediment | place: USA: Wyoming | collected... | reverse complement strand
GCCGTCGCCGCGGGCTTTTTCCTTCTCGTCGCCCGCGAGCACCCGCCCACGCCGGCCGGCCGCGACGAGCGCGTTCTGATGTTCGACGGCCTCAAATCGATGCTTCGCCGGCGCGACTTCCTCTTTCTCCTGGTCATGTTCTTCGTCGGATTGGGCATGTTCAACAGCATATCGACCTGGGTCGAGGACATCGTCCGGCCGCGCGGCTTCTCCATCTCCCAGGCCGGGGCGCTCGGTGCCCTGATGCTCGTCGGGGGCATCGTCGGCGCGGTCGTCATCCCCCTCGTTTCCGACAAGTCCCGCCGCAGGAAGCCGTTCATGTTCATGGCCTTCGCCGGGCTCATCCCCGGGCTCATCGGCATGACCTACGCCACGAGCTACGGACTGCTCCTCCTGTCGGGTTTCGTCTTTGGATTCTTCCTGCTCAGCGCCGGACCCATAGGCTTCCAATACGCGGCCGAGATCACCCATCCCGCTCCGGAAGGCACGTCCAACAGCCTTCTCTTGCTGATGGGCCAGATCTCGGGCATCGTCTTCATCATGGGCATGGACGCCATGAAGGACCGGGCGACGGGGGCCATGACGATTTCGCTCCTCGCTCTCGCCGCTTTGGCCGTCGCCGGCGCCGTCCTCGCCGCCCTCGTCCGGGAATCGCCCGTGTACGGCGAACGCCGCTCGCCATCGGGAAGGGAATGACGAAGAGGCCGTTCGCCGGTCAGTCCGGCGACGTCAGCGCCGCGTAGCAGAACCTGCGGTAGTGCTCGATGATGTCGTGGATGACGTCGTCCTTGTCCATCTTGAGGACTTCGAGGGGGAACAGCCCGGGCATGAAGTCCTCGTCCGTCGTTTGGTAATCCGCCGTCGTCGTCCGCCGCGCCTTGACCTGGAGCTTCAGGCGAAGCTCCACGGCGTTCTTGGGCAAGGAGATTCGGTAATGGAACTGGTCGTCCTTCGTGCCCGGAAAGCAGATGCTGAAACGGATGTCCCGGTCCTTGGTCTTCTTCAGGCGGGACTTGATCCGGAAGGGGGCCAGCTCGTCGCCCAGGCTCTCGAAGGCGGACTCGGCGATGAACTCGCAGAACTGGTTGAAATAGCCGATGGTCTCCACCTGGCAGCGCTCGATGACCCGAAGGCTGTCGAAGTGGTGCGTAAGTTCCGTTTTCCAGTCGATCTTACCCATCGTGGACTCCGCGCTTGGGGATTTTCCGTATGATATCACAATCGGCGGATCGGTCAAACAGGAAGCTGGAGCCAACGCGACAAACCTCCCCTCGGGGGGGGTGTTAGTGCCGGCTGAGGTCAGCAAAAGGGGGGTGATGATAAGTTTTTTGAGGGAGCCCTCTCCAGCCGGCAAAAGAGAGCCGGTATCATTATAGCTCGGCGCGGCGAAAAATCAAGACGAAAGCGAAAAAAAAAAATAAAAAATGCCGGCTGTTTGTTTAACAGCAGAAGGGGGGGAAAATGAAATATTCCATTGGGTTGGAGTTTTCTCCAGCCGGCAAAAGAAAACGTGATACGATTCTAGCACGCCCGCGGAAAAACGCAAGAATAAAGAGCGGCATTCTCAAACGGACGCGAATGACATAAGATGGAATGAGCGAGGAGGCGACCGACATGAGAAAATCCCCCGTATTCTTGACGTTGATGTTCCTGGCTGCCCTAGCGGCGACGGTGTTCGCGCAGACGGCCGGCCCGACGACCCGGGAGATGAACCTGATGTGCTGGCAGGAATTCGGCGAGCTCGTCCCGGCGCGGATCAAGACGGTGCTCGTGCCGTTCGGCTCCCTCGAGCCCCACGGCGTCATCCCCAACGGCACCGACAACCTCGCCCCGGAGGCCATGGCCCGGGACATCGCAGCGAGGGTCGACGCCTTGATCGCCCCGACGCTGAACTACGGCATAACAGAGGCCATGAAGGCCTATCCCGGGGCCGTCTCCATCCCAGCCGAGGTCTACTCGCCCTTCGCCGAGACCGTTCTCGACAACCTGGCCGCGAACGGCTTCAAGAACATCATCGTCCTCAACGGGCACGGAGGCAACACGGCAGCGCTGAACGCCGCCGCGACGCGCGTCGCCAACGCCCGCCGCGTCCGGGTCCTCGTCGTCAACTGGTGGACCCTGGCCGACGACATCACCAAGGCCGTCTTCAAGCAGAACGGCGGGCACGCCGGCAACAACGAGACGGCCTACATCCAGGCCTTCCTGCCAGTTTCCGTCCATCCCGAGCGCTACAAACCGGAGATGGCCTCGCCTAACGCCCCGGCCGGGGCCTATTACGCCGCGCCTGTGGCCTCGACGATCCTCCTCTACGAGAAAGGCCAGGGCTATCCGACTTTCGACGCAGCCCAGGCCAAGGAGTATTTCCGCAAGGTCAACGACCGTGTCGCCGAGCTCGTCCTCGACACGATCAAGAAGTGGGACCTCGCCGGCGTCTATAATTAGGCGGCGCGGAGCAGAAAGATGCGCAAATCCATGACGTTCGTCCCGGTCGGTCCGGTGACGATCAGGTATCCCGTCTGTTTGAAAAAAGAATAAGAATCGTTGTCGTCGAGATAGGCGACAGGGTCGAGGCGCAGGGCACGGGCGCACCCGGCCGTCGAGGCGTCGGCCCAGGCCCCGGCGGCGTCGGTCGGGCCGTCGAGGCCGTCGGTGCCGAGGCTCAGGATGAGCCAGTCGAGGCCCTCGAGATCGTTTTTCGCCATCTCGACAACCGAGGCCAGGACGAACTCGGTGTTGCGGCCGCCCCTCCCCTTCCCTTTCACCGTGACCGTGAGCTCGCCGCCGGCCAGGAGGCAGAGGGGCCGCGGCAGGGAGGCCGCAGAGCAGGCCATCTCGGCCAGGAAAGCGGCGTAGTTCGCGGCGACCTTGCGGGCCTCCCCGGTATCGGAGGACGACAGGAAGGTCGTCTCGAAACCGCGCTTATCCGCTTCGTGTTTAGCCGCGCGAAGCGCAGTCATATTGTCGCCCACGATAAACGCATGGGCGCGCGCGAATACGGGGTCGCCCTCTTTGAGGGTCTCTTCGATCTCGCCGCGGCTGCCTTCTTCGAACCGGGCCCGGACCAGGGCCGGTGCCGAATCCCAGAGGCCGTAGCGCTCAAGGACGCCGCGGGCGTCAGCGAATGTCGACACGTCCCAGTGCGTCGGACCCGAGGCGATCGTGCCGAGGTCATCGCCGACGACGTCGGAGAGGACGAGCGTCACCACGGTCGCCGGGAAGGCGGCTTGAGCCAGCCGCCCGCCCTTGACGGCGGAGAGGTGTTTCCGGACGACGTTGAGCTCGTCGATGGTCGCACCGGCGCGGAGCAGATCATGGGTTAGGCGCCTCTTCTTCTCAAGCGTGATGCCCTCGGCGGGGAGCGTAAGGAGCGACGAACCGCCGCCCGAAATGCAGACAAAGACGAGGTCTTTTTCCCCCGCTTTCCCGGCTATCTCGAGCGCCCGTCGGGCGGCTTCGACGCTCCGCGCGTCCGGTACCGGATGGGTGGCTTCGAGGTATTCGAGCTTGGGAACCGTCTTTACGCCCGGCCCGGGAACGACCACGAGTCCCGAGGACAGCCGCTCGCCGAGGATATCGACGAGCGCGCCAGCCATGGCCCCGGCGGCCTTGCCGAAAGCGATGAGGAAGACCTTCTCGAAGCCAGCCAGGTCGAATGTCATCCCTTTGATCCGGATGAGGTTGTCCTCGCGGACGACGCTCTCCCTGATGAGGCGCTCCGGCTCGACCGCCGCGATGGCGGCCCGCCAGATAGCCTCCGCGTCGCCCCGAAAACCGCCTTCGGCCTGTGTGTTTTCGCTCATGCGACCACTATAACCTAATCCCGGGGCTCCCCGCTAGCAGGCCGCCTTGTTTTCAGGGGCCAGCCCTGAGCCTTAGCGAATGGGTAAGCCTCGCATGAGGGGAAAGTCTTGACAGGTCCTGGACTGCGAAATACCATGATCATATCCACCGGAAATACCGCAAAGTCATCGAGGGAGGACGGCCATGAGCCCTGAGATCAACGACCTCTACGAAATGTACGCGCGCGGCGCGATGGACCGCCGCGAATTCCTCGGAAAGCTGGCCGCGCTTGCGGGCGGAACGGCCGCCGCGGCGGCTCTCCTGCCGGCTCTCGAAAGCGGCGGCGCCGCAGGGCAGATCGTCCCGAAGGACGACCCGCGCCTCGAAACGGGATACATCGAGTATCCGGGAGCAACGGGCAAGGTCCGCGCCTATTCGGCCCGGCCGAAGAGCGCGGACAAGCTCTCCGGCGTCATCGTCATCCACGAGAACAGGGGACTCAACCCCCACACCGAAGACATCGCCCGGCGGGTGGCGCTCGAGGGTTTCATGGCTATCGCCCCGGACGCCCTGTCGCCCTTCGGCGGAACGCCGGAAAACCCGGACGAGGCCCGGCCCCTATTCCAAAAGCTCGACCGCGAAGCGAACATCAAGAACTTCGTCGCCGCCGTCGAATACCTCAAAACCGGGCCCCAAGCGACTGGCAAGGTCGGGTGCATGGGTTTTTGCTGGGGCGGCGGGACGACGAATCAGGTGGCCGTCAACGCGCCCGACCTGGCCGCGGCCGTCCCCTTTTACGGCAGTCAGCCCGCGCCCGAAGACGTCCCGAAGATCAGAGCGGCCATGCTCATCCATTACGCCGGGGACGACGAGCGGATTAACGCGGGCATCCCGACCTTCGAGGAAGCCCTCAAGAAGGCCGGCATCGCGTACAAGATCTACATATACGAGGGCGCCGGGCACGCCTTCATGAACGACACCGGGACGCGGTATCACAAGGAAGCGGCCGAGCTCGCCTGGCAGCGCACCGCCGCCTTCCTCAAGGAGAAGCTCAAGGCTTAGCGTTCTGCCGGCGCCATTCGGCGGCCACTTCGGCGACGAACGGCCGGACACGGGTAAAGAACTTCTTGTAGCCCGCGCATAAATAATTCAGCCCCGGCTCACCGTCCGGGGCACGGGCGAAACGGTTCTTCGGACATTCCCCGTTGCACATCACCCGGACATCGCAGGCCCGGCAGACCCGGGGTAGCTTTTCGAGCTTGGCCAGCCCGAACGCGCGTTGGGCGGGGCTTTCGAGCAGTTCGACGAGCGGCGTTTCGCGGATATTGCCGACGCGGTTTTCCGCATCAACGAAATGGTCGCAGGAGTAGAAGTTCCCGTTCCGCTCGAGGACAGGGATGTCGCCGCAGATCGGCCGGAAAATGCAGAGCGAATGCTCCTGGCCGAAGGCCGTCCGCGCCGCCTCTTCGACGACTTGGATCTTGATGCGCCCGATATCCCCGGCCACCCACTCGTCGAATATGGCGCAGAGGAAATCACCCCAGGCTTCGGACGGCACCGTGTCGGGGCTGACGCCGCCCGGCGCGTCCGGCCGCGGCTCGACCAGGGGGAGAAAGGTCACGTACGAGGCGCCGATCTCCTTGAAAAAGCCGTAGACGTCGGTCGGGCGACGGACGTTTTCTGCGCTTACGACGCAGAGGATATCGGTCGGGACGCCGTGCCGCCGGAGGATCTCATAGCCACGCATCGCCGCGTCGAATGAAGAGGCCCCATCCCGCGCCAGGCGATAACGGTCGTGGAGCTCGCGCGGCCCGTCGAGGCTGAGCCCGACCGAGAATCCTTCGGCCGCGAGAAAACGCCCCCACTCCTCGTCAAGGAGCGTGCCGTTGGTTTGCATGCCGTTGACGATTGTGCGCCCGGCGGGGCAATGCGTGCGTTGGATCTCGACGATCCCGCGGAAGTAATCGACTCCCAGGACGGTCGGCTCGCCGCCATGCCAGGAGAAGCGGATGATCTCGTCCGGCGATGCGGCGATGTGCTGGGCGATGGTGTCCTCGAGAAGGTCATCGGGCATGCGGGCCGGGCCGCCCTCCGGGACGGACGCACCTTTCCCCAGGTAGTAGCAGTAGCGGCAGGCCAGGTTGCAGGCGGCCCCGGCCGGCTTGACGAAAACCTGGAATCCGCGCGCCGCGACAGCCATGGCTCTTTTTCCGGCTCGAGTATAGGGGAAGGCGCTCGGCCGGTCAAGAAAGCTCGGCTGCTTCGGAACCTCGCTCGCGGAAACCCTTTGGCGGAGAGCGGCGATGAGCTACAATAGTCCGGAGACCATGGACCTGAAGAAACGACCGCACGCGCTCCCGCATGCCGCGGCGCTCCTCGCAGCGATCGTTTTCCTCTCCTTGCCGGGCGGATCGGGAGGCCGGGCGGCCGATTCCCGCCTCCCCTCTCCCGAATCTTCCGTCCAGGCCCAGCCCTCTTCCTCTTCCCCCTCTCCCGCCACGGCCTCGACGTCCCAGAGCGTCTCGGACTTCGAACAGAGGCTCAGCCGCATCAACGGGCAGATCAAGGACCTCAAGGCCCGCATCGAGGCCGAGGCCCGGAAGGAGTCGTCGGTCTTGTCGTCGCTGGCCCGGGTCAACCTCAACAAGAGCCTCGTCCAGAAAGAGCTGGCTGCCCAGAACGTCGAGCTCGAGCGGGCCCGGGCCGATCTGGCCGCGATCCAGGCGGACATCCGGGTCATTCGCTCGAACCTCGACCGGGAGCACGAGTCGATCGAAAAAACCCTTGTGACTCTCTACAAGTTCGGCCGGCTCGACTTCTTCCAGTTCCTGCTCCAGGCGCGGGACATCGAAACCTACGCTTCCGAGAGCAAGCACCTGGCCATCCTCGCCCGCCACCAGGAAGACGTCATCTTGAATTTTCTCCAGTCCCTCGACGAACTGCGTTCGGCCGAGGCCGCCCTCGACAGCAAACAGAGAGACCTCGCTGGGATGGTCCGGGCTGCCAACCTCAAGAGGCAGGAGCTCGAGACCGAGGCCCGCAAATACGCCGCTCTTGTCCAGGAGACCCGGAAGAACAAGGACACCTTCAAGCAGACCCTCGAGGAGCTTTCCGCGAGCGCCGACGAGCTCCAGAAGATGATGAACAAGATCATCAATCAGCAGTGGGTCCTCCCCGCGGCCTTCGTCCCCCTCTACGAAAGAAGGGGCCAACTCCCCTGGCCTCTCGAAGGGAAGGTCATCACGAACTTCGGTTTCGAGCGCCACCCCGACTTCCAGACGATCGTCATGAACAAGGGCGTCGAGATCAGCCCGGGCAAGGACAAGTCGCTCATCCTGTCCGTCCACACGGGCAAGGTCGTCTACGCCGACTACTTCCAGGGCTACGGGAACCTCATTATCGTCGACCACGGCATGACCTATTACTCGCTCTACGGGCATTGCGCGGAGTTCCTCGTCGCCGTCGGGGACATGGTCCGGGCCGGACAGCCCGTGGCCATGGTCGGGGACTCGGCCTCCCTCAAGGGGGAATGCCTCTATTTCGAGATCCGCTACAAGACCAAGGCCCTCGATCCCTTGCAATGGCTGAAGCGGAGGTGATAGAATGAATATTCGTTCCGCCATGAAAGTCCCGAAATACCGCTGGTTCCTGTTGGCGGCCTCCCTGGCCGCGGCCCTATTCTTCGTCATCCAGATGCGGTTCCTCCCGGGCGGCGGCAAAGCGGCGGCGCCCAAGGGCTTCGAGCTTCTCGACTCGCTCATGCGGCTCATCCGGAACGACTATCTCGAGGAAAGGGACCCCGTCCAAACGGCCGAGGGTGCCTACCGCGGCCTGGTCAACTCCCTGGACCCCCTCTCCGCCTACCTCAACAAGGACCTCGCGGCGAAATACCTCGCCAAGACAGGCAAGGAAACGGACCCGGGAGTCGTCATTTTGAAGCGCTATGCCTCATTCCCTCAGGTCGTGAGCGTCGTCGAAGGATCGCCGGCCGAAAAGATCGGCATCAAGCTCGGCGACCTTTTGAGTGCCGTCGAGGGGCGGAACAGCCTGAGCATGAGCCTGGCCGAGACGATGCTCCTGCTCAAGGGAACGGACGAACAGCCGGTCAAGATCCGCGTCCTGCGGGGCAACGAAACCCTCGACCTGGACGTGCCGCGGGCCCTTCTCTTCTCGAAGCCGTTTACGTTCGTCCGGGCCGCCGGAAAGCCCGCGATCCTGCGCATCCACCGCTTCGCCCCGTCTCTCGACTCCGACCTCCGGCAGGAGGTCCTGCCCGCCCTCAAGGATCCGAAAACAGCCCTCGTCGTCGACCTCAGGAACTGCCAGGACGGCGAACTCGAAGCAGCCCGAAAATTCGTCAACCTGTTCGTCAAGACGGCGGACGCGGGGTATTTTGAGAACCGGGGGGGCGTCAAGCAGGCCGTCGCCTGCCCGGCCGAACCCGAGATGGGGACTCTCCCGCTCGCGGTCTGGGTCAATGCCGGGACGGCCGGACCGGCCGAGTTCGCCGCGGGCGTCCTTCAGGAGGTCCGCAAGGTCAAGGTCGTCGGGTTCCCGACGCCCGGACTTGTCGGGCGGACGGAATTCTTTTCCCTGAAGGACGAGAGCGCGATCCTGCTCACCGCAGGCGTTTTCTCTCTCCCTTCGGGCCGGAAGCTCTGGGACGAAGGCCTTCGCCCCGACGTCTCTCTCCCGTTCGACAAGCTCGACGAAAAATCCTATCTCGAGAAAACCATCCCTCTCCTGCCCAAGCTCTGACGGATGAGGAAGAGGCTCCCGTCTAAAGGCCGCCAACCCTGGCCGGCATTTTATCTGGTCACAAGTGTTCTCGCCGCGACGGCGGTCGTTTCGTTCCTCCTCCTCGACTACATCGCCATGCGGAAGAGAGAGCCGTCGTACATCTTCGCCGCCAGGGTTAAGGCGCCGGCCGTCGTCCCCCCGGAAAAGCCGGTCAAGAGGCCATTCGAAGAGGTTCTCGCCGCGAGCCTGTCAGCCGCGGGAGTCTCGGAGGATACGGTTCTCCTGCTCAAGGGGCCGAAGGGCCGGCCCCTTTTCGAGGTCGAGATCCCGGCCGAGCTCTACGCCTCGGTCGAGCGCGCCCTCGATAAGGCCTTGAAGGACGGAGCCATGCGCGTCCTCGACAAGAAGAGGACGCCCGGCGAGGGCAAGACGGAGATCCTCTGGGCCGTGAGAAGGGCCGCTAAAGAACAGGCCGGGATCTCCTTCATCCTGCCGGCCGAACCGCCGGCCTTCGTCGCCGAAAAAGAACCGCCAGCGAAGAAAGCCTTCCGCGGCCAGGTGGCCCTGATCATGGACGACATGGGCAACAGCCTCGAGACGCTCGACGAGCTCATCGCCCTCGGGCGTCCGGTGACCGTGTCGGTCCTCCCCTACAGCACAAACGCCGCCGAAACGGCCAGGATCGCCCACGAGAACGGGCTCGAAGTCCTCCTCCATCTCCCTCTCGAGTCTATCAACAACTACGAAGCCATGGCCAACACGGAGGGGATGATCCGGGCGGACATGGCCGAGCCGGAGATCGTCCGGTCTTTCGAGTCGAGCTACGCCCGCGTTCCCTTCACCGCGGGGGCGAACAACCACATGGGCTCGCGATTAACGGCCGAGCGCGACCTGATGCGGGCCATCCTCCGGCCGCTCAAGATGAAGGGCCTTTTTTTCGTCGACAGCCGGACGACTTCGAAAACCGTTGCCCTCGACGAGGCCCGGAAGATGGGCATCCCGTCGACCGAACGCGACGTCTTCCTCGACGCCGACGCGGACCGGGGCCGGATCCGTGGCCGCCTTATCGAGCTCTTCCAGAAGGCCCGGAAGAAGGGGCATGCGGTCGGCATCTGCCACCCGTTCCCGGAAACCCTGGCCGTCCTCAAGTCGAGTTTCTTTCTTCTCGATTCCTACGGCCTCGAAGCCGTCCCCGTCTCCCGCCTGGTCCGTTAGTCGGCAGGTTGAATAATTCCCCCCCGTCCGTTATCATACGGTAAGAGAGAGGAGAAGCCGCATGAAGAGATTTGCGCTTTCTATCGTCATCCTCGGCGTCCTGGCGCTCGTCGTCCTGCCCGGATGCAAGACCATGTCCAGCGAGGAGCTGAAAAATTCGGTCGAGGTCGTGGACTACACGTCCGTCTGGGTCTCCAAGTATTACCAGCCCTGGCCGCCACGGCTCATCCTCGTCCCCCAGATCACCTTCCGCATTAAAAATATCGGGGCCAAACCGCTGAACTATGTGAATTTCAACGCCGTCTTCAATTTCAAGGACGACCCGGAGAATTTCGGCGACGCCTTCAAGGCTGCGATCCGCGGCAAGGCCGTGCCCCCAGGGGAGTTGAGCCCGGTCATCACCCTGAGGAGCAACCTCGGCGTCGACGGGAAGGACCTGGCCGGCATCCGCGACAACCCGGGCTGGAAACAGGCAGAGGTCCGGCTCTTCGCCATCTCCAAGGGGTCATCGCCCGTCCGCCTCGGCATCTTCGACGTCTCCCGCGACATCGACTTCAAGGAGGACGCGTCGGTCGGGCCGAAACCGGGAGAGGTCAAGAAGTAGGCCCGGGCGAGACATGAGCGTGCTCCTCCCTTCCAAGATCTTCCTGACCCGGGGCCAGGGCCGGCACAAGGAAAAGCTCGTCAGTTTCGAACTGGCCCTGCGCGAAGCGGGGATCGCCCCCTTCAACCTCGTCCGCGTGTCGAGCATCTATCCACCGCTCTGCCGCTTCGTCTCCAAGGACGCGGGTCTGCGCCTTCTCGCGCCGGGCCAGATCCTCTTCGTCGTCCTCAGCGAAAACGCCACGGACGGGCCCGGCGGCCTGATCTCGGCGTCCATCGGCATGGCCGTGCCCGACGACCCGTCGCGCTACGGCTACCTCGCCGAGCACTCCGATTCCGGGAAATCCGAGAAAGAGACCGGCCGGCACACGGAGTACCTCGCCGCCGAGATGCTGGCGACAAAACTCGGGGAGAAGCTCCGGCTGCCGGACAGGGGGAAGCCCGCCAAAGCGTTCAAGATCTCGAACGGCCTGTCGCTTAGGACCCGGAGCGTCACCCAGACGGCGACGGGAGAGGCGGGGTTGTGGACGACGGCCCTGGCCGCCGCCGTGCTCATCCTCGAGTCGTAACTTGGGCTACTTGGGCTATCTATCGAGCGGTTCGGGCTTGAGAATCCTGATGTAGCTCCGTTCCCGGAGGGTCTTGATGTAGGCGTCGCCCTTCTCGGCGCGCTTCGCGTTGTAGATCTTCTCTTCAACCTCTTTCCGGGCGTCCTCGAACGGGAGCAGATGGCTGTCCTTCTTCTCCACGAGGTTGATAAGGTACCAGCCGTTCTTGTTGTTGACCCAAGCGCCCACCTCGCCGACCTTGAGCTTTTCGACGCCCGATTCGAGCGACTTGTCGAGCTCTCCCGCCTTGAAGGTCCCCAGGTCGCCCTTGGACTCCTTCATCGGCGGGTCGGAGAGCTCCCCGGCCACGTCGGCGAAGGCGGCGC
>Ga0315276_10005940_pt1 | contig 11272 bp, 10 predicted proteins | sample YL17G05_0_MG_FD_204542 | JGI IMG/M metagenome (GOLD analysis project Ga0315276, IMG submission 204542) | Sediment microbial communities from Yellowstone Lake, YNP, Wyoming, USA - YL17G05_0 | ecosystem: Environmental > Aquatic > Freshwater > Lake > Sediment | place: USA: Wyoming | collected... | reverse complement strand
AAGCCCTGCGAGTGCGGCTTTTACTTTTGCCAGCGTTTTTGGAGTCTTGAGTCCCAGCTCGGGCTCTTGATGAATCGCGCGCCGCAGCGCAATCGTGTCGCGCTGCAGCGCCCGCGACCCTTCCATCCAATCGGTAATCCGAGCGTTCTGATTCATCAACGCAGGCCTCAGCTTTCCTGCGATCGTAGCATGACCGTGATCAACCGGAGCTCGCGGGTGCGCGAGGCGTGCGCCGATTCCGAACAAAGACTTTTTGCGTCCGACTTCCTAAACTCTGTACTCCATTTCCATCACGGTCGAACACGTTGAACATCGAACTTACGCTCAACGAAGCGCGGATCCTTGGGTGTCTGATGGAGAAGTCCGTCGTGACACCGGAGCAGTATCCGCTGACGTTGAATTCGTTGACTCTCGCGTGTAACCAGAAGTCGAGTCGAGACCCCGTCTTATCGCTAGAGCAGGGCACGGTCCAGCACACGGCGCGTCAACTGGAAAACAAGCATCTGCTCAGTAGCGACGAGAACTTCAACGGCCGTGTCGTCAAGTTCACGCAGCGTCTGTGCAATACCCCGTTTGCCGAATTCCAATTCACCGACCAGGAGTTTGCGGTGATCTGTTTGCTACTGTTGCGTGGTCGCCAAACGCCGGGTGAGTTGCGATCTCGCAGCGGTAGGCTATTCGTGTTCGGCGACAACCAAGCGGTCGCCGATACCTTGCAGGGACTCATGGATCGAGACGCGGGTCCGCTCGTCGCACGATTGCCTCGCACACCGGGGCGACAGGACTCGGAGTACATGCATCTGTTCTTCGGTCCGATCGAAGCAGTACCTGACGTCGTCGAATTCCGATCTTCGTCTTCGATTGCGTCAAGCCGACCCGATCGAATCGGGCTGCTCGAATCCCGGATTAGCGTTCTCGAACAAGAGTTGCTCGAGCTGAAGCGAATACTCAGCTCGAGTTCGACCGCACCAAACTAGTCGAGAGGCGACGCGAGCGGCGCGCTACTCTGGGAAACGCAAGCCCATATGGGGCTCGGCAAGTGGGAAGGGGGGTGCGACTGCCTCTAGGCGCAGAGACCGGAGACATCTCTAGGGTCGAACGGTTTCGCTGGATCATCCTAGAGGCAGCCGCTGGGGAGGTAATGTAGAGGATCATTGCTGCGGAAAAAGCGGGAGATTGATGGAGGCTTAATGGATTTTTATCGCGATGTGCGGGTACGATTTCCGTCTGCGAGGTCAACGAATTGTAAGTCCGCGCGGGCTTCAGCCCGCAGTGGCGGGCGGGGCCAACTCGAACAGCCAGAGGTTACCGGATTCCACCGCTGCGGCGCTGGCGGGAACCGAGTACTTCCGGGCCAGCTCCTGGGTCAGTGGACCGACGAGGTCGCCGTCCTTGATACGCACCAGCTGTCTCGGGTAGAGCTTCCCGTCGATTCGCAGCACCGCACGTCCGTCGCGCTCTGCTTCGATCGGCCAATGCTTCCAAAGCCGACCAACCGTGCTGTCCATGTAGCCGCATGGGATGTAGATCTTGCCGTTGCGCTCCAGAATCCAAGTGGTGCGAGAGCGTGCCGGGGACAGCAACTGGAATTCGACCGTATCAAGGTCGTGCGTGAACCGCCAATCGGGCTCTGATCCGTTTACCAGCTGCCCGGCAACGAGCGGTCCGCCCGCGATCATGCCGAGAGGACCATCGGAATACCGAGCGACGATCATTACCAACCCGATCGCGACGATAAGCGTCGCTACGATGATGCCGAGCCAGCGGATGAAGCGCATTGATGTCTCCGAATGTGGGTTGGAAGCTTAGCAAGTCGAGAAATTAAGATGTCACTTGCAGATTCGCAGTGTGGTTTCGATTCCGCGCGAGCGCGATTAACTGCGATGATGGATCGGCCCTTGGTGGCGCGAGCATCGCCACCGCACCCGAACCGAGGTGGGTAATCTACGCCCGCCGTATCGTCGGCACCAGATCGAACTGCGGCGTCGATGCCATCGCTGGCTGTGTGATCTAATGTTGCTGCTGCGTCCGGATTAATCCCCATTTGAGCTTCGGCTACCTGACAGAAACACGCTGGCTGCGGCTGGCGTCATTCACCGCATTCTACTTCGCACAAGGAGTTCCGATTGGCTTACTGACGATTGCGCTGCCGGCCTGGCTGGCCGAACAGGGATCGAGCCTGGCCGAGATTGCATCGTATCAAGGCATCGTAATGCTGCCATGGGGCTTCAAGTTGATTGCGGGCCCGCTGATGGATCGTTTTGCGTTTCCACCGATGGGACGCAGGCGACCGTGGGTCATATGTGCACAGCTTGGACTCACGCTGTCGATGGCCGGTCTGGCATTCGTCCCCGACGCGCTAAATCACTTTGTCCTGCTGACGGCAATCGCGTTCACGGTGAATCTGTTTGCCGCGGTGCAGGATGTCGCGGTCGACGGCATGGCTATTGATGTGTTGCCGGAGACCGAACGCGGCCAGGCGAACGCATTGATGGCATTTGGCCAAGTGGCGGGTTTTTCGACGTTTGCGGCCTTGTCGGGCGTGCTCCTCGACGCACACGGTTTGCCGGCGGCCGCGGCTACCAGCGCCGTCGCGATCGGGCTGGTCTTGTTGCTCGCGACGCTGGTCCGTGAACGAATCGGCGAACGGGTGTTGCCTTGGACCGAGGGCCACACGGCACACCGCGAGCATGTACCGGAGGCCACATTTGCCGCGATCTTCGCCGGTTTGTTCCGTGTGCTGTTTCTGCCGATGAGCTTGCTGTTGTTTGTCGGGGAGTTTCTGCTGCGCATTCGCGATGGAATCGCGAGCAGCATCTTTCCGGTGTTTGCAGTCCAGGAACTGGGAATCTCGAGCGTCAACTATTCCGAGTTTCAGGGCTACATAGGCGTCCCGATCGCATTGATCGGTGTGCTGTTCGGGCCACTGATCGATCGCTTCGGAATCAAGCGGCTCTATCTTCTTGCCATCGGAATCAGTGCGGCCGTGACGCTTGCATTCGCCGCCACCCCGGTTTGGTGGCCGAACACCGGGTATGTGATCGCGATCTCAATCGTCCTCGGCTTGAGCGGTCAGATGGTCTTTGTCAGCTACATCGCGCTGGCGATGAATGTGTGCTGGTCGAGGGTTGCGGCGACGCAGTTCGCGATCTACATGTCGCTTTCAAATCTGAGCCGCTCCATTGGTGCCGGAGGGTACGCCCTGATCGCCGATCGGATTGACTACACGGAAGCTTTTTTTCTTATGGCCGCGCTGCTGATCGCAGCAGGTGTGGCACTGTGCTTCTTCGACATTGGCAGCCATCGGCAGCGCTTGCGAGCGCTCGACGATCGGCCGTTAACGAATTGACTATGATTTCGCGACTCGCGTGATCAGGAAAAAGACAGCATGAAGTTTTCTGTGCTCGATCAGAGCCCGATGCGCAGCGGCGGTACGGCTGCGGATGCGCTGCGCGAGACCATTGAACTCGCACAGATCACCGAACGGCTCGGTTATCACCGTTATTGGGTCGCGGAACATCATGGTTCGGCGAGCTTCGCCGGCTCCTCCCCCGAGGTCCTGATCAGCGCGATTGCGGCACACACGTCGCGTATTCGCGTCGGTTCGGGCGGTGTGATGTTGATGCACTACAGCCCGCTGAAAGTGGCCGAGAACTTCCGCTTGCTCGAGACGTTGTATCCCGGGCGCATCGATCTGGGAGTTGGTCGCGCACCCGGTAGCGACGGCATCACCGCGCTTGCACTGGCATATGGCTCGAAGATTGGCATCGAGTACTTTCCGGCGAAGCTCGCCGACTTGAAGGCGTTCATCAGCGGGGCGCCGCCGTACACCGAAGCGCTCGAACGAGTGCGGGTGACGCCCGAGCCCGCGACGATGCCGGAAATCTGGATGCTCGCATCGAGCGAAGACGGCGCACGTCTGGCCGCGCATTTTGGATTGCCGATGTCGTTTGCGCATTTCATCGCTCCACAGTCGGCAGAGTCGAGTTGTCAGATCTATCGAGACAATTTTCGGCCAACGGCCACCTGCGCGGCGCCGCGTGTCAGCCTGGGTGTGTTCGTGCTTTGTGCTGACAGCGATGAGGAAGCGCAGCTGCTGGCGCGCTGCCGCGATCTATGGCGAGCGCGCGTTGAACGCGGCGAGTTCGGACCTTTCCCGTCGCCGGCGGAAGCACTCGCACATCATATGACGCCGCACGAGCGTGAAAAAATCGCGTCGCGTCGCGAGCATCAGATTCTGGGCACGAAGGAACCGGTCCGTGCGCAGCTCGCGGCATTGGCTGCGAGCTGCGGGGCCGAAGAACTCGTTGTCGTGAGCATCACGCACGAGTTCCAGCAGCGCGTACGCTGCTATGAGCTGTTGATGGAAGCGAACTGATCGCCGGTCGAAGGTTGCGTTATCGGCGTTCGGCTTCTGTAGCGCAGGCAACACATAAACCGGTGGTGGGTAGTGCTTCTAGACGAGCCGCCGGAATGTCGGCTCCGCACGTTGTGCAGGACGTGTATTCGCCGGCGTCGATGCGTTGCAGCGCGCGGGAGATCTGACGAAGCTCTTCGGCGACTTCGACGTCGAGGGCTTCGAGCAACTCCTGATTCTCCAGTTCAACCGCTTGCTCGGCAAAATCCTGCGGCAAGGGCTCTTCTCGGTGTCTGGTTTTGCGTGCGATGCGGTTGTGCCGATCCAGGAGTTCGTCCTTTCGGGCGAGGAGCGTCTGCTTGATCTGCTGCTGATTCACGTGTGACTCCGATACCGCACTGCTTTGATCATACCCGACTCGCTCTGGCGAAAGGACCCAGCAAAACGCGGGTTTCCCGTATTGCGCCGGACGTTGATTGATAATGGGCTTTAGATACCCTATACAGATGATCGTTGCCAAGTTGTGGAGTTCGTGATGGCTGAGATTCGAACAGTGGGTGCGGCGGTCGGCCGCTCGATCGAGATCAACCGCGTCCTGCGAAACACGTATCTGTTGCTCGGACTGACGCTCGCGTTCAGTTCGGTGGTGACCTACGTGACCATCGCCACTGGGGCGCCTTACCTGGGCTTCTTTCCGACGTTGATCGGGTTCTTCGGGCTCATGTTCATCGTGCACCGCTTGGCCAACAGCGCGTGGGGTTTGCTCGCAGTCTTCGCGTTCACCGGCTTCCTCGGCTATACGCTGGGACCATTGCTGTCGCTCTACCTGAAGATGCCCAACGGGCCGCTGCTGGTCGGCCAGGCGCTCGCGTTGACGTCGGGCGCGTTTGTGGGGCTATCACTTTACGCGCTGACCACGCGCAAGGACTTCAACTTCTTGAGCGGATTCCTGGTGACGGGCTTCTTCGTTCTGATGGGCGCCATTCTGTTGAACTATTTCGCGCACATATCGGGACTGTCGCTCGTCATCTCAGCCGGCATCGTGTTGTTCGCGTGTGCGGCAATCCTGTTCCAGACCGGTTCGATCGTGAATGGTGGAGAGACTAACTACATTCGCGCGACCGTCAGCTTGTACGTCTCCATCTACAACCTCTTCACGAGCCTGCTGCACCTGCTCGGCGGGTTTGACGACTGATCGTCAGGCCGTCAGCTTCTGGTAGACCTTCGAGAGGGCATCGGGCAGCGCCTCGATGTCCTCGATGACGATGTAACGATCGTCGGGGCACATACGTTTTAAATAGTCGTGACCCGAGCGGTCGACGGTGACACAGAATGTCTGGATGCCTGCCCGCGCGGCTTCCGTCAGTGCACGCGCTGTATCCGCAACACCATATTCATGATCGCTGCGGTCGGGACCATAGTCGCAGTCCTGCGGAAATCCATCCGAAAGCACGATCAGTACCTTCAATGCGCTACCGGTGCGCACGAGTTTTGCGGTGCTGTGTCGAATCGCCGGACCCATCCGCGTGCTGCGCCGCGGGCGCATACCAACGAGTGCCTTGAGGCTCGTGCCGCGGAGCGGTTCGCCGAACTCTTTGGCAACGTAATACTCCACACAATCGCGGCCATAGCCGGAGAATCCGTACACACCATAGGCATCGCCATGGCGGTCGAGGGCGCGCGCCATCAGTGCGATCGAATCGCGCAATACGTCGATGATGCGACGCGCCGGTGCCTCGTCTCGCTCGATGTGCGCCGGCTGCCACAGAAACGGATCATCGTCGTCCATGTTGTTCGTAGGTTTGCCGTCCGGCGCGTGACCGCGCGATGTTGTCTCCGGCGGCACCGCGGCGTCATCGGTCGACGCCGACAGATCGATCAGGAACGCCGCAGCCACATCACGGGTGACGCGATCGCGGCGCTGGTAAACCCGCTCGTCAGGTGCTGCGCCGCGCCGGCGATCGATCTGATGATCGAGAATCTGGTCCCAGTCGAGCTCTTCACCGTCGAGCATGCGGCGCGTTCGCTGATATGCCTGCAGCGGCAGCTGCTGAAACTGACGCCGCACCCGCTGCTCGTGCGGCGCGATCCGCTTCAGCAGCTCGATCACGGCTGCGGTGTCACCCGGTTCTGCGCGGCGCTCGTAGAGTCGGCACCAACCGCGCAGATATTTTTGTGCGTGTGAATCCCACTCGTCATACAAAAAGCTGACGCCGGCGGCATTGCCGTCGAGCCCGAGCGCCTGGCGAATTGTGTTACGTTCGATCTCGATCCGGCGGGCGAGTGTGTCGCGTTCATCGGTGAGGCGGCGTACTTCGATCTCGGGCGGGCGTTCGGCGCCGGCTTGCGCTATCGGGGACTGCGCGTCGACCGCGCTGGTGGCGATCGTTGCATCGAGCCCGGCCAGATCCTCGGTCCAATCATCAAGGCGATCTTCGCGCTGCAGCCATTCGGTCGGAGGTTCACCGTGCATCGCCGGACGCTCGATCGTCACTCGAGCGTCGTCCGCGTTCGGATTGACCAATCCGATGATAGGCGTTGGACTCAACCCGGCGGCTTCGAGTGCCGCGTAGATCAACGCAACCGCATGGGTCGTCGTGTAAACGTCTGCGGCTTGGTCCTGCACGGCTGCGGCCAGCGTAAATACCGCGGCTGCGACGCCGGTGGCGTCACGGGCGACCAACGCCGCCAGGGGTTCGCCCAACGTGAAGCGCAGCACCGCTTCCAGCACGTCGTGAAGGTCGGCAATGTGTTCGAGCAGCTGCCGACGACGTAACTCAGTCGCGGCCTCGCGGTGATGATCGCCGCGGACACCTGGGTACGCGACCAACATACGCACATCGATACGATGTGCCTCGATCAGACCAAACAACAGCCGTGCCAGCGGTGGCACCGGGAAAAGGCTGTAGAAGGCTTCGAAGTCGGATTCCCTCACCAGCTGCGCGGCCGCCGCTGGTGCTGCGCGCCGGGCGAGCGGTGGTGACCGCTCGATCGCCACAGCGATCCGAAAGTCGAACGTACCAAATTCGCGATAGCCGAGTTGATGCAACGACAACAACCGATACTCACGTCGGTTGGTCTGCCGATCTGCGTTCGTTGCAATCCGCGACGGCAGATAAAGCGCTTTCGAACTCAACATCGCGCCGGCGTGCCGATCAACGACACCGGTGCCGGTGAATGCCTCCAACGCGTGTACTTCGTACGCGGAACCGGAAATCGCCTGGGCGAACAGCGCGATACGCCGCTCGATGTCGAGCAGCTCGACGGCTTCGGATGTCACGGCAACACGACGTCGACGACGTCGGCGACCGCTTGTTGCACCGTGGCATCATCGGATACTGCGTGCACGATGCCGATTTCGCAGGCGCGCCGCGGATCGATGCCGCGACGAATCAGGCGACCCGTGTACGTCAACAACCGTGTGCTGACGCCTTCGTCGAATCCCTGATCTGCAAGCTGACGTGTTTTGGCGCCGATCACCGCAAGCCGCTGTGCAGTCTCCGGATCCACGCCGCTTTCGTGCGCAATGATGATGGCTTCACGTTCTACATCCGGATAGCCGAACGCAATCGCGACGAAGCGTTGCCGTGTGCTCGGTTTCAGGTCCTTCAAGATGCTCTGGTAGCCTGGGTTGTACGAGATCACCAGCAGAAAATCGGGATGCGCCGGCAACAGCTCTGCGGTTTTTTCGATCGGTAACATGCGCCGATGATCGGTTAACGAGTGGATGATCACGGTCGTGTCTTTGCGCGCCTCGACGATTTCGTCGAGGTAACAGATGGCGCCGCTGCGCACAGCGCGGGTCAACGGTCCGTCCATCCAGACCGCGTCGTCGGCGCGCAGCAGATACCGTCCTACGAGGTCTGTCGCGGTGAGGTCTTCATGACAGCTGACCGTGACCAGCGGTTCGGTGAGGTGTTGTCGCGGCGACTCCTGCTGCCGATACAGGCGCCAGGCCATGTACTCGACGAAGCGTGTTTTACCGCAGCCGGTCGGGCCTTTCAGAAGGACCGGCAGACGCGCGTCGTAGGCGGCTTCGAATATTTCGAGTTCATCGCCGAGCGGCAGATAGTACGGCGCGGCTTCCTGTGACGCGGTGACCCTCATGGTACGAACGCTTCGCGGCCGCGATGAAAGGTGAAAAACGTCTGGCCCGAATTCCGGTTGAGCAACCGGCGGCCATACATCGGATGCGTCAGACTGCGTACCTCGTGTTCGAGTTCGACCAAAGGCGGGTTGTTCTGCTGCGGATCGAGCAGGGCTTGAAAGCGGTACTGATGCTGGTTCGACTCTTCGGAGATCGACGTGCGCGCGTCGAGCCAATCGTGTGCGGCCGAGAAGTTGGCGACGTAGATTGCTATGTGGTGGCCGTCATAGTCCGCTATCGCTCCGTGCTTCTCGATAAAACGCAACGTTTGGTTGGTGCCGATGCGCACCTCCGCAATGCCGTTGGCGCTGATTGCAGGGGTTGCAAAAACGTCGCGATAGAAGCGGGCGATTCCAGCCGTACTTGCCGGCGGAACGTCCATGTCGAGATAGCGCAGGCCAAGCGACATCGATTCGTCCGGTGCATGGCAGCGCAGTCGATTGCCCCACGGACAGGTGACGCCGACATGATCATCGTAGACTTCCCAACCGAACTCGGTGTCCTTCAACGCTCTGCCAACCTGATCGAGGCGCCAGCGAAGCTTTTCGAGATCCGGCACCACAAGTCCGATATGACCTCGGAACACCTGGGGTTTGCCTTCGGGCAGATGAAATTGCTGCTCGCCGACGTTGACCCACATGTTGTTGAAATTCAGCACACCGAAGTCGATGTACGGATCGCGGGTGAAGCCGAGTCCCGACACGTAGAACAGTGCCGCGAGTGCCTGATTCGGAACGGTGAGATTAAGGTGCTCCAGAGCCACGATATTGCCGACGTCTTCTGCACTGCGATCGAATTTTTTGGTCACGATGGCCTCTCCTGGGTGGCTAGCCGGTTGGATCGGGTGGCGTCGCTGGCGGCAACCGGCGCGAGCCATTAAAGCAGAGTTGTCGATGCGATCCATAACACCCCAGAATTGCGTTGTGTTCGTCGCTCCGGACTGCGGCGGGTATCCAACGGCTCATACCGAGGTGATGAATGGCGGATGAAAACGAAGCGCTGCTCGACGCAACTACGGCGCTGGTCCCACCGCTGTTGACCGCGCTCGAAGCGTTGGGTTACGCCGGCCGGCATCTGCATCCTCCGCACCTGCCGCAGCTGGTTGCGTCACTGCGCGGATTCGATGAGCCGCTGCGCGCCGGTCTGGCGCAGTTCGATGCTGTTCCGTGGCCGGACGATCTCGGGTTCTTCCGCGCTCAACTGGTTACCGCGGCTGACGCGGCGCTGCGTGCGTTGGACGGCCTGCAACAAAGCGCGACCGATCGCGATGGCGTATTGCGCGCGTATCGCGCGCTGCGCCACAGCACCCAGGCGGTTGAGGCGCTTTATCCGCTGACGTTCATGCTCCCGCCGGTGAGTCGTTTTTTCCTTGAAGCGGACCGACGTCAGGACGATGCGCTAATCAGGCGACTTGCCGACGCCGATGCGCTGCGTGAAGAGGTGGGCATTCTCAACGTACACAATGCGCGCGACGAGCGCGGCGGTTTTTCCGTGTACGTTCCCGAGTATTACGATCCCCAGACGCGCTGGCCGCTGATCGTGGCGTTACATGGAGGCAGTGGTCACGGTGCCGATTTTTTGTGGACCTGGTTGCGCGAAGCACGTTCCCGCGGTTGCATTCTGATCGCGCCGACCTCGCGTGAGGGAACCTGGTCGCTGATGAATCCGGAGCTGGATGGCGAGCCGTTGCGACAATTGGTCGCGCGGGTCGCCGATCGCTGGTGTCTCGATTCGGAACATGTGCTGCTGACGGGCATGTCGGACGGTGGCACGTTTACGCTCGTGACCGGCCTGATCGATCGGGGTCCGTTTACCCACCTGGCGCCCATATCCGGGAGCTTTCATCCGATGCTGCTGGATGGTGCGAACGACACCCATGGCCTGCCGATCTACCTGGTGCATGGCGCGCTCGACTGGATGTTCTCGATCGATATGGCACGCAGCGCTAATGCGGCGCTGACAGCTGCGGGAGCCGCGGTCGAATTTCGGGAGATCGATGATCTATCGCACACGTATCCGCGTGATGAGAATCCGCGGATTCTCGACTGGTTTCTTGGCGCGCAACGCACCTCGAACAAGACTGACCTCTGATCAGAGTTTTATTAGAGCTTCACGCGCCGGTACACGACCCAGCCGTCGCCCGATTTCACCGGCACGGCCAACACGCCGCGCGCATCGGTCAGTAAGCGTGCGCTGGTTGGCAGGCTGTAGCTGTTGTCGATCAGATATGCGTCGATGGTATCGGTGGCGGTGGTGTCGATCTCGATTATCACGCCGTCAGCGGGCGGTGCGACGAACCGAACCAGCCGGTAGTTTTCCCCGGACTTTACTTCGATGGGCACGGATCGGCCCTCGATGCGGATTGCCGTGATCGGTGCTTCGATGGGTATCGCCAGGCCGATAACATCCGTACCGGACGCGGGACGCAACCTAACGGTACGTGTAGCAGCGTTTCTGGCGATAGGTTCAAGTTGCGCGCTGGGGCGTTGCTCTACCGACGTCGCGGCGGCGGACCACATCGCGTCCTTCTGCCAGGGCAGTACCGACGCATCAATGGTGAATGGCATGACTGCGCTGATCGCAGCCGGCAACGCGTTTGGACTCCAGGCCGCATAGCGCGCTCGCTCGGCATCGGCATCGACGGCATAGATAAAGTTGATGTGCTGCGGCCGCTGCTCGGAATACAGCTGTACCCAATGACTCCATGTCACTCCGCCGATGAACATCAGCAATGCAAACCAGCCCGCTACCTTGACGCGGCCGCGATC
>Ga0315276_10005937_pt1 | contig 11274 bp, 9 predicted proteins | sample YL17G05_0_MG_FD_204542 | JGI IMG/M metagenome (GOLD analysis project Ga0315276, IMG submission 204542) | Sediment microbial communities from Yellowstone Lake, YNP, Wyoming, USA - YL17G05_0 | ecosystem: Environmental > Aquatic > Freshwater > Lake > Sediment | place: USA: Wyoming | collected... | reverse complement strand
TGATAGCCGGTCGCGCCCCAGGCAAGGAGTATCCCCGTGGGTGTATAGGTGACCGTCAACTCCGGAGCCGTGCCCGAGGATTGACTGACCGTGATGGTCACGGGCGCGGAGGTCGCGGTCAGGCCGAGATTGTCCGTGGCTTGAGCCGTCAGCGTGTAGCTCCCCGCCGCGACGTTGGACCAGCTCAGGCTGAACGGCGCGTTCGTGACGGTCCCCAGCGGCGTGGCGCCGTCAAAGTAGTCCACCGAACTGATCGAGCCATCCGGGTCCTGGGCATCCACCTCGAGCGTGATGTTGGCAGGCTCGAGGAATGACGTGTTCGGCGCCGGCCTGGTGATGCGAATGCTCGGCGCGGCGTTCACCGTGATTTGCACCACGACCGACGTGGCTGAGCCTCCTCGATTGTCCGTGGCGCGAGCCGTGAGCGCGTAATTCCCCGCCGCGACGTTGGACCAAGTCAGGCTGAACGGCGCGTTCGTCACTGTTCCGAGCGAGGTTGCGCCGGCGAAGAACTCCACCCTCCGCACCGACCCGTCGCTGTCCTCGGCGTCCGCTTCGAGCGTGATCGTGGCCAACTCCGCGAAAACGGCCCCAGTCGCCGGGTTTGTGATCTGGACCGAGGGTGGCGTGTTCGGCCGCGTCCCCACGTTATCCGCCACCAGATTGTCCAGATACCCGATGACCCCCGAATCCGAATCGGAAGCAAAGACCGCGAAGTAGCCGAGCGCATGGGCTTCGCTTTCCGGCAACGGCAGGTCCGTCAGCAGTTCGATCGGGGTGCTCACCTGGTTTGTGATACCGCTCGTGTCCACCTGAAACACCTTCGCGGTCACTCGGGCAGTCACGTTCGAGAGGACGTTCGTGTCGGCGGCCGTGGGCGCCGTGAAGGTCAGCTCGAAGGTGGCGAAATTGGTCGCTACGTAGTTTGCGCCCAACTCGGACCAACTCGACCCGAACTCAGCCGTCGCCGACGTGCCGTCCAGGTGGTACAAGTTCATGGCGCTTTCGTTCGCGTTCGCGTCCTCCGCCAGAAAGTCCACCGTGGCCACCCGGAAGCTGGGCTCCGCCCCCCAGGGCACGACCTGGAGCACGATGCCGTTGCTCCGACCGGTGTTCAGCCAGCCCATTACGCCGCCCCGGCAGACGGACCGGACCTCTGCCGGCCGAAAATCCGTGGCCACGCGGTACACTCCGTTGGTGGGAGCGCTCTCGGCCGAGAACCAGACCGTGCGCATGGCTGGCCAGGCCCGCTCCACCTGGTCCGCCACCAAGGACCCACTCGGGTCCACCGCGAGGCTCGTGGTTGCAGGAATGCCCGTGATCTCCTCCCAGAAATTCACCGCATTGGCCATCCGGGCCAGGCCGTCAGTGGTGGTGCCGTCGTTGATCAACGTGGCCCCACGGGAGTTCGGGAGGAGCAGGAAGGCCAGCAGCAGCACGAGGGAAATCCGCTTATGGGACCGTGAGAAAAGTGAAGTTGCCATGGTATTCAGCATCCGCAATCACTCCGCGAAACCGCCGGCTCCAGCCGGTGCTACCACCGGCGGCAGCAGACGACTCACGCTAGGGAGGTGCTTCGGGAGCGTCAAGCGCGCAATCATCTCCCCTCACTACTCGCTTCCGTGCGGTTGCGCTCGTCGGGCGCCCGTGGGCTGTTGCAGACCCAACCCGCTCCGCATTCGCGCCGTCTTGCAGTAGTTGGTCACGGTGTCGCTGGAAAACGCGGGGGCGAAGCGTGAAAAGATGTGCGCGCCGAGATTCCCCGCGCCTGTGCCTACAAGAATATGCGTGTACATCCCGTGAAGCGCATCAATCTCGTGCGAAAACGCATCTGGGTCGAAACCACTTCGCCGCACCATCTCATCCCAGAATGGATTGCCGTCAATCGTATTCTCCGGCACCGCCGATCGTCGTTTATTCGACCGTGCGGTCCGGCCTGCGCCGGGATCACGGTCTCCCGGCTGGGAGTGAGTCTCCAGAGCGAGTTTCCTGGCTTGCCGGTGTTGCCCGGTCTGGCAGACTCACGGTGAACCGCCCGTTTGATGACACGATGGGCCATGAACAACACGGAATCCACCTGGGAGGTGTCGGCTTGGTGGCTGCGTCTGATCGTCGGGCGCCGGCCGCTCCGGACGCTGGTTCGAATGATCGTCCTGGCGGCGGCGACGGTGGTGCTGTTCAAGGTCCTGCTGATCCCGATTCGTGTCACCGGCTACAGCATGGAACCCACCTACCGTGACGGACGCGTCAATTTCCTGAACCGCTATGCCTACAGCCGGCACGGTCCGAACCGAGGCGACGTGGTGGGCGTGCAGGTGAAAGATAGCCGTCTCGTGCTGCTCAAACGGGTTCTGGGGCTGCCCGGCGAGCACGTGGCGGTGCTCGACGGCCGGGTGGCCATCGATGGCCGGATCCTGGAGGAGCTTTACGTGAAAGGCGTCGGCCAACTCCGCGCCCGGGAGTCCGCTTTGCTGGGCGACCGCGAGTATTTCATCATCGGTGACAATCGGGGAGTGTCGGCCTACGGTGTCGTGCAACTGCCGGAGATCAAGGGAAAGGTGTTGTTTTGAGGAAGCTCACGAGGGTCTTGCTGATCGGCGCGCTGGCGCTGGGAGCCTTCTGGTTGTACGGCAAGTTGTTTCCCAGTGATGAGGTGGTCATCCGCGCCCTGCTGGCGGTCGTTGCGGAGCAAGGCTCGATTCAGTCGGGTGAGGGGAACTTGGCCAAGGTGGCGGCCGTGAATGCCTTGGTGGACTGCTTCAGCCCAGACGTCGAGATCCGGCTGGATGGCACACCGGGGGAACTCAGCAGCCTTCAAGGGCGGAGTGAGTTGCAGCAGGTCGTGCAGGCCGCGCGGTCCCAGGTGCGCTCGGCCCACATCACTTTCGCCGATATCTCTCTGGAGTTCGGGGCGGAGCCGGGCAGCGCGACCGCTCAGATGGTGGCGACGGCCCGCATCGGCCAGAACGAGGAGATCTGGGTCCAGGAACTCAAGATGACGCTGGCGAGGCTCGACGGCGCCTGGAAGATCACCCGCGTCGAAACCGTCAGGACGCTCCATATGTAGCGCGCCTTGGGTGGCAGGTCGGTTCGCCCGCCACTCGTTGGCCGTAGATTGCGGAACTCAGGCTTCGCTTGGGGGCGGAGGAGGTTCAGTCGGCGCAGCGGGTGGAGCAGGATCGGCGAGCCCGCTGGGTGTGACCGTTTCGGCCGGTTCGTCCTTCCGGTCAAGGCACTCGCGGACAATTCGGGCCAGCCGGACTGGGCGGTACGGTTTGCGCAGGAAGTTGGTGCCTTCGGTCAGGGTGAGATCGCTCCCCGTTACATCCGTGCTATAGCCGCTCGTGTAGAGCACCTTCAGGTTGGGCACCTCACAGCGGAGTCGATGCGCCAGGTCGGGACCGGAGAGCCCCTGCGGCATGACCACGTCCGTAAGCAAGAGAGCGATGCGCCCGGCCTCCTGTTCCCAAATGCTCAACGCCTCCCAGGCGGAGGCTGCGGACAGGACGCGATAACCGTACTCCGTAAGAATCTGGGCGACCAACTCCCGCAACGCGGGTTCGTCCTCGACCACCAGGATCGTCTCGCTGCCCCCAGCGACCGAGAAGTACTCGGTATCGGAGCCGGTGGCGGACCGGGCCGACAGGGTCGAGGCGGGGAAGCAAATCCGGAACGTGGTGCCCACGGACACCTGACTTTCCACGCCCATCCAGCCTTCGTGCTGTTTGACGATGCCGTACACGGTGGCGAGACCCAGGCCGGTGCCCTTGCCCGCTTCCTTGGTCGAGAAGAACGGCTCGAAGATGTGGTCCAACACGTCGGCGGCGATGCCGCAACCCGTGTCGCCCACGCTGAGGCAAACGAACTGGCCGATCCGGGCCTCGGGCTGAATCGGCAGATTCGATTCGTTGAACTCCGCCACCGAAGTCGTGATAACCAGCAGCCCGCCTTTGGGCATGGCATCCCGGGCGTTGACCGCCAGATTCATCAGGATCTGCTCGATCATGCCGGGATCGGCGAGCACCGCCGGCAGGATGGGAGCCAGCTCCGGCTTGAGCGAGATGTGCTCGCCCAACAACCGCTCCATCATGGGTGTCAGGCTGCAGATCACCTCGTTCAGGTCGAGCGGATAGGGCTCAATCGCCTGCTGGCGGCTGAACAGGAGGAGTTGGCGGATGAGATTCCCGGCACGCTCCGCGCCCAGGGTGATCTGACGGATGGAAGCCTCCGGCAGCAAGCCGGTTTTCGAGGGTGTGAGCAGCAGGTTGGCGTGTCCCTGGATGACCGTCAGGATGTTGTTGAAATCGTGGGCGATGCCCGCTGCCAACTGTCCGACGGCCTGCATCTTGACCGAGTGCCGCAACTGCGCCTCCAAGCTCAGGCGCTCCGTGATCTCAGTGGCATAGCAATGGACCACGCGGCTGGTCGGGATGGGGATGAAGGACCAGCTAAACGTGCGGCCATCGCTCTGCGTCTGCAAGTCCGTCTGCGGCTCGCCGGTCGTCAGGCGATCCGCCACGATCGGGCGGGTGTCCGGTGGGAGGATGTCGTGGGGCGATTCCTTGCCCAGAGACTCCGCCACGGCGCGGGCGGCGCTGTTGAAGTACGTGAGCGTCCCATCGGCCGCGAACTCGAGGACCGGGTTTGGGTTGCAGCGCGGGAAGGCCGCGAGCTTTTGGATTTCGGTTTCGGCCCGCTTACGTTCCAGGGCGTAGCGGATCGAGCGTTCGACCGACTGGGCGTTGATCTGACCCTTGACCAGGAAATCGGCGGCCCCGGCCCGCATCGCCTGCAGGTCCACGTCATGGTCGCCCTGCCCGGTCAGCAGAACCATTGGGGCGTCGTAGCCCTGACGCTTGGCCTCCTTCAGCAGCTCCAAGCCGCTGTGGGCGCCCAACCGATAGTCAATCAGGAAAACATCGTACCGGTCCTCCGCCATTTTCCGGAAGGCGGCGTCGTAGCTCTCCGCCCAGTCGATGGCGTAGGCGGATCGGTCGATCTCCCAAAACAGATCGCGGGCAATGATGAAATCGTCCTCATCATCGTCCACGATCAGGATCCGAACCTGTGAATCGCTCATTTCAGGTCCTGGGAGCGGTCCCCGGCAACTCGACGATTTCGAACCAGTAGCGACCCAATACCTTGATGATCTCGACCAACGACGCGAAAGTCACCGGCTTCGTGATATAGGAATTCACGCCCAAGTCATAGGTGCGGAGGATGTCCTCTTCGGCTTTGGAGGTGGTGAGGACAATGATCGGGATGCGGCGCAGGTCGGGGTGGGCTTTGATTTCCTTGAGGGCCTCACGGCCGTCCTTGCGCGGCATGTTCAGGTCCAACAGGATCAAGCCGGGCAGAGGATCCTTCGCCATCGCGGCATACTGCCCTCGACGGAGCAGGTAATCCAGAAGCTGTTCGCCGTCCTCCACGAAGTGGATGTCATTAGCCAGGCGGCATTCAGCCAGCGCGTCTTCCGTGAGCTGGCGATCATCCGGGTCGTCTTCGGCCAGCAGGATGGTGATCATCTTTCCGGGTTTCTTCATAGGTGTTCGTCGGCTTTGCGTTGTTTGACGGGCAGGGTGACGATGAACGTCGCGCCTTCCCCGGGTTTGCTTTTCGCGGTGATCTCACCGCTGTGATGCTCCACGATCTTCCGGGTAATGGCCAGGCCCATTCCCGTTCCCTCATACTCCGCACGGCTGTGCAGGCGTTGGAAAACCTGGAAAATGCGTTCGGTATACTTCTCGTCGAAGCCGATGCCGTTGTCGCTGACGGTGAGGCGCACCATTTCGCGGGGGGCGGCGCTGCGGGCGCCGGGGGCCGGCGGGTACTTGCCGATCTCCGCGGCGATTTTAATCACCGGCTTGGTGTCGGGACGCCGGAACTTCAGGGCATTGCCGATGAGGTTCTGGAGGAGCTGGCGCATGTGGAGCGGCTCCGCCTCAATCGCGGGCAACGGTCCAGCTTCCACGCGGCCCCCGCTCTGCTCAAGGCGGGCCTCCAGATCGGTCGTGACTTCCTTCACCACCTCGTTCAGATCGACGGCCGCAAACGGCTGCGACTTCGTGGTCACCCGCGAGAAGTTGAGCAGGTCGTTGATCAGCCCCTGCATGCGGCCGGTGGCCTTCTGCATGCGGTCCAGAAAATCCCTGCCTTCGTCCCCTAAGGTCTCACCGCACTTGGCCTTGAGGCGCTCGCCGAAGACCGACACCTTCCGCAGAGGTTCCTGGAGATCGTGGGAGGCGACATACGCGAAATCCTGCAGCTCGCGGTTGCTGCGGTCCAGCCGGGCGGCAAAATCTTTCAGGGTCCCTTCCGCCATTTTGCGTTCCGTGATGTCCGTAAAGACGCCCAACAGGCCCATAACCTCGCCGTTGTCGTCCACCACCGGCGCCTTGACCACTTCGACGTAGCGGGCCATTTCTCCCACCACATTCATTTCCTCGATGGTTTCGGCCTGGCGCTGATCCATGATGCGCTTGTCGTCCGCGCGATACTTCTCCGCCAATTCCTTCGGAAAGAAGTCCAGATCGCTCTTCCCCACCAGTTGTTCCGGCTTCAGGCCGAAATCCCCGGCAAAGATCGAGTTGACGAACAGGAAAACGGAGTTGCGATCCTTGAAGAAAACCCGCTGGGGCAGGCACTCGATGAGCGTGCGAAAACGGAGCTCGCTGTGCCGCAAGGCCTCCGCGGTGGGGCGGGAGCGGTCCTGACAGACAAACTCAGTGGAGGAAGTTGTTTCCCGTGGCTGACCGGGTTTCGAGTCTGGTGCAGCCGTTCCGTCATCCTGCGTTGGCCCCGGTGTATTCATCGCTCGCTCAGGTTCGAGGTTCGCGCTAGCTGTAACGCGCCAGTCATGAACAATCAACCATTTGTTTCTCTTGCGCCCTGCCGTGGCGGCTGAAGGACACCCAGCCCAGCCCCGTTCTGCGCCTGAGCGACTGGGAGCGTCTCCATCGCCCGCGCGGTTGACGCAAGGTCGCCCGTTGCCTGGCCAGAGTCGTGCCCGGAATAACCCTTGCGTGAAGAGGCCGGCGCCAGGGCCGAACGGACCCAGACCTCGTCCGGTACCCAACCAGTTAAACCGGTGAGGTGATCCCCCCAGCCGGAGGAGGAGGACGCCCGCGCGATTCAATTCCCCGAAGGCTTGTCCGGGGCCGGCGGCGGGGTAACGGGGCGACCGACCTGGAGCAACCGTTCCCGCAGCATGTCGGCCCGCAAGAGGTCGCGCTCGTCGGCGGACAGCTTCTCGGCAAACCCTTTCTGCAGGTGTGCCGGCTGGGTGATCATGAATAGTTCATCCGCGAGGGTGCAATCCACCTTGGGGAAACAGCCAAGGTCAATCCCCAGCCGCAGCAGCGAAAGCAGGTTCATGGTTTCCTTGGAGGAGATGCTGTGGGCGTTCGCCAGGATGCCGTAAGCCCGGCCAACATGGTTGAAGACCATCTTCGCCCGCTTCTCCAGCAGGCGGCCCCGGGCGTTTTCCTCGTGCTCGATCAACTGCGCGAGCACCTTGTGTAACCGCTCGAGGAGGTCCGTCTCGGTTTCACCGAGCGTCATCTGGTTGGACACCTGGAACACGTTGCCGAGCGCTTCCGTGCCTTCGCCGTAAAGTCCGCGCACCGCCAGGCCGAGCTTGTTCACGGCGGTGATGATCTGGTTGATCTGCTCGTCCAGCACCAGCGCCGGCAAATGCAGCATGGCGCTCACCCGGATGCCGGTGCCGACATTCGTGGGGCAGGCCGTCAGGTAGCCCAGTTCGCGCGAAAAGGCGTAGTCCAGCTTGCCTTCCAAGGCGCTGTCCAACTGGTCGATCGCCTGCCACGCCGCGCGCAGTTGGAGGCCGTGCCGCAACGCCTGCATCCGTAGATGGTCCTCCTCGTTGATCATGACACAGAGCGACAAATCAGGGTTGAGGACCAGTCCGCTGCCGCCGCTCTTAGCCGCGTGCTCACGGCTGATCAGATGCCGCTCCACCAGGATCTGCCGGTCCAACGAAGTCAGGTCGTCCATGTTGCCGGAGAACGCACCCGCCATCGCGGGCAGGCTCTCGACCGCCGGGCGGATCAGTTCCAGCGCCTTCACCCGGTCGGGTTTCTTCGCCCAGCCGGGAAAGGGCAGGCCCCGCAAATTGCGCGCGAGCCGGACCCGGCTGCTCATCACGATGCGGTCGTGCGGGCCGCTGGATTTCAGCGTGGCGGCGGGGGACGGCAGAAACTCGTCGATCTTCATGGTCACAAGGCCGCGGGGTGGCTCGGCGGCTCGCGCAGGCGCTTGATCTGGTCGCGCAGCACCGCCGCCTGTTCAAAGTCCTCCTCGGCCACGGCCTTTTCCAGCTTGCGTTGAAGCCCCTTGAGTTGTTCTTCGAGATCCGGGCTGAAGTGCTGCGACTGCGGGACCTTGCCCACGTGCCGCGTGCCTTTGTGCATGCTCTTGAGCAATCCCTCCAAGCCTTCGGCGAACGTCCGGTAGCACTCGGCGCAGCCGAGCCGGCCGGTCTTCTTGAACTCCACCTGGGTGAAGCCGCACGCCGGACAGCGCAAGCCCGTGCCGGCGGCGCCCGGTTCCATTTCCTGAGCCGCCCCCAGGCCGAGCAACAGGTCGGCCAGCGAGAAGCCGGTGGGGTCGTCGATCCCTTTGACCTTGGCGCACTCCTCGCACAGATCGATTTTCTTGGTTTCGCCCTTGTCCATTTGGGTCAAGTGCACCTTGGCCACGTTCTTCTTGCAGAGGTCACACAACATACGCTTCAGCCCTCGCGTTCTCGCCACCGCGGCCATCCTGCAGACTCGCCCGGCGACGCAAAGTCCCGGCTGCGCCGGTTGACGTGGGCGGTTCGGTGATCCCATGGCGGCCAGAGAACGGCCTCCTCCGATGACTGGGTTGGCCACATTGAATCCCGGCAAGGGCTGTCGGCGGGAGACCCCCGATCCGGAGGCTCAGCCGTAGATGGGCTCGCCGGAAACCTGGGTCAACGCCCGATACTTGCGTTCGAGCTTCTGGGTGATGGGCCCCGGCTTCCCGCGACCGATGATTCGCCCATCCACCTTGACCACGGGAATCAACTCCGCGCCCGTGCCGGTCAGGAAGCACTCGTCAGCGTTGAACACGTCGTAGCGGGTCAGGTTCGGCTCATTGACCGGGAGCCCTTCCTCACGCGCGAGATCCATCACCACGCCGCGCGTGATACCGTAGAGCGCCCCGGCGGAGAGCGGTGGTGTGGCCAACTGGCCGTTCTTCACGAGGAACAGGTTGTCGCCAGTGCACTCAGCCACAAAGCCCTCGGCGTTCAGCATGATCGCCTCTTCGCAACCGGCGTTGTTGGCCTCAATCTTCGCCAGGATGTTGTTGAGATAGTTCAGCGACTTGATCGCCGGGTTCAACGCGCTGTGCAGGTTGCGGGTGGTCGGGACCGTGATAATCTCCAGGCCTTTCTCGTAGAACTCCTCGGGGTAGAGCTGGATTTTTCCCGCGATGATGATGAGGGAGGGCCGCTTGCAGCGGTTGGGATTCAGACCCAGCGTGCCCACCCCTCGCGTCACGACCAGTCGGATGTAGCCATCCCGGACCTGGTTCCGGCGGCAGGTCTCCAACACCGCCTGGATGACGGCGCGCGGTGACCTCGGGATCGTTAGCAGGATGGCCTTGGCCGAGCAAAACAGACGGTCGATGTGTTCCTTGAGCTTGAATACACGACCGTGGTAGGCGCGGATCCCTTCGAAGACACCGTCGCCGTAGAGCAGCCCATGGTCGAACACCGAGATTTTCGCGTCCCGTTCGCGGTAGTACTTGCCGTCAACGTAGATTTTCATGGCCAAACACGGCCGGCACCCTAGGGAAAGGCCCCCGGCAACGCAACCATATTAGCGTCCCCGACCGAGTTCGAAGGCCTGGAGGTTGGTTTCGTGAAGTTTCTCGGCCAGGTTGGCGCGGAGGGCCGTCTGCCAGTGTTCAACCGGAATCGGGAGGTGGCGGCTAAGCAACCCCAGCAGCGCCACGTTCAGGCTCTTGCGGTTCGCGAGCTTCTCGGCGTCGATCTGCTCCGGCATAATCAACGTGCCGCAGTCGCGCAGCACGTGCCGGTTCGGTTCCACTTGGTCGGTGGACAGAATCACGAGGAAGTCGGCTTCGCCCGCGGGCACCATCGGGCTGAACACGCATCCGCCGAAGCGGACATCGCTGCTCACCGAGCCGCCCCGCTGGCTCATCCCGTGGAGTTCGCTCTTCTTCACGTCGTAGCCGGCGCGCACCGCGGCGTCGGCCAGGATGTCGGAGGCCTTGAGGACGCCCTGGCCGCCGAGGCCGCCGATCACGATGTTGGTTACCGGGGAATTGCTCATACCAGATCGTCAGGCTTCGGATTCATTGAGCGGCGGGCTGGGGACAGCCCGCCCCACCTCGTCAGACCTCGCCCGCAGCGCAGGCGGCCGTGCACTTCTCGTACTCGCGGATTTGTTTGGCCACCAGAATGCAGGGGCGCCGGGCCACGATCAGCGTGAGCGCGTTGCTGGCCAGGCTCTCGGTCAGGCGGTCCTCCAACTCCGGTGAGCCCGGGCGCGGTTCGATCACGAACACGCGTTTCACGCCCACCGCGCGTGCCAGGTCTTCGAATACGACCTTGCCGGTCGCCTGGTGCTCGAGGGTCCGGCCAGTACCGGGATGTTCCTGGTGACCGGTCATGGCAGTCGTCCCGTTGTCGAGGATGACCAAGACGTGGCCGGTGGGCGGCGGGTTATAGACCATCTCGACGAGTCCGGTGATGCCGCTGTGCACGAAGGTGCTGTCGCCGATGACGCTGACAACGCGCCGCGCCTGGTCCGGCGGCAGCGTGTGGCGCAACCCGAGCCCGACGCCGAGGCTGGCGCCCATGCAGACGCACGTGTCCATGGCGTTGAACGGCGGCAGCACGCCCAGCGTGTAACAGCCAATGTCGCCCGCGACGATGCAGTCCAGCTTGTGCAGCGTCTCAAAGACCGCCCGGTGGGCGCAGCCTTCGCAGAGCTGGGGGGGCTTGCCGGGTTTTGGCACCGGCTCGGGTGACGTGTCGTGGGCCAGGATGCGGCGCACACGGTTGACGTTCAATTCGCCGAACCGGTACATCTCGGGCTTCGACTCGACGGCGAGGCCGTGGGCGCGGATGGCTTGAGCGAGGTAAGGATCGCCCTCCTCGATCACCACGCAGCGCGCGACGCTGCGGACGAACTGCTCGATCTGCCCGAACGGCAGCGGATGGGTGAGGCCAAGCTTGAGCACCCGGGCGTCGGGCGCCGCTTC
>Ga0315276_10005932_pt1 | contig 11282 bp, 9 predicted proteins | sample YL17G05_0_MG_FD_204542 | JGI IMG/M metagenome (GOLD analysis project Ga0315276, IMG submission 204542) | Sediment microbial communities from Yellowstone Lake, YNP, Wyoming, USA - YL17G05_0 | ecosystem: Environmental > Aquatic > Freshwater > Lake > Sediment | place: USA: Wyoming | collected... | reverse complement strand
CGTAACAGCGCAGGAATGCCCGGTCGAGGTTGTCCAGGATGTGATGGAAGACCATGCGCCCCACGATCTTGTCGAACAGCCAGTTGTGGAACAGGCTGTCGGTGAGGTCCCATTTGACCATGGAGATGCCTTCCCATTTGCCCTGCTTGAGCATCGAGTCGGAAAAATCCATCCCGACGACGTGGCGGACGTGCGGGTGGATGGACCGGGCCATGGCTCCCGTTCCCGTGCCGATGTCCAGGACGAGATCGTTCTTCGAAAAGCCGGACGCCTCGATGATCTTCTTGATGTATCCCTCGTCCTTCGTCCAGAAAAGCTTATCGTAATTCCTGGCCCTGACGTTCCAAAAATGCCCATCAGCCATGAGGAGATCTCCCGTCAGGCCCCGATGTGAACGAGGTCTTTCACTTTCCGGAAAACCTCGAGGACGCGGTCGATCTGCTCGTCCGTATGGGTGGCCATGTAGCTTGTGCGGAGAAGGGCCAGCTCGGGCGGGACGGCCGGGGGCAGGGCCACGTTGGTGTAGATCCCGGCCTCGTAGAAGACCTTCCAGGCCTGTATCGTCTTCATCATGTCGCCGATGACGATGGGGATGATGGGCGTTTCGGTCTCGCCGATGTTGTAGCCCATGGCCCTGAGCTCGGTCCTCATCCGTTCGCCGATCTTGTTGACCCGCGCGACGCGCTCCGGCTCCTGCTCCAGGATATCCAGGCAGGCCAGGACCGTGGCCACGTTGGACGGGGGCAGGCTGGCGCTGAAGATGAACGGCCGGGCGAACATCTGGATCCAATGGACGGCCTCCTTGGGGCCGGCGATGAAACCGCCGACCGAGGCCAGTGATTTGCTGAACGTGCCCATGACCAGGTCGACGTCTTTCTGGCAGCCGAAGTGATGCCCGGTGCCCCGGCCGCCGCCGAGGACCCCCAGGGAGTGGGCGTCGTCGACCATGAGCCGGGCGCCGTATTTCTTGCAGATGGGGATGATCTCGGGCAGCTTGGCGATGTCGCCGCCCATGCTGAAGACGCCGTCGACGATGACGAGTTTGGCCGGCCCCGGCGGCAGGGACCTCATGACCTCTTCCATGTCGGCCATGTCGTTGTGTTTGTAATAGCGGGTCTGGACGTTTTTCAAGACCTTGGCCATCCGGACGCCGTCGATGATGCTGGCGTGGACCTCCTGGTCGGTGATGACGATGTCGTCGCGGTCCATGACGGCCGGGATGGTCCCGAGGTTGACCTGGAAGCCCGTGCTGAAGACCAGGGCCGCCTCCATGCCGACATACTTGGCCAGGCGCTCCTCGAGCTCGATATGGAGGTCGAGCGTACCGTTGAGGAAGCGCGACCCGGTACAGCTCGTGCCGTACTTCCTGATGGCCTCGATGGCGGCCTCTTTGACCTTCGGGTGGTCGGTCAGCCCGACGTAGTTGTTCGAGCCGATCATGATGAACTTCTTGCCGTGGATGTAGACTTCGGTCCCCTCGGGGTGTTCGATGGGGATGAAATAGGGGAACATGCCCATGGCCTGGGCGGTCTTGGGGTTGAGCGGGTAGCCGTATTTCTGGGCGACCTTGGGGTCGGAGTAAAAGCCGATGCACTTTTCGAAGAGGTCCATTGTCACGTCCTTCGGGAGGATTTCAGCCCTCAAGTATAGAATTCCCCGCCAAATTAGTCAATTTCGGGCTCGGGATTAGCGGAAGTGTCAGGCAGAACGGAGAAGGGGGCGGGTCAGGCAGGTCGGGCCGCCGGCGCCCTTGCGCGAGATCTCGGTCCCCTCATAGGTCCGGACATCGATCCCGGCCTTGTTCAGGACCTCGACGGTCCGCGGGTTGCCGGCGAGGGCGACGCATTGGCCCGGCGCCACGGCCAGAACGTTCGTGGCCATGGTCGCGTATTCCTCGTCCGGCACCTCGAGGAGCGTGAAACCCATCTCGAGCAGACGCTTGCGGAAGGGCACGGGCAGGAGGCGGGAATAGACCAGGAGCTTTCCCTCGTCCACCGGGCTGAGCATCGACATCAGGTGAAGGACGTCCCCCGGCCCGTCCCAGTGGGGGAGGGGCACCTCGATGACTTCGCAGCCCTCTCCGGCGACAAGGTCCCGGAACTGACGGATGCCCTCGGCGTTGGTCCTGTAGCCGTGGCCGACGGCCGCCGTCTTCCCGTCGAGCCAGGCGACGTCGCCTCCTTCGAGGTTGCCCGGCTCGCGGATCTCTCCGATGATCGGCCAGCCGGACTTGGCGCAGAAGTCGCCGACCGCGCCGGGCTCTCCCGCACGGAGCGGCTTTCCCATCCGGCAGAGGATAACGCCGCGCCCGGCGACGCAGGCGGCGTCGCGGACATAGATCGAATCGAGCCCGGTCCGGACGTCCGGAGGAAGAAAACGGATATCGGCGCCGCCGGCGCGAAGGATGTCGATGAAGCGGTCATATTCGGCGACGGCTTTCTCGAGGTCCGGCTCTTCCGTGTAGCCCAGGGCCTTCCATTGGTCCCGGATATCTTCCTGGCCGAGCCAGGCCTCGCGGGGGTGCTTGAGGAGAAGGGTTCTGACGAGGCCGGTTTCGGATCGGGCGCCTGTGGTCATGGGGAATCCTTTATTCCATGATTATACCGAGTGAATATACAGCCTTTGAATCCGGATTACAAAGGGCGGCCGATAAAGGGCAAGGGCCTTGGGGGCAGTGATCGGGTGACGCGCCCGGGTGCTCTCTCCTCGGGGAGAGGCCGCCGGATTTCTGAAATTTCCCCGATTGTTCACCCATTCCCCGTTTAGAGGCCCCAGATATCTATATGTAAGTTACTGATAATTAATGCGGTAACTAAAATTTGCATAATTTTTCTGGATTTTCTTCGGCGGATAGGTTAAAATCTTTCGAAAATCAGGAGGTAAAATGAAAACACTCGTACGACTGTCCTTGGCCGTCATTCTGGCGGTGGGCCTCACGACGGGCCTCTTCGCCAACGGCCTCAACCTGAACGGCAACGGCTCCAAGGCCAATGCCATGGGCGGCGCCTTCGTCGGCCTGGCCAACGATTTCAGCGCGGCGTATTGGAACCCGGCCGGACTGGCCCAGATGACCAAGGCCAGCTTCTCGCTATACGGCGCGGACATCCTGCCGTTCGGCACGTACACGCGGGAGGCGCGCGCGATCGACGCCAAGTCGACCTTCAAACATTACCTGATCCCGGCGCTCGGCTATTTCCAGCCGATCGGGGACAAGCTCGTCGTCGGCATTTATCTCAACGCTCCGTCCGGTGCCGGCGCGGAATGGGACGGTGCGGACCTGGCGAATATTACGGGCATCCCAACCTATAATTGGAAAAGCAAGCTGGGCATCTTCACGCTCTCTCCCTCGATCGCCTACAAGGTCAGCGACAAGATCATGCTCGGCGCCACTCTGGACATCAATTACGGCATGCTCGAGATGGCCCAGGCCATTCCCTGGGCTCTCTCCCCCTACTCCTCCCAGTATTCCGAGGACCTGAAGGGCTGGGCCGTGGGCGGCACGTTCGGCCTCCTCGTCAAGCCGGTCAAGCAGTTCAGCTTCGGCGTGACCTACAAGCTGCCCTTCACGGCCAAGCTCAAGGGCGACGTCACCATCCCCGCGGCCGTCGGCTTCGGGCTGCCGACCACGGACACGGGTACGCGCACCGCCACGTGGCCGAGCTGGCTGGCTGCCGGCATCGCCGTCAAGCCGACCGATAAGCTGACGTTCACGGCGGATGTCCAGTACACCAACTGGCATATACTCCAGACGATCCCCGTCACCTTCGCGAACACCCAGTGGCAGGCCAATCTCGCGCCGGGCGCGGCTTACGAGCTTCTCTGGAAGGACACGACCCAATTCCGCTTCGGCGTCGAGTACATGGCCTCCAAGTGCCTGGCCCTTAGAGCCGGCTATTACTTCGACCCGAACCCGGGTCCCCCGGAAACCCAGAACATCCTCCTGCCCGAGTTCAAGTACAACTGGGTGACCGCCGGCTTCGGCTACATGTCCGAGAAGATCGCGATCGACTTCTCGGTCGAGTACGGCAAGGGCGCTGACATCACTGTCCTAGAGGGTGAAGGCGCCATGCCCGGCGTCCACGGCATGACGATCGTGGCCCCGAGCTTAAGCTTCACTTACAAGTTCTAAGAAGTTCACGCGCCCGGGCCCTTCCCCCTTCCAGGGGGAGGGCCCGGGATCTTCTCCCCGCCCGGCATCGATGCCGGGCTTCGTCCGCGGCCACGCCGGGATGGGGGCCGTGAAATTGACCCCCGTCGAGGCTTTGTGATATAAGCCTCTGTGGTATGCGGAATCCCGATCCCATGAGGCTAGAAGCCGCCCCTCATCCCCTCGGAATGCTCTCCGAAATCGTCCCTCTTTTCCCCCCTCTCGTTCACCGCTCTTTCGGGGACGTCGTCCGCTCGGCCGGGGTATCGGGATTCTCTGTCCGAAAAGCGCGACCAATAAAATTTGACGGATAGGAAGGTGAACATGGACGAAAACACAAAATCCCCCGGACCCGGCGAGCCGCTCTGGAGCCGCCGAAAGTTCCTGGGCGCGTCGGCGACGGCCGCGGCCGGTCTGATGGTCGTCCCCCGCCATGTCGTCGGGGCGACCCAGAAGAAGAAAGCGCCGAGCGACACCCTCAACATCGCCTGCGTCGGCGTCGGCGGCATGGGCTTTTCGGACACGCGCGGCGTCCGCTCGGAGAACATCGTCGCCCTCTGCGACGTCGACGACGAGAGCATGGCCAAGCTCGTCGGGTCGGACCGCCTCGAGCCCAACGAAAAGGCGATGTACGACAAGGCGGCCAAGTACCGGGATTTCCGACGGATGCTGGAAAAGGAAAAGGGGATCGACGCGATCACCGTGTCCACGCCCGACCACAACCACGCCGTCATCGCCATGGCCGCCATCAAGCTGGGCAAGCACGTCTACGTCCAGAAACCCCTGACCCACACGGTCAAGGAAGCCCGCGTCCTGGCCCAGGCCGCCAAGGAGGCCAAGGTCGTCACCCAGATGGGCAACCAGGGACACGCCGGCGAAGGCGCGCGCCTCATCTGCGAGTGGATCTGGGACGGCGCCATCGGCAACGTCCACGAGGCCCACTGCTGGACGAACCGGCCGATCTGGCCCCAGGGGATCGACGCGCCCAAGGAGATCCCCTCGGTGCCCTCGACGCTCGACTGGGACGTCTGGCTCGGCCCGGCCCCGTTCCGGCCCTACCATCCCGCCTACCATCCCTTCAAGTGGCGCGGGCTGTGGGACTTCGGCACGGGCGCCCTCGGCGACATGGGGGCCCACATCTTTGACCAGCCGTTCTGGGCCCTCAAGCTCAAGTCCCCGACGAGCGTCCAGGCGACCTCGACGCCGTATACGAAGGACTATTGCCCCTGGTCCGAGGTGGTCACCTACGAGTACGCGGCCCGGGAGGGAATGGGTCCCCTGACCCTGACCTGGTGGGACGGCGGCCTCAAGCCGCCGCGGCCGGCCGAGCTCGAACCCGGGCGCATGATGGGCGACGACGGCGGCGGAGTCCTTTTCCGCGGCGACAAGGGCCTCATCATGTGCAGCGTCTACGGCGAGAACCCCCGTCTCATTCCCGAAACGCGGATGCAGGAATACGCGCGGCCGGGAAAAACGATCCCCCGCTCGCCCGGCATCCGCGAGGAGTGGATCGAGGCCATCAAAAAGGGAACGAGATCGACGACGGATTTTTCCTACTCCGGGCCGCTCACCGAATCCATGCTCCTGGCCAACGTCGCCGTCCGGCTCGCGGACAAGAACATCAAGCTCCTCTGGGACGGCGAGAAGATGGAATTCACCAACCTGCCCGAGGCCAACGAGCTCCTGCACTTCCCCTATCGTCCCGGCTGGAGCCTGTAAACGAACAAAGAGGGACTGTCCCCTGCGATGGGGACAGTCCCTCTTGATCATGAAAGGGATATGACGATGAAGCAATCCATCCTTTTCGCGGCCGGCTCGATGGTCCTGGCCGCCGCGCTCTGGGCCGCCCAGGACCAGTGGCCGGTCCACGATCCCAACCGGCCCATGCCGCCCGTCGTGGCGCCCGGGCCGGCCGGCCCGCCCGTCCCGCCGCCCGCGGACGCGATCGTCCTCTTCGACGGCAAGGACCTTTCCAAGTGGACGGACGCCAAAGGCCAGCCCGCGAAATGGAAGATCGAGAACGGCTATATGGAAGTCGTCCCCAAGACCGGCGGCATCCGCACCTCTCGAGGATTCGGCGACTGCCAGCTCCACGTCGAGTGGATGGCCCCGTCGCCGGCCAAGGGGACGAGCCAGGACCGCGGCAACAGCGGTGTCTTCCTCATGGACCTCTACGAAGTCCAGGTCCTCGACTGCTACGGCAACACGACCTACGCCGACGGCATGACCGCGGCCATCTACGGTCAGTTCCCCCCCGCCGTCAACGCCTGCCGGCCGCCGGGCGAATGGCAGACCTACGACATCGTCTTCCATCGGCCGCGGTTCGAAGCGGACGGCAAGCTCCTCGCCCCGGCCCGGATGACCGTCTTCCACAACGGCATCCTCGTCCACGAGTGCGCCGTCCTGACCGGGCCGACGGCGCACAAAGCCCGACCGCCCTACAAGATGCATGCCGATCAATTGCCGATCTCTCTCCAGGACCACGACCATCCCGTCCGCTATCGGAATATCTGGCTCCGGGAGCTCGAGTGAAAAGGGGACGAACGATGAAGAACAGGATCCTCCTGGCTACGGTCATCCTCGGGATCGCCGGTCTCCTCGTCTGCTCGGGCGCCGGCCAGGCCGCTCAAAAGGCGCGGACCGCCCTCGTCGTCTGGGGCGGCTGGGAGGGCCACGAGCCTAAACAGTGTGTGGACATCTTCGCGCCCTGGCTCGAATCCCAGGGCTTCAAGGTCGAGATCTCCCATTCGCTCGACGCCTACCTCGACCTCGAGAAACTGAAGAAGCTCGACCTCATCGTCCACATCTTTACCATGTCCGACATCAAACCCGAACAGGAACGGAACCTCGAGGAAGCGGTCAAGAGCGGCGTTGGCCTGGCCGGCTGGCATGGCGGACTGGGCGACGCCCACCGCTCGGCCGTCGAGTACCAGTTCATGGTCGGCGGCCAGTGGGTGGCCCACCCCGGCGGCGTCATCGACTACGACGTCGACATCACCAACCCCGCCGATCCGATCACGAAGGGCCTCAAGACGCGTTTCCACATGAAGTCCGAGCAGTACTTCATGCAGGTCGACCCCATCGTCGACGTCCTGGCCACGACGACGTTCACGGGCCAGCATGCGCCCTGGATCGACGGCCTGGTCATGCCCGTCGTCTGGAAGAAGCTCTACGGCAAGGGCCGGGTTTTCTACACGTCCCTCGGCCACGTCGCGGCCGATTTCGACGTCCCCGAGGCCCGCGCGATCGTCCAGCGGGGGCTCCTCTGGGCCGCCCGGGTCATGGGCGACGACCCGCCCAAGATGAACATCTACGCGCCCCTTTTGAAGAAAAAGTGAGCCTACTCCGTCCTTTTCGGCGTGATGCATACCGCCAAGAAATAGACGGCCTTGTCCCCGGGCGCGCCGATGAGCAGGAGTTTTGATTCCGGGATGGCGGTGACTGCCGAGAGCACGCTCCCGCTGAAGCCCACTCCCATCGACCCTCCCGTGGCGCTCCAGCCGGCATCGAACCGGAGGCGGACGAGCGTCTCCCCTTGCCCGGTGGAAACGAGCCCCACCCTGACTTCATAATCCCGGGAACGTCCCTCCCCGAGGCGCTCTTCGAACGCGGCCTCGGCGGACGGTTGGCCCTTCTCCAGGGTGAAATCGAGGGACTTGAGCTCCCGGACCTGGACCTTTCCGGCGGAGAGATACCCCCAGCCGAAAGCGGCGCGCTCCCCGATGGTCTGGCCGATCGCGGATTCGGAAGCGTTCCGGGCCAGCTCGGTGGAAATGAATACCGTCCCATCGGGAAAGCCGGAGATGATGTTCCCAGAGGCCTGCAAGGATATCTTCCCGCCCCGGCCGTCCGGCAGGTCGCCCTGGAAGCTCTGTTGCGCCGGGACCTTAAAGACGCGGACGGTTATCCGGACGGGGCTGTCTTCCGTTCCCCGGGCCGGGACGGAAAGACCGACGAGAAAGATGATGAGAAATGCGACTAGGATGTTTTTCATAACGATTCCTTTCGTAACTCTTAGTGCTCGTCTGATATACAGCGCGGCGGCAGGGATATTCCCGGGCCAGGGCTGGATATTCATGGATTCCGGACGGCCGGGGGGGGCGTCTGCCCCGTTTTGCCAGGGGGGGGGATCCCCTTACCTGCGGGGTCCGGCTCCGATAGACCGATCCGAAAGGTCGCGCCGGACAAAAAGCGAAATGACAACCTCGGGCCGCAGGCCGTAGAAGTTCGACGTGTAACCGTCGCCGAGCGCCGCAGTTGTTTTTTCGAGGTTCGCGGCAGAGGCGATGACCACGGCTGCATCGCCGATCTTGCCGGCCGCCTCGGCGCTCGTCCAGTATCCCACCCGCCCGAATGACCTCAAGTACCAAGGGAGCGGCCAGGTCTCGTCGGGAGGGGCGATGACCTTGATCAACAGGTCCTTCTTTTCCGGGGAGGCGGCGGCGATCTTCTCCACGGCGGCGACGAGCTTGAGGAAGTCCGGGCTCGTCTGAGCATAGACATAGGGGTTGGCGGGGTCCGAATGATCGACGAAATTCGCCCTGTAACTCTGGACGGCAAGGGTGACGAAGCCCGGGACGAGGGCGGCCAGTATGAGGATCTTGACGAGACGGAAGCGGCTGATCCGAAGGAGGAGCCCGACGCCGTTCCCGGCCAGAACGACAAGGCCGAAATAGAAAGGTAGGACGTTCCATGGCGTCTTGTAAGGGATGAAGCTGTAGACGGCGGCTATGACGATGGTGAAGAAAAGGACGAAACGGACAAAGCGGGGGCTGCCGTCCTTCCCCGCGTCGTGTCCGAAAGCGGCGATGCCCCCGGCCACGGCTAGGAAGAGCAGGAAGGCTTCGCTCCAGACCGGGCCGTCCGCGACAACCGGGTTGCCGGCGGACTTGGAATAGGCCAGGATCTGGAAATAGTAATACCAGGGGTGGGCGTGGAAGCCGGGATTTCCGGCCCGGCTGAACGAGGCGGCGATGGCCCGGACCGAATCGGCCAGTCCCTGCGGGTTTTGGAAGAACGAGGTGAAGAACAGGACGGCGGTCACGGCGCCGGCGATGAGGAATAACGCGACATGAAAGGCCCTCGGAGGCCTCGCCCTGGCTTCTCTCCAAACCCACGCGTCCCCATCCCTGACGACCCCGTCCCGGCGTTTGCCGAGGCTGTCCATGAGAAGCGCGAGTCCGAGCGCCGCGGCCAGGCCGGCGAAGAGGATGACGCTCGTTTCCTTGGTGGCGTACATCAGGCCTGCCGAGACGCCGGCAGCCAGGGCCCACCAGCCGGAGCGTGTCCGCGCATACCGCCAGCCGGCCGCGATGAGCGCGGCCAGGAAGAAGACGAGCAGGATCTCCTGGATGTAGAACCGGCTGTAGTAGGTCATGGCCGGCGAGACGGCTGTCAGGGCGGCTGCCGCCAGCACCGTCTCCCGGGACAAACCCCCGGCGAAGAGGAGGAAGAGAAAGAGGAGCCCCGCCCCGAACAAGGCCGGCACGAGCCGGAGCGTCGTTTCGTCGAGTCCGGCCAGAGTCCTCTCGCCCGCCGCACGGGCCGCGGGCAGGGTCAGGTAATAGAGGCTCGGGCCGTGGTGGTCGTTCGGATCGAAGCGGTATTCGCCCCGCTCGAGGAGGTCTCCGAACTTCACCGCCTGGTTGGCCTCGTCGTGATGCATGGGCCGGACGTCCAGGCGGACGACACGGAAAAGGAGGGCGCCGAGGACGGCGCAGATAAAGAGCCCCCGGAAGGCCTTATTCGTCATTTGGCCGGGAGGCCGTAGACCTCGACCTCCACGTAGTGGTTCATGTCGTTCGAAGTGTTGCCGCCGCTGTAGAGACGCACGTAGCGGGCCTTGACCCCCTTAGGGTCGAAGAGCTTGCCGTCGAATGTCTCGATGTACTCTTTGTCCTTGCCGGCGCCGAGGCCCGCGGTGTTGTCGTGGTCGTTGTTGAAGATCGTTGTCACGGCGCCGATGAAGTCCTTGTCGTCGGAGACCTGGACGACGACGTCCCGGTAGACGCGGGCCTGGCTATGGTAGTGCCAGGCGACGATGGCGAGGAGCTCCTGGGACTTACCGAGGTCGATCTGGACCCACTGGAGCATGGGCCCGAGCTCGACGTAGTAGCCGTCCTCGCCGGACTTCTTGCCGTCCGTGACGAAGGCGACCTCGCCGATGACGGGTTCCTTGTCGCTCGCGGCGACCGGCTTTCCGGCGGAGAGAAGCGCCGTCCCGACCGGGACCATGAAAGGACCCCGCGGTTTGCCGGTGATCATCTCGAGGTTCGCCGTGCGGATGTTCTTCGGCGTGCCGACGAACATCGGTTTGGGGAGGGATATCTTCAGGACCTCTTTCCCAGGATCCTGGGCTATCGCCGCGGGCGCGAGGAGGGCCAGGCCGAGGACGGCGGCCGATATCCCGATCAGGGCTTTCTTCATCTCTTTCTCCTTGTCCGGACGGGCCGGCCTCCGGCGATCGCGCCCGCGTTGAATATTCTACACTTTTTCCTGGCGTTTATCACCAGGGCCCAGACCTCGGGATGGCGGCCGCAGAGGGCCGCACTCTCGTCCGCCGCCATGACCATGAAAGCGGTCGAGAGCGCGTCGGCCGCGGCGGCGGATGGATGCGAGGCCCAGGCGGCACGGGACCCCCGGGCCGGGCGGCCGGTCCGCGGGTCGACGATGTGCTCGCCTTTGACCTCGGTCCCGGAGCCGCTCAGGGCGCGGTCCCGGAGAAAGACGCGGCCCGGGCCGGCCGACGCTCCCGCGACGGACCCGGCGCCGACCGGCCAGCCCCGCCCCGCCCCGCTTTTTCCCGGGCCAGGGCCCGCGGCCAGGGCCGTGCTCGTGCCGGAGTGCAGGAGGACGTTCCCGACCTCCCAGTCCCGGAGGACGGCCAGGGCGCCGTCCAGGGCGTAGCCCTTGCCGACGGCCCCGAGGTCGAGGTCGAGGACCGGCGCCTTGGCTCTGCCCTTGGCGGGGATCCGGACGACCTCGATCCCCCGGACGGTTTGGACGACGCGGATGAGCTTGCCGAGAGGCGGGGGGGAGGCCTTGGGTTGCCCCGCCACGGACCGGCCGGCCGCCAGGTAGTTGACGTCGAAGGCGCCGCCCGTCTCCGCCTGGACGGCGGCCGCGATGCCCAGGA
>Ga0315276_10005931_pt1 | contig 11282 bp, 9 predicted proteins | sample YL17G05_0_MG_FD_204542 | JGI IMG/M metagenome (GOLD analysis project Ga0315276, IMG submission 204542) | Sediment microbial communities from Yellowstone Lake, YNP, Wyoming, USA - YL17G05_0 | ecosystem: Environmental > Aquatic > Freshwater > Lake > Sediment | place: USA: Wyoming | collected... | reverse complement strand
TTCAGACATTTTTTATTATTCCTCCTTTGTGTTTAACTGATAACGGTAATGCTTCATTATAATACAGTAGAAAATTTTTAGCCAGCCTTCGTGGCTATTTTTATGGCAGTGAGAATCCAGGGGGAAGGGGAAAATCTCGCTGTTGATTTTTTTTCCCAAATCTGTTATTGTTAAACTTACTAAAATATATGGAGGTAATAAATGGGTTTAAAACAAATATTTCAAGAAGGAATGCAAGAATTTAAACGAAAATCCGCCTTAGGCAAAGAGAAAAAAAATCTCTCCCAAAAGGAAAAATTGCTCTCTGAACAATTAACCGCATTGGGCAAAAAAGCCTGGGACTCCAAACTGGACCTCGGCGGATTCGGTAACGCAAAAGAATTGATCGCCAACGCCCAGGAACAAATGGACGGCGTCAACAACAACCTGGCTGAGCTGGAAAAACAAAAACTAGACCTGGAAAATAAGAAAAAAGAACAGAACGAGGCATTTAATGCCCAACGCAAAGAAGTGGAAGACAAGAAAAAAGACGTGGATACCCGTTTAAATAACGAGAAAAAACAATTGAAAGATGCGCAAAGGGAAGCGGACAACGCCGGGAACCGGTTGAAACAAATCGCCAGGGAAGAAGAACAATTAAATGCACGCGCCGCCGCCCCAACCACCACCGAAGAACAAAAAACCGAAATCCGGGGCAAACTGGAAGCGTTCACAAAGGAAAAAGAAGACCTGGAGAAAAAACAGGCTTCCGCCGCTGAAACAGCCAAAGCCACGGAACAAAAAGTAAAACCCCTGGAAGAAGAATCCGCCACCCATCAAAAAGAAATCGACCGGATCAAAGGCGAACAGAAAAAAACCATCGGCCAACTGGATGAATCGCTTGCCAAAATCGGCAAAGATATCTCCACCGGGAAAACTAAACTGGCGGAACTCACCAAAGAGCAGAACGGACATTTTCAGCAGTTGGGCGGCAAATTGGCAGCCGCACAGCTTCCCGATGGGGCTGTGGCTTCGGAGTTGACCGCGATAAATACCACCAAAAAGGAAATGGAAACCGTCCAGGTCGGCATTCAATCCCTGGAGCACCAGGGGTCAGCCGCTTCCCAAAGCGCATTTTCCAGGATGGTCGGGGTGATTATCCTATTTGTGCTGGTGATTGCAGCCATTATCGTCGCCCTCGTCATGCTGCTGGGTCCTAAAAAAGAACCGCAATCTATCCTGGATGTCGTGAAGAGTTACGGCGACAACGTAAGCCAGGGTTCCGATCAAACCCCGGCCACCCCGGAAGAAGCCATGAAAAAATTCCAGGAAGCAACGGGATTGCTGAAAAAACAATCCGAACAAATCCAGGGTAAAGAAATCACGGCGGCGGATAAAACCACGCTGGTTTCCGCTTTGCCCACTGTCAGCGGCTGGGAAATGGGAGCACCCAATTATAACAAAGCAAAATTCGGCGAAATGGAGTACTCTGCTCTTGAAACCACTTATTCTACTCCCACTGGAGAAAAAATCCATGTTACTATTTCCGATACCGCCAGTGCATCCGCTATGCTGGGTATCCTTAAGATTGCGTTCCTTACCAATCTATCCAGGGAAGACGAGAACGGCTATGAGAAAATCTCCACCTATAACGAAATGCGGGTCATTGAAAAATACTCCAGGAACCCACCGTCCGCGTCTTTCGGATGTATCGTTAAAGACCGGTACATCGTCGATTTAAAATGTAACGAGACAGGCGGCATCGATCTCTTGAAAGGATTCATCGCCGGGTTCGATTTTTCCAAACTGCAATAAAAATAGCCACCAAGAGACGGCGCACGAAGGCACAAAGGTACACCAGGGGGTTTATTATTAAAAAAAACCTTGGTGTACCTTGGTGTCTTGGCGTCTTGGTGGCAACTTTTACTTCTCCCTTTTTCTTCTTCATTTGCAGACTTCGTTTTTATCTGGTAGAATAATGGGCAATGAAAAATTTTGCGGATATTTTAATGCTGCTGCTGGTCCTGGTTCTGCCCATCGGCGTGGGATACCTCCTACGCCTTACCCGCCTATTCAACGATAAAGAAACCGACGTCCTGCGGAAATTTGTCATTCGCGTGTGCGTCCCCTTCCTTGTCTTCAAAAACCTCTACAAAACGGAAACATCGGTCCTGGACCAATTATTACCGTCCATTTTTGCTTTCGTATTATTATGCATCCTTTATACCGGGGCCGCTTACCTGTTATCCCATGTTGTCTCGCATGTTAAAACTCGCCGAAATACCTACGCTTTTGCCGTATCCATGGGGAATTACATGTTCCTGGGATGGGGTGTAGTGCATTCGTTTTACGGCGAAGCGGCTTTTACGCGGGCTGTTTTCTTCACCATCTTTTTCTGGCCGGTGTTCCTGCTGGGTGGATTCTGGCTGGCCCATCGTCAGGGTTCAAAAGAAGGTACACGATCGTTTCTCTCATCGATTATCAATAACGGGGGAGCTGCCCTGGCGGCCGCATTGCTTGGAATTGTGATGAACCGGTTCCATATTCCTATACCGGGAATCATCTCGGATCTGGTGGATAAATTTGCCGTGTTTACGATTCCCATGATCCTGATGGTCATCGGGCTCAATTTCGCCTTGATCATGCCCAAAGCAAATTTCAAAATCGTTGCCGCGGCTTCATTTACCCGGTTGATCGGGGGATTTGCCCTGGGCTTTACGACGTTGGTCATTACCCGTTTCCTTTTCTCCCCGGATCTGTTGACGGGGCGGGTTATCCTGATAGAATCCATTATGCCGACGGCGGCCCTGACGGTTTTCTTTGTTGACCATTCGGAAATGGATAAAGAACTACTGGCAGGCATTATTACATTTTCCACGTTGATCGCGTTGGCAACCATTCCCTTCTGGTATGTGGTCATCGAAAAATTTTTTCCTGCTTTATAATAATGCCAGCGGTCACCACGCACTGCGCAACGTATGGTCCCTTTTAGCTGGCACTATTCTTTTGCCACTCCAAGATTCCCCCTGGACCTGTCAAGCCGCACAATTTGACTTTCCCTATATTTTTATACTTTGAATATACCATTTCTTGTCCAGATCAAACAAACAGTTGGCATATAGTTTCTTAGCTCTTTGATTCTCTTTTTTGTTGCCTTATCTAAATTAGATGCCACGCCGCCATTGGGATGGCTATGCCATGTACCCAGGTATGTTAACAAAGTGTTTGATTTTTTTTCGATTTCTTTTATATTATCCAGTAAATTCTTGATCCCTAATTCAAAATATGTCGGAGTCCTTTTGCTGTCTTCTGGTGCATGTATTAAATCAGAAACTGTAATGCATTTGTTTATTAATGAAATGTGTCCTATTAGAACACCACCTGTTTCATTAGGATATTGTTCATTAGCTTCTTTTTCCATTACCTCGATGACCTGCGGAAGAATCCTAACCTCGTATTCATCATCTTTTGAAGCAATGACTGTGAGTCTGCCACTTTTTATCCTATTCCACTTAATTCCCATATCGTCGCCATCGACAAAACCATATAAGATATCCCCATATTCGGGGACACCATGGCTAATATAGGTTTGAATTTTTGCTGACATTCCAGCCGCTGTAAGTGATATTCTTGAATCAGGAGCAATCGTCGTGAATGAACCGCAACCTTGCCCCGTGCTTACTCTTATGGCTTGCGCACTTAGCAAACTGCTCTTTAGTTTTTCATTTTTTAAGCACTCCGAAAAAATCGAGACTTTTAGATCATCAATCCTTGGATTACGGTCAGGCGACTCAGCAATTAATATCGCAAGTTTGCCATGATTATAAAGTGATGTATGAACGATTGGAGTTGGTATACTTCTTTTTGATAAAAAATTTCTGACTGAGAGATTCGCTGTAGAATCAATTATAATGGAATCCTGGTATTGGCCTAGATCAATATTATTTACATCTACAGGCCGACATTGGGCAAATAATCCCATTTTCTTAATTTCTTCCATAAGCAGAAATGCTTTATTTAAATCATAGATATCATGTTTAACTAGGGAATGTCTAGCGTTATTATGAGGGTGAAAATCAGCTTTATCGATCAACACAAAATTATTATTGCCATTTCGAGCTAAATGAGTACAAATTTTTGATCCTAAACTACCACATCCTATTTGAATGACACATTTGCATTTTTGTTCATTACTAGTTCCTGAAAATCGTTGTAAAAGACCTGAGTTGCATACTTCTCTATGTGCCAAAAAAGAGACTTTCGATTTTGATTTGATACCATTTTTATTTTTGTTCCACTCTATTTCAAGACCGAAATTTATTGCTTCCAAGGATGACTTTGAACCAATCAAATTCATCGGACGTCGGATGACCAAGATAATTACAACCTTTTTTAATTTTTTGGCTTCTTTTTTAACTCTCTCTCTAAATTGATTTATATAATTGTTCTGGGCATAGCAACACAGATCATCAAAATTCCTAATGTAGCTGGGTATATAGGTGTTTGATACTTTCCCTGATGGCATTCTGAAAATTAGGGCTGCTGTTTTTGAAATGTCAGTAGCTCGCTCTGGTTGATATGGTGTTGAAAAAACATATGAAGTTTCAGAAAAATCTAAACTTAGTGTACTTAGTGATAAAAAATCGGCATCCATGTTACAAATAAAATTTTTATCATACCATATTTTCCCACTGATATCATCTGATCGCATTGGTTCCCATCCCTGTTTGTAATCGATCAAGTTGTTTCCTGCTGCCTTTTCAAGCCAGTCAGCCATTTGATCCAAGATATGATCAAACCACTTTGGCTGCTGAAGCAACTCATCAAGACTTCCAAAAAAGATACAGGGATTTACTTTTTCTCTTGACGGATTAATATGTGGGAAGTTCCGACAAAAATCATCTCTTAAGAATATAAGAGGTGCTTTAAAGGGAAAGCTCGGAAGGAAAAGGAATTCTACTGGTTCCCTTTTTCGCACTCTACTTTCCGTTTGCCCTATAATATCAAACCGACCCGGGAGACTGACCTTATACTCAGCAGTGAAAGTGTAGCAACCGTTTTCTTCATGCTTAATTTCTGATACAGACGAAACTGACGGGTGGTTATCCGCGTAGTGACGTGCTAATTCAACCCAATTTTGGATATTACCCACCATGCCCAAATGCCTCCCCTGCAACAGCAGATGAAGCCACTGATATCTTTGATTTTGCCTTTGGCGATTTTAATTGTGGACCGGAAGATGTAAGATTTAGCACAATCGGAGCAACATCATTTTCTTTTGGATATTCCTCCGTGCAAAGAAAGTGTTCTTTATCAACAATTGTTAAATACTCCTCTTTTGCTGCATAAGATGGTGGATCGTCGTCATCGTTTTTTATTGGTTTGCTGCTAGATATAATATACGCGCCGTCTTTTTTTTGAGACAATGCTTTTTTCGCTTTTTCTGCAATTTTTGGTTCATCACACTTACTTTGACTGGGATATGATAGAGAATACCTCGAACAATGGTGTGGGGCTAAAAGAATGTCATATTCAAGATTATGGGGGGAGTATTTAAACTTTTCCCACAGACATTCCCATACAAAAACTTCCGTGTCACCCGGTAGTAGGATTTTGTTTGAATAGTCACCTTCTGTGACTTCAATAAGTAGAATTATACTGCCTCTATTTTTCTTTTTGAAATCATCCTCAAGTTCATCATCCTGCTGAGGCAGTGGTCCCAAAATTTTAACGCTAAGTTTACCTGACAGATCTCTTTGATTAATGGTTGAAAACGAGCAGTATAGTTTCTTTACAATATCTTCAAGACCATCGGTTTTGTCGTCAGGATCTTCACAAATAATCAGGACCCTATCACTATCATCTTGTATTTCCCTTGTGTCTTCAAATAGAGTGACCCTTCTTTTCATTTCCCGGTTGAATGCCTTTCCATCATCATTAAGTGTATTACAATTGCTTGCTCGTTTCCAAAAACGTGAAGAACTCCAAATCTCATTAATAATAACTTTCGGTTCTTCTCCATCTTTTGGTTCCTTGTATTCATCAAGGCTACCTAAATGGAAATGATTTTGAATTCCTTTTATGTGATCATCATCATTGTGAGATAAGACAAATACATCCAAATATGGACGCCCTTCATCATCTGTTTTTAATTGGTTCCTTAGATGATTTGCAACATCATATGCGTCATTTTTTTTGTCGTCGTCCGCCGCTTCACGGATATGCATGTCAACGAGTAATGTCGTCTCGTTTTCATCATTCAGTTTCAAAAGAGCCATAGCTCCATTATTTACTGGAAAAAACGTTACAGTAGAATATGCCATTATTCACCTCCATGGGAAATATATTCTGTAAATAAATTTTTTGCATAACTTTCGGAAAGATTATTGAGAATCACGTTTCTTAGCAGGAATAGCCCAAAATAGAAAAGAATTGACAATGAGGAGAAAACTATCCCAACTTTTGAAGAATATATGGTGCAAACAACTAAACTGAACAGAGATAAGGGGATTGCGAAAAATGCCCCTGCAATTAGATTTCGGAAAAATCCGTACTGGATATTATAATTAATGCAGAGCCTTCCATCTCTGACCTTACTCCTTATCAAAGCCACCGCTTCAATAATAAGCTTTAAAGCCTCATCTAAGTCACTTTTTTCCTCTTCTTCATTGGATAATGTAAAATTGAAATCTCTTAAAATTTTTCTCCTTATTCTTTTTTTCATGCTCTTAGAAAGTCTTCCATCAGCGAATAGAAGCATCTGAGTCGTTGGAAGCCGAATTCCATCGGTAAATAGTTTCTTTTCAAGGTAATACTTTGCCAGGAATCGTTGGAATTGCATTAACACGAATAATGCTACGAATGACAAACCAATATTCTCAGTGAGGGCTAAGGCTGATGTTGATTGAAAAATTGAGAACCAACTCGACTTTTTTAAGACGAAAATGATTAAAGATGCAGGGATGAGCGTTATTAATGCTGGAAAGCACTGGGCGATCAATTCGTACCTGTTATAAAACTTGAAAATCTTCATTATTGCCTGCTATTACCTTTCTATTCCAACTTTTCATCTTTGTTTTTTTCATCCTTTATATTTTAATTAATTATTGGTGATGTGTCAAGCCAAATCAGAGGTTTTATGAAAATAAAATAAAATTAATTTGAGCGATGTGTTGTTAGATTTTTTCTAGTTTTGCTTAAAAAAGGGAGAAGAATTGAAGGGAAAATTTTGACTGTTCCCAAATTCTTCTTGTGTTATTGAAAATCTAGGTGCTTTCCAGGGGCTATGTCAGACAAAGAGCCGAAACGCCCTCCGCGAATAATACCGTCGAATTAGATGTTAAAAAGCTACCTAAAGAAACAGAGGAAGCAAATTCATTCTAACTAAAGCGTCGGAAGTTACGAAGATATCGGAAGCAGTGGAAGTAAAAGAAGCCGGGTCCATATAAAAGGTGCTGCCCAGTAGAAAAATTTGACTGTGCCCAAATTCTCCTCTTTCGGGGATTGCCGCGACCTTTCGGCGAGTTACCGCAATACCTGGTGAAGGTAGCGCAAGGCCGGAGGCGGCAAGCGCAAAGGTGGAGTCGGGTAGCGCAAAGCTGGAGTCCACCAGCGCAAGAGTGGAATCGAGTAGCGCAAGGCTGGAGTTAAGTAGCGCAAGGCTGAAGTCCACCAGCGCAAGGCCGGAGTCGAGTAGCGCAAGGGTGGAGTTAAGTAGCGCAAGGCCGGAGTCGACCAGCGCAAGGCTGGAGTTCACAAGCGCAATGGTGGAGTCGAGTAGCGCAAGGCTGGAGTTCACTAGCGCAAGGGTGGAGTCGGGGAGCGCAAGGCTGGAGTCCACCAGCGCAAGGCTTTTCTTCCTGTTAAACCTCCCCATGTGAATTATCAATGCTTTTCAAAAAAAGAGAAATTTGACTGTCCCGAATCCTTCTTGGTGTTCCTTTGTGTCTTGGTGTCTTGGTGGCAATATTTTCAAGGTTTTTGGGCGACGGCAAGCCGTCATGAATGGCTGTTCCCAAATCCTTGAGAGAAACTCCGCAAGCCGTGGAAATCAAGAGACAGGCAAATTCTTTCCCTCATTTCAGGGAAGTAAATCCCAGGGGCCTCCGGCTGACCACTTTTGCTGAAAATCCTGTTTATTTGCTAATGCTGAAAGTGGCGGCAGTAAAAATCCCCGCAACACGCCGATAATAATGGCCAAGTCCTTTTCTTCCATATCGAAACGGTTCTTCCGCAAAAACGCATTCCATTGAGCCTTTTTCACTGCATCTCCTGAAAAAAAACCTGTTAATGCAATGGGTACCTGGGAGGTAATTCCTGTACCCTGACGCTTAAATGTCGCCTCTATAGCTTTACATAGTACCGCTCCAGCATAATCAAACTTTTGAGACATTACCCAAAGATCATAAAAATCTTTCATCCGGCTGTTTGCAATACCCAATGTAAACATTGCATGAAATTTCTCCGCCACCATAGTATACCTGGAATAGGCAAGAATCCTGGGGGCTGGAAATTCAAGTAAAGTTGGATAGATTATATGCTCCGGTTCGGGTACGACTGCATCGCCAAAACCAATATCGATTTGAAGCCGGAGCTTTGCTCCCGCCAGTACTGCTTCCAATTTTACACGCATACCTTGATAAATATTTCCTTCCCGGATATCCGCACATTTAACCGACTCTGCTATAAATTCAATCCCGTCGTCTTCTACTTCCATCCTGCAGAGGGATTGGAATACTTCTTTTAAATAGTTAATGCTGGTGTTTCCATATTTCATTAAATCCAAATCTCTTGTGGGGCGATGTGGAGCATTTTGCCAGGTAGAAAAAAGCATGGCGCCTTTAAGTAAAAAATCTTTGTTCCATTTAGAACGACTGATTCGATACAATAGACGTTCCAGGGCAAATCGAGTTAGGATTAAGTTATAGGGCTCGGTCGTTTCCCGGGAAAGGTTTAACAGGCGTTGTCTTACTGACTGTGCCAGACTCATTGAGCGCTCTCCAGGTAAGGACGCATGACATTGGAGACCCTACAGAGCCGGGCATATTCCCAGAGCTGATCTATGGTGCATTGCTTTTTATCCAGGCAATCTTTAAGCGCTTCCATGGCCACATCCAAACCAATTTTATTGCGATATTTAAAACAGTCGGCAACAGTCTTGGCAGGATTATATACCCGTATTCTTATATTTTCTATAATATGCTCGTCTACGCCGGCATTCAAGGCATCCCCTGAAAAGCGCACTACCCGCAGGGCCAGGGTTTCCTGTCTCGGTTTCCTTGCTTTATTATCGATGGCAATCCAGACTTCAAAAGGAAGTTGAGTAGTCAGGTCATGGAAATGCAGCGCCGACAACAAGCATATAGTCCCATGGGGTATTTTTTTACATGCTTCCACCAGGCTGTGATGTTCGGTTATATTGAGGTCTCTAAGAGTATAAAGGCCCCTTCCTATTTTATCGATGAGGCCATCCCTGTAAAGGCGGCGGAAGTATTCCCGTGGGATGCTGTAAACATCAAGGTCCCGCGGTCGCAGGATACCCCCTCTTCTTATAAGCTCAATAACTTCGCTGACTTTAGAAGTTTTCATGGCGTCTTCACCTTGTTACAAAATGTCGGTATTTATTTTTATCTACCGACATATTGTAACATTTTTTTATGTTAATTTCCATAATTCCTTAAAAGATTCTCTGCCGAAGCCCCGCGGCGCGGGGAGCATATCCCCCCCCTGCCGGCAGCCTAACTTAGGGCAGGCGCAACAAAAAGGGACCCCCAGCATGGGGGGCGCATTTAGGCGATGATTTTACCGGACCATAAATCGCCCAGGAACTCCTTCCAGGGAATAATGGAAATCCCCCTGTAATCCCGCCGCACCCCTTCATTGCATACCACAAACGAACGCCGGGGGGAAAATTCTTCCATAAAAGCCAGGAGAGGTTTTAAATCCCTGGCGTCCACACGACTCGTCCCTTTCACTTCTACAGCCACCTCGCCGCCCCCCAAAATAAAATCCACTTCCATGCCGGTTTTTGTCCTCCAGAAATTGATTTCATAATCCAATTCCTTGTACGAACGGTGGGCTAACATTTCCATAAGTATAAAATGCTCCAGCGCCAGTCCGAAAAATTCTCCCTTTTCTTCCGTAATACGCCGCTTTGTTATTGCGCCGGCCACCCCAACATCGAATAAATAAAATTTCGACGTCTTATTAATTACCTGGCGGCTCTGTCTTTTTTTAAACGGTTCCACAAACGTTCCCAACAATGTGTCGATGAGAATTTGATAATACTCCTTCACCGTTTTGGAATCCACCCCGCATTCACGGGCAATATTGGAAAAATTGGTCATTTGCCCGTGCGAGTACCCCATCGCTTCAAAAAACCGTGAAAATGCCGGGATATTCCTCGTTAGACCTTCATTAAAAACCTCTTCTTTCAGGTAATCTTTCACATAAGCCGTTAATGACTTCATATAATAGTCCTGGGTGTAATGGACCGGGATCATGCCGCGGTTTAATACCCGCGGCAGGTCGATTTCACCTATCTCAACCGAAGTAAGGGGAAACATTTCATAGCGCCAGGCCCTGCCACCCAGTAAATTGGCCTGCCCCCGTTTCAATTTCCTCGCACTGGAACCGCACAAAATAAACCGGATGTCCGTATTTTCAATCAGCCAATGCACCTCATCCAGCGCCTGTGGGATTTTCTGCACTTCATCCAGGATGACCGGGTATTGGAGAACCTCTTTATTTTGAGCCAATAACTGCTGGCGCAATAAAGAGGGATTCTTTGAAAATTCAAGGAATAAATCGGTCTTGAGAAAATCATAAACCAGGCTTCGAGGGAAAGTTCGTTTGAGAAAGAATGACTTCCCGGTTTTCCTCGGTCCCCATAGAAAGGCCGACTGTCTATGGGGAAGATCCATTTTTAATGTTCGTTTAAATTCGTCCATTTTCGGAACCTACTCCAAAAAAGTTTAACTATTTCGGATTATAATACGAATTGGTACGGATGTCAAGACTTTATGTTTATAATTTAATCTCGCCTGATCTGAAAATAGCCACAAAGGCACGAAGGCACAAAGGAACACCAAGGGGTTTATTATAAAAAAATCCTTGGTGCCTTGGTGTCTTGGTGGCAAAGTTTTCATGGTCAACATTTTTCTCTTGACAAAAATTAGATAATACATTATGATTTTCCCATGATAGTAGGATTTAATACAGACGTTAAGTTTAGGGATGAAATGTTTCATATCCAGACAGAGGATAAAGGCCAGGATAATCCACTGGTGGAAACCCTGGTCTAT
>Ga0315276_10005928_pt1 | contig 11284 bp, 13 predicted proteins | sample YL17G05_0_MG_FD_204542 | JGI IMG/M metagenome (GOLD analysis project Ga0315276, IMG submission 204542) | Sediment microbial communities from Yellowstone Lake, YNP, Wyoming, USA - YL17G05_0 | ecosystem: Environmental > Aquatic > Freshwater > Lake > Sediment | place: USA: Wyoming | collected... | reverse complement strand
GGGCTCCTCGATTTTTGGCGTGCTCATATTCTTCGAGCAGAACTGCTCCGGCCCCTTCTCCGACGACCAATCCGTCGCGCGACACGTCAAAGGGGCGCGGTGTCAGATGCGGTGTCGCGTTGAATTCCGTGGAGCATGCCAGCAGGTTGTCGAATACCGCTACGGTGGTCGTATCGTATTCGTCGGCCCCACCGCAAAGCATGGCATCCTGCATGCCGTACTTAACCGTTTCGTAGCCAAACCCGATGGACTGGCTGCTCGTGGTGCAGGCCGTGGATGAAGAGATGACCCGGCCGGTAATGCCGAACATTTTTGTGATGTTTACCGCCGTGGTGTGGACCATGGATTTCAGATAATCCACCGCACCGATGCCAGCGAACTGTTGTTTCGATTCGGTGAAAAACGTCCTGTAAATATCCCGCTGAGCCGACGGGCTGCCATGGGTGGACCCGAACGCAACCCCGAGACGGCCCGAGGTGATGAACGCCGGGTCAAGTCCCGACGCCTCTAAGGTTTCCTTGGCGACCTGGCAGGCATAAAAAGAAACCGGCCCCATGGTTTTGCGATGGCTGCGTTTGAAATCGTAAGCGATGGGGTAATCCACGGTGCCGTATACGCCGGAATGGATGTGGGCGGTCAGGAGTCCGTCGTCGCGCAGTTTCTTGACGCCGGAGATCCCCTCAACCAGATGCCGAACGATCTCCTGCCGGGTTCGGCCGATCGGCGTTATGGCGCTGCATCCCGTGATGACAACTCGTCGAGCCATCATTGTTCCATGGTTGACAGACATTGTTCGGAACCGGAGGATTTCGCAAGACACCTGTCTTGGGCCAGGGCCTCGATATAATCCACGATCTGGTTGATGGTTCGAATTTCCATGGCATTCTTTTTTTCAGCCCGGGTCAGTTGAGTATCGAGGAGGATCTCGATCTCGTGTAGAAGCTCAACCGCGTCGATGCTGTCGAATTCGTAAGCGTCCCTTAAATTGTCATCGGCACTCGGGCCTACGATTTCGAATTTTTCCTCGAAAATTCTGATGATTGCAGCTTTGATCACATCGCGTTCCATAGAACTGTCTCTTTAGCATCGATTATGGATAAAGGATATTCTTACTATAATACGCGGCTGAATTCAAAAAATATCGGTAACTCAACCTCATGGCCGAATGTCATTTCAGCCTGGGGCCGAGAAACTGTTCGAAATGGTACCATTCCAGTGGGTGTTCGCGAAGATTTTTTTCCAGAAGATCCGCGTAATTCTGAGCTGATCGGCGAATGGCTTCCGTCCTGTTACGGCGAGACGCTTTCTCGATATATATGGGCGCCGACAAGGTGTTATGGTACCGCCTGCTACCGGTACGGCATGAAAAGAAGAAAAAGAGCGGTGCGCCGGATAGCATGGCGAGCAAATGCGGAGTTTCCGGCAGATACACTTCATGTCCGAGAAAAGAGACCGCGACGACCCGCTGCCCGGGGTTCCAAATTTTGTCCCCGGTCATTGAAACCAGCCCGCCCGATTGAATGAACCGCAGGCCCTCCAAGAGATCGAACGGTGTCCCCGACTCTTTTTCGACGGCAACGATTCGGATGCCTCTTTTCTGAAGATCCTCTTTTTGGATACGCTCGAGTTCAGCCTTGGCGCGCATCCCCATGAATAAAATGAGCCGGATCTGCTCCCTTTTCCGTTTCATTACCTGGGCCGCGATTTCCCAGTTGCCCAGATGGGACATCAGAATGATACCACCCGTCTTCTGATCGAGAGCGTTTTCAAGGTTCTCCCAGCCCGAGCTGGCAAAGGTAATGCCTCTCACCTCATTGAGCAAAAACCGATCCAAATAAACCGAGGTGAAGTTCTGATACTGTCGCCAGGTACACCACAGATGATGCGCGCGACGTCGCTGAGGGAAAAGCGCCTGATAGAACCGCACGCTGGTTGTTACCCTGCGCGGTGAAAGAAAAAAATATCCGGCCGCGATGCCCTGAGCAATGGTTTCGAATACCCACGGTCCAACTACCCGGGAAAGAAAAACCAGAAACCGATAAAACAAGCTTAGCATAGGCGTCGCAGGAGACTCAGCCCCGCAAGAACCGGAGGGTTAGAATTCGATAGGTGATCAACCGGCTGAACAGGCCAACGTTTCTTAAAAAGTCAAAAAAAGGATGGAAATGCGAAATCCGGAAGGCCCCGGGTCGGTAGGACACGCTGACGGGCGCTTCGATCACCGGAATGTTATTCCACTTGGCCTTTGCCAGAATTTCAACTTCGAATTGGAATCGTCTGGCTTTGACATCCAAATGGATGCATTCGGGCAGAGGATACGCCCTGAACCCGCTCTGGGAATCCGCCACAACTGGCCCACCGGCCATCCGCACCCAAAAATTTGAAAACTCCCGGCCGAATCGACTCGTCCACGGCACATCCGGCGCAAGCATCCCCTGGCGTTTTCCGATGACAATGGGCCGCTGGTTTTCAGGAATTGCCCGGATCAAGGTTTTCGCATCCTCAGGATCGTGCTGGCCGTCTGCATCCAACGTAATCGCCCAGTCGGATATTTTTGCGACCTCCGCAAAGCCGGTCATAATGGCAGCCCCTTTGCCTCGGTTGAAACGATGACGCAGAACCCGGGCCCCTTTGATGCCTTTGATTCGTTCGAAGGTCGAATCGGTCGATCCATCGTCTACAACCACAACTGGAATATCGAGTTTCAGAGTCCGCTGCACCACATCGGCAACCGTTTGTTCATGGTTGTAAACGGGGATCAGGGCGGCAAATCTGTTGCGGGGGATGTCGTCGGTCTTTGCTTCAGGCAATGGCTGCATCCTATACGGTCTGAATCGTTTTGATGGAACCGTCTTTGCGGCCCCTCGATGGGCGGCCCGAACCCCTGGAGTTTATTGAAGGGTTAAAGGGTTGACGGTAAAAACGCAACCGCCCAGGTCCCCGGTCCCATATGGGCACCCGACGTCAGGGAAAGGGGTTGGAGGATGATCTCGGCCGAAGCATACCGGCTTTTGATTTCCCCCAAAACATTATTTTCCACCCACTGTCGGTTATCCGAATATTCTATCATGATCAGCGGCCGGGTATCCTGTCCCAAACCCTTTTCTAGTTTTCCCAAAGCGAATTTGAGCTGCTCGTTGTTATCTCGAACCGTCCCCGCCTTCACGGCCCCTTCGGCCGTGGGGCTGATGACGGGTTTCATGTGAAACAGATCGCCAAAAAAACCTTTGGTCTTGGACAATCGGCCACCCGCGACCAGAAACTGAAGCCGGTCAAGAAAAATGTATTCTTGGCTCTTTCGAATAGCGGTCTCGGCAAATCGAATCACCTTCTCGGCATCATCGGTCTGGATCGCATACCGGGCAGTCGCCAGGGCGGCTATCCCTAGCCGGCCGGAAGCCAGACCGGTGTCGATGACCGCCAGCCGGTTCTCCGGATCATTGCGCTCTTTCCAGGCCGCGACGACCTCATAATTGCCCGTGTAAACCGAGCCCACACAAAGATAAAGGGCCTGGCCGTAGCGGTCGAGAATGCTCTGGCACCGCTGGTGACGTTCGAATACGGATGCCTGTGCCGTGGTCACCTTGACACCGCTTCGCATCAAAGCATAAAGCTCCTCAGGCGGAAACAGCGTTTCCGGCAGCGATTTGTCTCCGACAATAATATAGCTGCCAAGCAGTGTCATCCCCAACCGTGCGGCATCTTCTCGAGTGATCGAGCCGGCCGCATCGGTTACAATATGAATCACCTGCGATGTGCCTGAGGAAGACCTATTTTCTACCTGGGCCCCCATATCCTCCTCCGACCATTGGACGACCCTTCCGAGATCTGCAAGTTGCTTCCGGACTGTATCACGCTGCTCGGTGTGAATATGGATTTTAAGCCTCTCATTTTCCTGCAGGGCTACAATGCTGTCTCCGTATTGGGATAGGTTTTCCAGCGGTGAATTATAATCCTTGCCAACGTGGATCACCGCATCGACGCAATATCCTTTTGGGTTATCCGCCACGAAATCGGAAGGCAGTCGAAGTTTCTTACTGAAGATCTCGGTTATGGGACGAAACACATCCGCCCGACCGGCAAGGCGGCTCAAAAAACCTTCCATGAAAATGAACATCCCCAAAGCCCCTGAATCGACAACGCCTGCGGCTTTTAGAGCAGGTAGTGTTTCAGAAGTGGAATGTACGGCTTTTTCAAGCTGATCGATCAGAGTGGGGAAAGTTGCCGCCAATGGGTCTGAAGACAAATTTTCAAGATGGCTCAGCAGTTCATCGAAAACGGTAAGCATCGTTCCCGGCTTTGGATCTGCGATCGCCTGCCAGGCCCTGTCTCTTCCGACCCGGGTTGCCTGATAGATGTCTTTTGAAGGATTTTCAGCAACAAAGCCTGCGAAAAAACCAGATGCGATATTACCGGAATTGCCGGTGGCGGAAACAAGCAGCTTTCGAACGGTAGCTTCCGCGCTGGCGTCCATCCGATGCAAGGGTGCCAGGCTGATCATTAAATTGCGGCCGGTATCCGCATCGGCAACCGGGAATACATTGATCTCATCCAGAAGATCCGCCCAAGCAGCAAGCCTTTCGTAGCCGGTTGCAAATGCACCTTGCAGAAGTGGATCCATTATGCAAATCCCAGCGCCCGAGTGATTTCACCCGGTATTTCAAACTGCATCTCCATTTCCGGCCATTTGACTGCCAGTTGTTCGCTTTTCCCGCGGGTACAGATTTGTCCGTTCTCGGATAGCCTGATTTCAAAACTGAGTACGATCTTGTAGACAGCCTCGATCACGGTCGCTTTACAAATGAACTCGTCATCGAATCTAAGGGGAATGATATGCTTGGCGGATGAACGTGTGACAGGAAAAATGATCTGCCGACTTTTAAAATACGGGTAGAGGTCGACACCGGCCTGCTTGAAGAGCCCGAACCTGGCGATATCAAAATATTTCAAATAATTTCCATGCCAGACAATCTGCAAGGGATCCAGATCGTGAAAAGGCACACGCAGCTTTATCTCGTAGCTCATATTTATCCCGCAAATTCAATCTGTGATACTGTCTTTAAAGTTCATAGACTCGGTATTGCATGGCTGACCCGCCCACAGTCTATGTATCACTTTTTAATTTAGATTTGAACCATACTTTCGAGTAAAGGAAAGCGACAACAGCCGGAATGGGTCCCGTCAGGAGGAGAACATGGCCGGAAGGTTTGGCAAATACGGGGATCTCAAACGTAACAGGGTATTTAAAAAACAAGCATCAGGCCGTCAGCCAAGGCGTGCGGCGTTTTGGAAAGCGCAGCCTATTCAGCGATAGGTGAGCATTTACAAAAGCCGCACAACGCCGGATCACGGCGCGAGGCGCGGTTTTTCAACACCCTGGTGGATGGTAGAAGAGGTCCTGAGACATGCAAACGTGGGCAAGAGTCTTGTTGGTGGCACTGTTCGCCTTTGTCAGTTATCCGATTGCCGGAGGCCTGGCGGCCGAGGCCCCGCGCATGGAAAAGGAACAGCTCAAAGCACAGCTCGGCAATCCGGACGTCGTTGTCCTCGATGTCCGGGCCTTCACCGACTGGGTCATGACGAAAGAGAAGATCAAGGGTGCCGTGAGGGAAAATCCGCGGGACGTCGAGGATTGGAGCGGGAAGTACCCGAAGGACAAGACCATCGTGCTGTATTGTGCCTGAACGAACGAAGGCACGAGCGCAAGTCTTGCGCTCAAGTTCATGGAAAAGGGTTACGGGAAAGTATACGCGCTCAAGGGCGGCTGGGATGAATGGAGCAAGAGCGGCTACCCCACCGAACCGAAATAGGGCTCCTCAAGGCCCTTGGGGTCCTTTCGATCGCCTCTAGGAACTTGCAGGAACTGCATTTTCAACTTCCCCAGGATGATGACGTTCAGCCGGTTCAGTTTGACCGCGGCGTGGTGGAATGAGACCGCCAGGTTGTCGATCACGATGTCGTTGGCGGACTGGCGGCCGATCATAAACGTGTCCCCCATGCCGATCGGAAAGCTCTCCAAAGGCTTATTGTTGTAATTCAGCGAGAAAACGGCCGTCGTCCATCACCCCTTGCTCTGATCTCGCGGCGGCTATCCAACGGATCCCCCCGGCGGCATCTACATGAAGTCCTGCAGGTTCCGCAACCGGTGCGCCATCCCCATGTGCTCGTTTTGGGTATATCGGATGAATGCCTCGGTATCGGGCATGAGTTTGCGGTCATAGTGGATCACCGAACCGGCGACCTTCACCGGGACCGGCCGGCCGGAGATGCGAATCGGGTCCGTGTTCAGCGCTTTCATCAGGCGGCGCGAGGCCAGGTGGGCTTCCTTGGGGGTCGTCATCGGCAGCACCGCCATGAACAGCTTGTTGTTCAGGATCCCGATCCAGTCCGTGTTGCGCAGTTTGTCCCGCAGCTTTTTCAGGACCCCGGTCGTCACGTCGACGGCAGACACTTCCCCACCGTCCCCAGGCGGCGGCGCCGTCTTGAAAACCGAAAAGGCAATTCCGCAGAGGTCGGTCCCGTATCGCACCGCGCGCGCGATCTCGATTTCCAGCAGCGTCCGGGTATGTTTTTGACTGAAGACGATGTCGTCTATCTTTTTCTCGGCGTTGCGGTTGCTTTTCTTCACCGCCTCGATCCGCTCGAAAATCTTCTCGAAGTCGTTTTCATCCAACCCCTGCTCCTTGAAATCGGCGCGCACCTGGCCGAGCACCTGTTTCAACTCGTGCTCCTCGGCGAGGCCGGCTTCTAAATTCTGCAGGAGCGTCCGGTGGTCGGCCGCCTTCAGGGAGTCCTTGTATTCCGCCAGCTCCGAGCGAATGGCCTGAACGCTCGACTCCAGCCGGGCCTTCAGCCGCTGTTCGACCTCGTCGACGACCCGGGCGTCGACCGGCCCGCCGCGCAGGCCGTCAACCACCTTGGCGTTGAAATGCAGCACCAGGTTGCGCAGTTTTTCGTCGCTGGCGGCCTGATCCGCTCCGCCGCCGCGGTTCATCAGCATGGGACCGAGGCGTTCCAGATGATCGACCAGGATGTCGCACAGGGGTTTGGAGTTGCCGGACTCCTTTTCAAACTCGGAAGCCAGGTAAAGAAACCGGGCAAACCCGGTGGGGTCCGATTTCAGCCGGCCTAAAAGATCGCTGCCGTCAACGCCGATGCCCTCCGCACCCTGGTGGATGGCCTGGACGAGCTCCTCGTTCTGCCGGTCCGCCCCCAGCTGCTTGATCAGTTTGGAGAAATCCGACAGCGGCATGCCTTCGGCCACGAGACAGGCCTTGATCTTGGGCAGCAGCCGCTTAAGGTCCTCGGGCAGCGGCACGATGCGCTGCAGGACAAAGGCAAGGCGTTCGACCGGTGTTTTGCCTCGGTCGTACTCCTTTCGAACCAGCTCCAGGATGACCGCATCGGTGATGTCTTCGGCCTGGTCCCGGACCTCGTCGTCCCGGTCCAGGATGATCCCGAGGGATTTCTGGGCCTCGATTTCGCTCAGCAGCTCACGCTTCATCTTCACGAGCGCTTCTGCCAGCTCGGACAGTGCAACCGAGGCGCTCCCGGAGAGGCCCTGTTTGATTTCGCTGCTGAGTGCGCTCAGGTGGCCGGTGATGGAGTAAGGCTGCCCCGGCAATCCATCGCCCACGCCTTGACCCGGGCCGGCGGACAGACCCCTTGCCACCAGGTCGTGGGAGAAGCCGGCCGGGTCCGCCAGCAGGCTCTTGAGCGAGAGGTTCTGGTCGAGCTCCTCCATGAGCAGCTTTCCGGCGATCATGCCCAGGGCCTCCTGGTAATGCCGGGAGGAGTCCAGCTCGCCGCTGAGCCGCTCGCTCTTTTCCGCCACCGATTTGGCGACGACCTGGTCGTCCTCGGTCACCTTCTGGTAAGAGATGTGGTTGATCTTGATGTGGTTGACTCTCAGGGCCGCCGCAGCGCTTCGCATCTGCTCCGCCGACGGGTAGCGGCGGGTGTCCAGAAAAACCTTGACGAAGTCCTCGACCTCGCGCTTCTGCAGTTCCTTTTCGATGGATATGGACGTCACCTTCGCCTTTTTGAAATGCGACGACATCTTGGAATAGCTCAAGTTACGGTCCAACGGCTCGTCCTCGAGGAAAAACTGGTCCCGGGTATAAATCAGGACGACCGGCGAGGTGGTCTTCAGAAGCTCGAGGATGGATTGATAGAATTCCTCGACGACCTGGGCCGAGAACGGATGCCCCGGGCCGTAGATCGAGACACGGTTGAACAGACGCACGAAGGATTTTCCCGCCTTGTGGTAGCCATTTTTGATCGAAGCAGTGTTCAACATGTTCAATGCGATCCTATGAATTTTCGTTCGTACGCCATCAGCGCCGCCAGGAACTCCCGGCACGCGGGATACCGCTGCAACGGATCGTGGTCGGCATGATGTTGGGGTGCGACAGACCCGCCACGGCCTCGGCCTCCTGCTCGAAGAGCCGGATCGATTCCTCCGTGTACATGCACTTCGGCAGGATTTTCACGGCGATCCGCCGCTTCAGGCTCTGCTGGTAGGCCGTGAACACGACCCCCCTCTGGCCGTGGGCCAGCTCCTTTAAAACGGTGGCCGTGCCGATGGTCATGCCGATCACATTCGTCGCGTCAAAGACGTCTATGGAATTCATCGAGTTGAGGTTGTCCATTCCAAACCCTGTTAATCCTATTTTCGGCCAATCACCAAAAATCTTAAGTGATTTCGGCATCATCCGCGACAGACACGGGGGCGCCGGGTTCTCAGGGAAGGCGCGCCGCGTTGACTATTGCGGCGGATGCAGGTACAGGAGGCCATATTCGAGAAGAGCTCACGCGCCTTCGTGGGACAGGTCGGCCTTCAGTGCTTCGAGTACGACCCTCGGTCGGCGGAGACGGAACTGGCATTCGTGATCAAAAAATCGGCCTGGGGCCGGGGGTACGCGCGGGAGGCGGCCGGGGAGGTCCTGAGATTCGGCTTCGAGCGGCACCAGCTTGAAAAAATCGTCTCGGTGATCGCACCCGACAACCCGGCCCCGCAAGCCATACTCCGCAAACTCGGTTTCGGCTGCACGGGGGAGCGCACCGCCTACGGCCACCGGGTGATGTGTTTCGAAATCACCCGGGACCGGTTCCTGGGCTGAGCGCGGTCGGGCATTTCAAGAGGTTGCCGCCGCTGAAGCAGCGCCAGTCCTCATCCTTTGAGGGCCAGCCTCGTCACGCGCCTTCGGGGATTATCCCTGGAGCAGCTATAAAGGACTGCACTTTCCGTTGAACCTAAGCGCGGCCGTATCGGAGAAATCTCAGGGTTGCGAGCGTTTCAGGGAGGTATCGACACGTTTCAAGGCCTTCCAGACGGCATGCCCCAATTGACGCATTTCGTATAGGTCCCGGCTGCCTTTTGCGACAGCCTCCGCCAACCGTGCGCTAGTGCGCAGAAGCCCTAAAGCTGCGTTTTCAACGGCATCACCGCCGCGCATTTTTTCGCTCACCCGAACGACCTCTTCAGCCATTGGGCTCCAGTCTCTCTTGGGCTTCGGTTGAGACCTCGTCGGCGCAACCTGATCAGACTCCAGCGTAGTGACAATGTGCCCGTTTTGCTTGGCTCGCATGTACGTGTCGTTCAATTCGGCCCGAACGTTCTTACCCCAGAAGATGGGGTACAGTTTTAACATTCCATCGTATACGATATGCCCCTTGAACGGTAACAGTACGGCGTCAACATTAATCGGCGTCGGCTGCCCGCGAAACATTTCCTGGAAGGGATCGTGCAGAGAAAGCACGGCGTATACGGTCGAGTTCTCACTGATAAAAATGGTATGCTTCTTGAGGTAGCGTAAGATCTGAAATGTTCCGCTTACAAAACCTTTCCATTTGCGCACGATCGCCAAGTCGTCGGCACGCAGGCCGCTCGGGTTCTGGGACACGTAATCATCTATGATGCTCGTTTTAGCCCAAAGGCGGTCCCTGACATCGATCTTTTTTTGCGGCGGGAGAGCGATGTACTCTTCAAGAGAAAGGATTTCCGATAGAATCTTGAGCTGCTGATTCACGAAAAACTGAAGCCCCCACATGAGCTCATAAAACAAATCGGCCTCTTTCCGCGGCAAATTCATTTCGATAAATCCCCTCTATTTATGGTACTCATCAAGCGTTCCCGTCAGGATCTCGTTCACTTCGTCGATATTCTTGATGACTTCATCGGGAGCCTTGCCTTGAATGCATAGGTTGCGGATGATCAGAAGCAGGGGAGGCATCCGCCTAAGGTTCCGAACGGTTTCCCAGCTCATGGCCTCGTCGATGTGAAAAAGCACGCGATCGCACCCCTCAAACCGGGCTGAATTCGCAACCGATTCGCGCAGAACAATCCATGCGCCCTGCAGGTCCGAAAGAATCGTTTTCTCATAGCCGGTGGATTCAGTCTGGAATGTCATTGTTTCGATTCCCCATTCAAATTCTTGTGGGAGTGGCTTTCAGCTACTTTCTTTTTCGCTTCTCGCGGCAAGATGCCGCTCCCACAGAGTCAAAGCCTTTTCTTTTTCAAGCTGCCGTCCGATTGCTCAAGGCTCTCTTGCAAAAATTTGAACAGCTTCTTGCAGGTCGCGTCATAAAACCTAAAGTCCTCAGCCGTGGCCAAGTGCCTGCAGCTCGGTCCTCCGGTCTCATCGACATTATCCAGGAGCAGTTCCATCGGGGTCTTTTCCCGGTCTTCCGGGTCCATATTGATAGACCGGATAAGCTCCCCGCCCAGCAGCCAGAGATTGTCCAGATGTCTCTTTACCGTGTTCAGGCTGTGTCGTAAAAGCAGCTCTTCCACAAACGGCTTGTAGATTTCGAGGATCCTTTTGCCGTAGGCGACATCCGCGGGGATCCCGGCCCACCGTTGCGGCCAGTCGTAGAAATCTGCCCATAGTTTCTCAATTGAACCGGGCATTGGCGCTCCTTTGCTTCAGGCATGCGTGCCGTAATACGGCGAAGGCACCGTTGGGTAGGCCCAATGGACATGGCGGAACACGTTTTCGGACTTGATCCCCACTTCCGCCTCCGAGTAGCTCGATATCGGCAAACCGGTCGCCTCGCTGTACAGAAAATCATGGATGGCAATGCGCACGCTATCGCGTGTGCTTTCTTTTTCGCGCCAATGATCGATTTTCAGTCTTTCCGCCTTGAGGGTGCTCAGCAGTTCCACCGCGATCTCTTTGACGCGCTTGATCTCGGCGGCGCCGAGATCGGGCTTTTTCAACAGGTCGAAGACGGCCAAGGATTCCTCGTCAAGCCCTTCGCGGATATGCCGCGCTTCCTCCTC
>Ga0315276_10005927_pt1 | contig 11286 bp, 9 predicted proteins | sample YL17G05_0_MG_FD_204542 | JGI IMG/M metagenome (GOLD analysis project Ga0315276, IMG submission 204542) | Sediment microbial communities from Yellowstone Lake, YNP, Wyoming, USA - YL17G05_0 | ecosystem: Environmental > Aquatic > Freshwater > Lake > Sediment | place: USA: Wyoming | collected... | reverse complement strand
GAAGGTGTTGACTGAATTTTTCAGTCAATTTAGAAGCCCATGCCAAACAGGGTAGAGCTCATTTTTGTGAGTCTTGCCTTTCTCTACAGGGGCATATAAAGCCTCTTCTCCCAAACGAGTGGGTGATTTTGAGCAATTTATAGTGTCGGGATGAGAAAAGATTAGGATGTTGGGAGTTATCCATAGGGAGGTAGAGTGCGGAGAGATTTTAGCCCCGGCCCGCAATGGAGCCGGTGGGCGGCCCGAAGGGCAAAATCTCGGAGCGATCGTAGCTCCCTGTGGAGAACTTCCCTCCTTTGTCCTCTTAATTCGCGATTCGGTCGTTTCCCCTTTGGGAAACCCGAGAGTTATCCACAGTCCCTGCGCTCACCTGCTCCATAGGGGCGTCGCTCCGGGGCTATAGATAACTCTCTACCAGCGAAATAGCCGAAGAACCAGTCGTTATATCGCTGGTAACATGCAGGTTAAAACCTTCAGACGGAGATACTCTTCGTCTCGTAACCCATAGGCGCGGCGCTGGATGACTCGGATCTTGTTATTCAAACCCTCTACAAAACCCAAAGAGACTTTGTCCTCGGATTGGATGAAAGCCGCAATCCCGTCCCAGTGGCTCTCGATCATCTGGGCAAACTCCTCATACGTCTTGAGCCGCTGCCACTTCAGGGAGGATCGCCAGTTATCAAAAAACTTCCGCGCCCAACCCTCTTTTTTGTACTCCCACAACTGGCCAAAAGACTCTTTGAGAAGATATGCGACGTTTAACCGCTTGTTGGCTTTCAATAACGTACGTAAGGCAACCCGGCCCTCGGTATCCAGGTTCTCTCGCCGAGAAAGTAGGGTATACTTCTGCCCCTTGATGAATCGGCGGTTCTTTCCCGAAAGCCGGGCATACTCAATCTTGCGGACTTTATCCAAGGCCTCGTTCAGATGACGGATCACATGAAACTTATCAAACAGAATGGCCGCCTGGGGAACATGTTTGCGAGTGGAGTTATGGAACGCCTTCCACATATCCATAACCGCCAACTGGATCCCTTTGCTCTTCTTCTCCCCCAGCCACCTATAGAACAGGTCCATGCTCTTTTCCGAACGGTCTTCCCCTCCAAACCAGATCGGCCGCTTTCGTTCCAGGTCGCTCACCACAATCCGGTAGGTATGCCCTTTGCGGATCGAAACCTCGTCGACACCGATGACTTTGGGGCCCGGGGTCCCCACTCGCCTCAGCTGCTCCTGCATGTACTGCTTCTCCAGGGCCTTGACCGTCTTCCAATCCAGATGGAACTCTTTGGCCACATCCCGAATACTCGAACCCCGGCAACGACGGCCGATGTAAAAGGCAAATCGCTTGGTGTAGAAGGGAGAATCGGCCAGCCACTCCAGCGTTTCCTGCTTCACCTTCCGGCACCTGCGACAGAAGACGCGGCGAATCTCCACGTCCAGGGAAACCCGCATGTCCCCGCAGGACAGATCTCGAACCCTGCGGGGCTTTCGGTCGTAGAAGGCACGATGAATCGCTCCACAGGCTCCACAGACTGTTTTTTTTCCCCGCGCTTAAGCCGAATGACGAGGGCCCGGGGATCTCCGAATATACCGCATACCTTTTGTTGAGGGTGGAAGCCAGGAAAACGATAGGTGTCACGGAGTTGTTTATGTTTTGCCATGTGTTTTTCATAACACTTTTTTTAGCCTCGTTACAACGCCTAAATCCTTTGCAGGATAGGAGTTTTTAAGAATTCTAAGTCCATTTTTACCCACTCGTTTGGGAGAAGACCCAGAGAAATTATATCTTTTTCTATGGCATGAACCTCGCCCAATGAACCCCCCCCACCCTCTCCCTCCCCCTCGAGGGGGGAGGGAAGGGAGGGGGTGATTTCTTTTGGTTGCGTCTATGGCGCGCTGTATTACTGACGTTCAAATTCTTTAAATTTTGTAAAGATCGTTATAATGGATTTTATCTGCGTTTATCTGCGTCCAACAAAATTTTCCTTTGTTTGCGGCTCTGCCGCGCTGTGAACTCTGTGGTTTAGCCTTTCATGCCTTCTCCCAGCGCGCAGCCACGAATGCTCCTGTATTCAAGCCCTTCTCTCGGCCTGCGCGCTCAATTTCTGACGCATTACTTGGGTCATCTTCCCTTTGAAAGTGTATGGCCGTGCGAATCACACCCTCTACAGGGGCCAGAGACCGCACTTCGTCGGGGGACCTGAAGATAGCCTTCGTAAATATGGTTTTCTTCTTTTGGGCCTCAGCCGTCCTTTGTGATGCCCAGGGGCCAAGGCTGTTTAAGGTCGCCACTACAATGGACCCACCCCTTTTCGTAACCCGGAATAACTCCCGGACAGCGCCTTGGCCATCTTCGATAAACTCCAGGGCAGTAACCGAGACCGCTCGGTCAAAGACGTTCTCCGGAAAGGGTAAGTGTAGCATATCTCCCGAAACGATTTGAAGGGGCTCCCCCCTGGCTTTCTCCCTCGACCGTCTGAGCATGGGCAGGGAGATGTCCAGTCCAATAACGCGTGCGCCCAAGGCGAGAATATCGACGGTGAACACGCCGGTGCCGCAGCCGGCGTCGAGTATGGTCTCTCCGCGACCGGGTCTTAATAGATCGAGGATCAGCTCGGCTTCATACTTCCTCACCAGGGCTCCCATGGGCGTGGTGAACCACCGGTCATACTGCTCGGGCCATTCATCGAAAAGTCTGCTCTTGGCTTCTTGACGCATCAATCCGGGCCCCTTCATTTCTTCTTTTTCGCCCGGACCAATTTCCGAAATTCTTCTTCCTCCATGTGGAAATAATTCTCTTCAGTCGGAAACTTTCCCTCCTCTACGTCTTTTTTATAATCCTGCAAAGCCTTGGTAATCTCTTCGGCCAGATTGATATAGCGCTTGGCAAACCGGGGAACGATCCCCTGGGAGAGACCGATGATGTCGTAAAGATTCAGCGACTGCCCATCCAGATAAGGTCCTGAGCCCGCGCTGAGGGTGGGGATCTTCAACCTCTCCGTAATCAATTTGGCCACCTCCGCCGTTACGGTCTCCAGCACAATGCAGAAAGCCCCCGCTTTTTCCACGGCCAGGGCATCTTCAAAAATCATTCCGGCGGTGGAGGCGTCCTTTCCCTGAACCCGGTACTTTCCAATCAGGGAAACTCTCTGAGGGAGCAGGCCGATGTGTCCCATGACCGGAATCCCTGCCCCCACGATGGCCTTGACCTTATCTTTTATGTCCACTCCGCCTTCCAACTTTACCGCATCAACTCCCGTCTCCTTCAAGAGCCGGCCGGCATTCCACACCGCTTCGTCCACGCTGGTCTGGTAAGACATGAAAGGCATATCACAGACGACCAGGCAGTGTTTGGCCCCCCGGACCACTGCTTTGGCGTGGTGGATCATTTCTTCCATGGTGACCGGGATCGTATTTTGGTATCCCAGGACGACCATCCCGATGGAGTCGCCGATCATCACAATGTCGATCCCCGCCCGATCCGCCAAAATGGCCGTGGGGTAATCGTGCAAGTTTACCTTGGTTATTTTCCGGCCCTGCTTCTTCATCAATAAGATATCCGGTACGGTGACTTTTTTTCGCTCCATGTTATAACCCCTCCATCGCTCTTTAAAGTTAACCTAAACGTTGCATAAAAATCTCTAAAAGCATCACCCCCACCCTTCCCTCCCCCCTCCGAGGGGGAGGGTTAGGGTGGGGGGGGCAAAAGTCACCAATGGTGAAATCCTGCTGCCGTCTATAAAAAGCAGCTCTGCCACCTGAATTAAAGGGCACAAAGAATATTTTTGAAAATGTTTTTGCAACAATAGGGTTAACCCTTCCCTCTCTGTTATCTGGTAGCACAAAAATCAAATCATTTCAAGACTTGACTCGGGGACATGGTCTGGCGTATAAAATCAAAGAATGAGAATCATAAATGATGAAAATTTGACCATTACAAAAGTGGCGCCATTGATCCGCAAGCGCCTACTCTCTCCGGTCGAATTGACGAAGGCTTTGCTGGCAAGAATCGAGCGTCTCCAGCCAGCCTTGAATGCCTTCATAACCATTACCTCCGACCTGGCTCTAAAACAGGCGCGGCAAGCTGAAAGAGAAATCACCAAAAGGCGCTACCGTGGCGCCCTCCATGGAATCCCCATCACCATAAAGGACCTTTTCTGCACGGCGGGTATCCGGACCACGGCCGGGTCCAAGATCCTGCGCAACTTCGTTCCCACAGAGAATGCCATCGTAGTCGACCGGATGCGAGAAGCGGGGACCATCCTTTTAGGGAAGACCAATCTGCACGAATTTGCCTTTGGCGCCACCAATGTCAACCCGCACTATGGCCCGGTGCACAACCCCTGGGACCTGGACCGAATATCCGGGGGGTCCAGTGGTGGCAGCGCGGCCGCGGTCAGCGCCGGGTTATGCCTGGCTTCCCTGGGAACCGACACCGGAGGGTCCATTCGGCTTCCAGCCGCTGCTTGCGGGGTTGTGGGCCTGAAGCCAACCTTTGGCCTCGTTCCAACGAATGGGGTGATCCCCCTGTCCTTCACCCTGGACCACGTGGGGCCGCTCTGCCGGGGTGTGGAGGACGCGGGGCTGATGTTGGGTGTGTTGGCCGGACAGGATGGACACGGTCCAAGAGGTCTACGACGAAGCGGGAAGGGAATACGCGGTCTGCGGGTCGGTGTTCCTAAAAATTATTTTTTCGACCGGCTTCAGCGGGAGGTTCGGCATCGGGTCTTGGCCGCGCACACCGCCCTGGAAAAAATGGGCGCCAAAATCCAGGAAATTAAATTGGAAGGGATTCAGGAAACGGTGGATCTTGCGGCCGACATCGTCTTTCCGGAAGCTCTGGCTTTTCATTGGAAATGGATAAATGAGAGGCCCCAAGATTACGGGGAAGACCTGCGGACGCGCATGCAGGGCCGCATGGCCCAGACGGCTGTAACGTATCTGCGGGCGCTGCAGAAGCGACGACAGTATGCGGAGTCGTTCAAAAAAGCCATGGAATCGGTGGATGTACTGGCTGTCCCTACCATTCCCATTATTGCCCCGCGCATCGACGAGCAGGAAGTAAAGATCGGCCGTTCCATGGAGATCGTTCGCGTGGCGCTCTTGCGCTTAACCTTTCCCGGGAATCTTTCTCGACTGCCCGCGATCTCCCTCCCCTGCGGATTCTCCCCGGAGAGATTGCCGATCGGCTTGCAGTTGATCGGCCGCCCCTTCGACGAAGCCACGCTGTTGCGCATAGCCCTGGCGTACGAGCAATCCACCCCATGGCATAAAATGTTTCCCCCGGAAGAGAATATGATTAGGGCATAGCGGGGGGAACTCTCCTCTCAATTCATGAACTTTTCTCAATCCCTCGCACCATTACGTGCTGAAGCAGATCGGTTATGTCAAGTCGTACGGCTCTCGGCAAAGGCCAAAATTATCAAAAGTATGAGCTGGTCAACGATTAAACTACGCCCCCTCGCTTTTCCATGCCCTACCAGGTTGCTGAAAAAGTCTCTTTCGACCTCAGGTCGTCATTCCTGCGGAAGCAGGAATCCAGTCTTTCCAAGACCTCCTGGACTCCGGTTTTCGCCGGAGTGACGGAGAATCGGAGTTTTTCCGCATCCCGCTAGAAATTCATTGACACCAATCCCCTTTATTTAATACACTCCACTGTAAACCATCCCTAAAAACCCGCTTAAAATATGTTCAAAGCAACATTGACAGATGCCCAACGTTTTGCAAAATACCAATCTGTGATTACTCGTCTCTTAGCCATAGACTCTTTTCAGAAGTCCGATGTCTTTAAGAACTTGCCCGATGAAAAAAAAGCCTTTATTGGGCACATTATTAATGACTTGGTGCGGGATGGTTATTTGACCGCGTCAGGATTAAAGACCAAGCCTCGGTATTCCTGGTCTGCAAAGAAAGAGGGATTCGATGTCGGCAGGTGGATCGACCGGCATATCTTTACCCTTGCGGTTAAACGATCCCCTTCTTTTGATCGCCCCAGGGAACGCCTTATTCAATCAGGCCCAACCAAACTTAAGACTTCGGAGCTTCTGGCTATTTTGATTCGCTCTGGCATGCAGGGTGAATCGGCTCTCCAGGCCGGTGAGAAGCTGGCGGGGATTTACGGAGATGATCTCGAAAAACTTTCTCTGCAAGCCAGAGGAGAACTAAAGCAGGTTAGCAAGGCCATCGGCATGACCGCCTATTGCCAAATCATGGCCGCCCTGGAACTTGGCAAAAGGTTGGCACAGCAAGGCCGGGTCGAATCAACACCTAATCAGAAAATACGGAACACTTCAGATATGCTCGCATTCTGCAGCCAAAATTTCATGAGGCTTGCCCGGGAAGCCAGCCAGGAAGAATTTCATGTAGTCCTGCTGGATGGAAAAAACAAGGTCATAAAATCGGAACAGATCACCATCGGCCTTCTAAACGAAAGTCTGGCCCATCCCCGTGAAGTTTTCAAGCCGGCTATCCGGGAATCCGCTTGCGCCATGATTCTCGTACACAACCATCCCCATGGCGACCCGACGCCCAGCCAGGATGATAAAAATATCACTAGAGAGCTTAAGAAGGCTGCCGAAATGCTTGGTATTCGAATACTCGACCACATCGTCATGGCCAAAGACAAAATTCTCAGCATGGTCGAGGAAAGGATATTGTGAACTTCCTTTGTAATTATTTCGCTTGAGGGCAAGCATCATGGCTGATTCTGATTTCAGTGAGGCCAAGACCAGGCAAGCTTTTATTGATCATGCCCTAAAAGATGCGGGCTGGGGTCCTGTCGTTTCTTTTCGACAAGGCGTCCATTATGACCACTGTTCGGTGGAAGAGTATCCTACCGAAACAGGCCCGGCTGACTACGTGCTGTTCTGTAAAGGAAAGGCTATGGCTTGCGTTGAGGGGAAGAAAGTAAGGGTTGGTCCTCAAAATGTCCTGCAGCAAGCCAAAAGATATGCCAGGGGTTTCCCGAAAAGTCCATGTTCATTTGGCGATTATCAGCTTCCCTTTGCCTACTCTACCAATGGAAAAATAATCTGGTTTCAGGACCTAAGGGATCCTCTAAGTCTTTCCCGAGAAGTGGGGGCGTTTCACACCCCTCAAGCGCTCATGGAAATGCTGAATAGAGACGAACCCGCAACTAGGGATTGGCTTCAAGAAAATGAGGTGAGCACCAAATACCTGTATCCTTTTCAGATCGAAGCGATAAAGGCCACAGAGCAAGCCATTATAGATCGAAGGCGTCATATGCTGGTGGCCATGGCGACGGGTACAGGGAAGACCTTCACCATGGTCAATTTGATCTATCGCCTGATGAAATCCGGCTACGCGAGCCGCATTCTTTTCCTTGTGGATCGAAGAGCCCTGGCCGCCCAGGTGGTAACGGAGATGGCCAGCTTTGAGGCCGAACCGGGATTAAAATTTGACCAATGTTACGACGTCTTCAGTCAGCGGATCCGGAGGGAAGATCTGGATGAAAATGTGAAATTTGATCCCAAGATTCTTCCCGCCGACTATCTGATCAACCCAAACAGCCGAAATACTTTCGTCTATGTTTCCACCATCCAGCGCATGCGGATAAATCTCTTTGGCTATGAGGGCATGTTCCCAGGGTTCTCGGGGGATCAGGATGAAGATGCTGACGCCACAAAATTGGACATCCCCATCCATGCCTTTGATGTAATCATTGCCGATGAGTGTCACCGGGGATATACCGCCCAGGAGGAAAGCAAATGGCGGGAGGTTTTGACCCATTTTGACGGCATCAAGATCGGATTGACGGCGACTCCCGCAGCCCACACCACCGCTTTTTTCAAGCATATCGTTTACAAGTACGATTACGAGCGGGCCGTCCGGGAAGGATTTCTGGTAGATTATGATGCCATTGCCATTCACTCCGATATCACCCTTCGAGGGGTTTTTCTCAAAGAGGGGGAAGAGGTCGGCCTGGTGAATACAGAAACCGGCCAGCTCAGCTTTGAGACCCTTGAAGATGAGAGGGAACTTCCGGCCCCCACCACCGAAATCGACTGGACCGCCCCGGATCGAAACCGAAAGATTATTCAGGAATTCAAAAAATATCTCCTGGACCAGGAAGAACAGTTAGGGCACTTTCCCAAAACCCTAATTTTTGCCCAAAATGATCTTCCCCATGTGTCTCACTGTGACCGGTTGGTTGAGATCCTGCGCGATGAATTCAATCGCGGCGATGATTTCGTCCAGAAAATAACCGGCAGCCCTTCTGTGGATAGGCCGCTGCAAAGGATCCGAGAGTTTCGAAACCGAAAGAATCCCGGCATAGTGGTCACCGTCGATATGCTCTCCACGGGCGTGGATGTGCCCAAGATAGAAAATATCGTTTTCTTGCGGCCTGTAAAATCAAGAATTCTCTTTGAACAAATGATGGGACGGGGCACCCGGCGCTGTCCGGAAATCCATAAAACCCACTTTACGGTTTTCGACTGCTTCAATGGAACCCTCCTGGAATTTTTTAGGAAGACAACCGGCATTACCGCTGAAGTTCCCTTAAAGGCAACAAAATCTATCAGGGAAATCGTTCAGGCCATTGCCGGTAACCAAGACCGGGAGTACAACATCCAGGTCCTCTCCAAAAGGCTTCATCGTATATCTAAGAACATTACCCAGGAAGGTCGGAACCAATTCAATTATATTCTGGGCTGCGATATCGCCGAGTTTGCCAAAACCCTGGATCAGAGACTCGAAAAGGAATGGGAGAAGACCATTAAGCTCCTCCAAAGCGAATCCTTCCTTGGTTTTTCTGAAATATATCCCCGCCCCGAAAGGACATTCGTCAGGGCTGACGGGGCTGAAGATTATGTCAGTTCAAGAATCATTTTCAGGGCTAAGGACGGGAGGGAGCTCGGGCCCCAGGACTACTTACAGGAATTTGAAAGATTCGTGAAAGAGAACCCGCAGCACATTGAAGCGCTGGAAGTTCTGCTCAATCGTCCTCAGGAATTTGATACCAAGCAGTTGAAGGCTTTGCGGGAAGCGCTGAGCAGCCAGCCCGATTATCTGGATGATAAATTCACTGAGAAAAATCTTCGTCGAGCTTATAATAAGGAGCTGGCGGACATCATTTCCATGATCCGTTGTGCAGCCAAAGGCGGAGAATTACTCACGCCGGAAATAAGGGTCGATAAGGCCCTGGCAAGAGTGAAATCCGGTCGATCTCTCACCAAAGAACAGGAAAAATGGCTGGACTTAATCAGAAAACACCTCATCGAAAACCTCCTGATGGAAGAAGAGGATATCGATTACCTGCCCATCTTTACCCGGGAAGGCCTTTCATGGAATAGGTTAAACGGCCTTTTTGGCGGGGAATTAAAAGGGATCATTCACGAAATCAACGAGGCCATTGCTGCCTAAGGGCCACAAACAGGCACTTATCCCCCTCTCCCGTAGGAGATTGTGTCGTAATTGTGAAAAAGAGCCGTCATTCCGGCGAAAGCCGGAATCCAGTTGCAGTTTTATTGAATAATTCCATCTTCCTGGATGCCCGCCTTCGCTGGCATGACGAATTACGACACAGTCTCTAGCGGGAGAGGGCGAGGGGGATGGAGAAACAAAAATTTATGACTGACATAGTTGGGAAACTTTGGGGATTTTGTCATACGCTGCGCCACGATGGAATTGACTACGGCGATTACATCGAGCAGTTAACCTATCTTCTATTCTTGAAGATGATCGAAGAGAAAGGGGCCAAAATTCCTCGGGAATATTCCTGGACCGTTTTAAGGGAAAAATCAGGTGTTGATTTGACGGACCATTACATGGCCACCCTTCGGGGCCTGGGAAAGCAGCAGGGGATGTTGGGTGACATCTATGCTGGGGCCATGTCCCGCTTCAGCAATCCGGTCAACCTTAAACGCCTGGTAAACCTCATCGATGAGATTGAATGGACTAGCCTCAATATCGATGTTAAGGCAGCAGCCTATGAGGGCTTGCTGGAAAAATCGGCCTCCGAGGGGAAAAAGGGGGCCGGGCAATATTTCACCCCGCGCATTCTGATCCAATCCATTGTTCGGTGCATGCAGCCCGATCCTCGCAAAAGCAAAGATTTCACCATCCACGATCCAGCAGCCGGGACCGGCGGCTTTTTAGTCTGCGCCTACGAGTGGTTGATGGAAAAAACCAAAGGAGGTGCCCTCGAACGTTCCGAGGCCAAACGGATTCAGACCTCTACCTACTCCGGAACTGAGCTCGTCCCTCGCCCGAGAAGATTGGCTCTGATGAACCTTTATCTCCACGGCATCCAGGCGAATATCTATTTGGGGGATGCTATTTATGAACCGAAAAAGGGGAGTGGCGGTTACGACTGCGTTATGACCAACCCTCCCTTTGGAACCAAAGGCGCCAATCAAGCACCCAATCGCGATGATTTCACCGTCGCCACCAGCAATAAGCAACTAAATTTCGTCCAGCACGTGATGAGCATATTAAAGCCAGGCGGACGGGCAGCAATTGTCGTACCCGACAACGTCCTTTTTGCCGACCAGGCCGGAGAAGTGTTCAAGGTACTAACCGAGGATTGCGATTTGCATACCGTCCTCCGCCTCCTCAATGGAACTTTCACGCCATATAGTCCGGGAACCAAAACTAATGTGATCTTCTTTACCAAAGGGTTCCCAACCGAGAACGTCTGGATCTACGACGCCCGGACCAATGTTCCAGGAATTACAAAGAAGGACCGTCCTCTGACCCCCCAGCATTTCGCTGAATTTGAGTCCTGCTTCGGCCCCAACCCCGAAGGCCGCGCTAAACGAAAGCCGAAAGACTCAAAGGAAGACCGCTGGCGATGCTTCAGCATAAATGAGGTTAAAGAAAGAGATTTTAAGATCGATAGCCTGAAATGGCTCAAGGACCAATCGCTCGATGATGGCGAAGATCTTCCCGAACCCGAAGATTTGGCAGCTGATGCTATTTCAGAGCTCGAGGGTGCAGTTGAGGAATTGAATGCTATCCTATCGTTGCTGGAAAACGGCAATAGTAATGGAAGACCTTCAGTAATTGAAAGTTCGAAGTGATGGCTCTTTATACCGAAAGAGTGTCAGAGAATATTTCGTACCATGGAGACGAAATCCCCGAAGGCTGGGAACGGGTTAAATTACCTCAAGTTGCCGGGATTAACATGGGCCAGTCTCCACCCGGTTCAACGTATAACGAGCGGGGAGAGGGTTTTCCATTTTTCCAAGGAAAGGCAGATTTCGGAACCCGCTATCCAATGGTCCGGGTATGGTGCACCGAACAGAAAAAGATTGCAAAACCCGG
>Ga0315276_10005925_pt1 | contig 11288 bp, 7 predicted proteins | sample YL17G05_0_MG_FD_204542 | JGI IMG/M metagenome (GOLD analysis project Ga0315276, IMG submission 204542) | Sediment microbial communities from Yellowstone Lake, YNP, Wyoming, USA - YL17G05_0 | ecosystem: Environmental > Aquatic > Freshwater > Lake > Sediment | place: USA: Wyoming | collected... | reverse complement strand
CGAACGAGAGCGCGATCATGAGGTGGTAGCTCTGGAACACGAGCTGGAGCGGCGGCCGGTCCTCGGGCGCCACGCTGTCCAGACCGGTCACGGTGGCGTCGGGATTGAGATGAAGCATGAGGCTGAGCCCGCCGGGGATGCCGACGCCCGTGACCTCGGGGTCGCCGGCGTTGTCAGTGCGCACCCAGCCGAAGAGGTAGAGGGGGGCCTTGTCTCGCGTGTCGTACAAGGCCTCGAAGGCGGCCATCTTGACCGGCTGCTCCTCGGCGACCACGAGCGCGTGCCAGTGGCCGATGAGAGGCATGACCGCCGAGGCCAGGAGGCCGACGACGAGCGCCGACGTCAGGGCGTGACGGGCGAAGTGCAGGTGACGCTTCTTGAGCAGGTACCAGGCCGAGATGCTGGCGACGACGAAGCAGCCGGCGATCAGGCAGGCGACCATGGTGTGGAAGTACCGGGGGCCGGTCGACGGGTTGAAGACCGCGGCCCAGAAGTCGGTCAGGACGGCCTTGCCGTCCTCGATCTTGTAGCCGCGCGGCGTCTGCTGCCAGGAGTTGGCGATGAGGATCCAGAGGGCCGAGAGCCAGGTGCCGATCATGACCAGCCAGGCCGCGGCGTAGTAGAGGCCGCGCGAGACCTTCTTGCGGCCGAAGAGGAGGACGCCGAGGAACGTGGACTCGAGGAAGAAGGCGAACAGCCCCTCCGCGGCGAGCGGCGCGCCGAAGATGTTGCCGACGAAGCGCGAGTAGTCGGCCCAGTTGGCGCCGAAGGCGAACTCCATGGTGATGCCCGTGGCGACGCCGATGGCGAAGTTCGTCGTGAACAGCTTGATCCAGAACTTCGACGCCGCCATGTGCGCCGGGATGCCGCTCTTGTAGTAGCGCCGCTCCGACAGCACGACCATCATCGCCAGCCCTATGCTTATGGGCACGAAGATGAAGTGGTAGCCGATGGTGAAGGCGAACTGGATGCGGGACAGCATGAGAGCGTCCATGCCTGGGTGGCACCTCCTTGGCGACGGGCCTGGTCCGGCGGCGCGTCCGCAGAAGCGACCGGAGGTCGCGAGCGCGCCAGCGGACCAAATGACTCCCCTATTGTCATGGTGAGAACAGTGGGGTGTCAACGTCCGTGCGTGGGCAGGCTGATGACTCTGCCTTGACCTGCATCAAGTTCACAAATCTGCGCTTAAACCCCCTTTTCAAGCGCCAGACGTCGTGCTACCATGCTCGAGGGTCGGCTAATAGCGCCGGCCGTTTTCTTGCAGGAGGCTGATACCGTTGAGTGAAGAACTCGAACTGCTCGAGTGCCAGGAGTGCTCTGCGCAATGCGAGAAGGTGGTCTACCCGGCCGCCTGTCTCAGCATGAACTGTCGTTTCCTCTACGCCTTCAAGGAGGACGGTCACACGTTCTTCGGCTGCATCGAGAAGGTGTTCCCGCACGAGATCGACCTGCAGATGTTCCAGGACATCGAGCGCGGCAAGGGTGGCTTCGGCGTCGTCAAGGTCGCCCGCCAGCCGCTGTCGCAGTGCTCCGTCGCGGTGCAGAGCTGCTACGCCTCGGGCGAAGGCCCGCTGTGCCGCAACCTGTACTTCAAGCGCCGCGACCGGCGCGAAGTCCAGACCGTAGAAGATTGACCTGCGCAGTGTGACGAGGGCGCGGCGAGCGGGACGCTCGCCGCGCCCTCGTCGACGTAGCCGGGTCAACGTGAGGTACGGCGAAGCGGCACCTCACACTAGACTCAGGATTCCCGGAACCGCCGCCTGAGCAGCGCTTTCGCTGCCCGGGCGGCGGTTCCGCGTGGTCAAGGGTGGTATACTCACTCCCGTGCCACGCTCGGCACCCGTGGGGGCGAACTGGTCTCGACATGGGTGATACCGAGGTTGGAGCAGCAAGCCGAGGTCCGGTGGCCTCGTTAAACTGCCGGAACAACACACCTGCCGAGAGCAATCTCGCACTGGCTGCCTAACTAGGCTGGCCCGTCACCCCCGGAAGGTCCGCGTCCGGGACCGTGGCGTCACTCAGCGGACTGGGGTTTGGCCGGCCGGCTCCGACCAGCCAAGCCCGAGACTGATCGGGGCTGGCGACCGGCACCCGGCCGACGCGGGGGCCGCGAGCGAGATGAAATGCGCCGGCTAAGCTTGTAGAGACTCCGCCGAGGCTCCCGTGGACGCGGGTTCGATTCCCGCCGCCTCCACCAGAACATGTGGTGTGCCGGGTGATGCTGGACACACCGGCGTCACCTGATGCTTGACGCGATCCCCCGAGCTCTGCGGCGCATCGCCGACCTTGCGTTCCGCAAGGATCTGTGCACCATTGGCACTCTCAAGAGTGGGGCGCGAACGATGAGCGAGCGCCAGACGGTCGCGCCTTCGGTGCTCCCCGTTGGCGCTCGGGTCGACACTGGGCTGCGGCATGCACAGCGACCGAACACCACAGATGCAGAGGACCGAAGCGCTCAGCGCGCCGCAGCTACGCCTGCGCTTCTGGCGCAGCTTCAAGCGCCACATGGAGAACACGAGCAGCGTCGGTTGTGCCCGCGCGACGACGGACGGCTGGATGTGGCACAACGCTAACCTCACGACGGGGAACTTGCTGTCCATGGTCCGCGTCCGCCTTGGGGAGATCGGGGTCAAGTACACGCTCAACGACGCCGACGCTGACACCGTGTTCGCGTATCTGGGAGCACGCCGCCAGGAGCTGGACGCGGCCTTCGAGTGGGCTCCGACCTGGCGACCGGGCGGCGTGAACTCGCACGTGATCGAGATACGGAGGCCCGGGAGTGTCCTCGACGTCGACTCGTGGTCCGAGTACTTCAATTGGTTCCGGCGCCAGCTCGAGACGTTCCAGCACGGTCTGTGGGGCCTGGTGGGCCGGGTGCCGTCCGGCGGCGAGAGACGGCAATGGGACCGTGAGTCGTTCGTGCGCGAGCTACGCACGTGGAACCCGGCATCACTCGGGGTGGCGAACGCGATCCTCGACTGGGCTCTGACTCGCGGCGCGAGTGTGACCTGGGGCAGCGGCGGGCAGACCGGATCGTTCGCCCCGACCCACCCTCGCGGCGGCTTTCCCTATCAGCTCGTCAGTGTGCGCACCGACGGCAGCGTGGTCTTCCTGTTCCGCCAGCTCAGCGACTCGCCCGCCTTCTCGGCGCGAGCACGCAGGCTGGAGGTACTTGAGCGCCTCAACCAAGTCGAGCACTTCGGGCTGCCCGAGAAGGTCATCGACTTGCGTCTGTCGCTGCCGCTGGCCGTGCTGATGGACGATTCGGCCGACGAGCAGTTCCTGGACGTGCTCGACTGGTTCGAGGACACCCTGAGGTCGTCCTAGAAGTCGAGCGGTTCGCCGTCGGATCTTGCGCCTGACGGACGCGGGATCCTTCCGCGCAAGGGACTCAGGCGGAGCGCCAGCAGTGAGGAGAAGCCAGATGCCCGAAGCGAGCACTCTGCACCGTCAGCCCATAGAGCCTCTGAGGCCGTTCGTGCGTCTGCGACTCCACGCCGACGCATTCCTCGACCGCTTCGTCGACGCGGCCCTGCACATTCTGGAGCATACCGGGGTCAAGGTGCACTCCGATCAGGCTGTCATGGTCTTCAGGGACGGTGGTGCCGCCTTCGACGCCGAGCGGCGGATCGTGCGACTACCGCAGGAGCTGGTGCGCGGAGCTCTGGCGAGCGCTCCCCGGACCTTCGTGCTGGGATCTCGGGACGGCACCTGCGACCTCGACCTGGCCTCGGGCGGCACCTACATGACCGCCGACGGCTGCTCCGCCGAGCTGATCGACTGGCGCAGCGGAGAGCGCCGGCCGTCGACGAAGGCCGACCTCGCCGGCGCGACGCGGATGCTCGACCACCTTTCATCGATCGGCTTCTGGTGGCCGACGGTCGCCGCCGGCGACTGCGGCGCGACCGCTCAGCTGCATGAACTCGAGGCCGCCTGGAACAATACGGTCAAGCACGTGCAGGGGATGGTCCAGGGCGGCCGTGAGGCCCGCTACGCCGTTGAGATGGCGACCGCCGTCGCCGGCGACGCCGCGGAGCTCCGCCGCCGCCCGCCGCTCTCGGACCTGGTCAGCGTCGTCTCGCCGCTTGTCCTCGACCGCGACGGCACCGAGGCGGCTCTCGTGATGGCGGCCGCGGGCGTACCCGTCGTCGTGGTCAGCTGGCCGGCCTGCGGCTCGACGGCCCCGGCCACAGTGGCCGGTGCGACAGCGCAGGCCGTGGCGGAGATCGTCGCCATGGTGGTGATGATCCAGCTTGCTCACCCGGGGGCGCCGGTCGTCGGCTATCCGCTGACCGTGAAGACCGACCCGCGGACGGGGGCGATCGTCACCTGCGCCTCCGACGCCCGCGATCCGGCGCTCGTGGTCGACCTCATGCATCGCCTCGGGCTGCCCGCGATGACCGCCGTCGGCGGCACCGACAGCGAGCTGCCGGGCACGTGGGCGGCGGCGTCGCAGTGCGGTCCTTCGCTGGCGATGGCCGCGTGGAGTGGGGCGGAGCTGGCCGTGGGCCTCGGCGGCACCAACGGCTCGAGCCTCTGGTCGCCGGTCGAGCTCGTCCTCGACGATCACCTCTATCATCAGGCGCGCTTCACAGCGATGGCCGTGTCCGCGGACGACGAACTGCTAGCCCTCGACGTCATCGACGCTGTGGGTCCTGGCGGCCATTTCCTCGGGCAGACGCACACGCGTCGGCACCTCAGGGAGGAGTTCGTACGCGGGCTGACGCTCGAGCCAGACGGCGCCGCCGGCTATCGCGATCCGGTGGAGGTGGCGCGCGAGCGCGCTCTCGACATCCTCGAGCACTACGTGCCCGAGCCCTTCGACGTCGGCACTGCAGCAGCAATGAGGGGCCTCGTCGACGTTGCGGATTCCGAGCTCAAGTAGCTGACTGGCGCCAGCCGGTCGCTCTGCGGAGCCAAACGCTGTGGCCAAGCCCTGGGCGAGCCTTGCGTTCCAGGCAGTGTTGTGCATAGTGACGAAATGGCGGCACGAAGGGCAATTGAGACCAGCGGCGATCACCCTCGGCGCCGCATCGTGACCGTAGACGATGCCCTCGACCGCGCGAGGTGCTCCGCCCTCGCGCGCCCCGCCGTCGCGTCGCCCGCCCACGTAGCCAATGCGCGCAGGGAGTCTCGCAGTTGCGACGGCGGGACGCCATCCCGCTCCAACGGCGAAGCGACCGCTCTCCGGACCGATCCAGTGTTGAGTCACCGGCGGTCTGCGACGGGTCGCCCTGGCGTCGAGGGCGCCACCAGGACTCGGAGTGTCCTTCACGATGCACGAAAGGAGCAGACATGAACCGATTGACAAGCCGACGCGCGAGGGCCGCGTCGACGATCCTCGGCGCCGCTCTGTTCGCCGCAATCGTGCTGACCTTGAGCACGACTGCATTCGCCGAGTCTCCGAGCCCGGCCGCTGACGGCAAGACCACCCTGCGCATCGGGTGGGTGCAGGAGCCGGACAACCTGAACCCGTTCATCGGCATCCAGGGGATCAGCTTCATGATGTGGCGGATGAACTACGACGCCCTTGTGGGGAGCGACGGGATGCTTGAGCCACGGCCGGAGCTCGCGACCAAATGGGAGGTCTCGCCGGACGGCAAAGTGTGGACCTTCACGCTGCGCAGCGACGCAAAGTGGCAGGACGGGAAGCCTGTGACGGCCAAGGACGCGGCCTTCACCTTCAACTACATCCACGACAACGAGCTGCTCAACTGGGGCACGTACACACGCGGCATCGTCAAAGCGGAGGCGGTGGACGACGTGACGCTGAAGCTCTACACGGACGCGCCCAAAGCGAACATGTTGAAGACGATAGTCCCCATCCTCCCGGAACACATCTGGAGCAAGGTCAGTGGCAAAGCGGCGACCGGCTCGTACCAGAACACGCCGCCGATCGTCGGGTCCGGACCATTCCAGGTCGTGGAGTGGCAGAAGGGCAAGTTCGTGCGCCTCGAAGCCAACGAGGACTACTGGGGCGGCGCTCCCAAGGTCGACGAGATCATCTTCCAGCTCTACACCAACCCCGACACCATGGCGAGCGACCTCGAGATGGGAACCATCGACGGCGCCCTTGACATCCCGACGGCGCGGTTCAAGCAACTCGCTCAAGTGCCAGGGATCGAGACGAACGAGGCCGTCTCGTGGACCTTCATCGAGCTCGCCATGAACTGCTACGACAGCCCCGCCTCGCAGGGTAACCCGGTGCTTCTCGACCAGAAGTTCCGTCAGGCCGTCAACTGGGCGGTCGATCGGCAGAAGGTGGTGGACATCGCCTACCAGGGCTACGCGACGGTCGGCTCAAGCCTCGTCGTGCCCTACTCGAAGTACCACTGGGAACCGCCCGCCGACACGGCGTTCGCGTACGACCCTGCCAAAGCGAATCAGATTCTTGACGATGCCGGCTACAAGGACGTGAACGGCGACGGCTTCCGCGAGACCAAGGAGGGCGAGAAGCTCGAGTTGCGCTTCTACGCGACCACCGACTGGCCCCAGAACCAGTCAGCCGGCAAGCTCATTGTCGGCTGGCTCAAGGACGTGGGCATCAAGCTCAAGTTCCAGGTGATAGACCCGGGCAGCCTGATCGATCGCCAGTACGAGTACATCGGCGACACATACGCCCCCAACTGGGACATGTTCATCTGGTACTGGATCCAGGACCCCGACCCCAACTTCATCGTCGACGTCTACACCCCGGCGCAGATCGAGGGCTGGAACGACTGCCTCTGGACCGACCCTGAGTACACGCAGCTCAACGATCAGCAGGCGCAGGCGCTCAACGAGGCGGACCGCATCCCGCTCGTACAGCGGATGCAGGAGATCTTCTACAACGGTGCGGCGTACGCGATCCTTGACTACCCGTTCCAGCTCGAGGCCTACAACATCGACAGGTGGCAGGGTTGGATGCACGTGCCCAGCGAGGCGCTCGGCGGGCAGAATGGCGTCGTGCTCTACAGCTACAACAACATCGACACGTACCGCTTCGTCGAGCCCAAGACGGCTACCGAGGAAGCGAGCTCATCGAACAGCGGCCTGATCGCGGGCATCGTCGTCGCCGGCCTCGCGGTTGTGGCTATCGTCGTGCTCTTGCTTCGGCGGGGTCGCACGAAGGCCGAGACGACGTGAGCGAGGTCTCGGTCGTCTTCCGCTGTGCACGCATCGTCGTCGGAAGCCGGGATGATGCCGCGGGCGACTCGGGGCATTCCTGAAGGGAGCGTGAGCGACTTGTCGAGAAGCCAGTATGTGCGGGCCAACAACCGGGCCAACGCTTCGCCGCAGTTCAGCGTGCTGAGCGAGGATCAGTGCGAGAGCATCGTCAACGGTGCTCTCGAGGTCCTCGAACGCACCGGCGCCGAGGTCCACAGCCCGCAGGCGGTGGACATCCTCGGGCAGGGCGGCTGCTGGGTGGAGGGCGACCGCGTGCGCTTCCCGTCGCAAATGGTGGAGCGGGCCGTCCGCAGCGCGCCTTCGCGGATCGTCGTCTCCGACCGCAACGGTGATCGCTGCATGTTCCTCGAAGGGCAGAACGTGTACTTCGGTCCGGGGCCCAGCAACACGTACGTCCTCGATGCCTTCACGGGAGAGAGGCGCCGGCCTCTCAAGTCGGACACCGTGCGGGCCGCCGTCACCGCCGATGCGCTGCCCAACATCTCGTACGCCATGGATCACGGCACGATCACCGACGTCACTCCCACGTTGGCCGACGTCCACGCGTTCCAAGCTCTGGTCGAGAACACGACGAAGCCCATCATTCACTGGGGCTACGGCGTGGACCAGTACCAGGACATCGTCGACATGGCCTCGGCCGTACGCGGCAGCCTGGAGGCACTTCAGCAGAACCCGTTCATCATCCTCTACTCCGAGTCGAGCCCCCCGCTGCGGCACTCGGCGGAGGCCATCGACAAGGCGATCTTCGCCGCCCGAAACAAGCTGCCGGTGATCTACACGCCTTGCACCTTCTCAGGCGGTGTGGCCCCCGCGACCATGGCGGGAAGCTTGGTCATCGCCGTCGCCGACTCCCTCGTCGGGCTGGTCGCTTGCCAGCTGGTGAAGGAAGGTGCGCCGTTCATCATGGGCGGGCTCATCTCGTCCATGCAGATGTCCAGCACCATCCTGTCGTACGGAGCGCCCGAGCTGAGCCTGCTCTCGGCCGGTCTGACGAACGTGGCGCGCTACCTGGGCATCCCCATGTTCAGCACCGGCGGGTGCACCGATTCCAAGGCCATGGACGCGCAGATGGCCATCGAGGCCGCGTTCTCCATCCTCATCGCGGGGCTGAGCGGCGCCAACATCGTCCATGACTGCAGCTACATGGAGTATGGAGCCACGAGCTCTCTCGAGTTGATGACCATGGACGACGAGATCATCGGCATGGTCAAGAAGATGCTCGGCGGTGTCTTGGTCAACGACGAGACGCTCGCCGTCAACGTCATGGACAGAGTCGGCCCGGGCGGCCACTACCTGGGTGACGCTCACACCATGAGCCATTTCCGTGAGTTCTGGGCGCCGACCCTGATTAGCCGCCTGCGCTACGACGCCTGGGTGGCCGAGGGCTCCAAGTCCATGGGGCAACGCATCAAGGAGATGACCCAGCACATCATCGACAACCACCAGCCAGAACGTCTCCCTGCGGGCGTGCTGGCCGAGATCCAGACTGTCGTCGACCGTGCGGAAGCTCGCGAAGCCGCAGTCCAAGCGAACTGACGATCGAAGGAGGGAGACAGATGTCGTACGACTATGACGAGCTCGCGGACTGCGTGATCGCAGGGGATGAGGAGCGCGCCGCCAAGCTGACGCAGAAAGCCATCGACGCCGGGGCCGATCCCGTGGAGATCATCACGCAAGGGCTCACCGGCGGTATGAGCGTCGTGGGCGCTCGATTCAAGTCGGGCGAGATGTTCGTGCCCGAGGTGCTGGCATCCGCACGCGCCATGAGTGTCGGCACGGAGCTGGCCAAGCCCCTGATCCTTGCCGGAGACATGCCGTCCGCCGGTACTGTGGTGATCGGTACGGTCAAGGGCGATCTTCACGACATCGGCAAGAACCTGGTCGCGATGCTCCTGGAGAGCGCCGGCTTCACCGTGGTCAACGTAGGGACCGACATCGAACCGGCCGCGTTCGTGCAGGCGGTCAAGGAGAGCGACGCGGACGTGCTGGGCCTGTCAGCTCTGCTGACGACCACGATGCTGTCCATGAAGGCGACGATCGACGCGCTGGTTGAGGCGGGCCTACGCGACAAGGTCAAGGTCGTCATCGGCGGCGCGCCGGTCACTCAGGAATTCGCCTCCGAGATCGGCGCGGACGGGTTCGCCTACGACGGCGGGGCGGCGATCGACCTGTGCAACGGCCTGATGGCCTAGGCAGCCAGGAAAGGGGGATGCAGGTGCCTCTCACAAGCAACTACTCTGCGAACGTCTCACCTCTGTTCAGTGTCCTCACGACCAGCCAGGTCGAAGAGATCGTGCTGGCGGCTCAGGAGGTCCTCGAGCAGACGGGAGTGACCGTGCACGACGAAGAAGCCCGGGGCATCCTGGCGAATGCCGGCTGCTGGGTGGACGGGATCCTGGTGCGGGTCCCGTCGGCGGTCGTGCGCAGGGCGCTGCAGTCGGTGCCCGACAGAGTCACACTCTGCAACAGTCGCACGGGCTCACGAGACGTGCTCCTGGAAGGCCACAACGCCTACTTCGGGACCGGCTCGGACACGCCGTTCACCATCGACCCGTATACGGGTCTGCGCACCCGATCGACGACAGAGTCCGTCGGACGTGCCTGCAAGGTCGTCGACGCCCTGCCGAACCTCGACTTCGTCATGTCGCTGGGCATCGTCCAGGATGTCCCGGCGCTTGTCTCCGACCGTCACCAGTTCGAGGCCCAGATCCTCAACACGTCGACGCCGATCGTCACCACTGCCCACGATATCCATGGCTTCGCCGACATCATCGAGATGTGCGAGATCGTCGCCGGCGGCGCGGAGGAGCTTCGGCGGAATCCGTTCATGACTCTCTACGCTGAGCCCATCTCGCCGCTGCAGCATGCGTGGGAGGCAGCCTCCAAACTGGTGCTGGCCGCAAAGAAGGGGCTGCCCGTCGTCTACACCCCGTGCATCATGTCCGGGGGGACGGGTCCTGCCACCCCCGCGGGGATCCTCACCCAGGCACTGGCTGAGTCACTAAGTGGCTTGGTGCTCAACCAGTCGACCAGAGAAGGGTCCCCGTTCATCATGGGCGGTGTCCTGACCATCATGGACATGTCCAGCATGGTCTTCTCCTATGGCTCGCCGGAGTTCGATCTGCACATGGCCGCCTATGCCGATGTGGCGCACTACCTGCATCTGCCGATGTTCGGCACGGCGGGGTGCTCCGACTCGTGTCTCGCCGACGAGCAGGCGGGCATCGAAGCTGCGCTCTCCATCGCCCTCACCGCCCTCGCCGGCCCCAATCTCAATCACGATGTGGGGTACATCGAGTATGGCTCCACGTCGTCGCTGGAACTCGTGGCCATCTGCAACGACGTCATCGGCATGGCGCGCCGCCTCATGCGCGGCATCGGCGTGACCAACGAGACTCTGGCTCTAGACGTGATCGACGCTGTTGGGCCGGGCGGGGACTTCCTGAGCGAGTCCCACACGCTGAAGCACTTCAAGACCGAGACGCACTTCCCCGATCTGATCGACAGTCGGCGCTTCGAGGCCTGGCAGGCTGACGGCAACAAGACGCTGTTCGAACGCGCCAACGAGAGGGTCCGAGACATCCTCGAGAACCACGAGGTCGATCCGCTGCCGAAGGACGTCGTGCAAGGGATCCGGGCGGTCGTGGAGCGCGCCGACGGGGCCGTGCGCTAGGCCGGCGACAGGCGAGCGATCGTCAGGTCGCGAGATGCGAACATGGTGACCTCGCAGTCGGTGCCGGGGCAGGCCGGCGCCGACTGCGACCGCGATTCCAGCCGCGATTGCGCGTCCATAGCACCCCGTTCCCAGCCTCGTGTCACACTGAGGATCCGGCGAGTGCGTGAGCTCTCACCGGAGGTTCGAAAGCTGTCCACCTTGGTCCACCATCCAGCTTCTCCACGGCCGGCGCGCCCGCGGGCATCATCTATACTCGGGCGCGCATGGACCTTCGCGCCGCCACCTGCACACTGCGCTTCAGCTCGCCCCCGGACGATGCGGGGAGGCTGTCGTGACCCGCGTCGTCGTGGCCGGCGAACTGGCGTCCGACGAGGGTCACGCGCAGGCCACGCTGCGCCGCTTTCTGCAGCCCGCGCTCGGGGCGGCCCTGCTCGCCCTCGCGTTC
>Ga0315276_10005924_pt1 | contig 11288 bp, 10 predicted proteins | sample YL17G05_0_MG_FD_204542 | JGI IMG/M metagenome (GOLD analysis project Ga0315276, IMG submission 204542) | Sediment microbial communities from Yellowstone Lake, YNP, Wyoming, USA - YL17G05_0 | ecosystem: Environmental > Aquatic > Freshwater > Lake > Sediment | place: USA: Wyoming | collected... | reverse complement strand
GTTCCGACCGACTAGTTCCTTTGCCAGATCAAGAAACGCCCTGGGTTCCATGCTGAGCTTCCGACCATCGGTATGCAACGGCAAACCTCTCCCAGAAGGCGGGTGACGCCTTTCGGAGAACAGCATGCTTGAATCGATCTTCGTCATCCAGGACGTCAACGGGATGGCCTGAGACGGTCAACTCAATCCTCACCATCGTTCGTCCCGGAATCTCTGGGTCGTTATCCAGATGGACACTGGTAGCCTTAAGGCTTCGGTAGCACTCGCCAGCCCTGCGTTTGGCCTGCCGCACTTCGTCGAGGATACCCCATTCAGCCAACTGACTTCTTACGTGGGTAGTGAAATCGTCCGTTTCCGACTGGGGCATCCTGTCGATCACAGTCCGCACGTAGACCAGCATTCTGACGGAGTGGTCGTCCTGCTGTGAGATTGGATCATCAGTGGGTGCAAACAACGACACGCCTCTGGACTGAGGGGGAAATAGACTCGGACGGCCAAGGCCGCGCAGCATGACCTGATATAGGTTTGGCCGGAGACGCTCGTAGGGGTCAGGAGTGCCAAGGTCCCCCAACCTTATCCAGCAAGAACCATGGCCACTGGTGTCTGTCGGTGATGTCGCACACGCGAGAGTAGCGCTCATCCCAACATCATATGGCTGCATGTCTTGAGGAGATAGGGGACAGTTGGTCAGAAACGTAGACACGCTAAATACCCTCCAATAGGCCGCTGGCTGTTAGATCCAGCATTCTCCCAACTTCGGGAATTCGTTCAAGCCTCTTCTGAAAGTCGTCCCACCCGGCGAAATCGAATTCGTAGTTGAGATTGAGGCTGCGGGCAACCTCGGTCTTCATGGGACGCGATACTGTCAGCGACAGACGCGCATTGTCGCCCTCGGCTGGATATCGCAGTGTGATGTCGGCGACTGGCCTGTCAACGCCAATTGCCTTGAGAATCCTGGATTTCGGCCCCAAGAATGTCGCCTGGAATTCGGCATCCTGGGTCGGAGTCGTTGGTCCTACCGTGCAGCTAAGATTGAAGCCTACTAGCGTCACGGGCGTGTAGGAAAGCGTCTTGAAGTATCTACTGGCGATCAGTCCGACCTTACTGTCAGACCAATCACGAACACCTGTCTGCATCAACAGAAAGCGATTCACATCAACCACAAAGCGAATGCTATCGAATTCCAACTCGACTACGACAGGCGTGGAAACGAACTTGCTGAAAGGCCTGTCACTCTTCAGCAGATCGCGAAAGGGGGCTTCGTCCTTGGGAATGATGTCATTGTTCATCAGGAAGTCAATGTTGACAATCTGAGGGTTCAAGCGGCCAATAACCACGATGTTAATGGAGTCTTTCTTTATCGGAACCATGCACCTCATCCCATCAGTGTTCCTATCGGTCGTACACTCCGCATCTGTCCAAAATATTCTGGCCCACGCCAAACGTCAGCACACCCGTCAGTCTAACAGAAACAATAGCAGATTCCTACGGACTTGGCAAGGTCTTCCTGATCCTTCAGGTTTTCCCTTGAATAGTCCCTTCAGGCCCTTGCCGACGCCTTTGCCCAAGTCAGTCGCGCCTTTGAGTACGGCCTTGCCTGCCTCGGCGGTCTTGTTGATGGCCGAACCTACACCGCCGATCAGGTCCTTAGGCAATCAATCACAGCCAGAACAGTCGCAAGGATTTTGACGGATTTCTTCATTGGAGCGCCCTTTCGCCTAGAAGCTCAATCCGACGCCCAGGATATACTTGATGTCCGTGCTGCCCTGGTCCGGGGCTGGGGTCTTGTCGTAGTTGAAGATGACCTTGAAGTTGCCGAACATCCGTGGTGTGAAGTGCGCCCGTAACTCTGCGGTGCTGGTCAAGTAGTAATTGGAGAAGCTTTTTGTACTGGGATAAAATGTAGAGTCGTTGAGGAACTCCAAGGTCTTGGTGAGCTTGCGGTCGAAGTTGTAGCCCAGTTGGATCGACATCTCACTCTTGCTCTCCGGGACGTTGTTGAACTTCTCATACAGGGACGCTGCGCCAAATTCGGCAGCAAGCTTGGTCCGGTCGGTCTCGATCCACTGGTAACCGGCACCGCCGCCTATCAGGACGCGGCGATCCAGCAGGGCGATGGCGTCCTTCTCATATCGCCCGTCGCCAAAGGCGTACCACTTCTTGGAGATGAAGTAGTCGTACTTTGCCTTTGCCCGCCACCAGTCTTCGGTGGTCATCTTGACGCCAGTGACAGGATTCTCCTGGCGGCTTAGCGCGTAGTCCATGTTCAAGGTGATGCGGTCGTTCTCCGACCGACGTATGGCGCTGACGTTGAGGCTGCGGGTTTCGTTGTGGGTGTTACCGGTGGTCTTGGAGAAGCCTGCGCTGATCTGGCCGGTCCACGCTGGAATCGGCTTGGCCGGTGGGTTGACAGTCACTATGTCGGCGATCCGGAGGGCCTGAGGCTGCACCGTTTCGCCGGATTCAATGGCAAAGCGGTTGGGATCTGCGGCCTGGACCTTGCGTTTGACGACCGTGCCATCCTTGAGGTGTATCTCAATAGCCTCGTCGCTGGAGAAGGTCTGGACGTCCGCCAGGCTGACCGTGACCTTGCCGGCGACCTTGGACTGGAGCGTCAACTTGCCGTCAACGGCCGTCTCGATCTTGCCGGTCAGGCGGTCCCCGTTCCTGAACACTACCTGATCGGCATGGGCAACGGCGGCCATGAAGAGGCAACCCATCATGAGGCACTTCAACTCGTTGTTCATGTCATGTCTCCTTCCTTGGAAGACGTCTTTGCCGTGGGGTTCTCACGTACGATCCGAGCTCCCACGGAGTTCAGTTTTTCCTCGATCTTCTCGTAGCCGCGGTCGATGTGATACACGCGGTTGACCGTGGTGATCCCATCTGCCGCCATCGCGGCCAAGACCAATGCCGCAGAGGCCCGCAGGTCCGACGCCATCACCGGTGCGGCGATGAGCCTTCGCACGCCGGCCACCAGCACGGCCGCGCCTTCCTTGCGAAGGTTGGCGGCCATACGGTTCAGTTCAGCCACGTGCATGAACCGATCAGGGAAGATCTTCTCGATGATGAAGCTGTTGCCTTCAGCCATGGCCAACATCGCCATGAACTGCGCCTGCAGATCGGTCGGAAAACCCGGGTAGGGCAGAGTGGTGATGTCCGCCGGGCGCATGGGGCCATCCAGGGCCACAGTGCAGCCGCTGCCGTTGGCCTCGACGGTAACGCCGATCTCACGGAGCTTGTCCGCCACGGCCATCAGGTGTTCCAGCCGGCCGTTGCGGACCGTCAACCGTCCGCCGGTGATGGCCGCCGCGACCATGAAGGTCCCGGCCTCGATGCGGTCTGGAATCACGGTGTGGCGCACGGGCCGCAGGTGATCCACGCCGTCGATCACCAGATGCGGCGACCCGATGCCGCTGATCTTGGCGCCCATCCGGTTCAGACACGTAGCCAGGTCCTCGACTTCCGGCTCGCAGGCCGCCGACTCGATGATCGTGCGTCCCTTGGCCAGGGTCGCGGCCATCATGACGTTGGCGGTGCCCAACACGGTCGATCCAAAGGGACCTCCCAGGAAGACCTCTGCACCGACAAGTCCCTTAGGCGCCTCAGCCACGATGTAGCCGCCTTTCAGGTGGATCTGGGCGCCCAAGGCCCGGAGGCCCCGGAGGTGGATGTCCACAGGCCGATCGCCAATCGCACAGCCGCCGGGCATGGAGACCTCGACCCGCCTGCATCGGGCCAGCAGAGGCCCCAGGATGCAGACGCTCGCACGCATCTTGCGCACAATCTCGTAATCGCCAAAGGGTCTATCGACCTGGGTGGCGTCGATGACGAACCGGTGCTTGTCCGGCTTGGTCACAGGACAGCCCAGTTGCTCAAGCAGTTGCCCGAACACAGTGATATCCGATAGATCTGGGACGCCCAGGAGTTCGGACTTGCCTTCGGCCAAAAGGGCGGCGGCCATGATCGGCAGTGCCGCGTTTTTGGAGCCGTTGACCGTGAGTTCTCCCTCCAGTCTGACGGGTCCTTGGATTTGGAATACGTCCATTTCCTAATTCCCTTGAAAAGATGATCGGCGACTGCCATACTTCCTTGCTTGCCGGTCATGGTAATGGAACCGGGTGGGCGTTACAAGCCCGGTTTTAGCTTTTTCAGTACTGGTGGGGGGCCTGCGTGTGGCATGAAAGGTGCAGACCGAGCTAACGAGCATGACAGAGCTGGTCAAACAGTGGGCCAAGACAATGGACCCGGTCAATCTGGTATGCGTCCCGGGCCTGGCGGTCCTGGCTGTCTGGCTTTTGAGGACCTCTTTAGGACGTACTGCATTAGACGACGCCCCTGTCAGGCGAAATCACCAGCCTCTGGCTGCAGGCGCAACGATATTGGCCCTACTGGTGTGGACGATGCCTCCTTACTACGCGATGGTCATAGTCCGGCCCCACATTGCCGGTTGGCCTCAGTGGCGGGTGGAACTCCTGGGCAATATCACCATGGCCGTTGGGGCTCTGGTCACCGTGTGTGTGTCGCTGGGGATCGCCCGAAAGACCTTTGCCCGGAGGTTGAAGGGATTGGGGCTGGGCCCCAAAACGATCCCGAATGACCTGGGGGCTGCCTTTGTGAACCTCTTGGCGATCTGGCCGCTGATCTTGGCCATGTTCCTGGTGATCAGCCGCATAGGGGAACACCGCTACGGCCCGACCTACCAGATGGAGCAGCACAAGGAACTGGAGCTCTTGACGAAATACCCCCAGGTGTCCCTTCGGATTTCGATCGTGCTCCTGGCGGTGGTGGTGGCGCCGGTGGTGGAGGAGATCCTCTTCCGCGGGTTGCTCCAGACCACGATCCGGTCCCTGGTTGACAGGCCCTGGCCGGCGGTAGGCCTGACGTCGGCCGTGTTTGCGATGGTCCATCAGAATCCCGCGCACTGGCCGGTCCTGTTCGTCCTGGCCATGGGCATGGGCTATGCTTATGAAAAGAGCGGCTCTCTGTGGCGGCCGATCTTCATCCACGCCCTGTTTAACAGCGTCCCGATCTTGTCCAATCTCTAACGTTCAGCCGTAAACATCCTAACCGAACGCTGAATGCTATGGTCTTGTATCCTGGGGATCGGGTCCTTGCTGTTCTTCGATACCAGTAATTGTGGCATCCAGCCCCAACAACACGGTCTTGACCGCCGGATCATCGAGGATCTGGCGGCTCTTGGATCTTGCAGGCGGGGGGGGTTGGGGTTGAGATTGCGAGGGCCCGTCAGGGCTGTGCGCAAGTTCAAACACCACCTGGATCGGCTCGCCAAGGTAATCGCTTAGAGCCCTCTCTATCTGCTGGGGCCGTCCATTGCCTTGGGCCATCTGGTGTTGGACCTTGGTGGCAGCGGCGAATTGCAGCGTCAAGACGCCTTTCGCCCACTGCGTTGGAACGGCACGGCCAAGCAGGCAGGCCGTTCCCATGCCGAGTGTGCCTTCGATGGCCTTGAGTATCTCGGGCCAGCGATCCTTTAGTGAGGCATGCACCCGCGAGCCGCCAGGCTGAGGTTCCGGGGCAACGGCATTATCCAGTGCAGGCAGTTTGGCGGTCGAGGTCTGCGAGGAGTGAGGCTCAGCTAAGTGTTTTTTTTTAAGGTTTGATCCGTAGGTGGACAGGCGGTTCATAAGGGTCTCGGTATCCAGGAAGTGCTCGCTGAGGGCCAGGCGCAGGATGGTCGCCTCCAACAACGCCCTGGGTGTGTCGGCGTTCTTTATCGGCCAGCGGAGTCTCTCCATGGCCGTGATGCCGTACACCAGGGCCGGGGCATCGAATTGGGCTGCCAGGCCCTGAGCCGTCTTGAGTTGTTCGGCGGTCAGGATGACCAAAGGCGTGTCTGCACCGGCCGTCTTGATGACCAACAGGTCACGCATTGCCTCGATCAGGGAATCCACCACTTGCAGTTCACTGAGCCCGCCGGTAAGGAGATCGTCAAGGGCATTCAGGGCTTGACCCGGCAGGCCTTCGCCTATAGCTCCGACAAGACGGTAGATCCGCTGAAGGTCGGGTTGACCGAGGTACTGCTCCAGCAACTCGACTGTAAGCGGCTCACCTACGCTAATCAGCCGATCCAGGAGGCTGAGGGCGTCCCGCATGGAGCCATTGGCCATCTTGGCCACTGCCAGGACCAGGTCTTTCTGGAAGCCGATGGCCTCGTTTTGGAGCACGGCCTCCAGTTGTTTGGCGATGTCGGCTACGGAGATGGTGCGAAAGTCGAATCGCTGGCACCTGGACTGGATCGTGGCGATGACCTTGTGGGGTTCGGTGGTGGCAAAGATGAACTTGACGTGCGAGGGCGGCTCCTCCAGGATCTTCAGCAGGGCATTGAAGGCGGACGTACTGAGCATGTGCACTTCATCGATGATGTAGATCTTGTAACGGCTGCGGGCAGGACGATACATGGCGTTCTCCCGGAGTTCCCTTACGTCATCGACCCCGGTGTTGCTTGCCCCGTCGATCTCCAGCACGTCGATGTCTTCGCCGGTGTTGATCGCCGCACAGCTATCGCACTTACAGCAAGGCTCGGGCGTCGGCTCCGCTGCAGCCAGGCAGTTGAGGGCCTTGGCTAGGATGCGCGCCATCGTGGTCTTGCCCACACCTCGCGTTCCACAGAAGAGATAGGCGTGCGCGACGCGCCCGGTCTTGATCGCGTTCCTCAGTGTCTTGGCGACGGCGTCTTGCCCGACCACGTCGGTGAAGCTCTGAGAACGATACTTTCTTGCCAGGACTGTGTAAGACATAGGCACAAAAAGGCCGGCCGGGTTGACCACGGCACCGCCCAGCACACGCTTATGGCTGCTCGGTTCCCCGCCTGACCAGGTTCACGGGCTCGGCTTGCATGGGACCCGGCCGATTAATGCTGTCTTCTGAGCCACTTTATCAGTACCGCGTGGCCCAGATAGTATACTATACTACACGGGCTTGGTCTTTTCCACTGTTCCTCGAATAAATGGGACAGGTCAATTTGCCTTGCAATAACCAGTGGTTGGTAGTAAATTTACATTGCTGTCAGCAGCAACGGGTAGGTAGCTCAGTTGGTAGAGCAACGGACTGAAAATTCGTGTGTCGGCGGTTCAAATCCGCCCCTGCCCACTATGCTAAATTGATGGCTGTCAAGGAATTACGCTTGGCGGCCTTTTTCATTGGACTCTCAAAAACGCTCATTTTGGCCCATAGTTCGTCAATGAGGACATAAGTTCGGACTGGATCTCCCGAGCCATCGCGCAATCGGTTTCCAACACCTCCAAGTAGAACCGCCGCGTTGTGGTGATGCTTGAATGGCCGGCGAGGTGCTGGACCGTCTGGATGGGGAGGCGTCGAGCCCAGTTGGTGATACACGAACGGCGGAGGTCATGGGGCGTGAAATAGTCCACTTCAGCACGCCTACACAGGACCTCAAGTGACCGCGTGAGATTGTTCACAAGTTCGAAATCCGACTGCCAAGTTCCTGCGGATCGCCGTCTCAGAATGTGCTCGATGCGATGCGTCCCTAAGAAGACGTAAGGATTGCCTTCGTCGCTCTCCACCTGGAGGTTTGCCAGCAGCTGAACCGTCTCCCGTGGGAAAGGAATGGTTCTGGCCTCGTGATCCTTCGGCTGCCAAGCCAGTTGCCGAGATGAAGTGTCCTTCGGGACAAAACGCACGTTTACGTGTGCTGCGCCTCCGCTATATTGAGTGGCCAGAGGGATGATATTGGAGTTCAATGCAGGAGACGTGCGATGTCGTTCCGATTGAAGGAGGCGGACTGCGAGACATTGAAGTGCATCGCAGACTACAGGACGCTCACCGTAACTCAACTGGGGGCCATATTCCTCAAGAGCGTGGACGTAGTCCGGAGGCGCCTTCGTGATCTCGAAAAGCAAGGCCTAGTGGAGGTGGCGAGTCACGAATACGGTCGGGGCCGGGGCCGGCCCGAGAAATCGCTCGGAGTGACCCGACGGGGAGTCGACATCCTCAGGGGCAAGGGCCTGATCGATCCGGCGGTCCCCTATGAGAACGTCGTGGCCGAAGCCTTCTTTGGCGCCGATCATCAATTGTTGCTCAACTGGTGCAGGATTCACCTGATGCAGATTGAGAGAGTGCTGCCCCGATTGAGCGTCCAGTTCTTGGCCGCCAACTCTCCCTGATGACGCCGGCCATCGCGGCAATCTTCTCGATCACACCCGGTTCCACGGACTCCGGGCGGAGCGCTTTCTCCACGCGGATGCGCTGGAGGTCGACGGCGTCGTACGGTTTGAAGATCAGCTCGTTGATCTTCAGGAACGATTTGACGCGGGGGTCCAGGTGGTCGGGCCAGTCCAAGCGGTTGGACACGAAAACGAGAATCAGCTTGGCCGAGATCCTCTGGGGCAGCCTGCGCACCAGGAACGTCATGAAATTGTCCTTGTCCCGGCGAACGTTGTCCACCTCGTCGATGAAGAGGATCAGGTAGCCCTGGTAGTTGGCGAGACTCGTCTCGATGCGAATCATCATCCATAAGGATTTGGGGTCCCAGGGAGCCTTACCCCGCCGTTTCCTCTCCCCTCCGCAGAGAGTAGTTTTCGTGTGGAGAATGACCGATGCCCCTGGGGTGTGCCAACCTCGGCGCTGTGACTACCGGCCAGTGAACTGGCTTATGCAGATCCCCTTTTCGGAGGATTGATAAGCGTCGTCCCTGAGTATTAGTATTAGTAGTAGTAAGTAGAAAGAGATATCATAGATGATAATTACTCCGGGCTGTTGCACTGGAAAACTACTGTCCCTCTACTATCGCGTACTGCCCCTCCGGACCCTGCTCACGGCGCTGTGGATTACCTGTGGATAAGTTGCGCCGTGCGATCTGGGGGGAGGCGGGGCCACTGTGCCGCGTCTCTCAGGTTGCTCTGAAATGTATTGGAAGTCACGTGAATCGTAGCGAAATTCGGCTGAATCGTAGTGTATTTCGCTGAATCGTAGCGTAATTCGGCTAGAACGGCGTGAATCGTACCGTAAATGCCTCTGGGAGCCTGCTGAATTGTAGCATAAATGTTGGTCTGGTTCAATCCAGGGTAACAGTGCGGATGGGTAGACTGATGAAGAATAGGGATTCCTCCCGATCCAGAGAGTAGCGCAACAACAAAGGCTCTCGGATGGGAAAGGAATCCTTGTGGTTCAGGGTGGCTCGGATGAGCAGGGAAACGGCGGAACCGAGGATGTCGAGTGTTTCTGCCATAGGGCCTTCTCCAGGGCTTCATAGAGAACGAAAGGTGCTGATTCGAGAGGCATTATGGCCTCGGGCAGGAGCAGAAGCCAAGGCGGAGCCCCGGGGATGTAAGTGTCTGTGATGAAAGGAGATAGAAAGCTGCCCAACTGCCCGGGGTGGTCCTGCCGGTGCTTGACAGGTACAGGAGCGTTCAAACGGGCAGTCCTGGGGGATTTCGCTATCGTTTCTCGGGCACTTGGCACTTGGAATTTCTGCGTACTTTCGAGTTGAGAAGAGTGGACGTGTTGACGTATCCGAAGGTTTTGCAGAGACTTCACGATAGGAGTCAATCATGTCCACCGGTTTATTGAACCATAGGGTTGGTGTTCGTGGCTACCAGTATGTCAAGACCGCGTATCAGTCCTCCCTGCGAGAACCAACAACACAACGAGAGCAAAGGCTCTGCTCTTGACCATCTTCCGCCCTTGTGGAAAGGCAACCGTCAGGAGCTCCAGGGCCCAATCGTACCGCTTGCTTCCCCGGAAGCTCACGAGGCGCCATGCGTATTGCAGTGGTTGGCTATATTCAGGTTCAGCACCTCGTTGAGAATCAGAGATACCGCTCCCATGGCGGCACTCCGCACACCGAGTGTTACCGGCAGGATCTTCACACTTCTGCCATGTTTGTTCATGACTCTCTTTTCAACTTGTTCTCTAATGCCCGCAAAAAACAGATCGCCGGCCTGCGAGACACCACCACCGATTACGACAGCCTGAGGATTCAGCAGGCTGATCAGTCCGGCGATCCCAGTGCCCAGGTATTCCATTGCCTGCCGGAACACCTCGACCGCCACCGCATCTCCTTGTTTGGCGGCGGCCGCAACCATCTCGGCACTGACTGCCGTAAGACTGTTGTGGCACATCTCGCGCAGCATACTCGGACGCCCTTCTGCCAAGGCGTTTTGCGCCGAGACTCCGATGGCTCGCCCTGATGCCAGGGCCTCCAAGCAGCCGTAATTTCCGCACATGCAGCGGATCGTGCTGTCTTTGTCCAGAATGAAATGCCCAAACTCACCGGCGAAGCCTTCTGCCCCGTACAGAACTTGTCCATCAATGACAATCCCGGATCCGATACCGTGACCGACGTTCACGCACACGAAGTTCCGATACTGCTTGCCTACGCCGTAGTGCAGTTCGCCGAGGGCCATGACACGCGTTACATTGTCAAATATGATCGGCAGGTCACAACTGTGGCTCAGTGCACGCCGAATCTCCACATTCTCCCATCCGAAATCAGGCGAGAAGGTCACGATCTTTCGATCTCGATCGATCAGGCCAGCCACAGCCATCCCGATGCCGAGGATCCGTTTCGCATCTACGCATGAATCCTCAGCGAGGCGCTTGGTGACAATCTCCACCCTTCTCAGTACACCGGCGGCCCCAGTCTGGACTTCCGTAGGGATCCGAATTTCGGAAATCACCTTGCCGTTCAGATCGGACAGCACCCCGTAAATATGGGTGGTTCCCAGGTCAATCCCGATGACCAAATTCTGCTCGGCATTAAACCGGATCAGCACAGGAGGCCGTCCTCCCTGCGGCTGTCCCTCTCCCACCTCGATGGCCAGTCCGTGCGGCTTGATCAGTTCGCCGACTACCCGCGTCACCGTCGGCGGACTTAACCCTGTGATCTTGGAAATATCGGCCCTGGATACGGACTTACGCTCACGGATCACATTGAGGATTTTGACTTGGTTGAGCCGCCTTACATAGGCGCAATCCGCATTGGGCGAGTCATCTCTCACTTGCCACACCCTTCGCTGAACTCGCGAAGAAACGAAAATGCCAGTTTTTTACAGCCTGTAAGTATCGTCGCGAGGCCTCGCTGAGTCAAGGAGATTCTCCGCCATTTCCGGACCCTGGCGGGACCTTCGCTGGCTGAGGCTCGGACTTCGCCAGGGTCTCTTTCTCGCGTCTCAGGCCCTCTGTGGATGCCGAGCGAATGAGAGATGCCCGGCCCCTCTGTCCTATGAACTGTGGCGCAGATGGCCCTGAACGGTTCGAAACGCCACTCAGGGAGCATGGTGCTGGTCGTAGTGTAGTTGTAGCCC
>Ga0315276_10005922_pt1 | contig 11289 bp, 25 predicted proteins | sample YL17G05_0_MG_FD_204542 | JGI IMG/M metagenome (GOLD analysis project Ga0315276, IMG submission 204542) | Sediment microbial communities from Yellowstone Lake, YNP, Wyoming, USA - YL17G05_0 | ecosystem: Environmental > Aquatic > Freshwater > Lake > Sediment | place: USA: Wyoming | collected... | reverse complement strand
CTCTAGCTCCCTCGCGGGCGGGCAATCGGAACCGGCGAAGCCGATCTTCTTCAGGGTGGCGGTGAGCCGGGCGTTCTCGGCATCGAGGGCGTCACGCTCGACGATCGCCTGCTTTAGTGCCGTCGTGATGGTGACGCATACCGCCCGCTCTTGCTCAAGGGCATCCAGCGCCTCGGGGAGTAGGTCGAGAGCCGCAGCTCTGAATACCTCAGGGTCTGACTTTGCGCCGTACTGCGCCTCACAGAGAGCCCGCGCCTTCGCGAGGTCGATCATCGCAGCACCTCGTCTAAGTCCACGTTCCACCCTCCGGCGCCGCAGCCCGGTGGTCTCTTGCTCATGGCTTGGCCTCCAGCGTCCGCAGCTCGGCCACGGCGTCTAGGGTTGTGGGGAAGGCCCCCGGGTTGAAGGACGGGTCGCCGGTGTTCATCGCTCGCATGGTCTGGTAGACCTGGCCCTCGGCTCCGATCTGGACCTCGTAGACCATGGCGTTCGCGCCCTCGGGGATCTTCAAGGCGACCTGGCTCAGCTCCCCGTAGAGGAGCACCTTGCACGCCTGCAGGGCCACCCACTCGTCCTTCGACACGACGAGCTGCATAAGGCGGCGGATGCCGAGGACCTTGGCCTTCTCGATGAGCTGGTCCTTGGTCGACCGCATGTCGTCGAGGCGCTTCCGTACCGAGGGCTTGTCGAGTCGCCACCGGACCTGTCGCTCGGTGCAACCGACGAGGGCGGCGATCTCCTTGAAGGTCGCCACGGGGTGCTCGTAGATGATCTCGCAAATCTTCCCGTCGAGGGGGTCGATACGGTATAGCTCCCTCATCCTGTCAGCCTTCGACAACCTGACGGGCGGCTTCATCGACGGACGGGCCGGTGTGTGTGCGGCTTCACTCATAGTCGTTTCGCCTACTTAGAAAAGGTCTATACCTTTCTGTTTTACCGCAGGTAAAGACGTTTCGTCAAATCCTGTCAAGTCCCGTCAGGTGGTGCCGACGAGACGGGTACCCATTACCCAGGTGACCTCCTGGGTGGATCCTGTTGCGTGGCGGCCCGGTCTGGCTCTCATGCCTGGACCGGGCCGCTCTTTGAGTGTGGGGCGAGATCAGCCGGGGACGTTATCCCACCACGTCAGGCAGACCTTGTTCCCGTTGGTCGCGGTGTCGACGTAGATCTGGTTCAGGTCGACGAAGGGGTCCAGGTCGGCGGTCGTCCCGAGGAAGTCCCCCACGTCGTACGTCTGCCCTGGTGACAGCTCGACGCCTGTGGCCGCGGTGACGCCGGACTGGCCGATGTAGACGGCTCCGGTGTTGCCCGCGAGGGCCTTGATCTGGAGTCCCCTGGCGTCGGTCTTGGTGGCGACGAGGGCCACGGCGGTGCCGGCAGTGGCGATGGTCTTCTGGTCGGACTTGATGGCCTTTAGCATACGGTTCTCCTTTTAGGTTTCGGTCACACTAACTTCTCTGGCTGCCTCCCGTCCGCCTGGGGCTTGCTCGTCAGGTGCCAGTCCTTACAGAACGGACACGGGTAGACGTAGAGCCTCATGGTGCGGTCGAAGGAGATCGCCATCTGGTACTCGGCCGTGGCGACGGCCTGGTCGCGATCGGGGTAGCGGTGCTTCTTCGACACCTTGCACTTGGGCGGGAGCTGCTTCACGGTCGACGTACCGAGCGCAGGCACTCCAGCGCGGTCCAGTGGCGGTGGAGCTTCCAGCACATTTCGACCTGGGCGAAGGCGAGTATACCCAAGAGGGCGGCGAACCCGATCAGCATGGCGGTGAGGTGCCAGACTTCTCGTGCTCGCCGCCCGACCCTGATCTTGACGTTGACCAGGGTCTTCTTCACTGAGCTTGGAAGGGGACAGCGACGATCCGGTGCGCCGCCTCGGTCGCCTTACCCGCCGCCCACTGGAGGACCCTCTCCTGCTGCGCCGGCCTGAGGTTCCCCAGGATGCGGTTGATCCTTTTCATCGCCAGGAGCTCCACGTCCATCGGCTCCACCGCTTTCCGCTCCACTCTGTCCGTCGCCTTGTACGTCGCCATGCTATGACTCCTTCTGGGTGTTCTGAATCTCTACTGCGAAGATATCGAAGTCGTGCGGCACGATCAGCACGCGCAGCGCGACCTTGTTACTCTTCTTCCACTGGTCGATGCCCTTCAGCATCGCTGTGAGGCGATGTGGTTCCATCTGGTAGCGCGGCCTCAGGATGATGACCGCATCCTCGTTGTCCTCGACGGTGAGCTTAGCGCAGTGCTTGCCCAGCTCGAAGTGCTTGGGGACAAGCTGTGGGACTTCACTCAGCATCGTGGCACGCCTCTTCCTTCAGGTCGTGGATGCACGAGGCGACCGTCTGCCCCTCAGGGTTCAGCCAACAGCCGTCGGCGGTGTAGTGCAACACCTGGCCCATCAGGGCCTCGTGGCCGTTGATGACCCGCAGCACCTTGGCGTCGTAGTGGTGGGTGTGACCCTCGCCGGTCTCCAGGTGGAGCTGCCGCACGATCTCGACCAGGTCGTCGGCGCGGGTGAAATACTTGGTCCCAACCTTCACCAGATCAGTCAGCATCGGTTCCCCCTGTTAGGTTGCGCGGAGGCGTGAACTCAGGAGCGGCCTCCGACTCGGTCACGCCCAGCATCCTGGCGACGGTCGCGCCTTGCCGCTCGCGGTGCGGCTTCTCGTTGTACTCGACGCGAGCCCGCAGTCGCTTAACTTCTGCCTCAAGCAGTTCGATGTAAAGGTTGTGGTTGATCACAGTCGTCTCCATTTGAGTCCTACCTCCTGGTAGTGCCTGGACCAGAACAAGGCGTGCCCACACTTCGGGCAATCGGTGACGCCACCTCGGATCTCGGACCGCACGCTAGCCAGTCCACGGACGGAGAAGAACGGACCCTTCGGGTTGAAGCAGTGGCCGCAAAATGCCTTGGCCTCGCTCCTGGCCGGCTCGCCAATCGTCTCCGGCCACGAGTGCGTCTGGGTTATGTCAGAGAGGTTCATTCTTCGCCTCCTTGAAGATGGCCGTCGTGCAGGCGTCCTCGGCTTGCGCCTCGGTCATCCTGCGGCTGATGGTCCCTTTGTCCAGGTCGATCTCGGCGATGATGATGGGTCCTCGCCCGATGATGAGCTTGCCCTTGCCCACGACCGACACGGTGTCGGACGCCAGCAGTTGGACGTCGCTTGCCAGGAGCACCAGTAGGTCGCCGACTCGCGTAGTCACGCCTGCACCACGCGGCGCAGCCATGCCCAAGCGGCACACACCAGGACGCGGGGGATAGCCGCGAGGATCAGCAGGACCGCGGTCGCCGACGACGGCTCATGGCTTGATCGCTGTGCCTTCATGTAGACCACGTTGCTCGACTTCAGTGCATGGTCGTCCCGTTGCATTTCTTGCCTCCGTGTCTGGGATGTGAAAGTATCGGTTGGTGGTCCTTCGTACATACGGTAGGTAAAGACGTTATGCAACAGCTAAAGACGATGCGCCGCAAGTCGGCTCGAACCAAGCTACTGAACGTCAAGGTGACGGACTGGGAGCTGGAGGTCATGCGAGCGAAGGCCCAGAAGTTCGGCGCCACCCTCAGCCAATGGATGCGGGACGCCGGCATGAACTGGACACCGAAGAAGCGCGACCTGGTTCCGGTCGACGAGACGGACCCCGACAGTGCGATGACCTTGCCAGAAGCCTCAGAGCATCCGCCCGTGAACCTCTAAGCGACCTCGCCCCACTCACGCATGACCCGGTAGAGATCATCCAGCGACCGGACCACAGCGCCCGCCGCCCCCGCAGCTTGCAGGTCGACCATCCAGGACACCTGCTCCGGGGTGCATTCCCCGCGCTTGGACTTCAGCTCCAAGACGAACAGGACTCCCGGTCGCCCGCGGCGCAGGACCCCGGCGATGTCTGGGAACCCCTTCAGCGGGCTCTTCTTCCAGTGGGTCTGCATCGCCCCACGCACGACCTGCCGCTGGACCACCGGACCAACCGGCATCCGCCAGGCGAAGATCCCGTGCGACTTCATCCAGGCGAAGACGGCGCGTTGAAGGTCAGCCTCGCTCTGAGGCTTGGCCTTCGCTGGTCTGAGCTTCGCCGTGATGTATGAAGTCATACACCGTCTTTACCACGGCGCTTCCTCATCGGTAAAGACGCGCTCTCCCGCAGCCCTGCTCTTGCCGTCGATGACCACGATGGACCTCGATGCCGCCGCCACGGCTGCTTGCATCGACGGAGGCAGTGCCGCCTTCGGCTCCAGACCCGGCGTCAACGCCTCGGCCAGCGCACCGCCTGGGAGCGCCGGAGCCTCCGGCAACATGGCCTTAGCTCGAGCGATCGTGCCCTTGATCTCGTTCCGCCATTGGGCCTTGAGGGTGGGCAGTTCTGAGTTCATCGTGGCGTCGCATATGTGCGCCCACTTCGTTCCGATCACGGCCCACCCGAGCTCACCGATCATGGCCCTGGCCAACGGGTACCCCTTGGAGGCGTCACGGCTGCCGTACCGCACCAGGGCCTTTTCGATCAACCCGGCGACCACGGCTGCGTCGTCCGCTGCCTCGATCTCGGCGACCACCTGCGGGGCCACGATCTCCAGGATGTCCACGGGGGCCGGGAACTTCCGCGAGGTGAGCGCCAGCTTCTTCAACGCCTCGACCGCCAGGAGCAGGCCGTGGGGGGCGCAGGCCGTGGTGTACAACTCGATGACCCACGGCGTCAGCTTGAACCCCGTCAGCTCCGCGAGGCCGGCGAGCGCCTCCACGAACTTGGCCTCACCTGGTTGTTCCTTCCTCGTCGTCATGCTCCATGCCTCACCCGTTGCATGTGCTGCTCGACCACGGACCTGTTGTGGACCGTCAGCTCCTCGGCCCTGATCGTGGTCCCCGTGACCTGTACGCCCGTTGCCATGAAGTTCGCCACGGCGTCAAGGTTGTCGGCGAGGACCCGGAGGGTGTGACGCTTGGTCTTGAACCACCCGTCGTCCATCCTCATGAAGGCGTCGACGAAGGACCGGGCCCGCTCCAACCCGAGCGCCTTCACGATCCTCTTGGCTGCCCCCGCCGAGGGGCCGTCGATGACTGGCTTGTTCGGGTACCGACCCTGATACGCCTCGATGAAGTGCACGATCAGGTCCCGACCGCCGCATTTCGATTCTGATGGGTCGGAGGGGGTGGGGGGCGCCGAACGTCGGCGACGACCCTTTGCGACCGCTGGAGGGGCCACTCCGTTCGTCTGGCGGGGGTCGCCGCTGGCTTCTGTCGCCGGCACCTCCAGAACGTCGTCCCACGGCGAGGCCTGATCCAGAGAAGGGGCCTCACAGGCAGAGGTCGCATCCTCCAGGTGGGCGACTCCGGTCGTCCGTGGTGTACGGAGTACACCATCTCTCTCTGCTGTCATGCTGTCTTGTTGTTTGCTGTTTGTTGTTTGTTGTTGGGACTCCTTGTCGCATGAATTTCCCGCTCCGTTGAGGATCCTTGCGGCATCTTGGGATTCGTCTTGTGCTTTCGGTCTGTTGCGAGGCTTTTTGATGTTCTGCCATCGAATGTCGTTCGCGTGCTTTGCACGATTCTTGTACCCCTCAACCTTCATCAAGCGGTGTCGGTTGCCGTCGATTCTGTAGCGTCCGTCCGCCATCTTTTCGATGTAGCCGGATGCCGCAAGGATCCTTGTAGGATCGAGTCCCATCGCCACCTCGCCAGCGAACCACAAGCTCAAGTCCTCCTCAGTGGCGATGGCCTTGTTCTCGTTCTGGCTGTCGTGCCACAGGGTGACCAGGATGCCCATCGCCAGGCCCGGCGTCAGGTTCAGACCCATCGCCAGGCGCTTGAGCTTGGAGTCCCCCCATGCCCTCTCTTCGATCTCGACTCGTGCCATGTTCTGCCCGTCCTATCGGTGTGTTGGGGGTTCGCATGAAAAAGGGGCCATCCGTCCTTGGACGACCCCGCTCGCGCCGCTGTCTACTTCTTGAACTTCTCCGTCAGCTTGGCCTTGGTGTCCTCCTTCGTCGTGGCCTTGTCCTTGCGACCGACGGCGCTCGCCTTGATGGTGCCGTCCTTGACCTCGGCGTAAAGGGTGCGGAGGTCGTCAAGGTCCGCCTCCTTCAGGGCGGCGAAGGCCGTCCCGCCGACGTGCCCCTCAAGCTGCTCTATGGTTACGCCCAGCTCCGTGAAGGCCGCCAGCACACGGGCATGCTTCGGCGGGAGCGTCGACTGGGGCCGCGACACCTGACCTTCGACGGGCTCGTACACCGTCTCCTTCGGCGCCGTCGTGGTGCCACGTCCCGGCCGCCTCTCCGTCGTCGAATCATGGCCCTGCGCCGCGTTCCCGTCGTCGTCGTCGTCGGAGGCGATGCCCGCCATTGGGCTGATCGCATACCGCCGACCGTAGGTGATCGCCGAGCCGATCGTCTGGGGCTTGCTGTCGGCGCACGGCATGTAGAGCGTGCCCTCGATCCACTGCCCTGAGCTGTGCATGATCCTCGTGCAGATCCCCACCACGTCGGCGGACCTGTTGAACGGCACCTGCACCACGCTCAACCCGTTCGCCGCGAACGGCCCACGCACGGCGTCGAGCACGTCGGCGAGGTCGGCGTAGTTGTAGCTGTACGAGCCGCCCGTCTTCGTCGGCACCTTGGCGACCTTGTTCTTGCCGGGGTGTCGCATCACGCCCTGCGCCTTGGCGAGCGCCGTCGCCAACTCTACGATCTGGTCTGATGACCTCAACGGTGCGAACTCCAAGGATGTGTCTGACGAAACTTCATTATGGCCGTTGTCCTGCTGCTGCGTCACTGGGCACCTCTTGATTGGGATTGATGTAGTGAAAACGAATACTGAAAGTCCCGGTCACTCGAACTCGCCATCGGCCACGGCTGCCTCAAGCCACGACGGCATCTTGTAAGGGATGAACTCCCTCGGGTATCCTGGCCATACGTTGCTCGCACGGCACTCGCGTAGCTTGAGCAACCAGGAGCGGTACATCGCTCGGCCGGCCTTCAAGGCGTCGTCGTCGAAGAAGAACGCCTGCATGTCGCAGTCCCGACTCTTCTCCACGGCTACGATCACGAAGGCGTCCGGCCGCGTGCCCGTCGCCGCGTGCACCACGTCCATGTAGAAGGCCCCCTGCGTCAGGTATCCGTACTTGGTGATGTCTCCGTTGAAGACGTACCGTGACGCGCAGTCCGTCGTCTTCAGGTCCACGATAATGTTCTTGTCCATGAGCATGTTGTCGCAGCGGCACCGCAGGTGTAGCCCGGTCTCCTGGTCCTGCGCGAAGAACGACGACTCCGTGTAAGGCCCGCCGAAAAACTGACCGAAGAACTCGTCGTCCGACACCCGTGCATGGATGCGGAGGATCGTGTCCATGTCGTCCTGGCTCAGCGGCTCCTTGCCCTTGTTCGACGCCTCCCACTCTTCCGCCGACGACTTGCCCACCTTCGTGCGCCGATCGAACTTCGGCATCGCCGCGTACGTCCGCTCGAACACGTCCGGTTCCAACAGGGCCGCGTGGATCGCCGTCCCAAGCGACTGCGCCGGAGACGAGCGCCGTGGGTGCTCCATCTCCCATTTGAACTTCGCGGGCGACTCCTTCATCTTGCGGAGCATCGAGTTCGACACGTAGTCGTCCATACCGTGGTAGTCCCGCGCCGGGATGTCTACGTAGCCGACACCGCAATTGTTCTTGGCGACCTCGTCGCGGATCGTCTTCGGGTCCATCTTCTTCATCATTGTGCTGCTTCCTTCCTGTTGCTGATGACTGCGTTGGCCACCGTGGCGATATGCCGCAGCGGCTTGCCGTCCATTTCCTCTTTGATCTGGTCCAACTCCTGGCGCGTCACCTTCACGTCGTGGCGGCGGGCTTGGGCGACACCTTCTTCTTCGAAAACTTCGACACGACCACGGCGGCTTCTGGCGGCGGTGCCACCACGTCGGCGTCTGGCGCCGGAACCTTCGCGGCCGCCTTGCGCTTGATGACCTTCGGCGCCACGACGACGGGAGCCGCTGCCTCCGGCGCCGGAACCTCGGGCCATGCTTCAGTCGTAATGGGCGCCGTTGCTTCCTCCGTTGGTGCGCCGCTGAACAACACCCGCTGTATCTCCGTCACCTGCTCCTGGGTCGGCACCGCTCGACCGCGCTCGAACGACGAGTACGTTTTCGTCTTGAACCGACACAGGAGGTTGACGCGCCACTGACCGATCTTCAGCTCCTTCCGCTTGGCCTTGCACTGAGTCATGAACACGGACATTTCCATCTGGGTCTCCTTGCGTGATCGCTGAATGGTTTCGACGCGAATGAACACCGATCGTGCAGGATGTAGTCGAACCAATACAGCCGTTTCTGTGGCGTTTCTGACTTAACAGCCTACCCACAGCCTACCCACAGGTTGTGCACAGGCACGACCGCTCGCACCTCGTGAGTCGCGCGTGCTTCACCGCTGCTGCATCTGTCCGCAGTGAGTCGGTCGCCAGACGACACGCACGGCGCCTCCGAACGGCGACGGGCGCGGGCACGCCGAACGGCGCTTCTCAACCCATTTAAGTCGCTCCCGATACCAAGGGGTTGCAACTTCGTGCTTCAGTTTTCCCAGCAATCTCGATATGTGCGGAACGCACATATCGAAGCGATCATATCGAATGATCGCGGTGCGGGGGGCGCGGGATGCGCCGCCAACGTCAACGGCGAAAGCCACGACACGATGCATGGACGCATCGGCGGGATTCAGCGCCAGAACCGAAGAACTCGGGCGCACGGGCCAAATAGAAGGGTGGAAGGATGAAAAGGACAAAGCGTGACGTCCTCGCCGACCTGGCGACTGACGCAAAGGACTTGGCCTCGCTGCGGTCGAAGCTCAAGGCGTTGCGGCTTCTCGAAGAGGCCGCCGTCGCTGCGATCAATAAGGAGATGGACGAGTTGGGAAAGGAGGTGGTCGAAGTCGATGGTCTCGTGGTCATCAAGGAGCCGGGTGTCTCGACGCATATCGACAAGGAACTCCTGGTCGTAGCCGTGGGCGCGAAGGTCGTGGCCGCATGTCAGAAGACGACGGAGTACGTCAGGATCAAAGTTAGGAGGTCAGCATGAGACGGAAAGAAGCGTTCTGGAAATTGCTTACGCTACTCGACAAGACATTCGAGTCCTCGAACAGGGCGAAGATGTTGGTTCAGGGCTTGCCAATGGACATCGGGTTCTCAGTCGAACAGGCGGAGGAATTGCTGACCCTGGCAGTCGACGCAAAGAACCTGACGCTCTGGATCGAGATGGAGTTGCAGCGCGAGCTGCGAGACGCGCTTGGTCGGAAGTCAGAAAAACAACAGGCATGAAGGATCAGTCGTGCGAGGTGAAGGCCGCGTTGTGCAACCTGTGCATCTCCGAAGGGTGGGAGGCGCAAGTGGTCTACGAAGGCTTAACGGAGAAGTGGAAGGTCCACTTCGTCAAGAAGGAGGAAGACAAATGAAGCTCACGGAAGTGACCTACGTCGAGTGGATCAACGACATCCCATCATGGCGTTCTTGTTGCATTCGGGACACCGTTGAAGTGCTGACGGACGAGCCGGACCAAGTCGGCGAGCACGCCAGGATGGTTCAGAGAAACCTCAGGGCCGCAGTCTCGCTGCTGAAGATCGGAGACGAAGCAGAGTAGCAAAATGGGAAAGGCGTCGGCTCAGGCCGGCGCCTTTCTTACTGTCTGCACTGCTCCTCGGCGCCGTCGTCGCGCCACCTCCGGCGCCCCCTCCGGCGCCGTTCGACCCCTGACCCCCTCCGCATGTACCCCCACCCCCCAAGAACCCCTCAGAATGGCACTGTGCGATCGTGGCGACCCCCTCAGTACGAGGTCATGTCGCGCACAATCGATCTGACAGATGCATCACGTTCGATCTGGCGGAGGCGCGGTTTCGACGCCCGCGCCGGCTATGTCGGCGGCTATCGACTCGGTCGAGACGGAGGCGAACGTCACCAGTATCACCTCGAACGGACCGACCACCTCGTCGGCCTCGACCGCTCGACCAAGCCCCTGTTCGAGCGCCTGGCGGGCTCGTGCCATCTGCTGCGTGAACAGTGCACGGAGCGAGGCCGGGATGCGGACCGTCTCGAACTCTTCGTCGGCCTTGTCGTCGCCCGGCGCGTCCACCTCGTCGGGGTCGTAGTTCGAGTTCATTTGGATGTAGTTGGTCAGCTCGGCCGGCGACCACGGCAGCGTCTTTGCCAGGTCGTCCACGGACGTGTCGGTCGACAGCTCCTTGAGCAGCTTGCCCAACTTCAGCGGGTCAGCCTCGAAGGTGTTCTCGTTGACCTCCAGGGCGATCCGCTGCGCCTTGCCGTCCGTGATCTCTCCGAAGTTGAAGGCGTGCGCCGTCTCGATGCCCAGCTCGCGCAACACCTCCAGGCGGTGGTTGCCGTCCAGGACCTCCATGAAGCCGGTCGGGAGCTCGCGCACGAGGATGTTGACCACGAGGCCGTTCCTCTTCAGGTTCTCCCGCAGCTTCTCCATGCGCCCCACCACGTCGGGGTCGTCGAAGTCACGCTTGTAGTTCCAGTTCGCCGCCACTAGGGAACTCACCGGCACGTCCGTCCAGCCGAGCGTCCCAGTCGACGCCACGGGAGACCCAGAGCTTGGTGAGGAAGTCTTCTGCCGTCCTGAGTGCGGCAGCAGAGTGGCTGATCTTTTTGATGCAGGCTTGTCTGTCTCTTTGGCTTTTGTGGATGGCAAGGTCGATCCCATGGTTGATGTAGTTCTCCTTCGACGGGTTCTTCTGCTTCATGCGACCGAACGTGTCGTTAACGATGAACGTCCCGTACCGCACGGTCGATGTCCACGTAGTCTAGTCCGCCGACCAGAACGGGTACTGCTCCAAGATCTCGCCGTTGGTCAGCGCGAAGCCGTGGACGCGCACGCCCAGGTTGTAGCACTGCCGCAGCAGGCGCATGTAAGGGATGTTGACCTTGCGGTTCCGCAGGCCCTCGAAGCCGACGTACTTCGACGCGGCACTGTGGATCGTCTCGTCCCACTGCGCGGGCGAGTCACAGGAGTGCAGGCACGGGATGCACTTGTCCCACAGTCCCTCCCGCTCTAGGCGCCGGCGCCAGTAGCGCACCTTCTCCATACCCACGATGGCCTGGATGTCCAGCTCCACGAAGTAGTCGAATAGGTGGTAGTGCCGCTTGAGCCAGACTAGGTACTCCATCATGTACTCGTTCGGCTCGGGCATCAGCACGCCCTTGTCCTTCTTGCTGTTGTGGTGCGACTGGGTGGAGATCCCGGCGCAGCCGAAGAACGAGTGAGCGCCGGAGTCGATCGTCCTGATGCCCGTGTGCCCAGCCTTGT
>Ga0315276_10005920_pt1 | contig 11291 bp, 7 predicted proteins | sample YL17G05_0_MG_FD_204542 | JGI IMG/M metagenome (GOLD analysis project Ga0315276, IMG submission 204542) | Sediment microbial communities from Yellowstone Lake, YNP, Wyoming, USA - YL17G05_0 | ecosystem: Environmental > Aquatic > Freshwater > Lake > Sediment | place: USA: Wyoming | collected... | reverse complement strand
TATGGTGAGACGAGGTTCGGTTATCTCAGAGGGACCGCGAAATCCAACCTTCAGACCGGCATACCGACGCTGCCTGACCAGGAGAATGACGAAGGTGCTTACCGGGTTGCCCTGAAATTCGACCAGTTGGACAGCCCCTTTTTCCCCAGGCAGGGCAGTGTGCTGGCCGCCAACTATATCTATGGCCGTGAACATCTCGGTTCTGATGAGGACTATGAAGCGGTTCAGACCACCATGGCAAAACCCTTTTCCTTCGGCGATCATACGATCCTGCTCCGCGGCAGGTTCGATACGAACTTTGATTCTACCAGGTCACTGGCAAGGGGATCCTTCCTTGGGGGGTTTTTGAACCTGTCAGGCCTGAACAAGGATCAGATTTTCGGGAATACCAATGCGTTGGGCGAGGTCATATACTTTGCCAGGATACTGAAGCTCTCAACGCTGGTCGGTTCGGCCATGTACGCAGGTGCCTCCTTTGAGGCGGGAAACGCATGGATGAAGAGATCGGATGTCAGTTCCGGCGACCTTATCTATGCAGGCAGCGTCTTTTTAGGCATCGACTCGAACATCGGCCCCATCTATATCGGGCTCGGCCATGCCGAAGGCAATATGACTGCGGTCTACTTTTCACTGGGCGCCAAACAGTTCTAACAAAAGGGGTGCTCAATGAATGTACTTCCTGGCAAGGACAGACCCGTGAGAACGGGTTTCTCCAGGCCGGTGGCGTTCTCTTTTGCACGCCTTGCCCTGTTTTTGGCATCGGGCATAACGGACAAGAGGAGTTGAACAAGATAATCCAGATGGAGGTGAACAATGAAAAGAAGAACGACATGTAGTGTTCTCGGCATAGCGCTGAGTACTGCGTGCGCTGCAACGGCCGCAGCTCAATCGGAACCCGACCGCACCGCGCTTCCCATCCCGGAGCCACAGATACCCCACAGCACCGTGTTCGATGTGCGCAACGCCACCCCGCCCGAGCGGTTCCAGGTAAAGGCGCCTGCAGGTGCCCCCAACGTGCTCATCGTGCTCATCGACGACATGGGGTTCGGCCAGTCGAGCACCTTCGGCGGGCCCATCCCCATGCCCACTGCGGACCGCCTGGCCAAGGGCGGCCTCAAGTATAACAATTTCCACACGACCGCGCTGAGTTCGCCCACGCGGGCGGCCCTGCTGAGCGGGCGCAATCACCACACGAACAACACGGGCTCCATCATGGAGACCTCTACGGCGTTCCCGGGCAACACCGGGCAGCGTCCCGAGAGCGTGGCCCCACTGGCCATGATGCTGCGGTACAACGGCTACACCACCGCGGCCTACGGCAAGAACCACGAGACCGCGGCATGGGAAGTCAGTCCCTCAGGGCCCACGGACCGCTGGCCGACCCGCAACGGGTTCGACAAGTTCTACGGTTTCATGGGCGGAGAGACGAACCAGTGGGCGCCGTCCATTTATGAAGACATGACAAAGATCGATGTGCCCAATGACCCCAATTACCACTTCACCACCGACATGACCAACCAGGCCATCAAATGGATGCAATCGGTGAAATCCCTGACGCCGGACAAGCCGTTCTTCATCTACTATGCACCGGGCGCCACACACGCACCTCACCACGTGTCCAAGGAATGGATCGCCAAGTTCAAGGGCAAGTTCGACCAGGGCTGGGACAGGCTGCGGGAAGAGACGCTCGCCCGCCAGATCAAGCTGGGCGTGGTTCCTGCAGGCACCAAGCTCGCGCCCAAGCCGGCGGCCATCAAGGACTGGGACAAGCTGAGCGCTGACGAGAAGAAGCTCTTTTCCCGCCAGATGGAGGTGTTTGCAGCCTTTGCCGCGCAGACCGATTATGAGGTCGGCCGTCTGATTGATGCTATTGCTGACATAGGCCAGCTTGACAACACTCTTGTGTTCTACATGCTCGGCGATAACGGAGCCAGCGCCGAAGGCGGCATGAGCGGCATGTTCAACGAGATGACCTACTTCAACGGTGTGACCGAAACGGTACAGGACGTCCTGAAACATTATGACGCGCTGGGTGGCCCAAGCACGTATGCCCACTATGCCGCAGGATGGGCCGTGGCCGGAGATACGCCGTTCACCTGGACCAAGCAGGTTGCCTCGAACTACGGAGGGACCCGCAACGGCATGGTCGTTTATTGGCCCAAGGGGGTAAAGGCCAAGGATGAGGTTCGTTCCCAGTGGCACCACGTCATCGACATCGCCCCCACGGTTCTTGAGGCCGCGGGTCTGCCCGAGCCCAAAACGGTCAACGGAATTACCCAGACCCCCATCGAGGGTGTGAGCATGCTGTACAGCTTCAATGACGCTCAGGCAAAGGACCGCCACACTAATCAGTACTTCGAGATCTTCGGCAACCGCGCCATCTACAACGACGGCTGGTTTGCGGGGACTATACACAGGGCCGCATGGGAGCGCGAACCCAGGGCTACTCTCGAGAACGATACCTGGGAGCTCTATGACACGCGGTCCGACTTCAGCCTGGCCAACGATTTGGCAAAGCAGAACCCGGACAAGCTCAAAGAGATGCAGGGCCTGTTCATGACCGAAGCGGTCAAGTATTCTGTGCTGCCCATCGATGACCGCGTATTTGAGCGTGTTAACGCTGCCCTGGTGGGGCGGCCCGACCTGATGGCCGGACGCACGTCGCTCACGGTTTATGAAGGGATGATCGGGATGTCCGAAAACGTGTTCATTAATATCAAGAACCGGTCGCACACGATAACTGCCGAGGTCACCCTTCCCAAAGGGGGCGCCAAGGGTGTTATCCTCGCCCAGGGAGGCAGGTTCGGCGGCTGGAGCCTGTATCTGAAGGACGGCAAACCGGCCTACACCTACAATTTCCTGGGGCTGAAGAGTTTCACCATTGCCGCCAAGAAGGCTGTACCTGCCGGAAAGGCAACCATCCGCTTGGAGTTCGCTTATGACGGAGGAGGACTCGCCAAGGGCGGCATAGGTACGATCTTTGTCAATGGCAATAAAGTCGCCGAAGGACGGATCGAGCGGACACAGCCCATGATATTTTCGGCTGACGAAGGCGCCGATGTAGGCGAGGACGGAGAGACACCGGTCACTGAGAGCTATGGAATCAAGGCTCCCTATAAATTCACCGGCGCTATTGGCAAGGTCACCGTTGAAGTAAAGGAGATCGGGGTGGCGGATAAGGCCGCAGAGGACAAGGCACGGGCACTGGCAGATTATCAGAAGGCAATGTCGGATTAAGGGACACGTAACCATGAGGGAGGAAAGGGCACGAAGCCCTTTCCTCCACGATCTCTCGAGGAGAATATGAAAACAGTTAAATGCTTTATCGCTTCTCTGGTGATGATTTTATTCTCCATGACCCTGAGCGGCGCGCAGGATACCGGATGGCCCCGTCAACGCATTGAAAACGGGAATACACTCATCACATACCAGCCGCAGGTTGACGAGTGGAAGGACTTCAGGGAGCTCGACTGGAGAATGGCCATATCTATCACTCCGGCGGGCGGCAAGCCGGCCCTGGGCGTCGTGGAGCTGCACGGCCAGACAATCGTGGACAACGACAACAAGATGGTGGTGATTGCTAATCTCAAGATCAAGGAAACCCACTTCCCTTCCCTTGATCCGAATACTGCAGCACAGATGGACCAGCTGTTCAGGCGTTTCTTGCCTTCGTCCGTCACTCTCACCCTGCAGCAGCTTGTGGCTTGCGTCCCGAAGCCTGAGTCAGTACCCGGGGTACAATTAAAGAACGACCCGCCTGTTATTTATGTCAGCTATAAGCCTGCAATCCTTCTGGATGTGGACGGACAGCCTGTCCGCTCAGCCATCTTGAAAGCAAAGCTGGAATATGTGGTCAACACGCATTGGCCGGTGTTTTTTGATCCGCAGAGTTCGATGTTCTATCTCTTCGTTGGTGAGCAGTGGCTTACAGCGGCTTCACTGCAGGGCCCATGGGCATCGGCGAAGAAACTGCCGAAAGACATGAACATGCTTGCCAAGGATCCGGCGTGGAAGGACCTGAAGAAATTCATCCCTCCTCCACCGGCAAAAGCCAACACCGTGGTCCCCGCGGTCTTTTACAGCACCGCCCCGGCAGAGATCATTCTCTTTAACGGGAAGCCTGCATATGCACAAATTCCAGGGACCAAGCTCATATATGCCACGAACACGATGAGCTATCTTTTCCTCTACACGCCGACAAACCAGTTTTACTACCTGACAGCAGGCCGCTGGTTCAGCGCCAACAGCCTTGGTGGCCCATGGACCTTTGCAACACCTGACTTGCCTGCCGACTTTACTCATATCCCCGCGTCGAGCCCTGCCTCTGCGGTCCTTGCCTCAGTCCCGGGGACTGAAGAGGCCAAGGATGCCGTGCTCCTGGCGCAGGTTCCAACCACAGTGATTGTGAACCCCGCTAGCGCAGCAGAAAATGTCAAAGTGACATACGCCGATGCCCCTGAGTTTGTTCCCATAGAAGGGACAACTCTCTACTACGCCAAGAACTCACCACAAACGGTCATCAAGGTGGGAGACCTTTACTACCTTTGTTTCCAGGGCATCTGGTTTGTCTCTGCGAACCCCAAGGGTCCCTGGCAGACCGCCAGGACCGTTCCCGACGTGATATACACGATCCCTCCCAGTTCGCCGGTTTACCACGTTACCTACGTGACCCAGGTCACGAATCCTGATGGCACTGTCCAGTCCAGCTATACCTCGGGATACACAGGCGTGTATGTCATGAGCGCCTCGTCGGTCGTGGTCGTCACGGGAGGGACGGGGTACTATTATCCGACGTATGTCTATGTTTATCCTGACTACGTATATTACTACCCGCCTCCTTACACCTACGGCTACATGGCACATTACCATTCACCCACGGGAGCCTATGGCGTGTCTCAGACGGCGTACGGTCCATACGGGTCGGCAACGAGAACCGCTTCTTATAACCCCTACACAGGGACATACGCCAGGACCGCCTCGGTTTCCACGCCCTATGGCAGCGCAGCAACCGGGCGGGCATACAACCCATATACCGGGGCGTCTGCCGCCACCAGGCAGGGTTCCAACGCATATGAATCGTGGGGCAGTTCCGTGGTCACAAAGGGAGGGAAGGCCGCCTACACCCAGCACTATACTAACGAAAAGGGAACAGTAGGGTCAATAAAGACCTCCACCGGCGGGAAGGCTGTTGGAGCTTCTACTGAGCACGGCAAAAGCGCTGTGGCCAAGACCGGGGGCGGAGACGTGTATGCGGGCCACGACGGCAATGTTTACAAAAAAACCGATTCCGGCTGGCAGAAATATGAAAACGGAAGCTGGAACAGCGCGCAGAAGCCGGCACCGGTGAACGCAACACAGCAATCTGCGCAAAAAACGGCGCAACAGAGTTCGACAACAAGCCGGCAAAACTCTGCGCAGCAGCAAAACCAGCAGCAGGCGGAGCCTCCGAGCGCCTCCCGCGAATCTTACCAGCCGCAGGCGGAGCAGCGTAACTCGTCTTACGACCGCCAGGGAGGAGACGATCAGATGCAAGGACTGCAAAAAGAGGCGCAGAACCGGCAGAGGGGCGCAGAACAGAGTCAGCGCTTCCAGAGCAATCAACGTTCGTTTGGCGCAGGCAGTGGCTCAAGTAGTTGGGGTGGCGGAGGTTCCCGTGGCGGCGGGGGTCGCACTCGTCGTTAGGGATTATTTAACTGAAACAGCAAAAAAAGGTGGAACCCGCCCGTGGTCAGGCTCTTACTGATGGTTACAGGGTACCATGGTAAATGAACTTAGGAAGAAGGCAAATACACAGAGAAGAACATGGATAGTGGGATTCCCGTCAATGCATGCACCATCATTTCGGAGAAATACCAGAAGGTACTCCTGGTCATGGAAAAGACCCTGGCGTCGCCGGAGATTGTCTTCGATACCATCGCCAGCACGAGCGGCGTCGAGACCATTGAGAAGGCACGCAAGAGCAAGAGGTCTAACGGGAATGAAAAACCAAATGAATCTGATGGAGGGGCATAATGAAAATGAAAATAACATGGATGCTGAGAGCGGCTTTCATTGCCGTGATGGTTATCAGCATGGCGCTGCCCGGTTGGGCAAAATCGCCCAAAATGAAGATGACCACGCCTGTTCCTCCGGGCATCGAGTCGCCGGACAAGGTGAAAACCAGGCTTGGCACGCTGAAGTTCTTCGACGGCTTCCCGGACAAGGCAACCGTCAATACGCTGTATGATAACCTCGACTTCCAGCGCGCCGTGCAGGCATACCTGCTGGCGTTGGCGCCGGTGAACATGGCCGGGTTGCGCGAGGGGTTGCTGGGAGTCGGTCCGGCGAACGTCACGATCCCGACGTTTGAAGCCAACATGAATGCCCGCTCGATTTTTCTCACGGCGAACGCCACCACGCCCTACACGTGGATCTGGATCGACCTGCATGGCGGTCCTCTGGTTGTCGAAGTGCCCCCCATTACCCTGGGTATGATTGATGACTTTTGGTTCCGCTACGTCACCGATATCGGTGTGGTAGGTCCGGATAAGGGCAAAGGTGGAAAGTATTTGCTGTTGCCCCCCGGATATGACGGGAAGGTGCCGGAAGGTTACTTTGTCGTGAAGGTGCCCACGTTTGAGTCGATCCTTGTCTGGCGCAATATGCCGCTGGAAGGCGGCCTCGAAGCGGCCATCGAACGCCTGCACAAGAACACGCGCATCTATTCCTTGTCCCAGGCGGAGAATCCGCCCGCCAACAAGTTTGTGAATGTGTCCGACCGCGATTTCTGCACGGTGGCGGCGGCGGATTACAAGTTCTGGGAACTTCTCAACTACGTCGTTCAGAACGAGCCCGTCGAGTCGTGCGACCCCGTGACCTTGGGATTCTACGCATCGATAGGCATCGAGAAGGGCAAGCCGTTTGCTCCGGATGCGCGGATGAAGAAGATACTGACCGAGGCGGCGGCGGTGGGTGATGCCACGGCGCGCACGATCACTTACCAGAGCCGGATTCCGGAAGCCTTCTACTATCCCAACAGCACGTGGCGTCAGTGGCTGGGCGGCTACAAATTCCAGTCGCAGCCCGGCGTGGCCTATCTGGATGCCGCCGCCTTCTTCTATTTCTATGCAACCGGCGTGACGCCGGCCATGGAAACGAAGATGGTCGGCAAAGGCTCCCAGTACGCTGTCGGAATCGTGGACTCAAAGGGCAATCCGCTGGCCGGCGGCAAGACCTACCGCCTGCATGTGTCGGCCAACGCCCCGGTGAAGGATTTCTGGTCGGCGATCGTATATGACAACCAGACCCGTTCCATGCTCCAGACCGACCAGGATTATCCCCAAGTGAGCAGCCTGGACAAGGGTCTGGTGGTGAACAAGGACGGTTCGGTGGACGTGTACTTCGGCCCTAAAGCGCCGGCCGGCATGGAGAAAAATTGGATTCAGACCATCCCCGGCAAGGGCTGGAATATGCTCTTCCGGCTCTACGGCCCTCTGGATGCGTGGTTTGACAAGACCTGGCGGCTGGGAGAGATCGAACTGGTGAAATAAGGAAACAGTAGGTGATGCATGAACAGTGCGAAGGAGGAACGGTACTTTAAAGGACTGTTCCTCCCCAAAGATCGGATCTCCAGATGGGAGAACGGTATCACAGCTGAAAATTGTTGGAGATGTTGCGAATGGGTAAGAAGGATTTTTCCATGGGTTCATTGAATCCGGCACGGATCGCATTCCTGGTATGCATAACCCTTGCGCTGCTCTGGGGAACCCCGCATGCAGCTTCAAAGCCTGGAGCAAATACATCCCAACAGGCGCAGGGGAGCGCTTTGAGCGCAGAGCAAGTTTTGGCAGATCCGGGCATCCTCCACCAGCGGTTAAGGCTCAAGAACACTGAATACAATGGCCAGGCGCAGTTTGCTTCAGACCCGGCACTTGGTCTGGTTGCTGACTTCACAGGCTCAAAGATATCGGATCTCTCGGGACTGGCTGGTATCCCATTCAATGCCCTGGACCTCAGGGGTCAGCCCATATCAGACCTGAAGCCGCTTAAAGGTATGCCGCTCAGGCTCCTGGGAATTGAAGACACACGGGTCGCAGACCTGACGCCTGTAAAGGGCATGAAGCTGGAAAAGTTCTATCTGAACAACGCCCCCATCAGCGATCTGAGGCCGCTTAGCGGCATGCCGCTGAAGGAGTTGATGCTCTCGGGCACAAAAGTGAAGGACCTCAAGCCCCTTCATGGCGCACCGCTGCAGGAGCTCTGGCTGAATAACACACCGGTGAGCGACATATCACACCTTGCCGGGGGAGCGCTCACAAGCCTCACCCTGGAAGGGACAAAGGTGGCAGACCTGAGGCCGCTCTCAAAGATGACAAGCCTGAAACGGCTGCATATAGGCAATACCCCGGTGAGCGATATCTCCCCCCTTAAGACGTTGAAGCTTGAGCGGCTTATCTTTACGCCAAAGAATATCCACAAAGGACTGGATGTCGCACGGAACATGAAGACTCTTATGGAGGTGGGCACCACGCTCGAAACGCGGATGCCTCCGGAACAGTTCTGGTCGCGCTATGACCAGAAGAAAGGGGAATGAGTCATGGCGGTAAAATCCAAAAGTGGCGAGGAAGAAAAGAAACGGCTTGAGGCTGCGCCAAGGTCGAAGGTTCCTATGAAAAGATTCTCTTCTCTGGTTCTCGGCGTGGCCGAGATATGCAAGGTCATCACCAGTGAGGACGTCGCCCCTGAGCTTGTGGGTCTGAAGTCAAACTAGGATAAAACGATGAACAACATCCATAATTCGCACGAACAGCCCGATTTCTCGCTCGTTCTTGGAGGGCCTCTGTTCCAGCTGCTGGTGCGTTCTCGGCTCGCCACCCCAGCTCTCGATCTATTGTATAGGAGAATTGTCTTCTTCATAATGTTCACCTGGCTGCCCCTCCTGATCCTCTCCGTGGCCGACGACAAAGCGTGGGGAGGTGTCGGCATACCGTTTTTGTATGACATCGAAGTGCATGCCCGTTTTCTGGTGGCGCTGCCGCTGCTTATTGCCGCCGAATTGCTGGTTAACCGGCGAATGCGCCTGATCGTGGGACAGTTCACGGGTCGGGACATCATCACCGAAGCGTTGCTGCCGAAATTCAAGGAGTTTATTGCATCGGCAATGAAGCTGCGGAACTCGGTAGCCATTGAATTGATTCTGTTCATACTGGTCTTCATCGTTGGGCATTTCATCTGGAGCGCGGCAAGCAGCACGGCCAAGATCGGGGCTGCTACAGGAAACTGGTACGCCACCATGACCAATGGCGGCACACAGCTTTCTCCAGCAGGCTACTGGTACATGTTCATCTGCAGGCCCCTGTTCCAGTTTATTCTTATCCGCTGGTATTTCCGGATCTTCATCTGGGCCCGTTTTCTCTGGCAGACTTCAAGGCTTGAGCTCAATCTTATCCCTACCCATCCCGACCGTGCCGCCGGCCTTGGGTTTCTCGGCGCGAGCAGTGCCATGTTTGCGCCGCTGGCTATGGCTTACGGCGCGGCAATGGCGGGGCTTATTGCAGATCCGATCTTTTTTGCCGGCGCGAAACTCACCGATTTCCAGCTGGAAATCGTCGGTGTCGTGGGGTTTATCCTGCTGCTGGTTCTGGGACCGCTGATGGTGTTTTCACCTCTGCTGATGCGCGCAAAAAGGACAGGCTTGCGCGAGTACGGCATACTTGCCAGCAGGTATGTCAGGGAATTCGATCTCAAATGGGTCCGCGCAGGCGCAGCCGATGATGAACCGCTTATCGGCAGCGGCGACATCCAGTCACTGGCCGACCTTGGGAACAGCTTCCAGGTGATCCGCGAAATCAAGCCGTTCCCATTTGGCAGAGATACAGTCATTCAGATTGTTGTCTTTACGATCTTGCCGGGTCTGCCACTGGTGTTGACCATGATCCCGCTGGAGGAGTTGATCAAAAGACTTCTTGGGGCTTTTTTTTAATGAACATAAATGAAAATAATTAAAGGGATAAATCTGTGCCGAGATCGGCACCACGCTCGAAACGCGGATGCCTCCGGAACAGTTCTGGTCGCGCTATGACCGGAAGAAAGGGGAATGAATCATGGCGGTAAAATCCAAAAGTGGCAATGAAGAAAAGAAACGGCTAGATGCTGCACGCACCCGGAACGTTCCCTGGAAAAAATGGGGGCCCTACCTGAGCGAGCGTCAGTGGGGCACGGTGCGGGAGGATTACAGCGTAGATGGTGACGCCTGGAATTTCTTCACCCACGATCATGCCCGCTCGCGCGCCTACCGCTGGGGCGAGGACGGCATCGCCGGTATTTCCGATGACAGGCAGCACCTCTGCTTTGCGCTCGCCCTGTGGAACGGACACGACCCCATCCTGAAGGAGCGGCTCTTCGGATTGACCAACAGCCAGGCCAACCACGGCGAGGATGTGAAGGAGTACTACTTCTACCTGGACAGCACGCCCACCCATTCATACATGAAATATCTCTACAAGTACCCGCAGGCTGCATATCCCTATGAAGACCTCGTCAGGACGAACGGCGCTCGGACACGCGAAGAGATGGAGTACGAGCTCCTGGACACCGGCGTCTTCGATGAGGACCGCTATTTCGACGTCTTCGTGGAATACGCCAAGGATGGTGCAGAAGACATCCTGGTGCGGATAACTGCCATCAACCGTGGGCCGGAGGCGGCCGAGTTGCATCTCCTGCCCACGCTGTGGTTCCGGAACGATTGGTCGTCGTGGATTGCCGAGTCCAACCGGTCCCCTGAAAAACCAAACCTCAAGCAGATCAAGGCCCCCTCAGGCGTGAGTACGGTTTCAGCGAACCATCCGCTGCTGGGAACATACACCCTTTCCTGCGAGGGGGAGGTTCCTCTGCTTTTCTGCGAGAACGAAACAAACCATGAGCGTCTTTTCCCGGGCAATAAGAACGAGAGCCCCTATGTCAAGGACGGTATCAACGACTGTGTGGTATCAGGCGAGTTCTCTGCGGTGAACCCAGACAAGACAGGCACCAAGGTCGCGGCGCACTACCAGGTCAGTGTCGGCGCCGGTAAGACCTCAACGATCCGCCTTCGGCTTTCCGGCAGTTCGGTCAAGTTGGACAATCCCATTGACAAACAGTTTGATGAAGTCTTCACGGAGCGACTTCGTGAAGCCGATGAGTTCTACCAGTCGGTGACCCCGCCGTCAGTGGGTGAAGACAAGGCCAATGTCATGCGCCAGGCCATTGCCGGCATGCTCTGGAGCAAACAGTTCTTCTTCTTCGACGGTGACAACTGGCTGGACGAGCACAAC
>Ga0315276_10005918_pt1 | contig 11292 bp, 10 predicted proteins | sample YL17G05_0_MG_FD_204542 | JGI IMG/M metagenome (GOLD analysis project Ga0315276, IMG submission 204542) | Sediment microbial communities from Yellowstone Lake, YNP, Wyoming, USA - YL17G05_0 | ecosystem: Environmental > Aquatic > Freshwater > Lake > Sediment | place: USA: Wyoming | collected... | reverse complement strand
TCGCTGAACGGGTGAGACATGAGGCGATGGATCGGGCGGCGGATCGGGACGGGTGTCGGTCGAGTGATCGGTCCCGGACATGCCCAAACGGTAGTCCGCCCCTGACCCGATCGGACGCCTCGCATGGGCTAGTCTCCCCGCGTATGACCGCACCGCCCCCGCTTCGGCCGGCATCTGTCGGCACGCGAGGGCCGTACTCAGGGGAAAGGCGACTGGTGGTCACGCGTCCAATGGCAGACCCCGCAGCCGGGTCGGCGACACCGTCGGTGCGACAGACAGTCGGTGGGACACGTCGCCGATGGTTCTTCGGCACCGGGCTGCTCCTGATCGCATTGACGGCCACGGGGTGTTCCGAGCAGACCAAGAGCGAGTGGTCGCGAGGCGGACTCCCCGAAGGAGCGACCGAGCAGTCGACCTCGATCCAGAATCTCTGGATCGGTTCGTGGATCGCGGCCCTGGCAGTGGGTGCCCTTGTCTGGGGGCTGATCCTCTGGGCAGTCATCGCGTTCCGTCGTCGGCGCAGCGACGGGCTGCCCAAGCAGGTCAAGTACAACGTGCCGATCGAGGTTCTCTACACGGTCGCCCCGCTGATCATGGTGATCGGACTGTTCGTCCCGGTCGCCAAGGACCAGGCCAACCTGACCGAACTCACCAACACGTACACGAACAGCGTCAACGTCGTGGGCTTCCGCTGGAGCTGGGGTTTCAACTACCTCGACGAGCAGGTGTACGACGTCGGTGTCGCCGGCTCGAAGCCGGTTCTGTGGATGCCGATCAACGAGCGCACCCGCTTCAAGTTGACGTCCCCGGACGTCATCCATTCCTTCTGGGTTCCCAATTTCCTGTTCAAGATGGACGTCATTCCGGGGCGACTCAACCAATTCGAGATCACGCCCAACCGGGCGGGAACCTTCTTCGGCGAGTGCGCCGAGCTTTGCGGCGTGGACCACTCGCGCATGCTGTTCAACGTCAAGGTCGTGACGCGGGCTGAGTACGACGCGCACATCGCCGAGTTACGGGCAAATGGCCAGACCGGACTGCTCAAGACCGGACGCGTCAGCGTCAAGTCCAACGTGAGGTCGGGTGAGATCGGATGACCGCGATTTCGGACCCGCTGGCCAGGGTCGCGACTGCTCCCGAACGCCCCGCGCGTTCGGCGCGCATCGGTCGTGTCGTGGTCAAGTGGATCACGAGCACCGACCACAAGGTCATCGCTCACCTCTACTTGCTGACGTCGTTCGTGTTCTTCCTCATCGCTGGTGCGATGGCGATGGTCATGCGCGCCGAACTCGCCGAGCCCGGTCTTCAGTTCGTCAGCAACGAGCAGTACAACCAGCTCTTCACCATGCACGGCACCCTGATGCTGCTGATGTTCGCGACCCCACTCTTCGTCGGTTTCGCCAACTTGGTCATGCCGCTCCAGATCGGTGCTCCCGACGTCGCCTTCCCGCGCCTGAACATGGTCAGTTACTGGCTCTACCTCTTCGGCAGTTGCGTAACACTGCTGGGCTTCTTCACCCCGGGCGGTGCCGCGTCGTTCGGTTGGTTCGCCTACGCCCCGTTGAACAGCGTGCTCAACAGCCCGACGGTCGGCGCCGATCTGTGGATCCTGGGTCTGGCCGTATCCGGTCTGGGCACGATCCTCGGTGCGGTCAACTTCATCACCACGATCCTGTGCATGCGCGCACCGGGCATGACGATGTTCCGCATGCCGATCTTCACGTGGAACATCTTGATGACCAGCGTCCTGGCCGTGATGGTCTTCCCGCTGCTCGCCGCCGCGCTGCTCGTCCTCGAGGTCGACCGCAAGTTCGGTGCCCATGTCTTCGACACGGACAACGGCGGCGCGATCCTGTGGCAGCACCTCTTCTGGTTCTTCGGCCATCCCGAGGTCTACATCATCGCGCTGCCTTTCTTCGGCATAGTCAGCGAGATCCTCCCTGTCTTCAGCCGCAAGCCGATCTTCGGCTACAAGGGCCTGGTCTTCGCGACGATCGCCATCGCGGCTCTGTCGATGGCCGTGTGGGCGCACCACATGTACGTCACGGGTGCTGTGCTCCTGCCGTTCTTCGCCTTCATGACCATGTTGATCGCTGTTCCGACGGGTGTGAAGTTCTTCAACTGGGTCGGCACCATGTGGGGCGGCTCCCTGTCCTTCGAGACGCCCATGTTGTGGGCGATCGGCTTCCTGGTGACCTTCCTGTTCGGCGGGCTCACCGGCGTGATCCTGGCGGCACCGCCGCTGGACTTCCACGTCTCGGACTCGTACTTCGTGGTTGCGCATTTCCACTACGTCGTCTTCGGAACGGTCGTATTCGCGATGTTCGCCGGCTTCTACTTCTGGTGGCCCAAGATCACCGGGCGGATGCTCGACGAACGGCTCGGCAAGATCCATTTCTGGTGGCTCTTCATCGGCTTCCATACGACGTTCCTCGTCCAGCATTGGTTGGGCATGCAAGGCATGCCGCGCCGGTACGCCGACTACCTACCGTCCGACGGCTTCACGACGTTGAACCAAGTGTCCTCACTGGGCGCGCTCATCCTCGGATCGTCGACGTTGATATTCCTCTACAACGTCTACAAGACGTGGCGTACGGCGCCCCTGGTGACCGTCGACGACCCGTGGGGTTGGGGCAACTCGCTGGAATGGGCCACGTCCTGCCCGCCCCCGCGTCACAACTTCACCAGCTTGCCCCGTATCCGCAGTGAGCGCCCCGCCTTCGATCTGCATCACCCCGACGCTGTCGCCGATCTGGCCTCCCGTTCTCGAATCGTCGAAGGACTGGCCGAGCCGGTGGGCAGCGGCACGAGCGGCAAGGGAGGCGAGTCGTGAAGGTCGAGGGCCTGATCTTCCTGGCGTTCGTCGTCTTCATGTTCGTCGTCAGCGCTGTGTACGCCTTGTGGTCCCACGAGTGGGTGGGGACCGTGGCGCTGCTCCTCACCGGCCTGATGACCTCGCTCATCGCGTTCTACCTGCTCTTCACGGCCCGACGTATCGGTCCGCGACCCGAGGACCGCAAAGATGGCGAGATCGCCGATGCGGACCCCGACTTTGGCTTCTTCAGCCCGCACTCGTGGTGGCCGCTTCCGGTGGCTTTCTCGGCCGCGACAGTGGCGGTTGGACTCGTTTTCGCCGCGTGGCTGGTGGCCTTCGGGGTCCTGATGTTGGTCCTGAGCATGGTGGGCTTGGTCTTCGAGTACTACCGCGGCGAACACGGCATCTGACCCGAGTTCCCGCCACCCACTGGCGGCCCAGATGGGTCCGCGAGGCGCCCAGATAGCCCAGTTGTGACCAACTCGTCGCCATCCTGGCTGGACTCGATGCCTCGAATCCTTGACACTCGGGGTTCTGTGTCCTCTCTGCTGGGCTGTCCGTCGTAGCCCCTGAGAGTCGCCAGGGCCGAATTTGCCCGGATCTGGGTCGGAGGTGAGTGGTACGTGGGTGCCCGCCTTCTCGGGGTGTGTGTCGTCGCCGCCGTGCTCGCCACCAGTGCGTGTGCGCCGATCAGCGCCAGCCTGACGACCTCGCCGCTGCCCAGCGCCTCAAGGGCCAGGATCTCGGTTCCGATCGCCACGGGCGCGGCCGTACGTCCCGATCACCCGATCATCGTGAAGGTCGCCAATGGGCGACTCACCGACGTCATGGTCACCGGCCCCGACGGTCGGCTCGACGGGGCGCTGTCCCAGGACGCGCACCAATGGGTGTCCTCTCTCGGCTCGTTGGACTTCGGGTCCTCCTACACCGTCAATGCCCAGGCCGTGGACCGTTGGGGAACCCCCACTCAGACCACGACCGACTTCACCACCCTGATCGCCAGCAAACGACTCCAGGCGAGCATCAGCCCGGTTGAGGGTGACGTCGTGGGCGTCGGGATGCCGATCACGGTTCACTTCAACCGTGCCGTCAGCTCTGCCGACACTCGAGCGGCGGTGGAGTCACGCCTCTCGGTCGTGAGCTCCCCCTCGGTCGAGGGCGCATGGAGCTGGGCCGGGGATCACGACGTCCTCTACCGGCCGCGCAACTACTGGCCGGGCCACACCGCGATCAAGGTGAGTGCCAACCTCAAAGGCGTCTCCATTGGCCAATCGATCTGGGGTCAGCGCAACGTCGAGTCGATCTTCCACACCGGTGCCGCCCTGGTGAGCACCGTGGACTTGCAGACACACGAATTGACCGTGAAGCAGGACGGCAAGGTGCTCCGCGTGATTCCGGTCACGGCAGGCAAGCCTGGTTTCCAGACTCGCTCGGGCATCAAGGTCATCGTCAGCAAGGAACGCACCCGGATCATGGATGCGGCCACGGGCGGCACCCTCAAGACCGATCCCGAGTACTACCGGCTCAAGGTGGAGTACGCCATGCGCGTCACGTGGACAGGGGAGTTCCTGCACGCCGCTCCCTGGTCGGTGTACGCCCAGGGACACCAGAACGTGAGCCACGGTTGCACGGGCATGAGCACGAGCAACGCCGCCTGGTACTACTCGATCTCGAGTCCAGGCGATGTCGTGATCTACCGCGGTTCTGACCGTACGGTCGAGCGCGGAAACGGGATAACCGTGTGGAATGTCTCCTGGTCAGACTGGCAGGCCGGTTCCGCGCTCCAGACCACCAGCTGAACGCCTGACCAGCACGCCTGACCCGTTCGTGTCGGTCTTAGGACTCGGGGGAGTCGCCCGAGTCACGTGAGGGGTCGTGGAGGACTCCGCCGATCGCCTCGAGCTGACGGCGATGATCCACGGCGGGCTCGTCGGACTCGATCTCGTGATGCAGGTGTGCGTCGGCTTCAGCAAGTTCGTCGTCGCTCGGCTTGGGAATGTTGTCGCGGTAGAAGAAGATCGACAACTTCGCGAGGGCCTTCTTCTTGCCGTGTCCGGGCGTACGCACGCCGTTGGGGTCTGATTTCTCGGGGATCTCCAGAGGCGTGATATCTGGCTTCGAGAGCAGGAGCGCCCTCTCCTCATCGGAGATGGACCCGTGGATCTCGATGAACTCGCCATTGGGCAGGCGCAGGATCTGACCGGTCTCGCGCCCATGCAGCAGTTTCTCTTGGTCGCGCCGTTGCAGAGCCAGGCAAATTCGTTTGGTGACGACGAATGCAATGGCGGGCAGCACCAAGAGCGCTACTCGCAGGAACCACGTGATCGCATTGATCGACAGGTTGAATCCCGCGGCGATGATGTCGTTGCCGCCCTCAGCCCACAGGACGCAGTAGAAGGTCAGACCCATGACACCAAGAGCGGTGCGAGTGGGTACGTTACGCGGCCGGTCCAACAAGTGGTGCTCGCGTTTGTCCCCGGTCGCCCATTGCTCGATCCACGGATAAAGGCCCAACACCGTGAACAGGATGCCAGGTAGAATCACGGCCGGGAACAAGATATTGAGGCTCGTCAAATGGCCGAAGATGTTGAACTCAAGGCTGGGCATGATGCGTAGCGCGCCGTCGAGGAACCCGATGTACCAGTCCGGCTGAGAACCCGCGCTCACTTCGCTGGGGTTGTACGGCCCATATACCCAAATCGGGTTGATCGTCACCAACGCGCTGAGCAACGTCGTGAACCCGAAGACGACGAAGAAGAACCCACCGGCTTTGGCCATGTAGATCGGCATCAGGGGATAGCCCACGACGTTCTTCTCGGTACGTCCACGACCCGGGAACTGGGTGTGCTTCTGGTACCAGATCATCATCAAGTGCGCAGTGATCAGCGCGAGAATCAGGCCAGGCACCAACAGGATATGGACTGAGTACAACCGAGGTATGAAGTCGCTGCCGGGGAATTCACCGCCGAACACGAAGAACGACGCATACGAACCGATGATTGGGATCGACAGGATGATGCCCTGTGCGATGCGCAGTCCGGTGCCCGAGAGCAAGTCGTCGGGCAGGGAGTAGCCGGCGAAACCCTCGACCAACCCCATCGTGAGCAACACGACGCCGATGACCCAGTTGATCTCGCGTGGCTTGCGGAACGCCCCGGTGAAGAAGATCCGCAGCATGTGCACGCTCATCGCGCCCACGAAGAACAGCGCCGCCCAGTGGTGGATCTGGCGCATCAACAATCCGCCCCGGATGTCGAACGAGATGTCGAGCGTCGAGGCGTACGCCTCGGACATCTTCACGCCGTGCAGTGGGACGTAGGTGCCGTTGTAAATGACCTCGATCATCGACGGCTTGAACCACAGGGTGAGGTAGGTCCCGGTCAGCAGCAGGATGATGAAACTGTAAAGAGCGATCTCGCCGAGCATGAACGACCAGTGCTCAGGGAAGACCTTGTTCAGGTTGCGCTTGAAGAAGTTCGACATCGTGAGCCGGTCGTCGACCCAGCCGACGACGCCGCCGACCGCTTTGACCGTCTGGCTCATGAGGTGCGCTCCCAGAAACTAGGTCCGATGGGTTGCTGGAACTCGCTCGCTGCGACCAGGAAGCCCTCAGCGTTCACCGTGATCGGCAATTGGGGGAGTTCCCTTCGAGCCGGTCCGAATACGACCGAGCCGGCGTCGGCGAGGTCGAAGGTCGACTGGTGACAGGGGCAGAGCAGGTGGTGGGTGCGCTGCTGGTAGAGCGAAATCGGGCAACCCACGTGGGTGCAGATCTTCGAGAACGCCAGGATGCCCTGGTAGTCCCAACCATCACCTTGCTGGCTGCGGATCTCGCCGGGAGCCATCCGTACCAGGATCACGCCGGCCTTGGCCCGCGCGTTGAGGTTGCCCGCGAGCTCCTCGACTTCTCGCAAGCCCTCGGGAACCGCGTTGACCAAGCCGCCCACGGGGATGTCTTCGGGGCGAAGCTTGCGCTGAGTCGGGTCGGTGACGATGAGCTCGCCCCGCTTCCAGATGGTCTTGCCCAACACCTGCGGGTCCATCACCTTGGGACCAAGTCCGCGAAGGATCACGAGCAAGGGAATCGGGAAGAGCGCCATGGCGCCGATCAACGAGCGCCGGATGATCTTGCGGGATCCAAATCCGGAACCTTCGGCACCCTCCTCGAACACCGCGACTGCTTCGGCGCGATCGGAGGGGTCGCTGGGCAGGTCGTGGCGCTCGGAGACGACCTCCTGTGCCGGCATCAGCTTGCGAGCCCAGTGGATGGCACCTGCGCCGATCAGAGACATGGACAGGCCGAACAAGGCGCCAAAGGCCACGTTGTTGGCGTTGGTCTCGCCGATGACCGGTACGTAGATGTAGCGATAAGGATCGATGGCGAAGAATGCGACGACAGAAGCAATCGCCGTGATCGCCGCGAGCCCGAACATCGTGGCGACCTCGCGCTCGGCGCGCTGGTCGGCTCGGGGATCTACGTCGGTGCGACGTGCAGGGTGGTGGGGCACCGACGCGACGAGCTCGCCGCTCTCCTCGTGGTCGCTCACTTGGCTCTCGCTCCGATCCAGATTGCCGCTGCTATCAGGACACCAAATCCAACCGTGAACAAGGCCAGACCCTCGGTCACCGGACCCAACCGACCGAGGTCGACACCGCCGGGATTAGGGGAGTTCTGCAGGTACGTGACGTACTTGATGATCTTGCGCTTCTCGTCGGGCGTGATCGTGGTGTTGCTGAAGACGGGCATGGACTGCGGGCCGGTGACCATGGCCTCCCACACGTTCTTGGGTGTCGACTCCATCAAGGACGGGGCGAACCCGCCGTTGCTCAGCGCGCCGCCGACGCCGGCGAAGTTGTGGCACTGGGTGCAGTTCGTGCGGAACAGGTCCCCGCCCTGGGCCAAGTCGGCGTTCGCGAAGTCCAGATCAGCCGCTGATGGGATTTCTGGACCAGGACCCAAGGAGGCGATGTACGCCGCCAGGGACATGGTCTGCTCCTCGGTGTACTGCGGCGCCTTGCGAACGGCCTGGCCGCCAGGGGCCGCGAGTGGCATGCGTCCGGTGGATACCTGGAAGTCGACAGCGGCCGCGCCGACGCCGACGAGAGTGGGCGCGATCGTCGTCCCTTGGGCGCCCAGCCCGTGGCAGCTCGCACAGCCTTCGATGAAGAGCTGCCTTCCCTGCCGGACCTCGGTCTGGCTCGCAGCCTTGGGTGCCGCGCCAGCGGCAGTCGCGGATCCGACGATGCTGTAGATCACACCCGTCGCGCACAGACCGATCAAGAGGACGACCAACACGGCGCCGGGGTGACGCCTCTTGGCTGCGAGCGAATTCACGAAAGAACCCCGTTCACGTCAGTAGGTCACTTCAAGAGGTAGATCGTCGCGAAGAGAGCAATCCACACGACATCGACGAAGTGCCAGTAGTAGGACACGACAATCGCAGAGGTCGCTTGTTCGTGGGTGAAGCGCTTGGCCATGTACGTGCGGCCCAGGACGAACAGGAAAGCGATGAGTCCGCCCGTGACGTGTAGGCCGTGAAATCCAGTCGTGAGATAGAAGACTGAGCCGTACGACGACGACGACAGGGTGACCCCTTCCTGCACAAGGGCGACGTACTCCGTGATCTGACCGGCGACGAAGAAGGCGCCCATGATGAAGGTGATGGTGAACCAGCGACGCAACAGCTTGACGTTTCCACGCTCTGCTGCGAAGACACCCATCTGGCAGGTCACACTGGAGAGGACCAGAACGGTGGTGTTGACCGCAGCGAAGGGCACGTTGAGTTTCGCGCTCTCGACTGCCCACTCCTCGGGGTTGACCGATCGAAGGGTGAAATACATCGCGAACAGGGCCGCGAAGAACATCAACTCGCTGGCTAGCCACACGATTGTCCCGACCGACACCATGTTGGGCCGATTGGCGGGATTGTGCGGTTGGGTGTGAGGGATTGCCGTTGCGGTCGCCACGGCGCGGATTGTGCCAGGTACGGGTGCGCCGCGGGTGGACGCCCCCCGATTGTTTTGACGTGTCTCGCCGCCTCTCCCGGATGGCGCCCGTGGCACGGGAGATGAGGGTCTCGATGGGTGGGTTCGATGACTGAGCCGGCCGACAGGGTCTACCTGGGCGGATCGGTCTTCACGGCAGGGTGGACGACCTCCCGACGATTGGCCCTGGCCGTCTCCGGTGGTGCTATTTCGGCCCTCGGGAGCGACGCCGAGGTTCGGGAGTTCGCGGGGCCGCGTACGGAGATCGTCGACCTGGCCGGCGGGTTGCTGGCCCCGGGCTTTCAGGACGCGCACGTCCACCCCATGGTCGCCGGTCTCGAGATGCTGCGGTGTCAGTTGGACGGGACGTCCTCGGAACAGGAGTGCCTCGACTGCGTTGCCGCGTACGTGGCGTCTCACCCCACTCAGGGGAGGCCGCCGGAGTCGGGCGCCGCTCGGTCCTCGGTCACTGAGTTCTGGGTAACCGGCGGGGGTTGGTCGATGGAGAGTTTCCCCGGGGGGAGCCCCACCCGCCAGATGCTCGACTCTGTCGCCTCGGACCGACCGGTGGCCTTGATCAACCGCGACCACCACGGGTACTGGGTCAATTCGCGTGCCTTAGCGCTGGCCGGGATCGAGCGCTCGACGGCGGATCCGACGTTTGGCCGGATCGAACGTGACGACGACGGCACGCCCACCGGAGTCCTCCACGAGAGCGCGATGGACCTCGTGGACCGAATCATCCCGGCGACCAGCGCCCGCGATCAGATGGCCGGACTTCTCACCGCCCAAGAGATCCTCCTGTCCCTCGGTGTGACGGCATGGCAGGACGCGGCAGTCGGCGATGTGTTCGGTCTGGACGACTCGCTCTCGGTCTATCTCGACGCAGCCCGGACGGGTCGATTGGTGGCCCGCGTCGTCGGTGCGCTGTGGTGGGACCGCAATCGCGGACGAGAGCAGATCCCGGAGTTGATCGAACGCCGTGCCGCCGGGAGCGCCGGGCGCTTCCGGGCCACGACTGTGAAGGTCATGCAGGACGGAGTTGCGGAGAACTTCGCTGCGGCTATGACTGGTCCGTACCTGGATCGCTGCGGTTGTCCCACCGACAACTCGGGTATGAGCTTCGTCGATCCGGTGGCGCTGCGAGATTACGTCACCCGCCTGGATTCCGAAGGATTTCAAGTTCACTTCCATGCACTGGGCGACCGCGCCGTACGCGAGTCCCTGGACGCCGTCGAGTCCGCGCGAGACTCCAACGGTCCGAGTGACAATCGCCATCACCTGGCCCATCTTCAGGTCGTTCATCCGCAGGACATCGCGCGATTCACTGCCCTCGGGGCGACCGCCAACATCCAGCCGCTCTGGGCGGCGCATAGCCGGCAGATGGACGAACTCACCATCCCGTTCCTGGGTGCCGAGCGCGCTCAGTGGCAATACCCGTTCGCGGACCTCTTGGGCGCCGGCGCGGCGATCGCGGCCGGCAGCGATTGGCCGGTCAGCAGCCCCAATCCACTCGAAGGAATGCAGGTGGGGGTCACCCGTCGACCACCGGATGAGGACCGGGCAGCGTTCTTGCCGACGAATGCGATGAGCCTGGCCGACGTCTTCGCGGCGTACACCGCGGGGAGCGCGCGCGTCAATCATCTCGACGAGATCACCGGAGCGATCGTCGAAGGCCACCGGGCCGACCTGGTGGTGCTCGACCGAGATCCATTCCAGTACCCGCCGGACGAGATCGCTCGGGCCAAGGTGCGCTCCACCTACATCGACGGTGAGTGCGTGTACTCGGTCGACGGGTAGCATCGGCGCCCGTGAGCCCCGAACCGACCGCCGCAGTGGCCCCGTTGAAAGTCCTCGTCTACAGCGACGACCGCACTGTGCGCGAGTCCGTACGCCTGGCGCTGGGTCGTCGCCCGGCTCCTGAGTTGCCTGCGGTCGAGTACATCGAGTGCGCGACCGAGCCGGCGGTCATTCGCCGGATGGACGCCGGCGACATCGACTTGGCTGTCTTGGATGGAGAAGCTGTGCCGGCCGGTGGGATGGGGGTCTGCCGTCAACTCAAGGACGAGATCTACCGCTGCCCACCGATCTTGATCCTGACCGGGCGACCTCAAGATGCCTGGTTGGCGACTTGGTCACGTGCCGATGCCGTGGTTCCGCAACCCGCTGACCCGGTCGACCTCGCCGACGCCGCGGCCGCACTCCTGCGCCGCCGCATGGTCGAGTTGCCGGTCAACTAGCCACCGATCGCCCGAACGAGCCCACTGATGTCATCCGAAAGCCCGCCGGGCTCGACGCCGTTGGACTCCGCCTCGATGCTCGGGCCGTCGTCGGAACCGATGTCGTCGACCCAGATGTCGTGGGCGCAGGTGTTGTCGGCTCTGTTGCGTCGCGAGGATCTCGATCGAGAAGCGGCCGAGTGGGCCATGACCCAGATCATGAGCGGGGAGGCGATGCCGGCCCAGATCGGCGGCTTCCTCATCGGCTTGCGA